>Ga0268386_10001911_pt1 | contig 14528 bp, 11 predicted proteins | sample RVTome_15_FD_200260 | JGI IMG/M metagenome (GOLD analysis project Ga0268386, IMG submission 200260) | Soil microbial communities from uranium-contaminated site in the Upper Colorado River Basin, Wyoming, United States - RVT150D86... ...
GCCGTCTTCGGAGAAGTCCCATCCGGCCGCGGCACCGCCACCGGCCGATCGGCGCGCCAGTGAAGAACGGTCCACCACGAGGCGCGCGGGCTCGCGGTCCGTGCGGATGCGCACGACGAGATCGCGCGCGGCCCGCCGCGAGCCGTCGAGGGCGCTCTCCTCCACGAGCCGTCGCGTTCCCTCGTGGCGCTGCGTGAACCGGCGCCGGGCGAAGGCGCCCTCGCGATAGTCGAGGGTCTCGCCGTCGTCGTCGTAGAACGACGTCTCGGAGCACTCGGCCGGGCGAGTTCCAGCGTGAAGACGGCCCCCTCCTGGCGGGCGCGCGTGAAGGTGGCGACACCCTCGAGGCGTGGCGGCTCGAGGGCGACCAGGCTGTGCGCGGCGCTCTTCGCGAGGGTGGTCCAGCCATTCTGCTCGGTGGCTGCTCTCAGGAACCTCGAGAAGGGGGTGCCGGCCGAGGCCCCGAAACGGATGCCGAGGGCGGGGAGGATCGCTGCGCGCAGCCGGGGCTCCCGAATGGTGGAGAGGTCGGTGGGCGGATCGACCGGCTCGACGCACGCACGCCGGTTGAAGTGCAGGTCGAAGGCCGGATAGGCGGGGAAGAGGGAGCAGAAGAGGGCCATCCGGTCCAGGTAGCCCTCGTGAGAAGTCAGGTACCGGTAGTCGGGGATGAAGCCGGGCCGCTCGGAGTAGCCGAGGAGGAGGGCGCTCTGGGTGACACCGCTCGGGTAGGCGTGTTCGGGCGGGTTCAGCACCCGCGCCTCTGGCTCGGATCGTCGGGTCACCTCCTTGATCCGGCGCAGCACGCCCGTGTTTTCGGTCCGGGCGACGACGCCGGCGACGAGACGTCGGTGGCCCCGGACGAAGTACCCCGCGTGAAGGGCGGCACCCAGGCCGAGCCAGGCGGCCAGGGGAAGGGTCAGCGATCGCGGCCCGCGCTGGAGCCCCAACACCGCGAGGACGACGAGGGGGAAGAGGAGGTGGATGGCGAAGCGATAGGGGTGGTTGGTCCACCCCCAGAGGTGGTTGTAGGCCAGGACGAGGGTCGCCCAGAAGACCGCGCCCGCCCACACGAGGAGCGGTCTGGGAGAAGACTTCCCGAATGCCAGTCCCCGAGCCATGCGATGAGGTTCAGGAGCGAGTCCGAGAGGTGGTTGTAGACGGTGGGGAACTCGCCGGAAAAGGCGTCCACCAGGTAGTGGTGCGGGGGGGCGACCCACCATCGACCATACGTGGAGAGCGACGCCGCTTCTCCGGGAAGGGAGATCGCCCACCCGAGCCCCTTCGAGAGCACGGTGGAGAGGAACGGGCTCGCATACAGCAGCCACAGGCCGAGTCCGGCCCCTGCGACCAAGGCCGGCCACCGGACGGCCGTCCACCGTGCCTGGCGAGGGGTGAGGCGCGATGCCACGGTATCCATCAAGCTGTTGGCAGCGGTTCTCCGCCGGTGCGACACGCGACGTACGGATCCGGATGCCCGGTCGTGGCGCGCCCGACTCGACGGCGGGTTGGAGCATACTCGCCGGCGACCGTGGGGCCAAGACGAGCAGGACCCGCGGCGTGGTGACGGCAAGGCGTTCGGATCTTGACGGCCCCCGTCCCGGACTCTAGACTCGTCGACCATGGCACAGGAACCGCCGGCCGGCTTCCCGCCCGGGCCTCCGCCCTTCCCGCCCGACGTCTCGCCGCCGCCGCCGCCCGGAGGATCGGGGTGGGGGACGCCGTGGGACCGGCGGGCCGAGATCGGGCTCGGGACCGCCCTCATCGAGACCACCAAGGAGGTCCTCACCGGACCGGGGGGCTTCTTCGGGCGGATGCCGGTGACGGGGGGGATCGGCTCGCCGCTCCTCTACGGGGTCATCCTCGGCTACCTGGGGATCCTGATCCAGGCCGTGTACAGCTCGATCCTCCAGCTCGTGGGGGGGTTCGGCGCGGGGGCGTTCTCGGGAGGGCCGTTCGGCGACCAGCCCGAGCTGGCCCGCTTCATGGAGATCTTCGAGGGCTGGGGAGGGATCATCGGACAGGTGGTCTTCGGCCCCTTCTCGATCGTGATCGGGCTGTTCGTCGCCGCGGGGATCATCCACCTCATGCTCCTGCTCCTCGACGGGGCCGGGCAGGGCTTCGAGGCCACGTTCCGGGTGCTGTGCTTCTCCCACGCGGCGAACGTCCTGGCCGTCGTCCCCCTGTGCGGAGGGTTCCTCGCGGGCGTCTACGGCATCGTGCTCTGGATCATCGGCCTCGCCGCGGCCCACCGCATCCCCGCCTGGAAGGCCGCGGTGGCGGTGCTCCTGCCGATCGTCCTCTGCTGCTGCTGCTGCCTCGTCGGGGTCGGGATGATGGCGGGCGGCATCGCGTCGATGGTCCAGCACGCGCAATGAGCGAGGAGGCGGCGCTCCGCTGGTCGGCCCCGCCGGGGCGCGCGCCCCTCGGGGCCGTCTTCGGGGCGATCGCACTCCTCGGCGCGGCCGCGGTGGGTATGCTCGGGCTGGACCGCCTGCCGTTCACGATCTGCTACTTCAAGGCCTTCAGCGGCCTCCCCTGCCCGACCTGCGGTGGGACCCGGGCCGCGGGCCTCCTCGCCCACGGCGACGTCCTCGGGGCCTTCGCGATGAACCCCCTGGCCGCCGCCGCCGTGCTCGTGCTCGTCCCCTGGGCCCTCGCGGACCTCGTGCTCCTCACGCGCGGGCGGGCCCTCGACCTCTCGGTCTCCCCCGCCCTCGGCCGCTGGCTGCGGGTGGGGGCCGTGCTCGCGCTCCTCGCCAACTGGGCCTGGGTCGTCGCGGCCGGCCGCTGACGGCCGTTCGGGGCCCTCGCGTATACTCGACCCCGGGATGAGCGAGAGCGCACGCCCCGACGTCTCGGTGGTGATCCCGGTCTACAACGAGGTCGAGAACGTCGCCGACCTGCACCGCGAGCTGATCGCCGCCCTCTCGCCCCTCGGCCGGCCCTACGAGATCGTCCTCGTGGACGACGGCAGCACCGACGGCACGCGGCCGGCCCTCCTCGCCCTCGAGGAGCGCGACGAGCGCGTCCGGGTGGTGCTCCTCCGCCGCAACTTCGGCCAGACCGCCGCCTTCTCCGCGGGCTTCGACCGGGCGCGGGGGGAGATCGTGGTCACCTCGGACGGGGACCTTCAGAACGACCCCGCGGACATCCCGCGCCTCCTGGCCCGCCTGGAGGAGGGCGACCTCGACATGGTGTGCGGCTGGCGGAAGAGCCGCCACGACCCGTTCTCGAAGCGCCTCCCTTCCTTCCTCGCCAACCGGCTGATCTCCTGGTCCACCGGGGTCCGCCTCCACGACTACGGGTGCTCGCTCAAGGCGATGCGCCGGGAGGTGGTGCGGGGGCTCCGGCTCTACGGGGAGATGCACCGGTTCATCCCCGCGGTCGCGTCCTGGATGGGAGTGCGCCTCGCCGAGGAGCCGGTGAACCACCGGCCCCGGACCCGGGGCCGGAGCAAGTACGGGATCGGGCGGACGCTCCGGGTGCTCCTGGACCTCTTCACCGTGAAGTTCCTGCTCTCCTACGGGACCCGCCCCGCCCACCTCTTCGGCCTGATGGGCCTCGTCTCCGGGGGCACCGGCTTCGCGATCCTCGCCTACCTCGCCTGGATCCGGCTCTTCATGGACACCGCGATCGGCGGCCGGCCGCTCCTTCTCCTGGGGGCGCTCCTCTTCCTCACCGGGGTGATCCTCGTGAGCTTCGGCCTGGTGGCGGAGTTGCTCGTGCGGACCTACCACGAGAGCCAGGACAAGCCGATCTACGCGGTCCAGGAGCGCCGCCCCGCCCGCGCGCGCGAACCCGTCCTGCCCGGGCGGTGAGCCGCGTCCTCTTCCTGACCGAGTCGTTCCACCCCGTGCTCGGGGGGGGCGAGGGGCACATCCGGTCGCTCGGGTCGCGTCTCGCCGCGAGCGGGACTCCGGCCACGGTGGTGACACGGCGGGGCGACGCGGCGTGGCCGGCCGAGGAGGCGATCGACGGCATCCGGGTCCGGCGGGTGCCCCCCGGCGGCCCCGCGCGAGTGGGGAAGTACCTGATGGTGCCGGCCGCCCTCGCCGCCCTCTTCCGCGGGCGGGGCGGCTTCGACGTGCTCGTCGTGCGGGGGACGCGGGTCCTCGGCCTGCCCGGTCTCGTGGCCGGGCGGGCCCTCGGCAAGGCGGTGGTGCTCCAGCCGGAGGTGAACGGGGAGATGACCGGGGAGGCCTACACCTGGGGCACCCGCCACGCGGGGGGGGCGCTCGACCGGGCGGTGCGCCTCGGCACCGCCGCCCGGAACCGCTGGATGCGCGACGCCGACGCCTTCGTGGCGATGTCGCGGCAGATCCAGCGGGAGTTCCTGTCGGCGGGCGCCCCCCCCCACCGGGTGGCCCTCATCCCCCACGGGGTGGACACCGCGCGGTTCCGGCCGGCGGCTCCCGAGGAGCGCCGCGCGCTGCGAGCCCGGCTCGCCCTGCCCGACGGCCTGCTCGTGGCCTGGTCGGGCCGGCTCCTGCGGGGCAAGGGGCTGGAGATCCTCGTCGAGGCCTTCGCCCGGGTGGCCGGGTCGGAGCCGCGGGCCCACCTCCTGCTGCTCGGCTCGGGGGCCGGGCAGGCGCTTTCGATCGAGGACGACCTGCGGCGGAGGGTCGCGGCCTCGGGCCTCGGACCCCGGGTGACCTTCGCCGGCCGGGTCGAGGACGTAGAGAGCTGGCTGCGGGCCTCCGACGTCTTCGCCTTCCCGTCGGAGTTCGAAGGCCTCGGGATCTCCCTCGTGGAGGCGGCCGCGTGCGGCCTGCCCGCGGTCGGGAGCCGGACGGGGGGGATCGTGGACGTGATCGACGGCGGACGGAGCGGCCTGCTCTTCCCGCCGGGGGACGCCGCCGCCCTCGCCGCCGCCCTCGGGGGTTTGCTCGCCGACCCGGGACGGCGGGCGGCGATGGGCGAGGCGGCCCGCCGCCTCGCCCTCCGCCGCTTCGACGCCGAGGACAACCTCGACCGCTACCGCGCCCTCTTCGGGGAGGTCACCCCTCGGTGTGGCGCATGCTCGCCGGGACGTGCTCCTCGTGGAGGTGCAGCTCCTCCTCCATCACCGGGGTGTCCATCTTGAACGAGAAGTAGAGGGCGAGGAGGATCACGGTGGCGAAGACCCCGATGAAGTGCATCCACAGGTAGCGGGTCACCCCGTCGACCGGGGCGAGGGCCTCGGCGGTGTCCTGCTCCACCGCGACCAGCCACTTCACGTTGGGGACCTGGTCCACCGGGGCATACCCCACCAGCCGGGAGGGCTCGGCGAAGGCGGGCTTGCCCTCCCCGGCCCGGCCGGTGACCTCGGGGATCGTCCAGTAGCCGCGTTGCTGCTGGCTCCGGCCGAAGAGGGCCTGTCCCTGCTCGGCGAGGGGATGGCCCTCGAGGGCGGACTGGAGCGAGGCCCAGCCGGGCAGGGGCGACTGGAGGATCCGCTCGCTCTCGTCGGAGGCCAGGATCATCCCGTCGGTGGCGCGGACGAGCACGGCGTGGCCGGTGCGGCCGATCCGCACGGGGGCGAGGACGGCGTAGAGGTCGGCCCCGTCCAGGAGGCCCCGCACCGCTCCCAGCCAGTGGCCGTCCTCGTCGCGGACGGGGTAGGCGATCTCGAGCAGGGTGCCGACCGACGCCGCCCGCTGGATGTCGCCGACCCAGGGCTCGCGGAGCGCCTCCTCGGCGGAGAGGGCCTTGAACCACGCGCTCTCGGCGTGGTGGAGACGCCCGGTGCGGGCGGCCGACGCCAGGACCATGCCCTGGGCGCCGACGACCTGGATGTACTTGAGGGCCGGCCGGAGCCGAACCACCTGGCGCAGCCGCGCCGCGACCGGCGACTCGAGGAGGCTTCCCAGGAGCCTCGCGTCCTGTCCGGAGGCCCACGCCTGCTCCATCCGGCGCAGCTCCTCGGGGGGCGGGGCGGGGGACTGCCGGGAGAGGGTGGTGACGACCTGGGGGTCCGTGGCGACGAGCCGCAGGTGCACCACCTGGTCGGCCACGTAGCGCTCGATGCCCAGCTTGGATTGGATCGCGCGCTGCTCGAGGCTCAGCCCGACGGAGTCGCGCAGCTCCGACCGGGCCATGTTGACCACGATGAACGACCCGACGGCGACGAAGGGCATCGCCGCCAGGAAGAACACCGTCAGGATCCGCGTGTCCAGCTCGTGCTTCCGCTTGGCCATGAGCTCCCCCCTGAGGGTCGAAGCCCGGCGACGCGGCTTCCGAAGAGCGGGCCCCCCGGCACGGGGAACTTGTCCCCCGGAGGGCGTTCCGGGGCTCGGTGGGTCGGCGCGAATTGATGCGACTCACCTGTAAGGTACGGAGCGTGGCCTGCCCAGTCAAGGAAATCCGATGGTCCAGACCGGGCGGGACCGCCTACCGGCCCCCACCGCGATGCCGTTAGACTGCTTGGGCTTGCGGGGAGACTTGGACAGGCTCTACCGACGGGTCCGGCGGTGAGGGTCGCCCTCACGGGGGCGTCGGGGTACACGGGCGGTCACCTGCTGGCGGCGCTGCGGGCGCGGGGGGACGAGGTCGCCATCCTGGTCCGCGCCCGATCGGTCACGGAAGGCCTGCGCGCGGCGGCCGGGCGCCTCGTGGAGGGGGACCTTTCGGACGAGTCGGCGGTTGCCCGCCTGATCGAGGGCGCCGACGCGGTCGTCCACGTGGCCGCGGTCTACCGGACGGCCGGCCACCCCGACTCGTACTACCGCGACGTGAACGTCGGAGGGACCGAGCGGCTGCTGGAGGCGGCGGCCCGGCAGGGCGTGCGACGGTTCGTGCACACCTCGACCGTCGGGGTCCACGGCCACGTGGAGCGACCCCCCGCCGACGAGGACGCCCCGATCGCCCCCGGGGACGTCTACCAGCAGACGAAGGCCGAGGGGGAAGCCCTCGCCCTGCGCTACCACCGGACCCGGGGGGTGCCGGTGGCGGTGGTGCGGCCCGGGGCGATCTACGGGCCGGGGGAGCGGCGCTTCCTCAAGATGTTCCGCGCGATCGCCCGCGGGCGCTACGCGGTGGTCGGGTCCGGGCGGACCTTCTACCACCCGGTCTACATCGACGACCTCGTCCAGGGCTTCCTCCTCGCCCTCGACCGGCCGGAAGCCCTGGGAGAGTCCTTCCTGATCGCGGGTCCCCGCTACGTGACCCAGGACGAGCTGGCCGCGCTCATCGCCCGCCACACCGGCGGCCGGGTGCTGCCTTTCCACGTCCCCGCGGGCCCGATCCAGCTCCTGGGGGACGTCGTGGAGGCGGTCTGCGTGCCCCTCGGACTGGAGCCGCCCCTCCACCGGCGGCGCGTGGACTTCTGGACCAAGAGCCGGGCCTTCCGCATCGACAAGGCGCGACGGCTCCTCGGCTACGAGCCGAAGACCGACCTCGACGAGGGCATCGCCCGCACCGCGGCCTCGTACCGGGAGGCCGGGTGGCTGTGACCGGGGTCCCGCCCGGCTCCGATCGCGCGGCGCGGGGGGGCCTCTCTCTCCTGATCGCCGGCCTGGTGGGGGCGGCCCTCGCCACCGACCTGCCGCGCCTGTCGAAGGGCGAGTTCTGGGGCGACGGGGCCACGTACTACCTCATGGCCCACAGCCTGGCCGAGGACCTGGACCTGCGCTACGAGGCCCGGGACCTCCTCCGGGCCCGGCGGGAGTTCGCGGCCGGGCCGCAGGGCCTCTTCCTGAAGCGGGCGCACGGCGGCCTCGCCTTCGATCCCGCCTCGGGCTTCCCCTGGGTGCGGCGGGTGCCGCCCGAGGAGCCCCGGCTCTACTTCGCGAAGGCCTTCGCCTACCCGGCGGCCGCGGCGCCGCTCGTGGCCGTGCTCGGGACGCGCGGCCTCGTGGTCGCGAACGCCCTCGGCTTCGGCCTCGTGCTCTGGCTGGCCTACGGCACCTTCCGGCGCCGGGGGAGCGCGCCCCTCGCCGCCCTCGCGGTGACCCTGGCCCTGTTCGCGGCCACCGTCGCCCCGGTTTACCTCTTCTGGCCCACCCCCGAGGTGTTCGGCCTCGTGGCGGTGGCGGGGGGCCTCGTCGCGGGGAGCCGGGGCCGCCCCCTCTTCGCGGCGGTGCTCCTCGGGATCGCCGCGTACACCAAGCCGCCGAACGTGCTGCTCGCGATCCCCCTGGGGCTGATGCCTCTCCTGCCCGCGGCCGGCGAGGGCTTCTTCGGTCCCGGCCTCTGGCCGCGCCTCCGGGAGTCGCTCCGGCGGGGGATCGTCCTCGGCGCCACCGTGCTCGCGCTCTACGGGCTGAACGCGGCGGTGACCGGCGAGGTCAACTACCAGGGAGGGGAGCGCAAGACCTTCTACGGCCGCTTCCCCCTCGAGGCCCACGGCCTGACCTTCGACAACACCGGCTTCTGGATGACGACCAACCAGGTGGGGCCGCTCGTCGCGGGGAAGGACGACGCGGCCGCGACCGCCCGGACCGGACCCGCCCGCGCGCGAGAGGAGTTCCGCGTCTCGTTCCTCCGCAACCTCGGCTACTTCTGGGTCGGCCGCTACGGGGGGGCGCTCGCCTACTACCTGCCCGCGGTCGCCGCCCTCGTTCTGTTCGTCCTCGCCGGGCCCCGCGATCGCGAGGGGGGCCTCGCCCTCCTGTCGCTGGTCGCCTCGTGGCTCGCCTACATCTGGGTCATCCCCGACAACTGGTACGGGGGCGGGGGGACCGTGGGGAACCGCTACTTCCTCAACCTGCTGCCGCTCGGGCTGTTCCTCGTCCCCCGGGGGCGAGAGTGGCTCGTGTCGGCGGCGGGGGCCCTCGGGGTGGCGGTCTTCCTGTGGCCGGTGCTCGCCTCGCCCCTCGGTCACTCGCTGCGGCCGGGCGAGCACGCGATGCGGGAGCCGTTCCGCCGGCTGCCCGCCGAGCTGACCATGCTCAACGACCTGTCGGTGTTCGGCGAGCTGTGGCGGAAGAAGCAGCCCTTCGGTTTCGTGGGGGATCCCCACGGCCGGCCCGCCGACCCCGACGCCTATTTCCTCTACTTCACCGACGACGGGACGTTCGGGAAGGAGGCGCTCGACGGCCGGCCCGGCTTCTGGCTCCGCGGGGGAGCCTCGGCCGAGGTGATCGTGCGGGCGTTCGACCTCGCGGCCGTGCGGGCGGTCCGGCTGCGGGTGACCGGCGGTCCCGCGGGGGACGAGGTCGCCGCGCGGCTCGGTGGGTCGAGCGGCGGGGTGGCGGTGGGACCGGGGGAGGCGGGAGAGATCGCCCTCGCCCCCGGAGGGGCGGGCTTCCGCTACTACGACACCTACCTGCACGTCCTCGAGCTGTCGTCGTCCCGGGGAGGGGAGGCGGGCGGCCGGTCCCTCGGCGCGTTCGTCGAGCCGCGGCTGGAGATGGGCCCCTTCCCGGGCCGCTGAGCGGGATGAGCGACCGCGACGCCCGCGTCGTGCTCGCCGTCCTGACCGGCTGCCTCCTCCTCGTCCCGTTCCTCCTCGACCTGCCCTCGGACGCGTCGGGCCGCTTCTGGAGCGACGGGGCCACCTACCACGCGATGGCCGGGAGCCTGGCCTTCGACCTCGACCTCCGCTACGAGGCGCGCGACCTCGAGCGGATCCGGTCGGTCTACCCGGGAGGACCCCAGGGGCTCTTCCTCAAGCGGGCCGCGGGCGGCCTCACCTGGGACGGGGGGCCGCGGCGGGTCCGGCCGGAGGAGGGGCGGCTCTACTACGCGAAGGCGCTCGTCTACCCGGCGCTCGCGGCGCCGCTCGTCCGGGTGGTCGGCCCCGACCACGGCCTGCTCCTGACGAACGCCCTCGCCCTGTCGGCCGCGCTCTGGATCGGCTTCCTCGAGATCCGCTCGCGGTCGCGGGCCGGGGCGGCGCTCGCCGGGGCGGCCGTCCTCGTCCTCGGGACGATCGCTCCCCTCTACGTCCTCTGGCTCACCCCGGAGCTGCTGAACCTGGCCCTGGTCGCGGGCGGCCTCTTCGCGTGGCGCCGGGAGAAGCCCATGGTGTCGGCCGTCCTCCTCGGCCTCGCCGCCTACTCGAAGCCCACCAACCTGCTCCTCGCGATCCCCCTCGGCCTCGAGCCCCTGCTGACCCGCGGGCTCGTTGCCGGGCTCCGCGAGTCGGCGCGGCGGGGGCTGGCCATGGCCGCGGTCGTCCTCGCCGGCTTCGGCCTCACCGCGGTCCTGACCGGCGAGGCCAACTACCAGGGCGGGGAGCGGAAGACGTTCTACGACCGCTACCCGCTCGGGGCCCCCGGGGTGACCTTCGACACCGCCGGGATCTGGATGACCACCGACCACCTCGGGCCGCTCGTGGCCGGGCGCGACGAGGTCGAGCGGACGGACCGGGTGGCGCCCCCGCGGCCGGCCGAGGAGCTCCGGCAGTCGTACCTCTGGAACCTCGGCTACTTCTGGGTCGGACGGTTCGGGGGCGCCCTGCCGTACTTCCCCGGGGTGGTCCTCGCGGCGGTCGTCTTCCTCGTCGGGGGTCCTCGCCCCCGGGAGGGCTGGCTGGCGATGCTCGCCCTCCTCGCGTCGTACCTGTCCTATCTGTGGCTCATCCCCGACAACTGGTACGGGGGGGGCGGGACGGTGGGGAACCGCTACTTCGTGAACCTCGTCCCCCTCGCCTTCCTGCTGCTGCCCCCGCGGCGCGAGTGGTGGGTCGCGGGGGGAGGCGCCCTGGTCTTCGCGGCGCTCCTCGCCCCCATCCTCGCCCGCCCGGTCCACCACTCGCTCCGGCCGGGCGAGCACGCCACCTGGCCGACCTTCCGCGCCCTCCCGATCGAGCTGACGATGCTCGGCGACCTCTCGGTGTTCACCGACGTGTGGCGCAAGCGCCGGCCCTACCACCGCCCCGGGGCGGCGGCGCGCGCCCCGGGGGAGCCCGCCCCGTACTACCTGTGGTTCCCCGACGACGGCACCCACGGGCAGGAGACGTCCTTCGACGAGGAGGGCTTCTGGGTGCGGGGCGGCCGGGAGGCCGAGGTGGTGGTGCAGGCGCTCGCCCCGCCGGCTCGCCTGCGGCTGAAGGTCACGGCCGGCCCCGCGGGCGACATCCTCACCGTGCGCCTCGGCCGGGCGCGGGAGCGGCTGGTCCTGCGGCCGCTGGAGACCCGCGAGGCGGTCCTTCCCGCGGGGCGGGGGCTCGGCTACTACGGGACCCGGCTGTTCGCCCTCCGCCTCGCCTCGCGGTACGGCGCGCCGTCCGGGAAGGACCGGCGGTCCCTGGGGTCGTTCGTGCGCCTCGCGCTGGAGTGAGCGGCCTCGCTCAGGCCTTCCCGGGCGAGGGCAGGTCGAGGGTGAGCGCCCCCAGCTCGAAGCGGACCCTCACCGGCCTCGCGCCCTCGGGGACGACGAACAGCACCTCGCGCCGCTCGTGGTCCGTCTCGCCGAAGGGGAGCTCGCCCTTGAGCACGCTGGGGTGGCGGCGGCCCTCGGCGTCGAGCACCCAGACCGTGCGGACGGGCAGGGCCCGGGCGAGGGGACCCCTCCGCACGTCGAAGGTCACGAGGATGAGGTCCTGGCCGCTCTCCGCCGTCACCGGCGGGTACTCCAGGGGATCGATGCCGAGCTGGATCGCCACCGGGTCGGGCGCCTGCTTCGTCCGCTCCACGGAGACCACGGTGATGTCGGGGCCGGGGCCGTCCACCAGCTCGGCCGCCCGGGCGGGGTCCCGGGCCACCCCGTCGCCCTCGCGGAGCATCCCCGCGGCCATCCAGCAGCTCGGCGCGTCGCCGAGCGCGCAGCCCCGCTCGAGGAGCCGGGCCGCCCGGGCCTTGTCGGCGGGGACGACCGCGCCGTCCACGTAGAGGAAGCCGGCCTCCCGGCAGGGCTGCCGTTGGATCACCCCGGCCAGGCAGGCCCGCTCGTAGAGGGCGGGCGCCTTCGGGTCGTCGTCGGGGGTCTCGCTGGCGGTGTAGGACGCCGCCGCCTCCGCGCAGCCCCTCGGGTCGCCGAGGGCGCAGGCGCGCTCTACCAGGGACCGCTGGCGATCGAGGTCGAACTGCACCCCGGCGCCGTCCTGATGGGCCGCCGCGAGCTGCAGGCAGGCGGCGGCCTCCCCGCCCTCGCAGCGCTCGCTCAGCATCCGGGCCGCCTCGAGCAGGAAGGGCGCGGCCTTCGCCTCGTCGGCGGGGGCGACGAGGGCGTAGAGCCGTCCCAGGCCCATGCAGCCCTCGGCGCGGCCGGACGCGCAGGCCTCGCCGTGGAGCGTCTCGGCCGTCCGGAAGAGCGCCTCCGCCCTCTCCGGCTCGCGGCCGGCGGTCCGCAGCTCGGCCAGGAGGTCGCTGCACGACGGCGCGTCGTCGAGGTCGCAGCCCGCCTGGAGCAGGCGCTCGGCCCGGGGGGTCTCGGGATCGAAGGCGGCCGCCTCGCGGCAGGCGGATCCCTCCCCGGTCTCGCAGGCCTTCTCGTACAGGCGGACGGCCCGGAGACGGTCGACCCTCCCGGTCCGGCCGGCGAGGTGGTGCCCGGCGAGGTCCCGGCAGGCCCCGGCCTCGGACGAGGAGCAGAGGGCCTCCAGCTCCGCGGCCAGCCTCGCGCAGGCCGCCCCCTCGCCCGCCGCGCACGCGGCCTCCCGGGCCGCCCGGGGAGACGGGCCCCCGCGGCAGGCGGCCCCCGCCCCCGCGAGGAGGAGGAGCGCGGCCGAGAGGGACGGCCACCGCCCCGCGCTCATCGCGCGGTCACCGGTCCTCCTCCCGGCCGCTCGCGGCCGCCCGCCAACCGGTCACTCCCCACCCGGCTAGTCCACGTCGCCGTAGGTGGTGCCGATCTTCAGCCCGTGGATGTAGTTGGTCACCGTGCTGCCGCTGGCCCCGTAGACGCCCCACTTCGGGCAGACGTGCTCGACGTCGAAGGTCCGGCAGGGCCAGCGCTGGGAGCCGTTGCTGAAGGTCTGCTTCGCGCCGTTGAACCACAGCTCCACGTAGCCGCCGTCCCTCACGCTCGAGGTCCGGATGGCGAGGACGTAGTGGTTCCAGGCGTTCGCGGAGAGCGGCCGCGACCAGATCGTGTAGACCTCGTCGGTCGCCTTGCGGTTGAGCATCGTCACCCGTCCGTTGACCATCTTGAGGACGAGGGGCCAGTTGAGGCCGGCCGGGCCGGGAGCCGGGAAGACCTTCCACTGGAAGTTGGCGTTGTTGTTCACGGTGCTCGACAGCTTGCTCCGCCATCCGAGGTAGAAGGTGGATCCGTTGCGGAAGGTGTAGTTGGAGCCGCCGACCTTGATGCCGTGGCTCTCGCAGCGGTCGCGCCCGCTCGGCTTGCGGTACCGCCAGACCCGGCCCCAGGTCGAGTCGTTGACCGCGGTGACCCTCCCCGGCGACGAGCAGTTCGACCCGATGAGCTTGAACACCCCGGTCCCCCGGGAGGCGCTCCCGTCCCAGATCAGGCTCGCGCGGGCGGTTCCGCCCAGGGCAGCGAGGGCGACCGCCGCCAGGGCGGCGACCCGGTATTTCGTGGGCATCGCTTCCTCCTCTCGTTCTCGCGTCGGATGGAGGAGAGTAGGCGGCGGCGCGGGCGGCCGACAAGTAGGCGGAAGGCTACCCTCTTCGAGAATCGAGAGAGGGATTCGCTAGGAGGACCCCGGCCGGGCGAGGCGGTAGCCGAGCGGCCAGCTCGCCGTCTCGAGGGCGAGCGCCTCGTGGATGTCGAAGGGGTGGGTCCCCCCGGTGAACCGGTGCTTGAAGACGTCGAGGGCGTGGGCGAGCCACCGGCCGTTCTCGTCGATGTCGGCGTCGAGGAGGAGCGTCTCCCGGCCGGAGGGGTCCACGGACGGGGCCAGGGTGAGCTGGAGGTTCCCCTTCTCGTGCCGGGTCTTGACGCTGAACATCCGGGACTTCGCGACCGGGTAGCCGGAGGGGAAGTTCTCGTGGTGGAGGCCCGCGGAGGCCCGCCGGTAGTCGGGGAAGCTCGCGATGTCGGCCCGGATCCGCTGGACGATCGTCCCCATCTCCTCGTCCACGACCGCGATGACGCGCTCCCGGCCCAGCTCCAGGAGCTGCCTCACGAAGGAGAACCAGCTCCGCCGGGTGGTGGGGGCGGTGGTCGTGCTCAGCCTCGTGTAGACGTTGAGCAGGGCGGCCTTGGGCACCTCCTCCCGCTCGCCGCCGAAGGCGTCCCAGGCGGCCCCGGTCAGCTCCGGGTAGACCTTCCAGCCCTTGACCCGGATCCCCGGGGAGCGCTCGAGGACGGCGGCGAGGTCGCCGCCCGCGAGGTCGGCCCACGCGTCGAACCGGGCCCTCCACTCCTCCGGCCGGCGGAAGACGGTCAGGTCGCGGCGCACGGTCTCGCCGTGGGTGAGGGACAGGAACGGGATCTCCCGGGCCCGGAACCGGGTCGGCTCCAGGAGCCCGTGGAGGGCGTGGGCGTCGGGGAAGGCGGGCAGCTCGAGCCGCACCGCCGGGGCGAGGGCCAGCGTTCGCCGGAGCAGGAGCCGCCCGTCGTGCCGGCGGATGCTCACCCGCACCGACGGGTCCTCCACGGGCGCGCTGCGGGTGTCGAGGAGCCTGAGCTCGAGGATGCCGGAGTTGGCCACGATCGGTCCTCCTGGCCTCTTGCGTAGCTCTTGTTATCAGCGATGA
>Ga0268386_10001912_pt1 | contig 14525 bp, 13 predicted proteins | sample RVTome_15_FD_200260 | JGI IMG/M metagenome (GOLD analysis project Ga0268386, IMG submission 200260) | Soil microbial communities from uranium-contaminated site in the Upper Colorado River Basin, Wyoming, United States - RVT150D86... ...
CCACCAGCATGCCGAGCCGGTTCATCTCGCGCACCACCTCTTCGCCGAACCGGCTCAGGCCGTTGTGACGGACGCTGTCCAGCGCCGCATCGGCCCAGTCCAGCGTCACGTTGTGGGTCAGGGTCATGTACCGCGCGCCCATCTCGTAGTACATGCGCAGCGCGCCGAGCGAATTCTCGATGGCGTGTCCGCCCTCCAGGCCGAGGAGCGAGCCGATCTTGCCCTGGGCGAACGCTCGGCGAACCGACGCGGCCGTAGGCGTCCACGCGAAGACGTCGGGATACTTCGCGATCACCCGGCGGGCGATATCGAACTGCTCGAGCTGGACGCGGGCATAGCCGGAGTCGCGGATCTCGCCTGGGATGTAGATCGACCAGAACTGGGCGCCCACCATGCCCCGCTTCAGCCGGGGAATATCGGTGTGGCCGGGCGCTGTTCGCCGGATGTCGTATCGCTCCGGATCGCCGCGGGCGATCGTGTCTTCTCTGATCCGCCAGGGAAGGTCATTGTGCCCGTCCACGAGCGGGCTGAGCCGGAGCGCGCGCCGGGCCCGGACCAGATTCGAATCGGCCGTCTGGCCGGCCACGGGCGCCGCAGACGCCAGCGCAAGCAATCCGAGCGCAAGACGGGAAATCACTTCACCTCCGACGGATGGAATGGCATGGGACGGCTCCGCGTTTCGTAACCCATCATAACAATACAACTGGGAGCCCAGCCAGGCTGCCAGAGCCAGGAGATCGTCCGTGAATTCGACGGCCCTGTGACCGTCCGCTGCGCGTTGAACGACGCCGCCGGCCGACGGCGGGTCATCATCGACCAGGACGGGAGCCGGTGACCGACGCGAGGATGCACGCCGGCCGCGGCTCGACGGTTCGCGGCGTGCCCACCCGCTTCCTAAGGACAGGCCGGGCGTCCATTAGGCGCCCGGCCTGACGCATTCTTACCCCTGCCCAACGTCCTTTCCACCTTCCCGGTGCGCACCACCCTGGATCCGGTTTCCCATATCTAGTTGGCGGGACTGGAGATGCAGAGGCCACCCCGACGCGGGCTGAGCAGGCACCCCGGGCACGGGGATTGCATGCTGGAACCTGCAGCGGCTGGCCGATCCGAGCCACCAGGAGGTGACGAAAGGTGATCACCGCCGACGCGAGAAGCAGGATTACCCCCGAGGATGTGGAACTCCTCAGCTCTGGCTTGGGGCTCGACGGCGAGCGCCACCTGGCTCAGGAGGGTCTGGACTCGATCCTCGATCGCCCGGAAATCGGCTTGTTCCTGCTCCATTCCAGGCTTCCGGGGCCCTCACCTTCCCTGCTCTACTATGTGCTGGTCCGGCATTCCATGCTCGAGGTGGGGGTGGACGATCCGACGGTCTCGGACTATTTCGCGGCGCTGCTGCGCGACTTCGGACTCCGCCAGCGGGCGACGCGGGTCGATGATGTGGATGACCAGGATCATCACTACCTCGTGGACATTCTCGCCGACCATTCGGCGTCCACTGGCGACCGGCACTTCAAGGTCTGTGTTCACCTCGGCAACTACGCGCTCTGGCTTTCGGGTCTCTTCCCCGACCGCATCGCCGCGCGCCGGGTCCGTCGGGGCGGGCCGGGCCTCGGCTACTATGAGTCGCTCGGCAGCCGTGGATACGCCGAGGCTTCGGAGCACCACCTGGCCGAGCGCACCGGCCTGGACGACATTCTCCGCACCGCCGCCGAGCGTACCCGCGACGTGCGAGTCGCCCTGAACAAGGTCAGCTCCAAACTCGTGCTCCGCTCCTCCCGGCTGGCCGCCTAAAGGGCACCCTCTCGCGCCGCGGCGGGGGAGGCGAGTAGCTTCGTCGCCATGACTCCCCTGACCGGCCGCCGCGCACTCGTCTGTGGTAGCACCCAGGGCATAGGTCGGGCGAGCGCCGAGGCGATCGCCGCCGCGGGCGCGGAGGTGGTCCTGCTCGCCCGGGATCCCGACAAGCTCCGCACGGTTCGCAACGAGCTCCCCGCACGTGATGGGCTCCAGCACGACATCCTGGTCGCCGACTTCAGCAGGCCCGACTCGGTTCGCGCGGTGGTGACGCGGTATCTGGAGGCCCACCCGGGATTCGAGATCCTGGTCAACAACACCGGCGGGCCTCCAGGCGGGGCGATCTTCGATGCGACGGAGGCCGCCTTCCGCGCGGCGTTCGAGATGCATCTCTTCTGCAATCATGTCCTCGTGCAGGCGCTCGTGCCAGGGATGAAATCGGCGGGGTATGGGCGCATCATCAACATCATTTCGACGTCGGTGCGGGAGCCCATCAAGGGCCTCGGCGTGTCGAACACGACCCGGGGCGCGGTGGCGAGCTGGGCCAAGACGCTGTCCCGGGAGCTGGGGCCGTTCGGGATCACGGTCAACAACGTGCTCCCCGGCTACACCAGGACTGGCCGGCTCGCCCAGGTGATCAACGACCGGGCCGCCGCCGCGGGCCAGCCGGCGGATGCGATCGAGCACGCGATGATCGCGGACATTCCACTCGGCCGATTCGCGGCGCCGGAGGAGCTGGGCGCCGTCGTCGCATTCCTCGCGTCGCCGGCGGCGAGCTACATCACCGGCGTGAGCCTGCCGGTGGACGGCGGCCGGCTTTCCTCGCTCTGATCCGTGCGCACGGTCCGCAACTACATCGGCGGGGAGCTGGTCGACCCCGCGGGAAACATCTGGCTCGACGACATCGAGCCTGCGACGGGACAGGCCATCGCGCGGGTCCCGGCGAGCGATGCGGACGACGTCTCGGCCGCCGTCGACGCGGCCCAGGCGGCTTTTCCGGCGTGGAGCGAGACGCCGGCGGCGGAACGTTCGCGGGTGATGCTCCGGATCGCCGACCTCATCGATCAGCGACTCGAGGAGCTGGCCCGGCTCGAATCGATCGATACCGGCAAGCCCATCGCGCTCGCGCGAACGATGGACATCCCGCGCGCTTCGGCCAATTTCCGCTATTTCGCGACAGCCATCCTGCACCACCACACCGAGAGCTTTCCCACCGACCGCACGGCGCTCCATTACGTGTTGCGCCGGCCCCGGGGCGTGGCAGGCCTGATCGCGCCGTGGAACCTGCCGCTGTATCTCCTGAGCTGGAAGATCGCGCCCGCGATCGCCACCGGGAATACGGCGGTGGCGAAGCCATCGGAGCTCACCCCGCTTTCCGCCGGGCTCCTCGCGGAGATCTGCCGCGACGCCGGCCTGCCCCCGGGCGTGCTCAACATCGTACATGGCTTCGGCGCGGAGGCCGGCGCCGCGCTGGTGGCCCACCCGGTGGTGCGGACCCTCTCGTTCACCGGCGGCACGGCCACCGGCAGCGCCATTGCCCGCGAAACGGCCGGCGACCTCAAGAAGCTCACCCTGGAGCTGGGCGGGAAGAATCCCACCGTCGTGTTCGGGGACGTGGATCTCGACGCCATCATCGGCGACGTGCTCCGGTCCGCGTACACCAATCAGGGGCAGGTCTGCCTCTGCGGGTCGCGCATCCTGGTGCAGCAGGATCGCTATGGGGAATTCCTGGAGCGATTCATCGCCCGGGTCGCCGCCCTCCGGCTCGGCGATCCGCTGGACGAAAGCACAGAACAAGGCGCGGTGATCTCGGCGCAGCATCGCGATAAGATCGAGCACTACCTCGCACTGGCGCTCGAGGAGGGCGGGAAGGTCGTCTGCGGCGGAGGGCGGCCCGCCCGGCTGCCGGAGCGGTGCCGCGACGGCTACTTCATCGAGCCCACGGTCATCACCGGACTGTCGATGGGCTGCCGCGTGAACCAGGAAGAGATCTTCGGCCCGGTGGTCACGGTGACGCCGTTCGGTGACGAGGCGGACGCCGTGGCACTGGCCAATCAGAGCGGCTACGGCCTGGCCGCGTCGGTCTGGAGCAGCGACCTGACCCGGGCCCATCGCGTGGCCGACGCGATCGAATGCGGCACGGTCTGGGTGAACTGCTGGCTGGTGCGGGACCTCCGGGTGCCGTTCGGCGGCATGAAGCGGAGCGGGTTAGGCCGGGAGGGGGGGGAGGAGGCCCTCCGGTTCTTCACGGAGGCGAAGACGGTGTGTGTGAAGCTGTGAGCGGTGAGCGGTGAGCGGTGAGCCTCCGGAGGATCATGTCCCAGGACGACGCAGTCCATAGCGCCCGCGCGCCGGAGCCGGTGGGCCCGTACCCGCACGCGCGGCGCGCCGGCAACCTGCTCTTCCTGTCCGGGATCGGGCCGCGGGTGCGGGGAAGCGTCCAGGTCCCGGGCGTCACGCTCGATGCGGCGGGAGAGGTCGTGTCCTACGATTTCGAGCGGCAGTGCCGGCAGGTCTTCGCGAACGTACGCACGGTGCTGGAAGACGCCGGCTCGGCGTGGGAGAACATCGTGGATGTGACCGTTTTTCTGACCGACATGGGAGATTTTGCCTCGATGAATCGGCTCTACGCTGAGGCGTTTGCCACCAACAAGCCGACCCGGACGACGGTGGAGGTGAGCCGGTTGCCCACCCCCATCGCGATAGAGCTCAAGGTGATTGCCACGATCGAGTAGCCCCTGCCAGCCTACTTTGCGCTCATCTGCCCGATGCTGGCGCTCCAGATTCCCAGCTGGTTGGTGGTCAGCCAGGCCCGCGCCGCAGGGAGACCGCGAAGGTAGGCATCGAAAAAAGCCACCGCGTTGCGCCCGATGAAATTGGTCAGGTAACTGCTGGAGTTCTCGAGGGAAAACGTAAAATGCGTGGCCTCGGGCGAGATGAAAAAGGCCTGGTATTTGTCGCCCGGCGGCATGAAAGTGTATGGATGCTGGCGGGTGTCGGGGGTCTGGTTGACCGCATAGTCGTTGGAGCCGGTCTGGGTCAGCACCGGTTTCGTGATGCCTTCCCAGGAAGAGACGTTGAATCCCAACCTGCCGATTCCCTGGGGTGAAAGGGCCAGGTAGGCTAGGAAACGCGGGTCGGCCAGCGAGATTCCCCTGACGGTGGGTGAGAGATCCACCCGAGCTCCCGCCGTCACCATAGCCGTGTGCGCGCCGCTGGAATATCCCGCCATAGCCACCCGTGAGGGGTCCAACGCCACGCCGATCTGGTTCGCGATGAGCCCCAGTTGATCGAGCACCGCGCTGGCGTCTCGGGGCCGGGCGATCATGACAGCGGGCAGGCTCCCTCCGTCGGCGACCTCCTGAGAGAAATCGACTCCTTCGCACTCGGCGGCGGGAACCTGGAACTCAGCGCAGTAAGTACCGTGGGCGATGTCCGCAGCATTCAGACGGATCACGGCGAACCCTGCGGTTGCCAGGGTGTTTCCCCAGGACGGATTCCCCTCGTGACCATTCGGATTGATACCTCCACCCGGCGAGAAGAGCACGACCGGCAGCGGTTGCGGCGCCCCAGAGGGAAAGTCAACACGGACCAGGACATCACGGTTGTGGGCGGTGTCGCGGACGGCGAGTACCGCCGATCTCTCCACGAGATAGGTGTTTGGCGTGTGGTATTCTGCCGCCGGGTTTGGTGATGGGGGCGGGGGCGGTGGAGGAGGTGGTGGTGGCGGCGGGGGTGGTGGTGGTGGTGGAGCAGGAGGCGGCGGCAGTGGAGGCGGACTCGAGTTTCCGATTTCGCCAGTTGCGCATCCTGCGCCGGCGACCAGTGCGATCAGAGCAACGATGCTCGAGAGGGTAAGGCGTGGCATCAGGGCTCCTGGCGTCTCGGTAGTCACCTAAGGGCCCACGAGTTGCTGAGCCAGTTCCTCTCCCGCGTCAATCAAGGGCTGCCCCTGCGCGGTGGTCAGGCGCCCTGATTGCACGAGTGCCGCGACCTCGTTCACGAACGCCAAGAGGAGGTTGGCGGCCGGTTCGTCGGCGCCACGATCGATGAGCTTGGCCACTGCCTGCAGTTTCGAGAGGAGACTGTTGGCCTCGCCGTTGTCCAGCACGCCCTGACCGGCCAGCGCCTGGATCTCGGCCATCAGGTCCGCGATCGCTTCTTGAGGAGTTATTGTGGGTCCCAAGATCCACATCGCGGCGTGGACGGTCGTACTCCCGGGTGTGTGGCTCCAGCCCACGACCTGGCCGGCATCGTTGATGCCATAGGCCACGCTGAACGATCCGCCAAGGGTCCCCAGGTCCATCATCGTCCCGTTCTGCCACAGGAACGCATGGTCGTTGCCGGCCGTGTTGCTATAGCCCACGACTTGGCCGGCATCGTTGATGCCATAGGCCAGGCTGAACGATCCGCCGAGGGTCCCCAGGTCGGTCATTGTCCCGTTCTGCCACAGGAACGCGTGCGGAGCGGCGTCGCCCGCCGGGTAGCTCCAGCCTACGATTTGGCCGGCGTCGTTGATGCCCCACGCCTCACTGTGCGATCCGCCGAGGGTCCCCAGGTCCCTCATCGTCCCGTTCTGCCACAGGAATGCGTGGGCAGCGTTGCCAGCGGTGTAGCTCCAGCCTACGATTTGGCCGGCATTGTTGATGCCATAGGCCAGGCTGAACGATCCGCCGAGGGTCCCCAGGTCGATCATCGTCCCGTTCTGCCACAGGAACGCGTGGGCAGCGTTGCCAGCGGTGTAGCTAAAGCCCACGACCTGGCCGGCATCGTTGACGCCATAGGCCTCGCTGAACGATCCGCCGAGGGTCCCCAGGTCTATCATCGTCCCGTTCTGCCACAGGAACGCGTGGGCAGCGTTGCCAGCGGTGTAGCTAAAGCCCACGACCTGGCCGGCATCGTTGACGCCATAGGCCTCGCTGAACGATCCGCCGAGGGTCCCCAGGTCCATCATCGTCCCGTTCTGCCACAGGAACGGGTGGGCAGCGTTGCCAGCGGTGTAGCTAAAGCCCACGACCTGGCCGGCGTCGTTGATGCCATTGGCCCGGCTGGACGATCCGCCGAGGGTCCCCAGGTCCGTCATCGTCCCGTTCTGCCATAGGAACGCGTGGCCAGCGCTTATGCCCACCACCTGGCCGACGTCGTTGATGCCCCGCGCCTCCCTGTACCCTCCGCCGAGGGTCCCCAGGTCGATGACGGTGACATTCCCCGTTGCGTCCCCCGTTGCGTCGAGTTGGAGTCCGGGGGTTTGTAGCACCTCGGGTCCTGCCGGGCTTTCAAACTGTTCACATGCCCCGACGGCAAGTGCCAACAAGAGGAAACCGCGGGCGAATGGCGCGGACGAGAGGCGCCCGAGGAAGCACGGGATAAGCTTTGCCTTGTCGACACCACATCGGGCTCGTGCACGTTTCATGGCCGGCACATCTCCAGTGTCTCCGAGGCCAGAATAGAAGGTCCCTTGCACAGGCGACCCAAGCGAGACAGAAAATCGAATTACGGAGTCGCCGTGATGGAGAACGTCAGACATCGATCCTGGGCGTCCGCCTCCCCGCCGCCAACCGGGGTCGAACCCTCGCTGACAAGGCCGCGTACGTTGGTGAACGTGAGCGTGAGGTTGTTGTTGCTTTTGACCCCCGTGCCGCTTTGGATCACCAGCCACAGGAATCCAGTGCCGTCTTCACGGGTTGCGCCGAAGGCGACGCGATAGGAGGAATTGCCGGGCTTCTTGCCGGCGACGACGAAACTCCCCTTCCAGACGCCCTCGTACCCGCGCCAATCCGGAGTCGAATCCCCCAGGGAGCCATCACCATCGCACGCGGCCAAATCGGTACCACCGGCCGACGCGGGCAACGTCAGATAGACTGGATCAGCACTGATACCCTTGCCACTGAACGGGTCACCCGTCACACCGCTGGCCGAAAAGAGATGCGCGGGATCGTCCTGCAGTCCTCCCGCGAGCGTGATGGCATACAGCGTTTGACTGCCGCCGCCTCGAGCGAGGAGCGGTCCCGCCGCAGGGTCCGTGCCGGTTGGCGAATCGCCGTTGCACGCGACGAGACCAAACAAGGCAAATAGGGCAAAGGCGTTCTTCATCGTGATCTCCGTTGCAGTAGTGGAAGCGACCGATGGAGCCGGTGCGTCCCTAGTTGAACGGAGCAGACTCTGAAGTGTGCGGCATCAAAAGGCGATGGGGACGGCCACCTGGCCGTCCCCATCGCAACTGTCACATGCTGTTTGAATGGAGCGTGCCTTGCACCCCCCTCGACGAGGCGGTCGTTTAAGGCGTCGCGGTGATGGAGAAGCTCAGGCACCGATCCTGCGAGTCGGTCGGCCCGCCATCAGGAGTCGAACCGGCGCTGACCAGACCGCGCACATTCGTGAAAGTCACCGTGAGATTCCCGTTGCTCTTTACCCCGTCGGCGTTAACGACCAGCCATAGGAACCCGCTGCCATCTTCGCGTGTCGCGCCGAAGGCGACACGGTACCCGGGCCCCTGTCCCTTCGCGCCGATGGAGAAGCCCCCCTTCCACACGCCGGCGTAACCGCCCCAACTCCCGGTCGACGGCCCCAGGGAGCCATCACCGTCACACGCGGCCAGATCGTCACCACCGGTAACCGCCGGCAGTGTCAGGTACACAGGATCGCCAGTGACGCCACCATAGAATGGATCGTTTGTCTTGGCTGAGCCCGCAAACGGATGCGCGGGATCGTGCTGCAAGCCCTGCTCAAAGCTGAAGCTGTACAGCGTTTGCCCCTGCTTCACCGCGAACTTCTCGATCCCGATGCCCTTCTTGCCCGCCAGCGTGATCACCACGACGTCGAAGAGCGCCACCGGGGCATCGGCGGCGATGGTGATGTTGGCCACCAGCTCACCTGATTTGACGAAGCGAACCGAGTTGGTCGTGATCTTCGTCGTGGCATTCGCCGTATCGCCGGCAAGGGCCCACGTGGCTTTGGACCCGTTGTCGAAGCCGGAGCCCAGCACTCGCACGTCGAGGGTCGTGTTCCGGAGACCGCTGTCCGGACTGGTGGACCGCACCGTGGGCCCGCCCGCTCCTCCGGCACCTTTCGCAGCGTTGGGTACCTCAAGATCGGGTGAGTTTGGCGGCTCCGCGCTGCACGCGGCGAGCACCAGCAAAGACAGGATCCGCACCGCGCCGGTTCGGCGCGCCGGGGAGGGGCGCGAGGCGGTCATTGAGCTCTCCAGAGTGGACGGTATCGGGACTACCTTCGTTCAACGGGCAGCTGCGCCGATCTGTGCGGTCCGGGGCCCGATCCGCCGGCGCCGAACACCTGGTACGCCGCCCAATAGTACGGACTTCCGAACCGGGCGTCCTTCGCCATCTCCCGCTGCGCCTCCGCGAGGGCCTGAGCCGGCGCGAGCGTCCCGGCCCGGGCGTAAAAGCGCTCCGCGAACGCCGCGGCGCCTTCGTCGCCGATCCGCCAGAGGGTCGCGACGACACTGCCCGCCCCCGCGTACAGGAACGCCTGCGCCAGCGTTGCATAGTCCTCACCCCGCGCAAACTGGGTCGACCAGGCCAAACCCACTCCGGTTTCGCAGCCGGAGAGAAATACCAGCGGGGACCGGATGCGCAGCGCCAGCAGCTCGTGGACCTCCAGCCGGCCATCGTCATCCGTCCCGCCATCTCCCGCGGCCAGCTCGATCCGCGAAAACATCGGATTCCGCGGATTCATCACCCCATGACTCGCGATGTGGACCGTCCCGCCTCCGGAGAGCGCCCGGCGCACCCGAAGCTCGGTGGCATTACGGCCCCGCTCGGCTCGCGCGGAGCCTACCGCGCGCCGGAAAGCGCGCGCTTCCCGCGACGACCCCGGCAGCGTCTTGGGGAACGGCGCGAAGACCGTCGCACCCCGATCGCTCCCAATCTCCTCGGCCGGCGCCGCGCCACGGAGCACGGCCAGCGACGCCGCCGAAGGAAGCTGAAGCAGCGCGTAGTCTTCCATGAGGTAGCGCCCGGTGCCTTCGCGCTGTAGCGCCGCGAACGGCAGATAAGAGAGCACCGAGTGAGCGACGACGACCAGGCGGCGCATGCCGCCGAACAGCCCGGCCCGCTCGGCAGGCGCGATCAGGAGCGCGTGCAGGCCTCTGAGCACCTGGTCGGGCTGGTGCGCATCGCCTCCCGGCATGCCCACCAGGTCGCGCGCCAGCCTGACCCGGCGGGCCAGATCCTCGATAGGGATCTCCGTCCCGAGGCTCCGTACCTCGGTCGGGGTGACGACGAAGATCACCAGGCGCGCCGGGGTTACCAGGTATTCCAGCAGCGCCTCATCGGGCCCGAGTACCTGCTGAACGTCCGTGACCCTGGTGCTCCCCCAGCCGAGCATCGCGGAGCCCGGCGCATCCTGCTCGGCGAGCCGGACCAACAGCGCTTCGTAAGCTCCCCTCGCCTCAACAAGGTGCCCAGCGAGGGCGGCTGCCTGTGCCCTGGACCCGGAATCGCGCACCGCCCGGGGAGTCTCCTCGATCGCATCGAGCCGGACGACCAGACTATCGATCCGCCGCAGCATGACGGCGGCCTCGCCGACCGACCGAACCGTCGCGCGAGCGAGTGAGACGTCGTTGTCCGCCCCCGCGAGATGCTCGACCAGGGCGTTGTTCCTGGCCCCGTCCGAGACTTCGAATGCCTCCTCGGTACGCCCCAGACGCAACAACACCTCCACCAGCTCGCCATAGGCCGACGCCTTGTCGGCCGCGAAGGCATTCCGCAGGAATCCGGAGCCGAAGCTGCCCCGCATCCGATCCACCGCCGCGACCGCCTGCCGGCCGGCGGTGGCAGCGGAATCGAGGAGGGAAAGCCGCCTGAAGGCCCGGGCCCGGAGCAAAGCGGCCTGCCACTCCCCACCGTACCCCCCCAGCGCCAGATCCTGGCGGCTGGTCGAGAGCATCCGGAGAGCTCCGCGCGGGTTCCCCTTCCCGAGCGCCAGGGCTGCACCGGCCAGGGCGACTTCGACCCGCGCGATTCTGGTATCGAGCTTCGTACTCAGACGCTGGGCCGACCGGAATTGTTCGTCCGACACCAGCTGCGAATCCGCCGCCAGGGCGATATCCGCAAGGACGAGCAGGTCCCGGAGCTCCTGAAGGGGGGCGTCACTGCCGCGGTGCAGGCGCAATGCCTCCAGGGTATGGGTACGCGCGACGTCGCGTCGTCCCAGAGCCATCTGGATTTCGGCGGTGTTCCGACGGTTGGTGCCCTGCTCGACCGCATTGCCGAGCTCGCCGTTGATGGCATGCGCCTGATCGTACAGCTGGAGGGCACGCTGCAGGTCGCCGGCCTGACGGTGCAGGCCGGCAATCAGCTCGAGATTACTGGCCTCCTCCTGCCGAAGTCCCTGATCGCGCGAGAGCCGAAGCGCGCTGTCCAGCGCGGCAAACGCCAGCCGCGGCTCTCCCAGGGCATCGTACGCGGAGCCGAGCTGGCCCAGGGCATTCTGCTCTCCGGTCACGTCCCCCACCGCGGCGAGCAGGCGGCGCGCGGCCTGGAGCGACGCAATCCCCGCATGGGGGTTGCCCAGCTGGATCTCCAGCATTCCGAGGTTGCTGAGTGAACGGCCTTCGCTCGAGGAATCCTGCAGCTCACGGGCAGCGCGGCCCGCCTCGAGAAAGCCCTGGCGAGCTTCCGAGAAGTTGCCGAGCTCGGCCTGGACCAGGGCGACGTTGTTAGCCAGCTTGGCCAGGCCCGAGCGATCCCCTACGGCTACGGCGGCCTCAGACGCCGCGGCGAATCGCGCCAGCGCCTCGTCATGCCGGCCTTCGTTCCAGGCGAGCAAGCCGAGCGCGTTGTAGGATCGGAAGAGGTCGGCCCGAAGCCCGAGACTGAGCTTGAGCGCAAGCGCCCGCTCACCAAGCGCACGGGATTCGGCATACTCTCCCAGGTTCCGTGCGGCAAGTCCGAGCCAGGTGAGGATTCGCGCTTCCCGGGCCGAGTCGCCTCGGATTTCGGCAAGCGCCAGCGCGGCGCGGAAAGCAATCCGGGCGTTCGAAAACTCCCCATCCGCATAGGCAGACTCCCCCAGGCTCATGAGGGAGTCCAGCTGGCCGGTCTTCGCGAAGTCGCCGGCTGGAGGCGGTCCGGAATGCTCCGGAGGTGCGGGCGGGCTCGCGCAGGCGCCGGTCAGAGATCCAATGAACGCCAGCGCCCTGCAGATACGCCTTCTCACGGAGCGATGGAAAAGCGCTGCGAACGGGTGGTCAGTGAGCGCCCGTCGGCAGCAAGCGCGTCCACGGTCCAGAAGTAGGTCTGCCCCCGGTCCAGCGGCACCTCCGCGGGCAGCGATAGAGTGGTATCGGTCGTCTCCCCGCTCCACAGTTGACGCCCGCTCGCCTCAGTCAATGACAGCCGATAAAGTGGACGCTTCGACTGCGCGCGCCAGACAAAAACAATCGGCCGGTTCGGGACGACCTCCCCTTCACGCGGCGCGACCACCGGTATGGTGAGCGCCGACTCCGACCCGGCAGCACCGGAGTCCGACCGCAGCGGCTCGTCTCCCACCGTGGAGGCAGGAACCCGGATCAGGATCGCAATCAGGAGAATGGCCGCGGCAGATGAGGGAACCATCCAGCGAAGGCGCTGGGGTGCCCGGTGGGTCCGGAGAACCCGGCGCGCCGAAGTCACCACCTGACGGCATTCAGCGCACTCCACGAGGTGCCGCTCCAGGGCCTCGATGGAAGCCGGCGCCAGACGCCCGCTCAGATAGGCCGCGATGTCCTCGGCGCTTGGATGCTCGGTCACGGGCACCCCGGAGTGGAATTCGTTCACTGGCGCTCTCTTTCCCTTGCTATATGAAACGGACCGCCGCGGGTACCGTGCGGCTTCCGGATCGCGCTCACGGAGCGGATTCCCTTATGCCACGCTCCTCCAGGGCTCGCCGGAGGCCGGCCAGCACCTCCTTGAGGCGCCGATAAGCATGAAATCGGGTGGGAAGCCCCAGGTTCGCGGCGACCTCAGGCATCGGGAGGTCCTCGAACCTCAGCTTGTGCATCAGGCGATCGCGTGGGGCGAGCCGGGCCAGCGCCGCTTCCAGGGCGTGATGGACGTCCGACAGTCGCAGGCTCGCCTCGGCGCTCGGTCCACCGGAATCCGGCAGCGTCGCGAGGTCCACTTCGGCTCCGATGAGGTCCATGAGCCTACGGCGGGCGGTCCGGCTTTCGGCGGGTCCCGCCGGGTCCTTCTCGCTCGCCCGGGTTCGGCCGTAGCGGCCGCGATGATGATCCAGACAGAGTCGCTGGGCCACCACCACGAGCCAGGTCGAGAACTCGCTGCGTCCGTCCGCGACGTAGGCCCGTAGCCGTCGGTAGTCGTCCTGCTGGAGCTGCTCGAGAACGAAGGCCTAGCGATCCATCGCGGCGTCGTGCTGAGCACCTCCGGCCCGGGCGACGTGCAGCAGCAACCGGCTATGGTGTGCGACAAACTCCGCCCAATACTCCTCCACGCGAGCCGGTTCGGTTGCGAGCAGCAAGCGGCCCAGAAGTGCCGGAGGCGAATCGGGCATCGCGTACCATTAAGAATTCCGGGAAGGGCTGGAACAGTCCGCAGGACCGGGAGAAGCTACCGGTCACCACCGGAACGAGCAATCAAATGCGCGCCGAGATGCTCTGGATCCCCCACCCCGATCGCCATCGAGCTCAAGGTCATCGCAACGATCTGAGCACCGCGCGGACCGGGCTCGCGTCGAAGCCCACCAGCCGGAGCGGCAACGCGATCAGCTCGTAGCGCCCTTCCGGTACGTCCGCCAGCAAGAGCCCTTCCAGAATCGCCATGTCGTGCGCCAGGCACCGGTGGTGCGCCGGCAGCGTCTTCGAGTCCGCCGGATCGACGCTGGGCGTGTCGACGCCGATGAGGCGGACGCCGCGCTCGTGGAGGTGATCGATCGACTCGGGCGCCAGCGCGGCAAAATCACGATTGAAGACCGCAGGATCCAGAGCCGTGCCGGTGGCGAGCAGCACCCGCGGCGCGCTCACTTCGGCGGGCAACAGGTCGGGTGTAACAGGTCGTCCGCGCTCCCCAGGCACCCGAACCACCTGGCATTCTCCCAGGTAGAGCTCGAGCGGGCGCTCGTCGATGGTGGCCCCATCTACCCCGTAATGGCTCGGGGCGTCGGCGTGGGCGCCGAGATGCACCGTCGCACGGAGGCTGGACAGGGTGACCGTGTCGCCCCGGGCCAGATCCTGCAGGACTTCGCGCGAGGGAGGCGTGTCACCCGGCCACACGGCCAGGGCGGAGGAGATGGCGGGCGAGATGTCGTACAGCATGAGCTCGTCGGCGCGAAGGGAGGACCGGAAAGGTAGCCCACCTGCAACCTTTTCTCCGTTTCCTCCGTCACATCTTCTATCTCTCGGTTTTCGACAGGTAGGAGGTCTCATGTCCATCGACACCGCGGTCATTCGCGGAACCCTCGACCTGCTCATCCTCAGGGTCCTCACCCTGGAGCCGATGCATGGCTGGGGAATCTCCGAGCGCATCCAGGACCTTTCCGCGGATGCCCTGAGGGCTCAGCAGGGATCCCTGTACGCTTCCCTGCACCGCCTGACCCGCGAGGGTTGGATCAGGTCGTACTGGCAGGACACCGAAGCCGGCCGCCGGGGCCGCTACTACGCCCTCACCCGAGCAGGCCATCGGCAGACCGCCGTGGAAACCGACCGCTGGCTCCGCCTCTCCACCGGGGTCGGCCGCCTCATCGCGTCTACCGCGTAGGAGCCCGTTCATGCGCCT
>Ga0268386_10001913_pt1 | contig 14524 bp, 10 predicted proteins | sample RVTome_15_FD_200260 | JGI IMG/M metagenome (GOLD analysis project Ga0268386, IMG submission 200260) | Soil microbial communities from uranium-contaminated site in the Upper Colorado River Basin, Wyoming, United States - RVT150D86... ...
GGCGCGGCGGTGCTCCACGGTGACCCAGTTGCCGTGCTCCTCGAGCGGCGCCGCCGCGTAGCGCAGCGAGTCGTCGACCTCGTAGCGGGCGAGCTGGTCGCCGGCGAGCTGCTGGTCGTCGAGCCGCGCGCCCCAGCGCTCGAGGTCGTCGCGGGCGCCGGCCTCGCGGACGAACGAGCGCGGCGCGCGAGCGCCCTCGACGATCGCCTCCTCGCCGGCGCGGACCACGATCGAGCCGCGCGCCGTGGCCACCTCGGCCCAGCCCTCGCGGGCGACGACCTGGGACCACTCGCGGTCGGCCGTCAGCCGGTACGAGCCGGCCTCCTCGAGGTAGACGGTCGCGTTGGGCAGCTCGATCCGCGGCGCGCCGTCGCCGAGCGCGTCGCCGAACGTGACGAGCTGGACGTTGCCCTCGGCCAACCGCAGCTCGGTCGTGCGGTCGCCGCTCTCGGGCGACATCGCGAGCCGCTCGAAGGCGACCTCGCTGTCGCCGTCGATGCGCAGCAGGTTGCCGTCGGACAGCAGGATCTCGACCAGGGATCCGGGCGCCACCCACAGGCGGTCCCCGGCGAGCACCGGCTGGTTGAGGACGACCTCGGCGCGCTCCGCCTCGCCTCCCGCCTCGATCAGGGTGGCGGTGCCGCGCAGGTTGCGCACGTAGCTGTAGCCGGCGTCGTAGCCGGCCGGCGCGTCGTCGGAGTAGCCGTCGTAGCCGTCGTACTCGTCGTACCCGGTGTCGGCGCCGGCGGGGACCGGCGGCGCCGCGAGCAGCAGGGCGGCGGCGAGCATCGCGCCGAGGGATCGGGCTCCGGGCAGCGGCGCGGTGATCTTCATCGTGGGTTGCCTCGTTCTGATCGACTTCATGGCACGTCCTCCGCAGTCGTCGCCGCGCGCCGGATCGTCCCCCCGTCGGGGCTCGCGCTCGCAACGCGGCGGGCACGGGGATCTCAGAGCAAGTCCCGCACCACTCGGTGCAACGTGCCGGAACGTGCGGAAATGCCCGTCGCCACGGGACTTGCGGCTCGGCTATAATGCGATCCGGACCTCGCGGTGTCCACCCTGGGAGTCACCGTCGTCCCCACGCACGCCCTACCGAGCACGCTCACATGGTCTTCAAGGGATGGTTCAAGGGCGCCACCGCCGGCGACCCCGCCCGGCAGGAGACCGACGAGCTCACGCTCGAAGACCTGATCGTGCTCGAGCGCTACGGCGAGGCCGAGGCCCGGCTCAAGGCCCGCCTCCAGGCCGAGCCGGAGGACCTGCACGGGCACCTCAAGCTCGCCGAGGTCTACACCGAGCTCGGCCGCTCGTCGGACGCCGTCGACCAGTACATCCACGTCGCGGAGGAGTACGCGAAGGACGGCTTCTACGAGAAGGGGGTCGCCCTGCTCCAGAAGGCGATGAAGGTCAATCCGGGCGAGGAGACCCTGCGCACGAAGATGTACAGCCTCGAACGCGCGAAGGGGCTCGAGCACAAGCGCGAGGCCGCGGCCGAAGGGCTGCGCCTGACCCGGGTCCCCGGCGGCGGCACGGGCACGGCGGTCCTCCAGCTCGAGCGCGCCTGGCACCAGCTCGCCACCTCGCCGCTCGTCGAGCGGCTGACGACCGAGCACCTGCGGCGGCTGTTCGGCGCCGTCGAGATGCTGCGCTGCGAGGAGGGCGAGCGGGTCGCCGAGCGGGGGAGCGACCGGGCGGAGCTGTGGATCCCGATGACCGGGTCCTTGTGCGCCGTCCTCGTCCGCGACGACGGCCGCGAGACCGACCTGCGGCGCTTCGGCCCCGGCGCGGTCGTCGGCGAGGGCGTCCTGTTCGAGGGTGGCCGCTGGCCGGCGGGCTACCGGGTGGCCGAGGCCGGGCTCTTCCTCCGGCTCGACCGGGCGGGCCTCGAGCACGCCCTGCTCGGCAACAGCGACCCGCGCGGGCTGATCGAGGCGCTCCGCTGCGACGGCAACGACCGCGACATCGCCGCGGCCGTCGCCCGGCTCGAGGGGAGGCGTGCGTGACGGTCCTCCCGATCCGCCTGTTCCCGGACGGGGTGCTGCGGGTGCGCTGCCCGGAGGTCGAGGAGTTCGACGACGAGCTCCGGCGCCTGGTCGACGACCTGATCGAGACGATGCACGCCGCCCCGGGGGTCGGCCTCGCGGCGCCCCAGATCGGCGTCGAGAGGCGGGTGATGGCGGTCGATCTCTCGGTCGGCGAGGACCCGGGCCAGCTCCACGTCTTCGTCAACCCGCGGATCGTCGAGGAGGAGGGCTCGATCACCGACGTCGAGGGGTGCCTGTCGATCCCCGGGATCAGCGAGAAGGTGGAGCGCCCCGAGCGGGTGCGGATCGAGGCCCTCGACCTCGCCGGCGAGCGCTTCGAGCTCGAGGCGGAGGACTGGCTCGCCCGCGCGATCTGCCACGAGGCCGACCACCTCGACGGGGTGCTCTTCGTCGACCGGCTGCGCGGCCTGCGGCGGGAGAAGGTGCGCCGGCAGCTCCGCAGGCTGGCGCTCGAGCAGGAGGACGCGGTCGCTTCCTGAGCGCGGCCCGGCATAGGATCCGCAGCCGAACCGCCGGCAGCCGACCGCCGACCCGGCCGGCCTCGGCCCGACTCGCAGACCCGACTCGCAGACCCGACTCGCAGACCCGACTCGCAGACCCGACTCGCAGACCCGAGACCCCGACCCGTTGATCCGACCCGCTCCGTCCCGGCCCCCGCTCCCCCGGCGCCCCCAGGGCCGCGCGGCGCTCGGCGCCGCCGCCGTGGCCTGCGCCGCCGCCGGCCTCTGGCTCGCGGCCTGCGGCGGGGGAGGCGGCGGGCCGACGGCCCCGCCCCCTCCGGCGCAGTCGCTCGTCTTCACCGCGGCGAGCGGCTCATCCCCGACCTCGGTCGCGCTGCTGCGCTCCGGGACGAGCGCCTCGACCTTGACGCTCGAGGTCCGCGCCCAGGGGGTCACCGACCTCTACGGGGTGGCCTTCGACCTGACGTATCCCGCCTCGCTGCTCGCCTTCGAGGGGGCGAGCGAGGGGGCGTTCCTCGGCCAGGGCGGCATCGCCACCACGGTCCAGGTCGCCGAGCAGCCCGGGCGCCTGGTCGTCGGCGCGACCCGTCTCGGGGTCGTCGGCGGCGTGACCGGGAGCGGCACGCTGCTCATCCTGAGCTTCCGGGCGATCGCGGCGGGCTCGGGCGACATCGCCTTCTCCGACCCGTCGGCGGTCGCGGCGACCGGCAACCCGGTGAGCGATCTCGACTGGCTCGGCGGCAGCGTCCAGATCACCCGGTGACGGGCCCCCGTCCGGGGACGGCCCGGCCGGCCCTCCGCTGGTAGCCTTCCGCCCGTGGCCTCGTACCCCATGCCGGAGATCGCCTTCTACAACACCCTCGGCCGCACCCGCGAGCCCCTCGTGCCGCTGGTCCCCGGCGAGGTCCGCGTCTACACCTGCGGCCCGACGGTGTACAACCACGCCCACATCGGCAACCTCCGCACCTTCCTGTTCGAGGACGTGCTGCGCCGCGCGCTCGGCTGGCTCGGCCTGCGGGTCGTCCAGGTGATGAACCTCACCGACGTCGACGACAAGACGATCGCCGGGGCCGCCGAGGCCGGCGTCTCGCTCGACGAGTACACCGCCCCCTTCGTCGACTCGTTCTTCGCCGACCTCGACACCCTCCACGTCGAGCGCGCCGAGCGCTACCCGCGGGCGACCGCCCACGTGCCCGAGATGATCGCGCTCGTCGAGCGCCTCGTCGAGCGCGGCCACGCCTACGTCAAGGACGGCTCGGTCTTCTTCCGCATCGCCTCGGACGACGACTACGGCAAGCTCTCCGGGATCGACCTCGACCAGGTGCGCCAGGGCGAGCGCGTCGCCGAGGACGAGTACGGTAAGGAGGACGTGCGCGACTTCGTCCTGTGGAAGGGCGCCAAGCCCGGCGAGCCGTCGTGGGACTCGCCCTGGGGGCCCGGCCGCCCCGGATGGCACGTCGAGTGCTCGGCGATGAGCATGAAGTACCTCGGCGAGACCTTCGACGTCCACTGCGGCGGCGTCGACAACGTCTTCCCGCACCACGAGAACGAGATCGCCCAGAGCGAGTCGGCCACCGGCGCGCCCTTCGCCCGGCTGTGGCTGCACTCCGAGCACCTGATCGTCGACGGCGAGAAGATGTCGAAGTCGCTCGGCAACCAGTACACCCTGCGCAACCTCCTCGCCCGCGGCGTCGACCCGCGCGCCCTGCGCTACCTGTTCCTCTCGGTCCACTACCGCCAGAAGCTCAACTTCACCTTCCGGTCGGTCGAGGCGGCGGCCGGCGCCCTCCGCCGCGTCGACGAGATGCGCTTCCGCCTCGAGAGCGCGGCCGAGTCCCCCGACCCCGACCCCGGCCTCGCCGCGGCGCTCGGCGCCCTGAGGACCGATTTCGCCGCCGCCCTCGCCGACGACCTCAACGTCGCCGGCGCCTTGGGCGCGCTCTTCGTCTTCGTGCGCGAGGCGAACCGCACGGTGGAGGAGGGCCGGCTCGGCGCCGGCGACCGCGAACGGGTCCTCGCCGCTCTCGCCGACCTCGACCGGGTGCTCGGCGTGCTCGACCCCGCGGAGTGGAAGGGTGCGGCCGGGGAGGGCGGCGCCGCCGCGGGCCTCGGCGACGCGGAGATCGAGGAGCGGATCCGCCGCCGCGCCGCCGCCCGCGCCGACCGCGACTTCGCCGAGGCCGACCGCATCCGCGACGAGCTCGCCGAGGCGGGCGTCGTCCTCGAGGACACCCCCCAGGGCACCCGCTGGAAGCGCGGCTGAGGCGAGTGGGTCCGGAGCGCTCCGCATCGGGCGCCCGATGGCGACCGGCGGCTCCCCGCACCGTTCCGGCCGCCACGGAGATCCGCAGGGGCGTCTCGCGTCTTCTCAGGAGACCGTCGACCGAAGCCGCGGGCCCCAGCCCGACGACGCCCAGCCCGACGACGCCCCGCCCGATGACGCCCCGACCCCTCGACCGCTTCCTGGACCGCCCCGATCCCGCCGGCCGGGGCCGCACGGCGGAGGAGGGCGCGGTGCGCTGGCTCGTCGAGCGGCGCGGCTACCGGATCGTCGAGCGCAACGCCCGCACCCGGGCCGGCGAGATCGACCTCGTCGCCCTCGACGGCGAGATCCTCTGCTTCGTCGAGATCAAGGCCCGCTCGACCGGCGAGTACGGCCCCGCGGTCGAGGCCGTCGGCCCCGGCAAGCAGCGCCGCCTCAGCCGAGCCGCCGCCCTATGGCTGGCCATCAACCCGGCCGACGCCCCCTGCCGCTTCGATGTCCTCGGCCTCGACGCCGATCCCGAGGGCGGATGGCGGTACACTCTCCTCCGCAACGCCTTCGAGGCGGGCTGAGCCGACGGCGGGAATCCGGCGGGGGAGCCGGGGGTTGACACCCTCGGCCGGCGGTGGCTATCCTCACCGTTCCCTCGGCGCCCGACGCCGAGCGGCCGAGGCGGAGACCCAAGCGGGAATAGCTCAGTGGTAGAGCACAACCTTGCCAAGGTTGGGGTCGCGGGTTCGAATCCCGTTTCCCGCTCCATCGCCGCTTCGCCCATCTGGTAACCTGGCCGCACGGCGCCTCCCCGGCGCACACCTCGGGGCGAGCACGACACGCCCTCCGGGCGACGTAGCCAAGTGGTAAGGCAAGGGTCTGCAAAACCCTCATTCGGCGGTTCGAATCCGCCCGTCGCCTCCAGTTGAACACCCTGAAATCGGACAGTTGCTGGACGACGCCGCCGGCTCGGTGAGCGGATCCGATGGATCTCGGCACGACCCCCGGCCTCGAGTCCAGCTCCCGGGCTCGCGGCTGTCGGCCGCGTTTCCGCGGAAACGTGCCACACTGCTCCGGCTTGCGACCGGCACGAGGAGGAGCGATGAGGATCAGGGGTTCGGGGTGCGTCGCGGTGCTGGCGGTGCTGGCGCCCCTCCAGGCCTTCGGCTGGGGGGCGAACGGGCACCGGGTGGTGGGGGAGATCGCGGCGCGTCACGTGTCGCCGTGGGCGGCGCGGGAGATCGCCGTGCTGCTCGACGGCGAGAGCCTGGCCGAGGCGTCGACCTGGGCGGACGAGATCAGGTCCGAGCCGGCCTGGTCACGCGCGGACCCGTGGCACTACGTCTCGATCGACGACGGCGAGACCCTGGAGACGACCGTGCGCGCGCCGGAAGGCGACGTGCTCGAGGCGCTCCACCGGTTCGAGTCGGTGCTGCGGAGCGCCACGGCGACCCGGCAGGAGCGGGCCGAGGCGCTCAAGTTCTTCGTCCACTTCGCCGGCGACGTCCACCAGCCGCTCCACGTCGGGCGGCGCGGCGACCGCGGCGGCAATGACGTCCGGGTCACCTGGTTCGGCCAGCAGAGGAACCTCCACCAGGTCTGGGACGAGGGGCTGATCGACTCGCTCGAGCTGAGCTTCACCGAGCTCGCCGACTTCCTCGACGATCCGACGCCGGCCCAGATCGCGGCCTGGCAGGCGGCGCCCTACGAGGCGTGGGTGCGCGAGTCGATGGCGCTCCGCCCCGCGGTGTACGACCTCGGCGACGGCAAGCTGAGCTGGGGCTACCGCCACCGGGCGCTGCCGATCGTCGAGCGGCGGCTGCTCGAGGCGGGGGTACGGCTCGCCGCGGTGCTCGATTCGATCTTCGCCCCAGCCGCACCGCCTGACGCGGGCTAGCCCGCTTCGCGCCGCCGCTACCGGCTCACGGCCAGATCCCGCGGACGATCAAGGTCAGCTCGTAGTCGACGGCCGCGGCGGAGGGGTTCTTCACCCGTAGCGTGTACTCGCCGGAGGCGAGCGGGACCGCGGTCGCCAGGGCGCGGCCGGGGGCCGGCACCGAGGTGGCGGCGAGGTCGCCGTCGGGCTCGCGGATCTCGAGGACCAGCGACTCCGCCCCCGCACCTTCGGCGAGGGCGATCAGCAGGAGCGAGCCGGGCGCGACGTCGAGACCCATGTCGTCGACCGACCCCGGGGCGGCCGACTCCGGCGACCACCACTGCGTATCGCGGGCCGACCCGTCGTCGAGCTCGTCGCGGATGCCGTCGTCGTCGTCGTCGTCATCCGCGTCGTCGTTCACGCCGTCGTTGTCGTCGTCGTCATCCGCGTCGTCGTTCACGCCGTCCCCGTCATCGTCCTCGTCCTCGTCGTCCCGCTTGCCGTCGTCGTCGTGGTCGTCGTCGTCGTCGGTCCGCTTGCGGACGCGGATGGTGACCGTCGCGTCGTCCGTGCCGCCGCGGCCGTCGGAGATCGTGTAGATGAAGGTGTCCTTGCCGGCGCGGCCCGGCGTGTAGGTCACCGTGCCGTCGGGGTTCGCCGCCGCCGCGCCGTGCTTCGGGTCGCCGACCTCGGTCACCTCGAGGGGGTCGCCGTCAGGGTCCGAGTCGTTGGCCAGCACGGCGATCGTTACCGGCTCGCCGCGCTCGGTCCTCGCCTCGTCGTCCCGCGCCACCGGCGGCCGGTTGGGCTCGATCGGACAGACGTCGCTCGTCCGGTCGGCCACCTGGAGCTCGACGTCGGTCAGGGTGACCTGGTCGAACTGGAATCCGGTGCCCTCGAGGAGCGGGTCGGTACCGTAGGCGACGTCGAGGCGCAGGCGCCGGCCCGCCCGGCCGGCGGCGTCGAGCGCCGCGGCCGACCAGGTGCTCGTGAAGAAGCCCGGCCCGGCGCCGGCCCAGCCCGGCTCGCCGGCGGTGACGCAGACGCCGTTGGGGCCGGAGGCGTTGTAGGTGCGGCCGCCGTCGGGCACGATCGTCGCCCGCTCGCCGGTCTCGACGTCGAACAGCCCGACGTTGGCCCGGTCGTAGAACGGCTCGGGCAGGCCCGGCTCGGCGACGAACTGGTTGAACAGGGACAGCGTGGAGGCGGCCGTCAGCCGCACCTGCGGCGAGCGGATCTCGTCGCACTGCCCGGCCTGGAGCGACGACGAGGCGAGGTGGACTATCGTGCCGTCGGCGCCCGGCGACTCCCGCGTGTAGGTGCCGCCGACGATCTGCCAGCCCTCGAAGTCCTCCTCGAAGCCGAAGGTGTGCGAGGCGACGAGCTCGAAGTCGGACTCGGTGCCGTCGAGGGTCGTCCGGCCGACGAGCGGCGAGGCGAGCTGGTCCGCGGTGACCTCGAACTCGAGGACGAACGGCTCGTTCGGAGCCACGCCCTTCGGGACGAACCGGAGTGCGACCGGCGCCACGCCGTCCGGAGCGCCGCACGCGGCCGCGAGGTCGCCGAGCGCGAGCGGGATCGGGGTGAGCACCACGGTCTCGGGATGCGACGGCGAGCGGACCGCCGAAACCCGGACGCCGTCGAGGTCGGCCGTCCCGGCGTTCTCCACCTCGAGCCGGAGCTCGATCTGCTCGCAGTTGTCGTAGAAGACGTCCCCGTCTCCGGTGAGGATCTCGACCTCGTCCGCCGCCTGCCGGAAGGCGAGGAGCGGCTCGGCGGCGGCCGGCGGCGCCAGCGGGACCACCTCGGCGCAGGCACTCGCCGGGCTCCGGCACGCGTCGCTCGAACCGATCGCCTCGACGGTGTAGAAGTAGCGCCGGTCCGGTTTGAGCCCGGTTTCGCTGAACGACGTCTCCGAGGTGATCGCGACCCGCTCCTTGCCGAACTCGCAGCCGTGGATGCCGTCGGTCTTGTACACCCAGTACTCCCCGGCGCCGGGCACGGCGGCCCAGGAGAGCGAGGCGCCGCGGACGGTCGCGGCGGACGAGACGGCGGGGGTCGAGGCGGGCCCGCCCGCGCAACCCGAGTCGGCGACCGCCGCGAACGCGGAGCAGGCGAGCGCGTGGCGGTCGAAGGCGGCGAAGATCGCCGACAGGTGGGGGGTGCCGTTCGTCAGGTCGCCGTCGTCGTCGTCCGCGGCGAGGAACTCGAGGAAGCCGCCGTCGGCGATGCAGCCCGACAGCGCGCCGCTCGGGTCGCAGGCGTACCACTCGTTGACGTTGCCGCCGCCGAGGTGGACGAGTCGCGCGACGAGGTTGAGCGAGGTGTTGACGTCGAGCGAGAAGGCCGAGCCCTCGAAGCCGCGGAGGTCGCGGTGGATCAGGTCCCACACCGCCTCGCTGACCACGCTCCCCTCGCAGTGGGTCCCCTGGAGGCAGGGGCCGTCGCTGATCGTCGGCAGCGGCACGGTGGAGCCGACGCAGCCGCCGGGCGGCCGGACGCCGGGAACCCCCGGAAAGCCGGTCTCCTGGAGGATCCAGGCGACGTCGTGGGGCATGCCCGACTGGCGCTTCGCCCAGTCGACCTCGCGGACCCCGCTGCAGGCCAGGCAGGGATCGCCGAAGCCGTCGCACAGCGGCTGGTTGCCGACGAGGGGGTTCTGGATCCAGAAGCCCCGCGCGATGCACGAGTCGTTGAGCCGGGTGAAGGCGTACTGGTCGGCCGCCGTCTCGCCGGGCCGCGAGACGTCGGGCACGGCGTCGTTGTCGTCGAGCCCGTGCCCCCACTCGTGGTCGAACACCCCGGCGCTCTCGCCGGTGTTGCCGCAGATGAAGGTGCCGGTGCTGTTCGTGATGCTGCCGGAGGTGTAGAAGTTGATCGTCGACCCGTTCCAGAAGGCGTTGCAGCTCTGGTCGATGTTCATGTTCGAGGTCAGCTGCTCGCGGAGCCACGCGTTGCCGGGGAGCCAGCCGCGGGCGACCTCGACGATGCGGTTGACCTCGTAGAAGCCGGTGCGCGACGCGTGGGTGTCGCCGGACGAGTGGCCGGGCGGCACGGCGCAGTCGGTGCCCGGTCCGGCGCCGAGATCGAGGTCGGAGCACACGGCGAGCTCGTCGATCGGCCCGCACTGGTCGGCCATCCGGACGAACGGGCCGCTCAGGGTGGTGCGGGCGCGCGAGCCGATCCCTGTCGCCAGGCCGGCGGAGTTGGCCGTCGTCGACGTGCCGAACGGCTGGATCAGGTCGGCGAACGGCATCGGCCACTCCGGCTGCTCGGTCCCCTCGGGGATCCCGTCGCGGGAGATCCCGTCGTTCGCCACCGGGTAGACGCCGCCCTCGACCTCGCGGTCGAAGTAGCGGTTCGCGTCGCCGAAGAGAAGGAGCGTGCCGTCGTGGGCGTCGACCAGGGCCTGCCAGGAGCCGAGCTCGTCGGCGAGCCGGGGCCGGAGGTCCCAGGCCAGCCGGTAGCGGTACCCCTCGCCGAGGGGGGCGGCCGCCGGGTCGGCGCCGACCGCGAGCGGCACCAGCTTCAGCCGCGCCGCCTCCCGGTAGCCCTCGACGGGCCACGTCTCCAGGTGCGCGGCGACCACGGCCGCCGCGTCGGCCGCCGACAGCGTCGGCTCGGTCGAGACGTCCACGTCGCCCCAGTTCCGGGTGCCGAGAAGCACCAGGTTGCCGCCGTTGACCACGGCCGCGAGGTAACCGCGGCGGACCGGCACGCCGTCCACCGCCCGCGTCCCGTGGATCTGGACCAGCCGGCCGTCCTCGTGGACGGTGACCCGCGGCTCGACCTCGCCCGGGTCGATCCCGAGCGCCGCCTGGTGGAGGCTCAGCCAGACCGCGAGCCGTCCCCAGACCTCGGCGCCGAGGGCCTCGTCGTCGGCCGGCGGCGCGAGCCCGAGCTCCGCCCAGGTCAAGGAGTTGCCGGCGCCCGGCACGAGCGGCCGGCGGAGGACCAGGGTGCCCCACCGCGCACCGCGCCGGTCGTAGAACGAGAAGGCCGGCGACGCCCCGAGGAGGTCGAGCTCCGCGGCGAGCGGGAGCCGCAGCTCCAGCCCGAGCTGGTCGAGCGGGACGTAGAGCGAACGGATGCCCAGGTCGGGGTGGGCGGTCGCCAGCCCGGCGAGGACGGCCGGTTTCTCCGGCGGGTGGACGGCAAGGGCGGGCGACGCGGGAACCGCGGCCAGGGCGGCGAGGAGGAGGGCTGACGTCGCGAATCGGCGCATCGGGGGCTCCTTTCGCGAGAGTTCGCGGAGTCCTCCGAGGATCCGCCGGGCCGCCGCCGGGCGCCATGAGGAAGGTACCTCAGAAGGCGCGGGGGAAGGCCCTCAGGGGGTAGGAGCCCGGTCGAGAGGGGCTCAGCCGCCGGGCGGCGGCGCGGGCGCGGCCGGCGCGGCCGCCTCGTCGAGCCTGCGGTCGCACTCGTCGAGCGGCAGGGGCTCGGCGGTCTGCTCGATCGTCATCACCTCGCGCCCGTCGGGACCGTAGACCCGCTGGTGGGTGACCAGGCTCCCCGCCGCGTCGATCTCGCTCTCGTTCTCGACGCGGATGCCGCTCGTCAGCACGTACCCGGAGGTCCAGGCGGTCCACCGCCAGCTCTCACCGCGCAGGGTGCCGCGGCCGGAGTAGGCGCCGCCGCTCTCGGCGAGCTCGAAGCGGTCGCCCTCAACCTCGTAGATGACGGTGTAGAGCCGCGGCGGTACCTGAGGCAGGGGGTCGACGCGGAGGGTCTCCTCGACGATCGTGCCCGCCGCGGGGTCGAGAGTCCGCCGGACCACCGTCTCGGCGCCCGGCTGCTCGCCGCCGGCGTTCAGGCTCACGCGCTGGACCCCCGCGAAGCACCGGACCCGCTCGACGGGCGGCTCGACCGCGGGGTCGGCGGCAGCGGCCGCCGGCAGCGGCTCGGCAGGCGCGGGCGGCGCCTCCGGGGCGGAAGCGGCTCGCGGCGTCGTGCACCCGGCGGCGGCCGCGAGGCAGCACGCGGCAGCGGCCAGAGCCGGGAGCACCGGAGCGGGGCGGGGCGGACGGGGCGAGAGCACGGTGGCCGCGCACTCTATCAGCGCCGTGGGCGCCACGCCGTCCGCGGACCCGGGCGGCGGCCTCGGGCCGCCGGCCGGCCGCGCAGCGCGGTCAGCTCACGCGTGGGCGACCCCGACCTTCTCGCTCCTCCGCGTACCGGCGGAGCTTCTCGCGGAGCCCAGCCGAGTCCTCGATCTCCCCGGGCCCGCTGGACGGTTCCGCGTCGCGTTCCGTACGCTCGGTGCGATGACGGCACGGCTCCTCGGTCGGGCGGCGGTCGCCGCCGTGGTCCTGACCGCCGCCTCCGCGGCGTCCGGTGCCGCGGTCGCGGCGCAGTGTCCCGAGGTCCCCGGCGCCGAGCGGGTGCTCGGCCCCGGCGTCGTCGTGCTGCTCGGCGAGCTCCACGGCACCGCCGAGGCGCCGCGGGCGGTCGGTGACCTCGTCTGCCACGCGCTGGCGAACGGTGCGCCGGTCCAGGTCGCCCTCGAGATTCCCCGAGACGAGCAGGGGAGGCTCGACGCGTACCTCGCGAGCGGCGGCGGCGCCGAGGCCCGCGCCGAGCTCCTCGGCGGCCCCTTCTGGCGGAGGGAGGCCCAGGACGGGCGCACCAGCCGGGCGATGGCCGAGCTGCTCGAGCGGCTGCGCGACCTCCGCGCGGGCGGCGCGCGCCTGACCGTCGAGGCGATCGACGAGCCCTCGGCCGGAGCGGGCCGGGACGCGGCGATGGCCGCGGCCCTCGCGGCGGCGATCGGCGCCGCCACGCCCCAGGCCGTCACCGTCGCCCTGACCGGCAACCTCCACAACCGCCTGGCGCCGGGCACGCCCTGGGACCCGGAGTACGAGCCGATGGGTCTGCTCCTCGCCCGCCGGCTGCCCGAGACGGACATCGTCTCCCTCGAGCTCGCGCACGCGGGCGGCGCGGCGTGGTTCTGCGCCGGCGGCGGGGGCTGCGGCGAGCAGCGGGTCGGCGGCCCTCCGGAGGCCGCCGAGGCCGGGATCGACCTCCGGCCGCCCGAGGAGCGCGAGGCGACGACCGGCCGCTACCGGATCGGCCCGATCACCGCCTCGCCGCCGGCGGTTGCCGAGCCGCCTCGGCCGGCTGCGAGCGGGGCCGCCGCGCGGCTCTTCCGGTTCGAGATCGACCCGCGGGTCAGCCTGCACCACCTCCTCTACCAGTGGGCGCGGGCGGAGGCCGGCCGGGGCGAGGAGCTCTGGCAGACGCCGCTCGACGTCCCCGAGCGGGAGGAGGCCGGCCGGCTCTCGCCCGAGCAGCGCGCCGTGTGGGAGCAGGCGATCGACGTCTACCGACGCCACCTGATCGTCCGCGACCTACCCTTCGACGACGACCTCGTGCGGCTCAAGAACGCGATCGTCCGGGCCGAGCCCGGGACGCTGCCCGACCCCGGCTTCGCGCCCGGCTGGCGCGAGGCCTTCGCCGCCGCGCTGCCGGTCTACGTCGAGGTCTGGTGGCCGCGGCACGAGGCGCGGAGCCGGCAGTGGATCGAGACCGTCGTCCCCCTAGTCGACCGCCACGGCGACCAGCTCTCGCGCCGGATCGCCACCGCCTACGCCGGCGCCTGGCCGGACGAGCCGGTCCGAGTCGACGCCTCCCCCTACGCGAGCCGGCACGGCGCCTACACCACGATCCACCCGAACCACGTGACGATCACCAGCGCCGAGCCGTCGTACGCTGGCGAGGCCGGCCTCGAGATGCTCTTCCACGAGACCTCCCATACCCCGCCGCTCACCCAGCCCCTCCACCGCACCCTCGGCGAGGCCTTCGCCGACCGGGAACCGCCCCGCGACCTCTGGCACGTCGCGATCTTCGTCACCGCCGGCGAGGCGACCCGCCAAGCGCTGGCCGCCGCCGACCGCCCCGCCTACGTCCGATACGCGACCGCCCAGGGCCTCGACCGCGGGCGGTGGCAGCCCCTCTTCGCCGCCCTCGACCGCACCTGGGTGCCCTACCTCCGTGGCGAGACGACCCGCGGGCAGGCGCTCGCCGCCCTCGCCGCCGAGCTCGCACCCCCCGAGCCCGACGAGGGCTGAGCCCGACACCCGCGCCCGCCCGGGTCCGCCGACTCGCTATCATCGGCCCTGCGCCGGAGTGGCGAAATTGGTAGACGCAGGGGACTTAAAATCCCCCGCCCGAAAGGGCTTGCGGGTTCGAGCCCCGCCTCCGGCACCAGCCACGTTTCCGGGGGGGGCATTCACCCGTGGCGCGAAACCTTGACAGCAAGCCAGCTTTACGGCTTACTGGCTGCCATGAAGGCGACGATCGACGTTCCAGACGAGCTGTACCGGCAGGTGAAGGCGAAGAGCGCCCTCGAGGGGCGGACGGTCCGGGAGGTGGCGATCGAGCTGTTCAGCCGGTACGTGAGCGGAGAGTCTGCGGCCTCCGGCGCGGGCGTCGTCCGGGAGGCGCGGGAAAGGTACGAGGACGCGGCCGTCCCCTCGTGGTTCGGGGCGCTCGAGCGGTACGCACGGCAGGTGTCGCGGCACGACCTCGAGGCGATCCGCGAGAGCATCGGGCGGGGGCGCGCGCGCGAGCTCGGCCTGTGATCTTCGGCCTCGGCACCTCGGTGGTCGTGCGGTTGCTGGCGGGGGAGCCTCGCGACCTCGCCTTCGCCGCCCTCCGTTTCGTCCTCGAACGGCAGGAAGCGCGGGATCGGCTGCGTATCTCCGACCTCGTGCTCGCGGAGGCGTACTACGCGCTCCAGCATCACTACGGCGCTCCGAAAGGCGAGACGCTCGCGGCGCTCCGAGCGCTCGTCGAGTCGCCGGGATTCGACGCCGGCGAGGCGCCGGACATCCTCGCCACGAGCGGGCTCGAGTCGGCCAAGCCCGGGTTCGTGGATCGGCTGATCCAC
>Ga0268386_10001914_pt1 | contig 14524 bp, 18 predicted proteins | sample RVTome_15_FD_200260 | JGI IMG/M metagenome (GOLD analysis project Ga0268386, IMG submission 200260) | Soil microbial communities from uranium-contaminated site in the Upper Colorado River Basin, Wyoming, United States - RVT150D86... ...
TCGAGCGAGTTGATCGCCATGGCCAATAGGCCTTCCATCCTCTGCGATGCCAGCGAATGACGGTATCCGGCTTGACCTTAATCAGGTAATTGCTCCAGTCGGCAAACCGGCGGCAGACCAGGACCCAGAAGCGACGATCGGCGTCGTGGACTCGCGGTCTGGCAAAAGGAGAGCACTGACGATCCGTCAACGGCAGGGTCCTGTCCGGTGGGCTGCGGCTGACCGACTAGCCGAGCCGGTCGTAGGGCAGGCCGACGTAGTTCTCGGCGATCGTCTTCAGGCCGGCTTCGCTGTGCAGGTAGTAGTCGAGTTCGGCTTCGACGAGTTTGCGGTCGAACGGGTCACGGTCGAGCTTGTGCAGCAACGTCGTCATCCACCAGGAAAAGCGCTCGGCCTTCCAGATGCGCCTGAGGCAGGTCGCCGAGTATTGCCCGCAAATGTCGGTTCGACCCTCTTTGCAGATGGTAGCGAACATCGTGTAGAGGGCACTGATATCACTGGCGGCCAGGTTGAGGCCCTTGGCGCCGGTCGGCATTCTGGAGGAAAACCTTCGGCGCTCTTAAGATGCTCCCACAACGAAATGACTATCATCCCCCTAGCGGAAAATACGGCAACGAGCAATTTCCCTGTTGCCGTCGGACTGACCTTCAAGTGAGGTTCCATGCCAGATAGCTGAATCGTATTCAATGTCCAGGGTCGCCTGTGCCTCTTTTCTCGCGAGACCAATACCTGCCTTGAGGTACGGCGTGAAGCGTTGGCTGTTCATGTTCAGATCTATGAGCGTATTGAACATTAACACCGTGCTGTCGACAGATCCGTCGAGGCGGAAAGAGTCGTCAACGCGAGCATCCAGACCCGAAACGACTACGCTGTCAGTCTCCAGGTTCAGGAACCCCAGCTCCGCCTCCAGATGCCAGCCGTTAGGCATCAGTCGTCCTGTGGCGATGGAGATCTCCCCGCCGTTATCGATCTCGGCTTCTACGCGCTCCAGGTGGTCGTCTACAGCTTCGTTGGGCCGTTGCCGGGCCAGCGACAGGGCAGCGTGCGCGCGGGCGAGTGGCGAACGCAGCTCGTGTGAAACGTCACGCAGCAGATCTTTGTGCGCGCGTACCAGCGATTCGATACGCTCGGCCATCTGGTCGAACGTAGCAGAGAACTCGGCGCTTTCATCCGGTCGCCGGCCGAGCGCCGGCCCGACCCTGGCGGAAAAGTCGCCTTGGCTGAGGCGCCTGCCGGCATCATGCAAGAGTTAGGCAAACCATCGTCAGAACAGGAAGAAATATCCAATGCCTACCTCCACAACATTGTCTCGAACGACAATAGGGCTATCCGTGACCTGGTTCGGAAACAGCTCCATTTCTATCTGGAAGCGGAGGGCATGTCGCTTGCCGAACGGATACATTGCCGCGACGCCGAATTCAGCGATAGTCCCGCCATCCGGCCCGTAAAGTGGCCGGGTCGGTAATACGTCGACAGGGTCGACCCCGTAGTAGTACTGAAACACTTTGGAGCTGTTCCACGCGATACTGACTTCCGGTTCAACAAGCCATCGACCGAACTCCAGTGGATAGACATAGGACAATTCTGCGATGTCGCCACCATGCGTATCACTGATGTCGGACGCCAGCGTAAGCGACAGCTCGCCCCACTGGTCCTCGAAGGCGACTTCAATCTGCCCAAGCACGACGTCGTCAAGCTCTTTCATGTCCACCAACAGGGGACTGTCTCCTCGTTCCGTGTCCTTCGTGAAGTCGACGGCGATACTTGTAGATACCGACCAGCGATCACCTTCATAGAGTTTTACGCCAAGCTCCGTGTCGTAAATGTAGACACGACCCCATTCGGCTACCACCCCCGGTTGTACCTGTATGTTGTCGTCTCCACCCACATACAGTGAACGCTCGGCGGAGACCATCGCACCTACCGCATTCTTGTAGTCGGGCCCCTCGATGTCATCATCATCGTCATCCCTATCCTCGGCGTTGGCACAAGTAAAAAGGAGAAGAACGAGAACGCCGCCAAGATTCTGTTTGCGCAAGTCGATCACGCGAGATTTGTCAGAGCAGGGTCAACGGCATTGTCTTCGTCGCTGAGTGAGTCATGACGCGCCGGAATGTTGGCGCCCACAAGCTTCCTAGCGCCGCGAGCGGCGCTCTAAGATCGTTATAGTGATCGTCGGTGGGAAGCGCGGTCTGCAAAAGCAGATCATCAGAAATCGCCAATTCGATCAGAGCCTCAGCTGATTGCTCGTCGACCAAGTGCACCAGTGACTGGGCATCGTCCAATACGTCGCCGAAGAGCACGGAAAGATCTTCATCTTCACCAATGACCCCAGCTGTGGCGGCGGCTAGCCTAAGACTCGCCACCGCCGCCACAAACTGCACGTCGCTGTCGGCGGGGGGGACAGCCGGCGCGCACCTACTTGGTGAATCTTCAATCTCCATAACGTATTTCATGTCTGCAATTGACAAATTGGTGTCGACGAAGACCTAGTTTGGCCAAGACGATCTGAACAACAGGTGCCTAACGCGTAGCATTGTTCTAAACGAAAGAACGGCGTAGTCTCTTCTAGGCAGCCGCCCAATTTCTTCGGCGATCGGGTGTTTGAGGAGATCAGAGTCGACGCTCACTTTAGTGTCATGGTTACGTCGATCTGAGGCAAGTCTCTTCCAGAAAACCATTGTGCGTTGCTCCTTGAGTATGAACATCAACAGTCATTCGGCCATTTCGTGAGCACGACCTCACGGTATGAAAGTGGGATGAATCATTGCCACGTCTTCTCGAAGCGAATACCGATCAGCGGAGTCACCTCTCCATCATCGAGCTTCAGTACGCCCGTGAGCGGGTTGAACTCGCGTTCGTCTGGGGGGGATGCCCCGTACACATTAAGCACGTCTAGAAACGCAATGAAATCGACGGGGCCGAGCGGGCGGCGATAGTCCACGCGGACGTTCAACTGGTGGAAGTCGTCCCAACGCAGTGTGCCGTTGGAAATGAACTCTTGCGAGAAGCGTAGCGGCCCACCAATACTAGCAAGCACATCATCGTAGACTATGAAGTCATCCCGAGGTCGGCCGGTCGCGTACTTCCATCGGAATCCTGCTAGCCAACGCTCGTTGATCTCCCACGTTGCGCCGATACTGAGAAGGTGTTCGTGGTTGAAAGGCGCGTCGTATTCTCCCTTACCATCCTTGTCATCGAGCGTTGCGTCATTGTAGGAATAGACTGCGTTTGCAGACCATCCATTGTCAAATCCCCTATTGACTACAAGATCTACGCCATACGACGTACCTTCGCCGTTATTGGTAGCGAGCCCGGTTACGGCGTCCGGCTCAGTGACGAGGTCGCGGAGCTGTTGGTAGTAGGCCTCGACAAGCACGTCCCAGTTTCTGCCAAATCGACGATTGACTCCCAAACTGACGTGGTTTGTTCTTTCGTTCTCTAAGCCGAAATTCACCGGATCCGCTGCGCGGTCCAGAAAGCGGGGTGACTGGTAAAACGTGCCCGCAGTGAACGATATGCGCGCGGTCGGCGAGATTCTGTAGTTCGCACCTATCCGCGGAGACACATAGTCATCGTCGGAAAAACCGTCGTGGTCGTATCGGACACCGGTTCGGAAATCCCACCGGCCCGCCTCAAAGACTTGCTCCAGGTACGCCGCGTATTGCAGCTCGTTGCGCGCAAATGTGGAGTCTGTATTGGCAGGTGTTAAGACGATAAAACGCTGTGCGGGGTCGGGTCGAAAATCATCGCTGTCATACTCGTAACGAATCCAGTCACCTGCGAGGATTGTGGCGTACTCCAGATCAACGTCGGAGACACGCAGGCCCGCAGAAAACACACCCCACCGATTGCTGGTCGATAAATCGCTGCGCCAGCCGATCTCGGTTTCTTGCTCTTCGAGGGTAATGATGTCTTCGCGAACCGGTACCTGATCAGGCGGCAGAATCATCGGCACCGAATCCGGGAAGGCCTCGCCCTCGCGGCTGATCTTATCGGTGTCGCGAAAGTAGAATCGATTCTCCCATTGGCCATCGTCGCCAAAAAATCGCGTCCAGGTCACGCCGAACAAGCCGCTGTCTTGTTCGGTGTCGATCAGCTCGCGGTCTTGGAAATCCTCTGATGCCAGCACGTGGGTGACATCTCGATCGTTAGTCTCCGGTGTATAAAGCAGTAGGAACTCGAGCTCATTGCTCGAGTTTAGCTGCGTATGTGTTTTTAGAATCACGTCCGTCATGACGGAATTGCCTATATCTTCCTCGCCGATAGTTTCGAATAATCGGCCGAAATCGAATTGCCTGGCCGTAAAGATCAGCGATGTATCGTCATGGAAGCCGCTGGGGCCGTCATAGATCACCTCGAGGCCCGCCAAATCGATACGTAGGCTGGCAGACGGGCTGGGGTTGCCGCGAGCGACATCGAGTTTCAACAGCGAGCCATTGCGCCCCCCGTAAGCGGCGCTCCAACCGCCCGGCGAGAATGCCGCGCCTTCAATTAGAGTGGGCGGAAAAATCGAGAAGCGACCGCCGCCGGCGATGTCTTCTTGCTCGCCAAGCGACTCATCGAAGTGGACTACTCTATCGTACGGAAAATCATCTACCAGAATCAGATTGTCCCGAGGACCACGCCCTCTCACTGTAAAACTCGCGAACTCTCCCGTTGAGACCAGTCCGGGCAGACCGTCCAGCGCACGCAGCACATCGGAGCCGCTGCCGGCCGCGGTTCGAAGGTGCTCCCGATCGAGGAAGGTGTCGCTAACAGGCCCATACGGATCCGTTTGGACTGCCTCGGCGACCACGACCACCTCTTCGATACTTTCGTCCGCGGCGCGCATTTGTAGCCGGAACGGGATCGTCTTGTCGCGCACTACCCTTAGACTGGGTTCAACGACATTTACGTACCCCTCACGGGACGCGGTGACTCGATAGAGGCCAGTCTCTAGCTCGTTCAGAGACGCACGGCCGGCCGCGTCGCCGGTAGCTTGATGGATGTCGCCATCCCGAGATTCAACGACAATTGAAACACCCGCCAGCGGACGGCCGTTTTCATTCGTGATTACCACGCTAATGTTGCCAGTATCGGCATAGGCCGTCGCAGCAGCGCCGATCGACAAGATGATCGTGATAGCATTCAAGCGGAGCTTGGGCACGCATAGACGCAAAGGCATAGCACCTTCCTCCTGTAGGTTCAGGTTTTGCGCCACGATACCTGATAGCACATGAAAAAGTTGTCACCGAATAGTGACTTGGACGTTGCCAATCCGAAGTAAAATGGGGTGGTCACAACTTTTTCACATCTCGGCGACAGATTGAATAGTTTGTAACGATCAAACTAGGCACCCGCCTGGGAGGAGGCAAGGTATGACACAGACAATCGTTACCGACTGCATTCGGACGCTGGTCGTAGAGGACAATCGCGACATCTGCGAAAACATTGGTGACTATCTTGACGCCCTGGGACACATTACCGACTACGCTCACGATGGGATCAGCGCCATGCACTTGGCGCTCACCCAACCAATCGACGTCATTGTCCTGGATCTCACGCTTCCCGGTATGGATGGTCTGACGTTTTGCCAAAAATTCCGTGCCGAGGCGAAGCGCAATACGCCGATTTTGATGCTCACCGCGCGGGACACCCTTGATGACAAGCTGGTTGGTTTTGAGGCAGGCGCCGACGACTATCTGGTGAAGCCGTTTGCCTTGCAGGAACTCTATGTGCGTATTCAGGCGCTATACAAACGCAGTCACTCAAAGTCCGGCGAAGTGCTCACCGTCGGTGACCTCACGATGGACAGGCGAACGCTGGAGGTAACGCGCTCCGGTCAAAACATAGTGCTCAACCCGGCCTGCTTGAAGATATTAGAACGCCTAATGGAGGTATCGCCGGCGGTGGTGGTCCGCGCCGATTTGGAAACGCTCTTATGGGGTGATGATAAACCCGAAAGCGATGCACTTCGCTCGCATTTTTACAAGCTGCGTCAAGCCATCGACCGGCAATTTGGGCCACAGCTCATACACACTGTCCACCGCATTGGGTATCGATTAGCGGAGTTGAACGGTGAGAAGTAGAAGTAGCCTGCGCATCAAGGTTGCGCGCGCTTTCGGAATTCTTGTAGCGGCAATCAGTTTAGCCTGGGCCACTGTCGTTATATCAGGAGTACGTCTCACCGAGGACCGAGTTCTGGTGCGACAGCTAAGACTTGTCGCGGAAGACTACGCACTCCGATTTTCTGCGGAAGGCGGCGAACTAGCGGCCGAAACTATTTTTTTCCAAAGCTATGACCAAGTCGAGAAGCTACCACCCGAATTAGCAGACTGGGCCAACGAAACCCCGGATGCAGGCTACTACGAGCTTCAGGAACAGGAATTGCACGTCGCGGTGTTGTCCGCCGGCGAACCGCCGCGACGGCTGTACGTTGTATTTGACGTTGCTGGTATCGAGGCGGCATCGTCCGAAGATTTCTGGTGGTTTGCCGGTTTGACCAGTATTGTGATACTGCTGACCCTCGTGGCCATCGGATTAGGCACGGTACTGAGCCGGCGAGTAGTCGAACCGGTAACCCGCTTAGCAGATGTTGTCGGGGCCATGAACCCAGAGCAACTGTCCGACGATGATTGGCGGCGCATACAAGCGGCCGACTTTCCTAATGATGAGGTCGGCCTGTTGGCCAGAACTATTGAGAAGACACTGCAACGTATCTGCGCATTTGTCGAACGTGAAAAGTATTTCACTAGTGCTGCAAGCCACGAGCTCCGCACGCCGGTTACTGTTATGAGTGGAGCGCTGGAGCTACTGGAAAAGTCCAGTATGTCAAATGGCGACGCCCGAGCTGTGGCGCGCATCAAGCGTGCGACAAATGATATGCGAACGACGATTGAGATGTTCTTGTGCCTCTCACGTGAATCCGCTGAAAATCTCTACGGCGAACACTTTTTGGTGGCACCGGTAGTTGACCAAGCGATCGATCAGCATCGCCACTTATTGGCAGACAAGAACATAAAGGTCGATTTGGAGTTGTCGACCAGCCCCGAGGTGTTCGGACATCCGCAAGCGTTCGCGATCGCTGTGAATAACCTAGTACGAAACGCATTCGAACATTCACCGCGTGATCAAGGTCCAATTACCGTAACAGTCGATGAACTTAAAGTTTCCGTTAGAAACCGCGCAGGTTCGGGTAGCGTTGACTGTGACCAATTCGGTACCCGGCGTGCCAGTCAACCGGAAACCAGCGGCTTCGGTCTGGGACTCGACATAGTCCGACGACTCTGTGAGCACAATGGCTGGACATTTGACCTGCGGGCGAGCGCTGACTTAGTGGACGCCAGCTTGTCGTGGTCACCACAGCGACTTCAGCCGGCCAATTAGTGTTTTGGCTCTCCTGATATCAGTTGGCGGCAGGTTGCGGCTAAAGCGACGGACAGTCCGTCCCGCTTTGGCGGTCGGGTTTTTTTTGTGCCGCATCCGCTCAGCTGTCGTCATCTCCGAGCAGGGTTGAACAATTGCGAGGAGCGTTTGAGTGAATGCAACATCAGTGGTGCTGAAGTTCGGCAGTTCCGTGCTGGCAGATCGTTGCCTGCCGCGCGTGGTGCACGAGATCTATCGCTCTTACCGCCGCGGCCATCACGTGCTGGCGGTGGTCTCGGCGATCGGCAATGAAACCGACCGCCTGCTCGCTGAGGCACGTTACTGGTCGACTCCGCCGGTCCCCAAACTGGCCGTGGCAGAGTTATTGGCCATCGGCGAACGGTGCTCGGCCGCATTGCTGAGCATGGCGTTTGGGCGCGCCGGTGTGCAGGCCGGGCTGCTCAGTCCCGCCGGCATTAAGCTGATGTTCTCTGGCGAGTGTCTCGATGCGTGGCCGACATCCGTTGATACCCAGGTCATCCGGCAGGCTTTTCAGATGGGCCCGGTGCTGGTACTGCCGGGCTTCGCTTGCGTGCAAGAGACCGGTGGCTCGGCGCTGATGGGCCGCGGCGGCACCGGCCTGACCGCGGTGTTCCTGGCGCAGGCGCTCGACGCGGCGGAGTGCTGCATGCGGTGCGGGCGCTTTGCGACTCGCTGGACGGCGTGCTGGCGCCCTTCGGCCTGATGCTGCGCGACTACGAGCTGCCGCGAGTGCTGCCCGGCCGCGTGCTATCGCAGGTGGCGCTGGTGCGGCAACTCGAAACCAGCAAGGTGTCGGTGAGCCGCGGCGTGCGGCGCCTGAGCGCCGAGGGCTGGCTGAGCAGCACGATTTCAAGTGCCGATGAACTGGTGAGTTCGGTGGCCTTGGGCGAGGCCGGCCTGGCGCGGATGGCGGATGTCGAGGCGCAGGTTGGCCGATTCCTCGAGGCCGTAGCCGCGCCTCTGGACGAGGAGGAGCGCGGCGCGATGGGGCAGATCAACGGGGCGCTGCGCCGGTTTTGCCAGGGTCGGGCCATCGACGCGCCAGGGGCTCAGGGCACGGGCTGAGGGATGGACCGCGTGATTGACGGCGATACGAACGGTCAAGCGACCAGTGCAGCCATCCGCGATGGCGGCACCGCGAGAGCGACCAGCGGCGACAGGGCCATGCCGCTATTGGCCACTCGCGGTATGTCGAACGGCCGCTGCACCGGCCATTGTGGTGGGCACGATGCCGTGGACCGTATCTCCGGTGGAAACGAAGCCAAGGCCTGGCTTGGCTGCTGCCCGGAGGTCAACGACTATGCCTGAGACCGCGCCTGATTCGCCGGCTGTTCACGGCGCGGCCGGCCGACTGCAACGCATGAGATCGGCAGTATGGCGTTCGGTCATCGCCTGCGCGCCTCAGGGGTAAGCTTTGAGGATCGTCAGGATCTCTTAGGCCACAGCTCCGGAAGGATCACCACGCACTACAGTGCGCCGGATATCGTCAGGTTGTTGCAAGCGGTCGAGATGATCTGCGAGCAGAAGCGCATGACGATACTGCGGTTGGCTGCGGTTGCCGGCGACAATTACGGCAATTCCGGCAAAACGCCATTCCGGCAAAAAGCAGTGCTCTAGTGATTCGACGCTAACTGCATGAATGCCAAGGGAAAGATCTGGTCGGGGTGAGAGGATTTGAACCTCCGGCCCCTGCCTCCCGAAAACGGATTTTGGGATTGTAAGTGTTTGCTTTTAATCGGTAGTCTGGCGTAAGGCGCCCGTTGCAAATGCAGGACTAATCACAACCGCGCAGAGTCGTGTCACACGATTCTCACACAGTGCCTGGAATGCTGGGTTTTGCCGCCCTCTACTTTGCCGTGCCTGAGGTGGCCGACAGCAGATCGGTGCGGGCGGCTGCATCGCGGCGATCAATTCAGGCGCCCATGATGCGAGCGGTAATGGCTTGGTGCAGCCAGCGCGGTGTGGCCCAGGTGAAGAACACGAAAGCCTTGTTGCCCCAACCTGGCACGACGCTGGTGCGTCCGGCTTGCAGCGCACGAATCCCCGCGCGCACGACGGGCGCAGGCTGCATCATCAGCAGCTTCAACGCGGGCGTGATCTTCTGTTGCGCAGCTACCGCAAATCCGGTGTCCGACATGCCCGGGCAGAGTGCGGTCACGATAATGCCATCGCGCTTGAGTTCACGATGAAGCGCCTCGGCGAGGCGAAGCACGTAAACCTTGGCAGCGGAATAGACCGCAAAGTTCTGCACGCCCTGATAGGCGAGCAGACTGGCAACCATAAGAATATGTCCATGCCCCCGAGCCCGCATGTCCTCAGCGAAGAGGCGCGTCACCGCGGTCATGCTGGCGACATCCAGGTCCAGCATCGCCATCGCTCCATCCAGCGGCTCCTCCAGGAAAGGCCCCTGCCATCCATGGCCAGCGTTGTTGATCAGGACGTCGATCGTGATACCGCGCTCGCGCAGTCGCTTGTGCAGTTTGTCGACCGCCGTGATCGCGGAAAGATCGACCTGCTCCACGATCACATCGACGTTATGACGTTCGTGCAGCTCTCTCGCCAGCGCTTGCAGCTTCTCTAGCCGCCGTGCCACAAGGACCAGCGGCCGACCTTGTGCTGCGTATTGCCGGGCGAATTCCTCACCGAAACCACTCGATGCGCCCGTGACAAGAACCCACGAATTGTCTTTCGCTGTCATTCTGTTCACCTGGTTGATCTGCTTTGAGTGGAATCGATGTGCCTACGGCATCCCGCGGGAGATTTCTGGAATGGAAGTTGAGCAGCTCCTTACTATCTCGCCGTCAAGCCGCGTTGCCGCCAGCACACAGAATCAGGCACTGGCGGCAATTCTTTTCCTGTACCGGCAGCTTCTCGCGTCACTGACTCGACACATTTTTCGCCGACACCACCCGCGGTGGCGGATCGCGGGTAATGTCGTCTTCCTCCACCGTCGGGGATCGGTCGACCCAGATGGGACCCGCCGGATGCAGGAAGACGAACGTATTGGGAATGAGTCCCAGGGTATTGGGGTCGACACCGCGGCTACTCCACGTCCGCGCGACGAGCACGGCGGGATGTTCACCCAGAGATTCCGCGATCGCGGGGAGCGGTAGCGAAGTGACCATTAAGGCTGCGGCGAGCGAGCGCAGGGTTTTGGTGTTCATTTGCATGACTCCTTGAAGCGTTTCCATTGATCAGGTGGCTGCACTATAATTGGCCGCCAGGCAGGGATAAATCGGCTAAAACCGGAATCACTGTCCGGGAGTGCGGACAATGGATCGACTGATGGCCTTGCAGGTATTCGCTCGCGTCGTCGAACTGGGCGGCTTCACGAAAGCGGCAAATTCCCTGCAATTGTCGAAGACGACCGTGAGCGACCTGGTGCAAGGACTCGAGAAGCACCTTGGTGTGCAACTGCTCCAGCGCACCACGCGGCGTGTGACCGTCACTCCGGATGGTGCCGCGTTCTACGAGCGCTCCGCGCACATCCTTGCCGATCTCGACGAGGCGGAGGCGTCCGTCATGCAGGCACGCGTCGCGCCGAAGGGGAGACTGCGCGTCGATATGCCCAGTGCGCTCGCGAGGCTTTTCATCCTGCCGCAGCTACCGACGTTCCTCGCGCGTTATCCCGAACTGCGATTGGAATTGGGTATGGGGCTTCGCCCGGTACATCTGGTGGAGGAGGGCATCGATTGCGTGGTGCGCATCGGCATGCAGCCGGACTCGAGCCTGGTCGCACGACGAGTCGGTACGATGAGCTTCGTCTGCTGTGCGAGCCCTGCGTACCTGCGGGAGCATGGAACCCCGCGCAGGCCCGAGGAGCTATCCACCCATCGGTGCGTCAACTACCTTTCAAATCGCACCGGACGAGTCATCGACTGGGAATTCTCGCGGGGCCGGGAGAAGGTGGAACTCACACTCGATGGTGTCCTCGCGGTGAACGATTTCGACGCGTATGTGGCAGCGGGTCTCATGAGTTTTGGAATCGTGAAGGTTGGCAACTACGTGGCGCGGCCGTACCTGGAGTCGGGGCAGCTCACGCAGGTGCTCGCTGACTGGACAGCGGAACAGTTACCCATCTCGGTAATGTATCCGCAAAGCCGTCACCTCTCGGCAAAGGTGCGCACCTTCGTCGACTGGGTCAGCGAGCTGATTCAGCAGGATCCCATCTTCCAGACGCGCTGAATATCGCGGCATCGCGAGGGCGTTCTGCAAAAGATGGCGCTGTACAAGGTGACCACTGGCTGTCGGGGAACAGGAGGTCTGTCAACTCCGGGGCCGCCGGAGTGAGTTACGAGGATCGTCAGGATTTGCTCGGGCACAAGTCCGAGCGCATCACGACGCGTTACTCGGCTCCGGACATTGCGCGGTTGCTCGAATCTGCGAGAGGGTGTGCACACGACGTCCGAACACCGAGTTGCCAGTCGCTGCTCACACGAATCTCGCACAAAAGAGCAGCGGTCGGGTGAAACTGCTACAAAGGATTGAAGCGTAAGGAAGAACTGGTCGGGGTGAGAGGATTTGAACCTCCGGCCCCTGCCTCCCGAAGGCATTCGGGCGTCTGTAAGTAACTATCATTTATAGAGAAACTGGAGACGTCGGTGGACAATTTGTCACAACAAGTCACAACGATTCCGGACTAATTCCGGCAAATATCCGGCACTCGTCAATCGGCGACACGCCTCCGCCTGCCTGGCGTCTCTCGCGGCTTGAAGGTCGGCTCGGCGATCGGCGCATCCAGCGCTTCGTTGAGCGCAACGGCCGTGGTCAGCGCATCCTCGTAGCCGCCCAGGGCGATATCGGCATCTAGAACAAGACCCTAAACCAGGGCCGCGGCGACCAGCGCCTTGGCGTGCAGGTCCGTCGTGTCATAAACCGGCAACGGGCTGACGGCGTCATCGATCAACATGCCGATCTCGGTGCAACCCAGAATCACCATTTCGGCACCGTGGGCGGCAAGGCGTTCGATGGCGGTGACATAGGTGCGGCGGGACTCCTCGCGGACGATGCCGCGGCAGAGTTCCTCATAGATGATGGCGTTGAGATTGGTGCGGCCGACCTTGGGGATCAGCACCGTCAGGCCTCGCGCCTCAAGGCGTTCGTGGTAAAAGCCCATTTCCATGGTGAAGCGCGTGCCGAGCAGGCCGACGACTTCGAAGCCATCGGCCAGCAGGGCGTCGCTGGTTGGGTCGGCGATGTGTATGAACGGGACATCGAGCCCGGCAGAGATCGCCTCGGCGACGATGTGCATGGTGTTGGTGGCCAGCCCGATGACTTCGGCGCCCGCAGCAGCCAGGCCCCTGGCCACGATGGCCAACTCGCGCCCGGCACCGTCCCAATCGCCGGCGCGTTGCATCGCCTCGATTGGCGCGAAATCGAGCGAATGAACGATCACCGGGGCCGAATGCAGGCCACCCAGACGCGCCGCGGTTTCCTGGTTGAGCACGCGATAATAGTGGGCCGTGGATTCCCAGCTCATGCCGCCGATAAGGCCGATGGTCTTCATCGATCAGACCTGAATGAAGCGTTGCGGGATGTCTGCGGACCACGCGTCCACGCCGGCTGGATCTTCGATACCTCCGTCGAGATTGGCCATCGAGGAAAGCGGCTCGCGGTCACAAATGGGAAACTCCTAGCGTAGAAATCGGCAGAGACTTGCAGGTCATGAACCCTTGGACGTTTGCAGGCCTCCGGCAAGGCCGGCAGCAAGTCTCTGTAGGGGGCAGGCACAACGTTCATCGGTCCAGATGTACTCGGTCAGTACCATTCAATGCCCGACCGCCATCATGCCTGAAAGGATGAAGGCTGTCGGCCGCGTCAGAAATCAGACGAGAACAAGCAACCCACCGAATGTTTCCAGAATGCCTACGAAGAGCGTCAACCCGTCATCCGGAATTTCCATCAAGGGCGCGGGAAAGCCGAAGAGCTTCTGAGTGCCGTGCTCAATGAATAGGAGCGCAACCATGATGCGGAGCACAGCAAGCGCCTTGGGCGAGTGTTGCAAGAGTGTATTTGCGTTTATCTTTGTCATATCGAACTTCACTGCTTATTTCTTAAGGACACGGTAGCGAATGTGTACGGCTTCCCTGGTGGGAATTGTTTCGACCATTTCCAGATCGACCGGCGCGGCCGTATGCCCGAACAGGGGCTTGCCAGCGCCCAAAAGCCTCGGAGCCACATGTAACCAGAGCTCGTCGAGGAGACCGGCATCGAGCAACTGCTGGGTGGTGCTTGCGCCGTGGGCCATAACGTCCTTTTCCCCGGCCTGCACCTTCGCCGTTTCGACTGCTGCATGCAGATCGCCGATATAGGTGAAGGTGGAATGGCCCTGCGGAATTTCCTTCGGAGGCGTGTGAGTGAGGACGACCACCGGAAGTCCCGTGATGGGATGCGAGCCGCCCCAGCCACTTGCGTAGTCGTAGGTACGCCGTCCTGTAAGCAGAGCGCCCGTCGTCTTGTACATGGCGTCCACGACTTCCAAATTGTTTTCCGTGGGGCGCATGAAAGTACTGCTTTCGTAAAGTTCCGGGCCGGCTAGCATCCAGTTGAGTGTCTGCATGCCGTCGCGCTCTCCCGCCGGCTGTGCGCTCGAGTCATTCGGACCCGTGATCATTCCGTCCAGCGACAAGCTCATGTCGACGATAATTTTGGCCATCTTGGATTTTCCTGTTCGGTTATTATTTGGCGCGGCTTCGCCGCTGTATGGTCAGCGTGTTGTAAAGCGACGCTTCAGTTCTTGACGACGCGAAAGCGAAGATGGGTCGCCGTCGCCCCGTCCGTCGCGTAGATTTTCTCGAGTGAGATTGGCCCCTTGAAGTTGTCGAACATGCGCACTCCGCTGCCGATCAGGCTCGGTGCGAGATGGATCAGCACCTCGTCGACCACGCCGGAATCCAATGCCTGCTGGCAGGGTGAAGCACCGCTGAGCACGACGTCCTTGTCGCCTGCCGCTTGCTTTGCCTGCCGGACAGCGCTCTCGATCCCGTCAGTGACGAAGGTGATCGTGGAATCGCCCTTAGGCACTGTTTCGGGCGCCGGCGGAATGTGCGTGAGGATAAAAAGCGGCACGCCCTTGACTGGATGCGAGCCGCCCCAGCCGTTCGTGATGTCGTAGGTTCGCCGGCCGAAGATGTAG
>Ga0268386_10001915_pt1 | contig 14522 bp, 10 predicted proteins | sample RVTome_15_FD_200260 | JGI IMG/M metagenome (GOLD analysis project Ga0268386, IMG submission 200260) | Soil microbial communities from uranium-contaminated site in the Upper Colorado River Basin, Wyoming, United States - RVT150D86... ...
CGGATCGATCGCCGCCTCGTCCGAATGAGCGAACAGCACGCCGCTCGTGCCGATCGAGCTCGAGAGCAGGCCCGGACGCGTGATCCCGGTCCCGATCGCCGCCGCGGCGTTGTCGCCGCCGCCGGCGGCGACCGGGATGCCCGGGGGGAGTCCGACGGTCGTCGCGACCTCGTCGGTGATCGCCCCAGAGCGTACGGGCCCCTCCAGCACCCGGGGGAGCCACGCGGGTGGGATCTCGAGCGCGTCGAGCACCTCCGCGGACCAGGTCCGGGCCCGCAGGTCCAGGAAGAGGGTGCCGGCCGCGTCGGCCGCGTCGGTCGCCAACTCGCCCGTCAGGCGAAGTCTGACGTAGTCCTTCGGGAGCAGCACGTGCTCCACCCGAGCGAAGCGCTCGGGCTCTTCGTCACGCAGCCAAAGAACCTTCGGGGCCTGGAAGCCCGTCAAGGCGGGGTTGCCGGTGATCTCGACGACGCGCTCTGCCCCGATGGCCTCGGCGATCTCATCGCATTGGCGATCGGTGCGTTGATCGTTCCAGAGCAACGCCGGACGGATCACGTCGCCCGCGGCGTCGAGGAAGACGGACCCATGCATCTGCCCGGTGAGCCCGAGGCCGGTCACCGGCCGGCCGTCGGCCCGGCAGTCCGACGCGACCCCGCTCAACACCTCGCACGTCGCAGCCCACCATGCGTGGGGGTCCTGCTCCGTCCACCGCGGCCTCGGCGTGAGTAGCGGGTACTCCGAGGTCCGGGTGGCGACGACGTCGCCGAGTTCGTCGACGGCGACGGCGCGGGTCCCGGAGGTTCCGACATCGACGCCGATCGCGATGCTCACCGAGCGGAAGCAGCCTTCTCGGCCTTCGCGCGACGGGGAGGCCCGACCGACGCCCGCTCGACGAGCTCGGTCCGGAAGACGACGGTGCTGGGACGTTCCCGCCGACCCTCGCGAAGACGGCGCAGGGTGAGCTCGGCCGCGCTGCGGGCCATGTCGGCGACGGGCTGGCGAACCGTCGTGATGGGCGGTTCGACCATGCTCATCCACTGCACGTCGTCGAAGGCGACGAGCGAGACGTCGCGTGGCACTCGGAGGCCTTGCTCGCCCAACGCGATCAGGGCGGCCTCGGCCAGGATGTTGTTCGCCGCGAGGATCGCGGTCGGCGTCGGTCGCACCCGGATCAGATCGGTCGCGTCCTCGATCGCGTGCTCGCGGTGGAACGATCCCGACTTGATCAGCGAGGACGAGATCGTGATGCCGTGGTCCCGGAGCGAGCGCTCGTAGCCCGCGAGGCGTTGGCTGGCGGTCGGCACGTCGAGATCGCCGGTGAGGATGCCGATCCGGCTGTGGCCGGCCTCGATCATGTGCTGGGTCGCGAAGAGTGCTCCCGATTCGTTGTCGACGAGCACCGCGTCTGCCTCGAGTCCGTCGACGCGCCGGTCGACCTGTACGATCACGATGTCCTTGTCCATCAGGTCGGCGAGACGCCGCCGGTTCTTCGAGGTCGGCGTGACGATCAGTGCGTCGACCCGCATGCCCTCGAGCAGCTTGAGGTATTCGCGCTCGACCTTCGGGTCGTCGTCGCTGTTGCACAGAACGACCCGGTAGCCGGCGCCCTTCGCCTCGGCCTCGACGTGCTTCGCGATCACCGAGTAGAACGAGTTCTCGACATCTCCCACGAGGAGCCCGATCGTCTGCGTCTGCCGAGTTCGCAGGCTGCGCGCGATCTGGTTCGGTACGTAGCCGAGATCCTTCGCGGCGTCGAGGACGAGCCGGCGCGTCTCCTCGGCCGCGTACCCCGTGCCCGAAAGGACACGCGCCGCCGTCGAGACCGAGACCCCGGCCCGCTTCGCTACATCCGCTACCGTCGCCATGCGCCCCTCCCCGGCTCAGGCGCTCGCGTCGCCCGGATACGTGAGGCCGATCGCCGCGCGCCATCGATCGAGCGTCAGCATATGCTGGAGGGACTCCTCCCACCCCATCGCGGTGGGCGATCGTTCCCCACGACGAACCGCTCTGCTGACCTCATCCACCTCGACGGCGTACACGTCTCGATCCTCCTCGATCGCGATCTCCTCGGGGCCGGCGCCCCATCGCTCGAGTAGGATGCGTGGGTCTCCGCCGATCAACCCGGGCAACCACGGCGTCGGCACCTCGATCCGGCCCTCCGACCCGACGATCCGCACGGTGCTGTCCAGGTCGGCCTGGATCGAGCACGCCACCCGAGCCAGCACGCCTCCCCGGAACGTGAGGGTGGCGGCGGCCGTGTGGTCCACGCCCGTGTCGCCGAACACCGCCGCAGCGCTCACCTCGTCGGCGGGGAGGAACTCGGCCCCGCCCTCAGTCGCCGCAAGCAGGTGCGACATCGACGTGGTGTAGCACCCCACGTCGAGGATGCTTCCCCCCGCCAGGGCGGGGTCCATGAGGTAGTTCGTGGGCTCCGGGCCGGCGTCGTAGCCGAAGACCGCGTCGATCAGACGGATCGAGCCGACCGCGCCCTCCCGGAGCAGGGCGAGCAGCCGCTGGGTCTGCGGATGGCTCCGGTAGGCGAAGGCTTCCTGCAGGAAGATGTCGTTGCGACGCGCCGCCTCGACGATCTCGGCCGCGTCGCGGTGTCGCACGGCGAGCGGCTTCTCGCAGAGCACGTGCTTGCCGGCCTCCGCCGCGGCGACCGCCCACGCGCGGTGCTCCGGATGATGGGTCGCTACGTACGCGAGTTCCACGGCGTCGTCGGCGATCACCTCCTCGTACGTACCGGACCTCTCCGCGCCCAGCTCCGGCGCGAGCGCGTCGGCGCGCGCACGGTCGCGGCTTCCGACGGCCAGCAGCTCCGCCTCGCTGGAGACGGCGATCGCCTGCGCCAGGATCCGGGCGATCTTGCCCGTCCCCAGGATGCCCCAGCGAACCCGCTCGCCCACGACAGCCTCGTCAGCTGCGCGGGATCGTCGGGACGTTCGGGTTGACGTCCGGTCCGAAGAACTTCATCGCCACGAGATCGGCTCGCCCGGTGTTCCGCACCTCGACGCCGCGGACGGCTCGATCGTGCGCGATCAACAGCTCGTCCGAGCTGGGATCGCCACCACGGACCGGCACCCCGCCGTAGGTGCCGTCCCCCGACCAAACCAAAACGTTGTGGACGCCTGCGTCCACGCTCAGGTACGAGCCGCCCGGGCGGACGACGAGCTTCCTCCCGCTGAACTTCGTCGAGTCGTAGTAGAGCCAGGACTCCTCGCCGCCGTCCTGCTTCGATCCTTCGACCGGGAGCGGCGACAGGTGATGGTGCTCGTAGAAGAACGGATCGCCGTTGGCCTCCCAATCGATCAGCCCGAGGATGAACCGTTCGCCTTCTCGCTCACGATCCTCCTGCCGCACGTCCTTCCACAGGAGTTCCTTCGAGATGATGCGGCCCGCGTTGAGCGCCTGGAGCATCGCGAAGACGTCGGAGTCTTCCTGCAGCTCGATCGTCAGGGCGCTGCCGGGCGCGTGCAGCACCCCCGATGGGATGTGGAACCCCTGGTCGGCCACCTGCGTGTACCCGACCGAATGTTGCAGGATCAGGTCGCTGTCCCAGGCTTCGAGGAAGGGGAGCAGCCGCTCGTGGTTCCCGGCCTCGGCGACCGACGGGTGCAGCCCGAGGAAGGACTCCGGGTGCGGACCCATGTCGACACCCGGCGGGAAGTAGTACGCCTCGTCCTTGGACCGACGTCCGACGAGAGCGGCGTGCTCCTGACGCTGGTGCAGGTGGAACGGCAACCGCGTGCTGTAGTCGAAGATCTTCGCCAGCCGCCCGAGCCCGTCGTGGGTCGCGGCGTACGCCGCCCCCATGATCGCGACCGGGTCGGATTCGATGGCATCCCGGAGCGTGACCTGCGCCCCTCCGTCGAGCGCGAGGTAGCTCAGACCTTCGTCGTCGGGCCCGATCCGGTTGTCGGCCACGGTCGTCGAGGCGAGCCATCGTTCGCAGATGGCGCCGCGTTCGCCCAGGTCGTAGTCCTCATCGGAGAGGCCGAGGCGACGACCGGGAGGCAGGAAGTCCCGAGCGACCCACGCGGGTGCGAGTCGGATGATCCCGTCGGTCTGGGAGAGGGCACGCTCGAGCTCGTCACGTCTCGCATCGATCGCCATGCCGTCGCTCCTCCTTCCCGCTCAGACCTCGATCCTCGGGTTCGCCCATGCCCCGGCGCCCGAGTCGTTGCCGCACCGGTCGGAGAACGATGTCACATCGTGGGAGAACGATGTCACACAACGGGCCTCCCGTCTCGCACCGAGATGTTTCAGTCGGTCCCTGAACGACCGGCGCCGACCTCGACGATCGATCGATCGCCGACGATCGAGGCACCGGTCTCCGGATCGAAGAAGTACAGCTTGTGGGGGTCGACGTGGATCTCACATCGAGCCCCGACCTGGGCGGTCGTCTCAGGGCTCGCCCGCGCGACGAACACCGACCGTCGCTCGCTCGCCCGTTCCTTCAGGCCCGCGAGCGCGTCCTCGTCGATGTCCGAAGCAAGCTCCTGGGTGTCCTTGGTGAACACCGGCGGGGCATCCATGGAGAAGTGGAGGAAGACGTCGGACCCCATCCCCTCGCGGACGTCCACGACGATCGGGAGCCGGCTGTCCGGATCCGCCCCGGGCACCAGCGCCGCGTCGTCCATCCCCTCGGGCCTGATCCCGAGGATCACCGTGCGTCCGAGGAACGCCGCGAGACCCGGCCGGGCCGCAGCGACCTCGTCGGGCACGCGGATGCCGTGACCGGCGAACTCCACCACCAGGTTCCCCTCGCGCTGCGCGAGCGTCGCCTCGACGAGGTTCATCGCCGGCGAACCGATGAATCCGCCAACGAAGAGGTTCGCGGGCTCCGAGTACAGCTCGTCGGGAGTCGCCAGCTGCTGCAGCACGCCCTTCCTCATGACGGCCACGAGGTCGCCGAGGGTCATCGCCTCGGTCTGGTCGTGCGTGACGTAGATCGTCGTGACCTGTAGGTCCTGCTGGATGCGCAGGATCTCGGCGCGCATCTGCACCCGCAACTTGGCGTCGAGGTTCGACAAGGGCTCGTCCATCAGGAAGGCCTGCGGCTCCCGTACGATCGCCCGGCCCATCGCGACGCGCTGACGCTGGCCTCCGGAGAGCTCGCGCGGCCGCTTGTTCAGGATGTCCTCGAGGTGGAGCACGGCGGCGGCATCGCGGACCTGTCGGTTCCGCTCGTCGCGAGGGACCTTGTGGATCTTGAGGCTGAGCGCCATGTTCTGGTACACGGTCATGTGCGGGTACAGCGCGTAGTTCTGGAACACCATCGCGATGTCCCGCGCGCCGGGAGGGATGTCGTTCACGACCCGATCGCCGATCCGGATCGTCCCCTCCGTGAGATCCTCAAGGCCCGCGACCATCCGGAGCACCGTGGTCTTCCCGCATCCCGACGGGCCGACCAGGACCATGAAGCTGCCGTCCGGGATCTCGAGGTCGAACGACTGGACGGCCTCGGTGCCGTCGGCGAAGACCTTGCGGACACGGTGGAGGGTGATCTCAGCCATCGCTCATCCCTATCTCGATTGGGCGGTCCTCGCGTCTTGTCTCATCCCTTGAGTCCCACGGACGCGATGCCGCCGATCAGCTTCTTCTGCAGGAAGAAGTAGAGGAGCACGCTCGGGAGGATCGCGGCGAGGTTCGCCGCCATCGTGAGGTTCCACGGCGTGTCCGCGCGGGTGACGAGGTTCGCGAGGCCGATCGCGACGGTGAACCTGTCGGAGTCGTCCAGGTAGATCAGCGGGCCGAGCAGGTTGTTCCAGCTGGCCAGGAACGTGAAGACCGCGCAGACCGTGAGCACCGGCGTCGAGAGCGGCAGGATGATCCGCCAGAAGATCTGCCAGTAGTTGAGCCCGTCCACCCGGGCGGCGTCGTCGAGGTCCTTCGGGATCGTGCGCATGTACTGACGGATCAGGAAGATGAAGAACGCGGTCCCGAAGAACGACGGCACGATCAGCGGGAGGTACGTGCCGTACCAGCCGACCTTCACGAAGAACAGGAACTGCGGGATGATGAGCGCCTGCCAGGGGATCAGCATCGTCACGATCAGGATGTAGAACAGCACCTTGCTCCCGCGGAAGCGCAGTCGTGCGAACGCGAAGCCGACGAGCGCGCAGGAGATCAGGACGCCGAAGATGTTCGCGGTCACGATGATCATCGTGTTGATCATGTAGCGCAGGAACGGCATGTTCTCGGTCAGGACCCGGCGGAAGTTCTTCCATTCCCACCATCGCGTCGGGAACCATTCCGGCGTCGGCGTGAAGACCGGCTCGAGGTCGGGCTTCAGGGCCGCGGTCAGCATCCAGCCGACGGGCAGGAGGATGAAACCGCAGACCGCGATCAGCAACGCGTAGATCGTGACCTTGAACGCGAGGCGGCGGGCGCGGTAGCGACCGCCCGGGGAGCCGGGCGTCGCGACCGGCTCGTCCCGTTCGAGGCTCGCCGGCTCATCGAGCGTCCTCATCCCCTCATCGCTCCCGTTCGGGGTCGTACTCGTAATAGACCCATCGGCCCGATGTCTTGAAGATCACGAGGATCACCGCGGCGGCCCCCAGGACCAGCATCCACGCCATCGCCGACGCGTACCCGTACCGACCGTTCTGGAACGCCTCGTCCCACAGGTTGATGAGGTAGAACGTGAGCGAGTCGCCGATCCCCTGGGTCCCGCCCCGACTGAGCACGTATGCGAGGTCGAAGACCTGGAAGGCATCGATCAGGCTCGTGAGCAGGACGAACAACAATGTCGGCGTCAACATCGGGAGCGTCACGTACCGGAAACGCTGGAACGGCCCGGCGCCGTCGAGCTCCACGGCCTCGTAGAGCTGGGCGGAGATGTTCTGCAGGCCGGAGAGGTAGATGATCGCTCCCCCACCGATCCCCCAGAGCCCCACGAGCACGACGGATGGAACGGCCCACCTGGGGCTGTCGAGCCAGCGGGGCGGGTCGTCGATGCCGACGGCTCGAAGCGCCTCGTTGATCGCCCCGACGTCCGGGTTCAGGAGCGCGACCCACAGGACCGCCACGGCGACGCCGCTGAGCACTGCCGGAAGGAAGAAGAGCGTGCGGAACATGTTGATGCCACGGATCTTGAGGTTCAGCACCATCGAGAGGAGCAGCCCGGTGATGATGTACAGCGGCACCGAGAGCACCATGTACTTCAGCGTGACCCGGATCGAGACCCAGAACGTCCGGTCGTCGAACAGCTCCCGGTAGTTGTCCAGTCCGAGCCACTGTGGAGGCGTGATGATGTCGTACTCGCTGAAGCTCAAAAGGAGTGACGCGATGATCGGGATCAGCCACAACCCGATGAGCCCGATCAGCCACGGAGACAGGAATAGGTAGGCGGCACGCTGCTCCTTCCGCGCCTGCAGTCCCTTCCGCGTCATCGGCTGCCCCTCCGTGGACGGTGCCACCGTGCCTACCCCTGCTGCTCCCAGGCGCTCCAGGCCTTGTCGAGGTTCTCTTGGATGCCGGGTGCCGCTTCATCCAAGGCTTCCTGGGGCGACTTCTCGCCCCCGATCACGAACCCCCAGGCGTCGTAGTACGGCGCGATCACATCCCAGCGCGTCGGGACGAAGACCAGCGGCCGCGCGTGGCTCAGGATCTCGAGTCCTTCCTCGCGGCCTGAGATCCCGGCCGCCCAATCGATCGCCTCGGCCTCAGCCAGATCGAGCGGGATGTCCCCGTTGGTCTCGTAGCGGATCCGCTGCCCCTCCGTGGTCAGGAACGCGATGAACTCCTTCGCCTCGTCCGGGTGCTCCGAGCTCGCCATGACGCCGACGCTGTCGGACCAGACGAAGAAGTACGGCTCGACGCCCTCGGGCGTGGGAACGGCCGTCGTTCCGTAATTGATGCCGGCGTTTTCGACCTTGGGGAGGTCCTGGAAGTCCGTGATCACCATCGCGAGCTGGCCGTTCGCGAAGTAGTCCCGACCCTGCTCCCATGGGTCGAGGATGTTCGAGGTCGGCAGGCAGCCCTGCTCGTAGCCGTTGGCCAAGGTCTCGAACTGGTCAACGAAGTCCGGACCGTTCACGTACCCCTGGGCGGTCCGGCCGTCGGCGCTGAACAGCATGTCGAAGGGGACGTAGGCCAGCGGATCGGACGCCGCCCCGCCCCAGACGCCGCTCGCCTCGTCGGTGAGCTGGCACGCGATGTCGACGAACTCGTCGGGCGTCATCGGAGGCCAGGGCTCGGGGTGCGGGATCCCGGCCGCGTCGAAGAGGTCTTTGTTGTAGAGCATCTGCACGGACCCCACGTAGGAGCCGAGGCAGTACAGCTGGCCTTCCCAGTTGCAGCTGAACTCGTCCCCCGGTTCGACGATCGCGGGGACATACGTGGAGAGGTCGAGGTCTTGCTCCTGCACCATGTCGTCGAGCGGCAGGAGCAGACCCGCCCGCATCTGTTCGGGGCCGAAGACCAGGACGAGATCCGGCGCCTTGCCGGCGGCGATCGCGGTGTTGAGCTTGACCTCGTAGTTGTTCTCCGGATACGCCGTGAGATTCACGTCGATGTTGGGGTTCGCCGTCTCGAACGCGCTCAGTATGGCGTCGGAGAAGGACGAGTCGCTCCCTTCGAACACCCAGTAGTCGAGGGTGACTTGCTCTCCCGAACCCCCATCGTCGCCGTCCCCGCCTCCTCCGCCGCCGGAGTCGCTCGTCGGGCTGCTGGTACAGCCGACCGCGACGAGCGCCAGCGCCGCCAGCACACCCACGATTCCCCGGATCCCTCGCATCCGTTGCCCCCTCGACCATCCATCGGATCGGCCATTGGATCGGGTCGGTCCAATCGAAACTACCCCTCGGGCATCTCCTCGTGCAGTTCGACTACGCGTCCTGCTCCCAGTCCTCCCACTCCTTGTCCAGGTTCTCCTGGATGGCCGGCGCCGCGTCGTCCAGCGCCTCTTGGGCGGTCTTCTCACCAGCGAGGACGAGGCCCCAGGCGTCGCTGTACGGGCCTTCGGACACGTCCCCGCGGTTCGGGATGAAGAGCCGCGGTCGGGCATGACTCAGCACCTCGAGGCCGTCCTGGCGGCCGGGGATGCCCTCCGCCCATTCCACCTCGTCGGCGATCGCCAGATCGAGCGGGATGTCGCCGGTGGTCTCGTAGCGGATGCGTTGTCCCTCCGTGGCCAGGAAGGTGACGAACGCCATCGCCTCGTCGGGGTTCTCCGTGGACGACATCACGGCGACGCTGTCGGTCCACACGAAGAAGAAGGGCTCAACGCCCTCAGGCGTCGGCGGGGTCGTCGAGCCGTAGTTGATCCCGGCCTTCTCCACCTGTTCAAGGCCCGCGAAGTCGGTGATCACCATGCCCAGCTGGCCCTTCGAGAAGTAATCCATGCCCTGCGACCATGGATCCACGGCGTTCGGGGCCGGGAGACAACCCCGCTCGAAGCCGCCCGCGAGCACTTCGAACTCGTGGACCACTGCCGGCCCGTTGACGTAGCCCGTCGCGGTGCGCCCGTCGGCGCTGTAGAACATGTCCTCTGGCATGTACGACAGAGGATCGGAGACCGCGCCACCCCAGACCTTGTTCTCCGCATCGGTGAGCCGGCACGCGATGTCGACGAACTCATCTGGGGTCATCGGGGGCCACGGCGCGGGGTGAGGGATCCCGGCCGCGTCGAACATGTCCTTGTTGTAGAGCATCTGGACCGAGCCGGCGAACGAACCCAGGCAGTACAGGTTGTCCTCCCACGCGCAGCTCAGGTCGTCCCCCGGTTCGACGATCGCCGGCACATACGTCGAGACGTCGATACCTTCCTCAGCCAGCATGTCGTCGATCGGCAAGATCAACCCGGCACGGATCTCGTCAGGACCGGGGTACAAGGTCAGATCCGGTTCCTTGCCCGCGGCGATGGCGGTGTCGAGCTTGACCCCGTAGTTCTCCTCGGGATACGCGGTGACGTCGAGGTCGATGTTCGGGTTGGCGGCCTCGAAATCCGACTCAAGGGATGTGAGGAATCCCTCTTCCTCGAAGGTCCAGAGCTCGATCGTGACCCGCTCGCCGGAGGCGCCACCGGCGGCGTCCCCGCCTTCCCCTCCTCCGTCGGCTTCGGGACTGCTCGTGCAACCTGCCGCGATGAGCGTGAGCACCGCGATCGATCCGATGGCTCTACGGACCCCCCGCATGCGAATCCCCTCCCTCTGATCGAGACCTCCGGGGGCCGTCCCCCTGATGCCTTGTACGCAGCCCCGGCTCGGCTTGGCTCAGCATGGTAACGTTCCCAGGTCGTGGAGTAAAGGCAAGGCGAGCTGCCACTGGTCCCCGAGCCTGGAAGGAGCGCCGGTGACCGGATCCCTCGAGGTGAGCAACGACATCGGCGACGCCGCGACGGAGTTCGGGGCTTCGCAGCTACGGGCGTTGCACGACCCGGGCGTCGGCCCGGTTCGGTTGGCGATCGACCCGAGACTCGGTGCGGAGGCATTCGAGATCCGCGTCGGCGACGGAGGCACCGCGATCTACGGGGGCGACTCCCGAGGTGCAATGTATGGGGCCCTGGAGGCGGCCGAGCAAGTGACCTTGTCTGGTTCCGTCGCCCCAACGACCAAGCAGCCGTCCCTCGCCGTCCGGGGTTTGAAGTTCAATCTGCCCCTCTCCGGCTCGTGGTACCTGACATCCGAGGAACTCGAACGGAGCGGATGGTTCTGGGACCTCGACTACTGGAAGCGATTCCTCGACGAGGCGGCCCGCAACCGCTTCAACATGGTGTCCTTCTGGAGCGCCCACCCGTTCGCAGAGATGGTGCACGTGCCCGAGTATCCCGAGGCGTCGACGATCGCCGTGGCCGAGCTGGACGCCAGGATCGACTTCTTCCGGAGTGTCTTCCAGATGGCGGCCGATCGTGCGATCGAGACGTTCCTCGTGACGTGGAACATCCACCTCCCGCCCGCCTTCGCCGCCCACCATGGGATCCCTCCGACCGGGCACGACTCGCCACTGGTGCGTGACTACATGCGACGGACGCTGGTGTCGTGCCTCACGACCTACCCGACGCTCACGGGCCTCGGCACCGCAGCGGCGGAAGAGATGCCCACCATGGGTGTCCGGGATCGACTCGATTGGGTCCGAGACACCTACGTCGCGGCCCTGCAGGAGGCGGGCAAGACGACGCCGTTCATCCTCCGCGAGTGGGGAGCGGCACCCGATGAGGCGACGGCGATGCTGGACGCGGTCGGGTACGCGGGGAACGTCTACGTCGAGATCAAGTACAACGGCGAACACATGTACTCCTCTCCGCGACACCACATCGTCGAGACTGGATGGCTCTCTCGTGAGCGCCGCCCGTTCCGGTTGCTGCAAGGCCTCCGGAACAGCGACGTCGTGTTCTTCAGATGGGGAGACCCGACATTCACGCGGACGACCCTGGAGAACATCAAGAGCCTCGGATCGATCGGGTTCGTCGAGGGATCCGAGATCGACATCCCCGGACAGGACTTGCAGCACACGGAATCGGCAAGGTCGCACGTCACATGGTCGTTTAAGTTCGAGAAGAACTGGTTCCGGTACATGCTCTGGGGTCGCCTCGGATACGACCTCGATGAACCCGACGATCGATGGATCTCCCAATTCGAACAGCGGTTCGGCGGTGGGAGCGGCGAGGATGTCTTCGAGGCGCTGCGCGATGTGAGTCGCATCGCCCCGCTCACCACGTCCTTCCACTGGGCCTTCATGGACGGCGATTGGTTCCCGGAAGGCTCGATCGGGACCTGGAACACGTCGTGGGAGCTGCCGCGGCCGAACTATCGCCGTGCCACGAGGTTTCACGACATCATGGCGTACATATTCAACAGCCCGATCGACGACGAGTACGCGAGCATCCCCGAGTACCTCGCGGGTTCGAAGGCCATCGGACCTCTCGATGTGGCGAAGGAGCTCGCAGGATGCAGCGAGCGAGCGACGGCGGCCATCGCCAGAGCACGCCCCCGCGTCGATCGGTCGATCGAAGAGTTCGACTGCACGGCCCTCGACATCGAGGCGTACGCGGCACTCGGCCACTACTACGCGGCGAAGCTGGAAGGCGCGGTCTCGTTGGCGAAGTTCCTCTTCTTCGGTGATGAGCGTGAACGAACCAGCGCGGTCACGAGATTGGAGGAGGCCCTGGCCGCGTGGCGCGAGCTCGTCGCGATCACGCAGGAGCACTACCTGCCCAGAGACATCCTGTTCACCGGCCACTTCCACTGGAAGGAGCTGACATCGGACGTCGAGCGCGACATCGCGATCGCCCGCGATGCTCGACCGTTCCGGAAGGACTCCTCGTATGCCCTCGAGGGGATGCATCCGTGGCTGGCTTACTCGAGGGGACTGCTCGGCCTCGAAGACCTCCCCGCTCCCGATGGCGACGGGGGCCTGATCCGCATCGAGGCCGAGTCGACCGCGTCACGGACCCCCGAGTGGACGGTGGTGAGCGACCCCGGAACGGCCAGCGGCCGTTGCCTGGAGCTCCACCTCGATGCCGACCAGGTGGTCGATCCCACCCCGATGTCCATCGCCGAAGAATCCCAAGCCGACGGCGCGCTCGCGATCACGCAGACGCTCAGTGCCAGATACACGGTCGATCTTCCGGCAGACGGTCGATACGACCTGTCGGTGCGATGTCGATGGGCATCGCAGGCTGGCTCATTGGGAATCCTCGTGGACGAGGGCAACCTCTCTCTCGAGAACGGCTATCGGCGACACCGCGTCCGACAACCTCCCGAGGATGCGCCAGGGGAATGGATCGAGCAGCGTTGGAACACGCGCCTGGACCTTGGAGCGGGTGAGCATTCGGTCCGCCTCTACAGCCGAGCTCCCGGCCTCGCGGTCGACTGCATCACCCTCCGGCATACCGGTGTCGATGCCCCTGGCCCATCGGAGCACGAGCACGACTGAGGGTGTCGGAGCACTCGGCAGCATGAGCCCTGAGCGCCGTTGGGACCGCGCGCTACCCCTGCTGCTCCCAAGCGCTCCAGGCGCTGTCGAGGTTCTCCTGGATCGCCGGTGCGGCCTCGTCCAGCGCCTCCTGCGCCGACTTCTCGCCCCCGATGACGAACCCCCAGGCGTCGTAGTACGGCCCGACGACGTCCCATTGCTCCGGAACGAAGACCAGCGGCCGCGCGTGGCTGAGGATCTCGAGGCCCTCCTCTCGGCCCGGGATCCCGGCGACCTAGTTCACGGCCTCTGCCTCGGCCAGGTCGAGCGGGATGTCGCCGGTGGTCTCGTAGCGGATCCGCTGTCCTTCGGTGGTGAGGAAGGCGATGAACTCCTTCGCCTCGTCCGGGTTGTCAGAGCTCTCCATCACTCCGACGCTGTCCGACCACACGAAGAAGTGGGGGTCGATGCCCTCCGGGGTCGGCACGACGGTGGTGCCGTAGTCGATCGCGAGCTGCCCCTGGGAGAAGTAGTCGCGGCCCTGTTCCCAGGGATCGAGCACGTTGGAGGGCGGCAGGCACCCCTGCTCGTACCCGCTCGCCAGCACCTCCATCTCCTGCACGAACGCGGGCCCGTTCGTGTACCCGGTCGCCGTCCGCCGGTCCGGGCTGAACATCATGTCGAACGGCAGGTACGCGAGCGGGTCCGAGGCGGCCCCGCCCCAGACCCCGGTGGTTCCATCGGTGAGCTGGCATGCGATGTCGACGAACTCTTCCGGCGTCATCGGCGGCCATGGGGCCGGATGCGAGATACCCGCGGCGTCGAACAGGTCCTTGTTGTAGAGCATCTGCGCCGAGCCGATGTACGAGCCCAGGCAGTACAGGTGGTCCTCCCAGACGCAGCTGAACTCGTCCCCCGGCTGGACGATCGACGGCACGTAGGTGGAGAGGTCGATCCCTTCCCGCTCGATCACGTCGTCGAGCGGCAAGAGCAGCCCGGCGCGCATCTGCTCGGGGCCGAACACGAGCACCGGGTCCGGGGCCTTCCCGGCAGCGATCGCCGTGTCGAGCTTGACCCCGTAGTTGTCCTCCGGGAACGCCGTGGTGTTGATCGTGATGTTGGGGTGCTCGGCCTGGAACGCCTCGAGCAGCGCCTCCGTGAATCCGGTGGTCCGTCCTTCGAAGACCCAGTAGTCGAGCGTGACCTGCTCTCCGGAGCCACCGCCGATGGTGTCCCCGCCGCCGCCGCCCGAATCGCTCTCGGGGCTGCGATGCGCTGGATCCGAGGGGTCGTGGGTTTACTGGGGGCCCATTGCGACCCCCTCACTTCTAGTCCTGGGCGGTCAGGCTCGCCTCGGAGGCATGATATCGTTCCCAGTTCGGCGGCGTCCAGACAAACGGCCAGCGGGCGTTAGGTCCGTGGAGGTGATGGGACACGGGCCTTCGTCTGTTTCCGACCGATCGCCATGCCCGCCTCGGGCGGAACCGGGGGGATACGAGTGGAGCTGAGTCGGCGATTCCTTTCGGTCGTCGTCGGGGCACGCGTCGGCGATGCGATGGGCACCCCGACCGAGGGCATGAGCGCCGAGGAGATCCAGGACCGGTTCGGATGGGTCGATGGCTTCTCGGGCGACGGGACCGACGACTCGCTGATGGCCTCGC
>Ga0268386_10001916_pt1 | contig 14521 bp, 14 predicted proteins | sample RVTome_15_FD_200260 | JGI IMG/M metagenome (GOLD analysis project Ga0268386, IMG submission 200260) | Soil microbial communities from uranium-contaminated site in the Upper Colorado River Basin, Wyoming, United States - RVT150D86... ...
GGGGATCAGCTTCGTGCCGGCGCTCGTCACGAAGAGCGAGCAGGCGACCGGCACCATGTCGCTCATCTTCTTCCCGGTCGTCTTCATGTCGACCGCCTTCGTGCCAGAGGCGATGATGCCCGGCTGGATGCAGGTCGTGAACGACTGGAACCCGATCACCTTCATGATCGAGGCGATCCGCTCGCTGATGACCACCGGCTACGACTGGAACGTGATCGGGGTCGCGGTCCTATCGACCGCGGTGGTGGGCGTCGTCACCCAGGCGGTCACCATCTGGGCCTTCCGCCGGCTGGCGAATTAGTCAGCGCGAATCCGTCGGCGAGTCAGCCCATGCGCGACCAGATCCCAACCGGCGTGAAGCGCATGGGCACGTCCACCACGATGAGCTCGGAGGTCTCCCGGGCGCGGATGGGGAGCGCGGCGACATCGGTCACCTTGGCGGCATCCCCGGTCGCGAGCTGCTCGCCGCCAACCTCGGCGGCTCCCTCGATGAGGTAGGCGTAGACACCACGGCCGGGACCGATGTCGTGGCTCACCTCCGTCTCCGGCTCCAACCGGGCGACGTGGACCGATGCGTCCTGGTGAAGCTTCACCACGTCGCCGCCCTCGGCGCCGATGACCTTCAGCAGGCGGTTGGTCCGCTCCTCGGTGGTGAAGACGCGCTGCTCCACGCCGGGCGGCAAATTGGGGGTGTCGGGCAGGATCCAGATCTGGATGAAGCGCATCGGCTCGGTCTGGGAGGCGTTGAGCTCTGAGTGCAGGGCGCCGGAGCCCAGGGTCATGCGTTGGACGGACCCCGCCGGCAGGGGACCGTACGCGCCGCCGACGTTGTCCTGGTGGCCGAACAGCCCCTCGACCACATAGGTCAGCCCTTCGACGTCGCGGTGCGGGTGGAGCGGCCAGACGGCGCCCGGCACGAGTCGGTCGTCATTGAAGACGCGCATGGCCCCGAAGCTGTCGTTGTCCGGGTCGCGGTAGTCGTCGAAGCTGAAGTGCCAGCGGGCGCGGAACCAGCCGCCTTCCCGGTCGTGAATCTCTGCGTCACGCCGGACAGTGATCATGCGGGCATCCTCTTTTTCGGCGACGGCTCCATGGGACTGACAGTGTCCCCCTTGCGACCGCCGAGGACAATGGACCGATGCAGCCCGGCACGCCCGGCCCTCGCGGCGAGGAGCCCCACGCCGCGGAGCGTCGGGCGGCCAACACGCTCAACGTCGGCGAGATGCAGAAGCGCATGCGGCGCTCTGGCGCTCGATCCCGGGCCCGCCGCGATGCAAGCTGTGCCATCGGCCGTTCGGGGCCCCTGGCGGCGTCGTGATGCGGCTCATCGGACTCGGACCATGGGCCGGGAACCCGAAGTACTGCCGGGGCTGTTTCCTCGACCTGTACCGAAACCGGTCGGGCGCCGAGATCGAATGCACCCTGCTCTTCGCCGATGTCCGGGGATCGACCGGCCTCGCCGAGTCGATGGCGTCCAGTGACTACCGCGGCCTGATGAACCGCTTCTACGCCACCGCCGTGGACGAGCTGGTGCGCTACGACGCGTTCGTGGACAAGTTCGTCGGTGACGAGGTGATCGGGATCTTCGTGCCGGCACTGACCGAGCAGCTCCACGCCCGCCAGGCGGTGCTGGCCGGGATGGCGCTGCTGGCGGCGACGGGCCACGAGAGCGGGGAGCCCTGGGTGCCCCTGGGCGTCGGCGTGCACACCGGGCTGGCGTACGTCGGGGCGGTCGGCACCGAGGAGCACGTCGAGTTCACGGCGCTCGGCGACGCCGTTAACGTCGCGGCACGGCTGGCATCGGCCGCCGGGCCGGGGGAGCTGCTGGTGACCGATGCAGCGGCCCGGGCAGCGGGGACAGCCGGTGTGGACGTCGAACACCGCCGGGTGAACCTGCGAGGCCGCACCGAGCCCGTGGAGGTGATGGTGCTCTCGTCGGTCGACCAACTTCAAGTTCCCACCTCCTGATGCCGCGGCTGCCCCAATTCACGGCCAATATGACCTCACGGCAAGCGTTGGGACCGGAAGGGCAAGGAAACTCGGGGTCCGGCAGCGGCGGGTGAGCGTGGCACCGGTCGCACGACCCCGCGTATCGGTCCGAATCTCTACCTAGGGGGCGTGTGGCGGACACATGACCGCCATATCAACTGAACGGACCGATAACGACCATGCCGCGAGCATTTGACCGGAACCCGTGCGCGACTGGGCGCCGAGCCCCGAGGCACGGGTCGTGCAAGCGAGCAAGCCCGCATGTCCCTGGAAGCGGTCAGCGACCTGTGGTGGAAGAACGCCATCGTGTACTGCGTCGACACCCAGGCCTTCCTCGACTCGAACGGCGACGGCGTCGGTGACCTCGACGGGTTGACGCAGCGCGTCGACTACCTCGCCGGCCTCGGCGTCACCTGCCTCTGGCTCATGCCCATCTACCCGTCGCCGGAGCGGGACTACGGGTACGACGTGGCCGACTACTACGGGGTGGCCGACAAGTACGGCACCCTGGGCGACCTCGTGGAGCTCGTACGCGTGGCGCGGGAGCGGGGGATTCGCGTCATCGCGGACCTGGTGGTGAACCACACCTCCGCCGAGCATCCCTGGTTCCAGATGGCGCGCCGCGGACACCCGGTCTACCGCGACTTCTACGTCTGGGCCGATGAGAAGCCGCCGAACGCGGACGAGGGCGTCATCTTCCCCGGCAAGCAGGAGGGGATCTGGAGCTATGACCGGGCGGCGAGGCGCTGGTACATGCATCGGTTCTACCCCTTCCAGCCGGACCTCAACATCAACAGCCCGCTGGTGCGAAACGAGATCCACAAGGTCATCGGCTTCTGGCTGTCGCTGGGACTGTCCGGCTTTCGGATCGACGCGGTGCCGTTTCTCATCGAGCAGGTAGCCCCCGGGCATCCGGCCGTGAAGGACCCGCACGACTACCTCCGCGACCTGCGCAGCTTCGCGGTCCGCCGCAGCGGCGACGCGATGCTGCTGGCCGAGGCGAACGAGCCGATCGACAAGCTCGCCGCATTCTTTGGCGAGCACGGCCACCAGATGAGCATGCTCTTCAACTTCATCGTCAACCAGGCGCTGTACCTCTCGTTCGTGCGGGGTGACGCGACCGCCGCGGTCGCGGCGCTCCGCTCGCTGCCGGACATCCCGCCCGAGAGCCAGTGGGCGAACTTCATCAAGAATCACGATGAGGCGAGCCTCGACAAGCTCAGCGACGAGGAACGCGAGGAGGTCTTCGCCGCCTTCGGCCCGAAGAAGTCGATGCGGCTCTTCGGTCGAGGGATCCGCCGCCGCTTCCCGAGCATGGTCGATGGCGACCGGTCGCGGATGGAGCTCGCCTACAGCCTGCTCTTCAGCCTGCCCGGTACCCCGGTCCTGTTCTATGGCGAGGAGATCGGGATGGGGGACGATCAGCGCCTGCCCGATCGCGAGGCCATCCGCCTGCCGATGCAATGGTCGGACGAGCCCGGCGGCGGGTTCACCGCCGGCCCGGTGAGCCAGGCGCCGCGCAGGCCGATGCGCGACGGCCCGTTCGGGTACCGCCAGGTGAACGTCGAGGCCCAGCGAAGCGACCGCCGCTCGTTCCTGAACTGGACCGAGCGCGCGATCCGGACCCGCAAGGAGTGGCCGGAGTTTGGCTGGGGCGAGTGGCGAGTGCTGCCGGCCCGCAACCCCGCCATCCTGGCCCACATCGCCACCTGGGACGGCACGTCGGCCATGGCCGTCCACAACTTCTCCGATGCGCCGGCCCGCTGCACCATCCAACTGCCGACCGACGCGCGCGCCGGGCGCTGGCGGCACATCTTTGGGCCGACTGACGGCAACGTGCCGGAGGTCGCGAAGAGCGGCCGCTTCAGCGCGGAGCTGTCGCCGTACGGATACCACTGGTTCGGCCGGCGAGAGGGCGTGTGAATGGGCGAAGCACCGGCCGCGCAGCCGATCATCGGGTTCCATGCCAGCCATGAGCAGTTCGGACCGCACCGATTGCTGCGGCTGGTGCAGGCTGCCGAGGCAGCCGGATTCGACGCCGCCATGTGCTCCGACCACTGGGCGCCATGGAGCGATGAGCAGGGCGAGTCCGGCTTCGCCTGGTCGTGGCTGGGCGCCGCGCTGCAGGCGACGTCACTGCCCTTCGGCGTGGTGAACGCACCGGGGCAGCGGTACCATCCGGCACTCATCGCCCAGGCCGCGGCCACGCTGAACGTCATGTTCCCGGATCGGTTCTGGGTGGCGCTCGGTTCCGGGCAGCTGCTGAACGAGCACATCACCGGAGGGCGCTGGCCGCCGAAGGCGGAACGCAACCAGCGTCTGCGCGAGGCGGCGGACGTTATGCGTCGCCTGTGGGCCGGGGAGACGGTGACGCACCGCGGCCACGTGACGGTGTCCGAGGCACGGCTGTGGACCCGCCCCAGGCGGGCGCCCCTGCTGGTTGGCGCGGCGGTGACGGCCGAAACGGCGGGCTGGGTCGGGGAGTGGGCGGACGCGCTCATCACCGTCGGGCAGGAGCGCGATCAGCTGCAGCGGGTGGTGGACGCCTTCCGCGCCGGCGGCGGGGCTGACCAACCGATGTACCTCCAGGTCCACCTCGCCTGGGCCCCTTCCGAGGCCGAGGCACGGGACGCGGCGTTCGGCCAGTGGCGCCAGAACACCCTGCCCAACAGCGTGATGACCGAGCTGGCGCACCCGGCCCAGATCGCCGCGGCCGCGTCCCACGTGACCGCAGCGGACCTGGATGGGGCAGTGCGCATCTCGGCCAGCCTGGAGCAGCAGGCCGAGTGGTTGCGGGAGGACCTGGCGATGGGATTTGCGGGGCTCTTCCTCCACGAAGTGGGGCCGGATCAGGAGCGCTTCGTGGACGTCTTCGGCAGCGAGGTCCTGCCCGCGGTTCGCTCTCGCTGACGCTTCAGCCCGGGCGGCTGGGAACGGGCTCGGCGCCGAGCACCACGACCGACACGGTTTCGCTCTTGCCGCGCAGCTCGAGGTCTCGCTGGGCTGGACAGCGGTGCGGTAGAACCGGTCGAGCAGATCGTGGTAGGCGCCAGGGCGCATGCGCCCGGCCATGGCGGTCGAACCGCGGATATCCGCGAAGAGGAGGCTGCAATCGACCTCCGCGCCCCCTCGCGCGACCTCCAGGACCGTAAAGCAGGCACCGCAGTAGCGGGGGTTGTTCGGCCACGGCGCGCGCCCGATGAGTCGGCCGATGGGCGCCATGACCCCGGAGAAGGGGACGGCGCAGATGTTGCAGCGGTCATGGCCGGGCAGGCGACGAAAGATTCCGTAGTTGCGGCGCCAGCGGGGATCGGTGCCCATGAGCATGCCGCGCCACGCTGCCTCGCTGCTCGGGCGGTCGCTGGACGGCTGCACGGGCTCGACCATCTCGCCACTCTACGTCGCCTCGGCGCGAATGCGAAGGGGAGCGAGTTGGCTAGCGAGGGGCGAGCGCCGGCGTGGCCTCGGAGGGCCGCCTGACCCGGACGCCCCCGGGCCGCGCGGCTGAGCCTCCCGACTGCGGGCCCGGCGAAGCATGCGCGGCGATGCTGCGGTAGACCGATTCGTATTCATCGACCATGCGATCCACGCTGAAACGGTCGACCGCCAGCCGGCGCACCTCGGCGCGATCCAGCTCGCGGGCCTCGCGCACCGCGAGCTGCGCCTCCTGCAGATCGTCGACCAGGAAGCCGGTGCGACCGTGCTCCACGATCTCGGTCAGAGCCCCGGCGCGCCGAGCGATGACCGGCGTCCCGGTGGCCATCGACTCGATCGCCACCAGGCCGAACGGCTCCGGCCAGGCGCCCAGCATGAGCGTCGCCGCCGCGCCGGCCAGCAGCCGGTCACGCTCGCCGGCGGCGAGCTCTCCCTCGTACGACGCGGCCCCGTCGTCGATCGCCGGCTGCACGATCTCGGCGAAGAGCTCCTTCTCCTCCGGCTCGTGCACCTTGGCCGCGATCCGCAGCTGACGGCCGGTGGCGCGGGCCAGGTCGAGCGCGAAGTCGAGACCCTTCTCCGGCGCAACGCGGCCAACGAAGGCGAGGTACTCGCCCGGCTCGGCCCCGTAGGGCGCGTCCTCCAGCGGCAGCCCATGGTGGACGGTCGCCACCCAGTTGTTCTCCGGCCACCATCGGCGCTGGCTCTCGCTGATGGCGATGAGCGGGATCTCGCGGAACTCGTCGAGGAGCTCCGGGATACCGGGAAGGTCGAGCCGGCCGTGCAGGGTGTGCACCACCGGGGTGCTGCAATGTCGCGCGAACGAGAAGCTCAACGTGTCCAGGTGGGAGTGGATGACGTCGAAGCGATGGCACTCGGCCCAGGCCCGCTCGATGCTGACCTGGATGTACGGCGTCGTGTTCCCGCTCATGCCCGATGACCAGAGCGCCTGATCGATGGTCGGGACCAGCTCGACGCCAACCTGCGAGTCGCCCGGGCCGATGAGCGTCACCTGGTGGCCGCGTCTTGCCAGCGCCTCGACGAGCACGGCCACGATCCGCTCGGTACCGGCATAGCCGGGTGGCGGGATCGCGACCATCGGGCCCGAGACCATTCCGATGCGCAGCGGGCCTGTGTCGTCCCCCATCGTTCGTCACCTCGTGCGGCACCGCCGGGCGGGCAGCGGGCGCTCACTGGCGGAAGAGCACAATCAATGCCACGCGCCATTGACCCGCAGTCACGGGCGTCGTAGGTTCGGGCAATGAAGACGCGAGACCATCCCGCCACGCTCCCGGGCGCTGTCCTGAGGGAGCTTGCCGCGGAGATCGACGGGGCCGTCATCGGCCCGGATGACGAGAGCTACGATCAAGCGAGACGGGTCTGGAACGGGATGGTCGACCGCCGGCCGGCGCTCATCGCCCGATGCACGAGCGGCACGGACGTCGCTGCGGCGATCCGCTTCGCGAGGGCCCACGACCTCGAGGTCGGAGTCCGCGGCGGGGGCCACAGCGTCGTCGGCCAGGCGATCGCCGACGGCGGCCTGACGATCGACCTCTCCCCGATGGGCGAGGTGTGGGTGGACCCCGATCGGCGGCTCGCGCGCGTCGGGGGCGGCGCGCTCCTCGGGGCGCTCGACCGCGCCAGCCTGGCGCACGGGCTGGCCACGACCGCGGGCAACGTGTCGCACACTGGCGTAGGCGGGCTCACCCTGGGTGGCGGCATGGGCTGGCTGGCGCGGCGGCTTGGCCTGGCCTGCGACAACGTCGCGGAGTACCAAATCGTGACCGCTGACGGCGACGAGCTGCGGGTCGCTGAAACCGAGAACCCGGACCTGTTCTGGGGCCTGCGCGGCGGCGGCGGGAACTTCGGGGTGGTGACCGAGTTTACGTTCCGTCTCCATCCCTTCGGCGGTCAGGTGCTCAGCGCCGACTTCTACTACCCCGCCTCGGCGGCCCAGGCGGTGCTTACCGCCTGGCGCGATTTCGCGCTCGCAGCCCCAGGCGAGGCGACCCCCACGGCCTGGATTGGCACGAGCGGCGAGTGGCCGTTCCTTTCCGCCGAGCACCACAACCAGCCGCTCGTCAACGCCGGGTTCATCTGGGCCGGCGACGTCGAGGAGGGACGGCGCCAGGCGGCTGCGTTCCGCGGCTTCGGGCCGGTCGCCGGCGAGGAGCTCGAGGAGTTGCCCTATCTCACCCTGCAGACCGCGGGCGACGAGGGCAATCGTCACGGGTTGCGCCGCTACTGGAAGGGCCAGTACCTGTACGAGCTCACCCCGGCGGCCATCGACGCGTTCGCCTCCCGCGGCGGGCCGGCGCCCGACGGCGGCATGGTGCCCAACGGCTTCCTGCAGGGATACGGCGGCGCCATCGGCCGGGTGGGGGCCGACGAATCGGCCTTCAGCCACCGCGCCACCCAGTTCGAGTTCGTGGTGATGGCCGGCTGGGAGGATCCGGCCGAGGACGACGCGCAGATCGGCGCGGCCCGCCGCTTCGCGTCGGCCATGGAGCCCCATGCCAGCGGCGTCTACGTCAACGCCCTCTCCGACGAAGGAACGGCCGGCGTGGCCAAGGCCTACCGCGACGCGACGCTCGGCCGACTCCGCACGCTGAAGGACCGATATGACCCGCACAACGTCTTCCACCTCAACCACAACATCGCGCCATCCGACGCCAGCTGATCGTCCGGGTGCGCTCTGGCCGCGGGCTTGCTGGACCTGACCGCAGATGGCCCGATTCGCTCGCTGGTTCGTCCTGCTGGGGGTCACTGCGGCGCTGCCCGCGGCACTCCTCCTCGGGCTGAGCGCGGGTGAGCTGCTCCGCCAGCCGAGCGCCGGGATCACCGGCCTCGTCGAGCGTGAGGGCGTCGTCCTGGTGCTCGGCGTGGCGGCGGTGTTCCTGTTCCGTACCGCGGCCGGACTCCGCGACGAGCGCCGCTGGGCGCTCCACCTGGGCATGGCGCTCGGCGGGCTCCTGGGCGTTACCGGGCTCGTTGGGCTCGTCGCCGGCGGGGCGTTTCTCGAGGGCGTGGGGCTCGACCGCCAGATCGCGCTCGGCACGATCCCCCTCAGCCTGGCGGCAACGCTCCTCGGGGCGCGGCTGCTCGTCGGCCTGTGGCCGGTCTCGGCGCTGCCTCAGCCATTCGACGGACGAGATCTGCGTGCGGTCGGCACCCTCGGCGCCGTGATCGTGGTGGCCATGATCAGCCACGTGCTCGTCACCGGAATCGCCGGCTGACCCGCGTGCTACGGGATTCCGGCACGGCTCCTGCGACCCCGTACCACGTACGTACGCACACGCAGCACACAGGGGGTGTTTTCGATATGACGTATGACACGCAGCGCACCGGCTCGGCCACGACGACCGCGCCATCCTCGGCGACGTGGGGCCTGGTTCGGCTCGGCGACATCGAGGGTCGCAACATCATCGGCCTCAACGATGAGAGCATCGGTACCGTCGGTGACGTGTACATGGACTACGACGAGCACACCGTGCGCTACTGCACGGTCGATGTCGGCGGCTTCCTGGGCATGGGCGCGCGGACCGTGCTCATCCCGTTCGAGAAGCTGCAGTGGAGCGGTGAGGACCTCTACCTGCCGGTCGACAAGGAGACGCTTGAGAGCGCGCCAGAATTCGACCCGATGGCCGAGTACGACCGCACCTACGAGGAGACCGTGGTGACCGTCTGGGGCATCCCGACCTATTGGACGGCCCCGACCTACGGCGCCGAGCACTCGCACTGGCGCGAGGGATACGACGAGCGTCCCGAGATGCGCCACGATCGGCGCTCCGTGTAGGACCGCCTTTCCCCAAGCACCGATGGAACCGGGCCGCGCAGTGCGGCCCGGTTCCGTCCCGTCAGCCGAGCACGCGATCCCTGGCGGCCGACGCCCACGTCACGAACAGATAGGCGCCGACCACGGGGAGGAGCACCAGGACCGGCCGCCCGGCGGCGATGCCGTCCACCAGCCAGAACCCGACGAGAGCCGTGCCAAGCACGCCAGCCGCGAGGGCCGCACGCGCGACCAACGGGCCGTGAGCGCGGGTGACGGCGAAGCCGACGACGACCTGGCCAGCGCCGGCCGCGACGCCGAAGAGGCCAATGGCCGCCGAGCGCGGCGCCGCGCCGAACAGGTTCGGGTCGATGTCGACCGAGGGCGGCAGGCTCCCCGGCCCGCCCCCGTACAGCAGGGCGAGGACGATGAGGACGGCGCCGACCGCGAACCAGACTGCCCCGAGCACGATGAGCGCCGCGCCCGGCCCTCCGAGGTGGGTCGACCCGTCCGTCGAGGATTCCACGCCGAGACTATGCGCCGCCGGTCAAGGAACCGATGGGGCGCCGGCGCTCACAGATCGGCGTTGAACGTGTCGCAGCGGTTCGGGTCGCCCGTCTGCAGCCCGGTCCGGAACCATTCCTGGCGCTGCTCTGACGAGCCGTGGGTCCAGGTCTCGGGGTTGACCTGGCCCTGGGTCTTCTCCTGGATGCGATCGTCACCGATCGCCTCGGCGGTATCCATGGCCTGCGCGATCTGCTCATCGGTGATCGGCTCCAGGAAGCCGGTGTCGACGGCGTGGAAGCCCCACACCCCGGCGAAGCAGTCGGCCTGGAGCTCGACGCGCACGGCGCGCGACTCGGCACCCTGCCCGCCGCCGCCGGTCAGGACACCGGTCAGGTTCTGGACGTGGTGACCGTACTCGTGGGCGAGCACGTAGGCCTCGGCGAACGGCCCGCCCTCTGCGCCGAGTTGACTCTCGAGCACCTCGAAGAAGCCGAGGTCGATGTAGATGCCCTGGTCGTTCGGGCAGTAGAACGGCCCAACTGCGCTCGAGGCCTGACCGCAGGCCGTGCTCACGCTGCCGGTGAAGAAGGTCGTGGGTGCGAGCTGGTAGCCGTCGAGCGCACCGCTCCAGTAGTCCTGGATGCTGTTCACGTAGCCGATGATCCGGCAGTCCTGTCGTTCGGCCGCATCCTCGCCGGTGCGGCACTCCTGCGAGAGGTCGTTGGCCTGCTGGTTGCCGACGGTGATGCCGTCGAGCGCGCCGGCGGGAATCTGGGACGGGTCGCCGCCCAGCAGCAGGACGACGGCCACCAGGATGATTCCGCCCAGCCCGCCGCCGAGCGCAATACCGCCCTTGCCACGCAGGTCGCGCACCTGTCCGGGATCGAGGCGCGCCCTCCGTCGGATAGTCATGGATCTTCGTGCTCCTCAGTACGGTCGGACGGCGTACGGCCGCCGAGCCACCGAGCAGGGCTATCGCAAGTATCGGGCCAGCGTGGCACGCGAATTGGTGTGCGTTCCGGCATGGACCGATCCTTCCCGCGGCCGCGCACCCGCGCGGCCGCGAACTCTTCCGACGTCGAGGCGCTGGCCTGGCTGCTCGACAACTCGATCCCGATCCCGGGCACCGGTCGCCGCATCGGGCTCGACGCTTTGGTGGGGCTGGTGCCAGGCCTCGGCGATGTGCTGTCGGGAGGCATCGGCCTCTTCGTCGTCCTGCGCGGCGCGCAGCTCGGGGTTCCCCGCGTGGTGCTGGCCAGGATGCTCGCCAATGTGGCGGTCGACTTCGTCATCGGCGCCATCCCTATCATCGGCGACGCATTCGACCTGTGGTTCAAGGCGAACATCCGCAACGTGGCGCTCATCCGCCGCTACACCACCGAGCCAGCAGCCTCCACCGCCGGGACCTGGGCGTTCTTCGGCGGCATCCTCGCGGCCGTGGTCATCATCGCCGTGGGAGTCGTGTGGCTCATTGCTGAGCTCCTCGGCGCGCTTCTCGGCTGAGCGCTTGACGCTCGCCCCGTCGGAGACCCTAGGCTCTGCCCAGACCGGCCGTGCCGGATCCTGCACCAGCTCAAGGAGATCCCGATGACGACTGAACCGCCCGGCACCACCGGTCCCGACCTGCTCGATGCCGACACGCACCGGCGGATGGGGGTGGAGCTGTTCAACCACGTCTGGCGCCTGCTCGAGGCCGAGGAGCGGTCCCCCGACCAGGACGACGAGATGGTGCACGCTGCGCACGCCTCGTGGTGGCACTGGTCGCGGAGTGGAGCCGGCGATCTGCCGCAGCGCCTGGCGGTGGGGGAGTGGCAGTGCTCCCGCGTGTACGCCGTCCTCGGTCGCGCCGAGCCGGCGCTGCATCACGCGCGACGCTGCGTGGCGCTCGTCGAGGCCGGCGGCCTGGAGGACTGGGTCGCGGCGTCTGCCTATGAGGCGATGGCGCGCGCCTCGTCCGTGGCCGGCGATCCGGCCGCGTTCGACGAGTGGCGGGCCCGTGCCCGTGCTGCCGCCGACGCGATCGCCGATGCCGAGGAGCGTGAGGTCATCGAGGGCGATCTGGCCACGCTCGCCTGAGGTGGCGGTGCTCAGGGGGCGTTGCTCCGGCGCGAAATCGCCTGAGGCTGGATGACAGCGGCGCCTATCGCCGAGGAGGCCCTCCTGACCGCCCGATGCTGGCCCACGCCCGCAGGAGGGCGGTGGCAGGCGGTCCTGGGCACGTCTGTGCTGGCCTCACGCAGCATCGGGCGACAATTGGACTGCGCCGCGCTCAGGCCTCGGCCTGGAGGAGCGCGGCGAGCTCGCGGGCGTTCGTGGTGCCGTAGTTGGCGTAGCAGTTATTCATGAGCACGTGCACGTCGCGGGCGGCCGCGGCCGCCTCGCGGACGCGCGGCACCCACTCGCCGAGCTCCCCCTCGTCGTACAGATAGCGGAAGCGCTCGACGACCGGGATGCCCGTCGCCTCCCAGGTCTCGGTTCGTCGCCCGTGGAAGCGAACGACCGCCAGGCGGGGCGAGGTGACGGCCATGACCGGCGGCAACGAGGTGCGGGTTTGTGGCTCGTCGACCATGACGAACGGGATCTCGTACTTCTCGAGAAAGCGGATCGTGCGGTCGGCGTTCTTCTCGTTGAACCACGATCCATGGCGAAACTCGACCGCCATGGGCACGTCGCCGAGCCGCTCGCGGGCCGCGACGATCGCGTCGCGCGACTCGTTGGAGGGGAAGAACCAGCGGGGGTACTGGAGGAAGATGGCGCCGAGCTTGCCGGCCGAGTGCAGCGGCTTCAGGGCGTCGAGGAACTGCTCCCAGATCGCGTCGTAGATCTCGGCCGGCAGGTCGCGACCGTACACGCGCTTCTTGTCGAGCACCTCGGCGGGCAGCTCCTCGCGCAGCTCCTTCGGCAGCCGATTCACCTCGGACGGCTGGCCGGTCATGAGCGCGTGGGCCTTGATGTCGAAGGTGAAGTCGGGCGGCGTGCGCTCGAGCCAGGCCTCGCCCATCCGCCGCGTGGGCAGGGCGTAGTAGGTGGCGTCGACCTCGACGATCGGGAACTGGTCGGCGTAGAAGCGCAGCCGATCCTCCGCGTTCGTGGCATCCGGCGGGTAGAAGACGCCGGGCGCAGTCATGGTCGGGTCGGTCCATGATGCAGTGCCGATCCGTACGGTCCCGTCCGCGATCTGTAGCGGCTGTCGCGCGGCGTCCGCGCGCTCCTCGCCACGCTCAGCGGCGAGCTCCGGCCCCGGATCGTGTTGTGCCGTCGCGGTCATCGGTCAAGTCTAGGAGCCACGGCGCCAGGCCGGTAGCATCCGCACCATGCGTGACCGTCTCGCCGCCGCCGGCAGCGCGTTGGGTCGCGTCGCCACCACGCCGGCGATCCTGCGCGCGGTGCTGGCCTGGATGCTTGGCTGGGCGGCGGAGTGGGCATGGCTGGTCGCTCTTTCCGTGTTCGCCTACGCGATCGGGGGCGTCGGTCTCGTCGGCGTCGTCGGCCTCGTGCGGAGCCTCCCGGCCGGGGTGCTGGCACCGGCCCTCTCCTCGGTCGCCGACCGGTGGCCGCAGCAGCGGGTGCTTCTCGCCGTGCATGCCGGCCGCGCGGTTCTCGTCGCGCTCGTCGCCGTGGCGGCAGCGGCGAGCTGGCATCCGGCGTTCATCGTTGGCATCGCCGCGCTCGACGGGCTGCTCGCCGTCCTCCACCGGCCGAGCCATATGGCGATGATGCCGGCGCTGGCCCGTTCCCCGGAGGACCTCGTCGCGGCGAACGTGGCAAGCGGGACGCTGGAGAACGTTGGCACGCTGGTGGGGCCGGTGATCGGCGGCATCCTGGTGGCCGTCGCGCGGCCCCTCGGCTTCGCCGTCCCCGCTGCGATGTTTGCAGTCGCGGCGCTCCTCGTCCTCGGCGTAGGGGCGGGGCGGGCCGTGCGTCGCAGCCGGCCGGCCGGCGCGATCGAGCTCATGCTCGGCGGCCTGCGCGCCGCCCGCGCGTACCCGCATGCCGGCCTCATGCTCGGCCTCTTCGGGCTGCAGACGCTCGTCCGCGGCGCGCTCGGCGTGCTGCTCGTCGTCCTCGCCATCGAGATCATCGGCATCGGCGAGGAAGGCGTCGGGTACCTGACGGCGGCGATCGGCGCCGGTGGCCTGGTGGGTGCCCTGGCGGCGCTGGGCCTGGTGGGGCGACGCCGTCTCGCGCCGCCCATCCTGCTCGGCCTGCTGCTGTGGGGACTGCCGATCGTCGTCATCGGCCTCGCGCCCTCGCTGGCCGTGGCGCTGATCGCGCTCGCCGTGCTCGGTGCCGGCAACGCGGTCCTCGACATCGCCGGATTCTCGCAGCTGCAGCGGATCGTGCCGAACGCCGTCCGGGGGCGCATCTTCGGCCTGCTCGAGGCGAACGTCATGCTCACCGTCGGCCTCGGCGCCATCCTCGCGCCGGGCCTGATTGGCGTGCTCGGGCGGCAGGGGGCGCTGGTTCTCACCGGCCTCGTCCTGCCCGGCGCGGCGCTGCTCGCCTGGCGCTGGCTGCGTTCGAGCGACGAGCGGGCGGTCGTCCCCGAGCGCGAGCTGCGACTGCTCCGCGGCGTGCCGATGTTCGCCGCCCTTCCGATGACGATCGTGGAGGACCTCGCCGCCCAGCTGACAAGCCGCACCTTCGCAGCGGGCGAGCCGATCTTCGCCGCCGGCGAGGCGGGGGACACCTTCCACATCATCAGTGCCGGGTCCGCGACGGTTGACGTTCCCGACGGCGCCCGGCGCGCGATGGCCGCCGGGGAATCGTTCGGCGAGATCGCCCTGCTCCGGGACGTGCCCCGCACCGCGACGGTCA
>Ga0268386_10001917_pt1 | contig 14520 bp, 13 predicted proteins | sample RVTome_15_FD_200260 | JGI IMG/M metagenome (GOLD analysis project Ga0268386, IMG submission 200260) | Soil microbial communities from uranium-contaminated site in the Upper Colorado River Basin, Wyoming, United States - RVT150D86... ...
GAGCAAAGTCGAGGTGGTGCGGCGAGGCCTGCGGCTCCTGCGCGAGGTCACCGAGCGGGACGCCCTGCGGGAAGCCTACCGTCAGGCGTCGCGCGCGACGCGCGCATCGCTCTCTCACGAACTCGATCATCTCGCCGCGGAAGGCCTTTTGGAGTCGTGAGGGCTCGTCGCGGCGTTCTCTATCTCGCCGATCTCAACCCCCGCGCGGGCACCGAGGCGGGCAAGGTGGGTCCGGTCCTGGTCGTCCAGACCGACCTTCTCAACCAGGCCGGCCACCCCTCGACCTGGGTCCTGCCCTGCACGACCCGGCTGACGGGCGAGAACCTGCTTCGCGTCGTGCTCCCACGAGGCATCGCCGGCAACCGCGAAGAGTGCGAGGTGATGGTCGACCAGAGCCGGGCGATCGACAACCGGCGACTCGTACGGGCGCTGCGGACGCTGCCGAAGACTATCCTCGCCGAGGTCGTGGAGAAGCTGCGGACGCTGGGCGATCTCCAGACAGAATGACGGCGACGAAGGGGGGCCTCGTCCCGGTGCTGTCGCCCCTCGGGCACCTGACGCTGGTGCCGGAGGCCGACGCTCCCCCGATCCCCCCGGAGGTGTCACGGCGGCTGCACGAAGCGTTCACGCGCGGTGCCGGCCACGGCCTGTGGGCCCTCGGCGCGGGAGAGGTGGGGACGGAGCTCCCGGCGGTGCTCGGCTACTGGCGGTCCCTGGGAGCGCTCTTCGTCACGGCCGTGTGCGCGCAGGCTGACACGCCCAAGGACGCGCGGCGGCCGGTGCCGCCTCCGCCAGCCGCGGAGCTCTCCGCTCTCGCCGCGGCGGCGCCTCCGATGACGGGGGCGGAATACGTCACCCCCGGGGTCTTGACCGCCCTCTGGGGCGCGATCGACGCGGCGTTCGCGACGGAGCAGTCTCGTTCGAAGGGCTCGCTCCAGGAGCTCCTGAACCGATGGGACCCTGCCTGGAACGTCGTCGGCCGCGTTCACTTCAACCTCGCCGAGAACCGCCGGGACGACGAAGCGCCCTTCGCCTTCCTGGCCACCTACACCACCCGGTTGTCGGCCCCGGGCAAGGCGCAGCACCTCCCCTTGGGCGAGGCGCTGCGCGAGTACGCCGGCGGGGCCCAGCGCGAGGGACTGCTCTCGCTGCTGCTCCCGGTGCAGCGCGCGTCCGAACGATGCCCGTGGCTCCGATCCCTCGTCGATTCCGGGGAGATCTTCCACCCGCTGCGCTGGTCGCCCGAGGAGGCTTACCGCCTGCTCACGGACATCCCGGAGCTGGAGGCGTCGGGCGTCGTGGTGCGCGTCCCCGGCTCCTGGCGCGGGAACTGTCCGCCCCGCCCGCAGGTGACGGCGACCGTGGGCGGCAAGGCCCCATCCTCGCTGGGGACCGACTCGCTCCTCGACTTCCGGATGGAGGTGACGCTCGACGGCGAGCGGTTGACGGAAGCCGAGCTGAAGCACCTGCTCGCCGGGACGGACGGGCTCGTTCTGGTCCGCGGCCAGTGGGTGACCGTGGACCGCGAGAAGTTGGGCGCGGTGCTCGAGCAGTTCCGGAAGGTGGAGCTCGCGGCCAAGGCGGAGGGCGTCACCTTCGCCGAGGCCATGCGCCTCCTCGCCGGCGCGGGCGTGACGAACCAGGACGCGGCGAGACGAGCCGACCCCGACTGGTCGCGCGTGACCGCGGGTCCCTGGCTGGCGGAGACGCTCCGGGGACTGCGGAGCCCCGAGGCCCTGGCGCGCGTCGATCCCGGCGACTCCCTCCGCGCCACGCTCCGCCCCTACCAACAGGTGGGCGTGCGTTGGCTCCACCTCCTCACCACCCTCGGCCTCGGGGCCTGCCTCGCCGACGACATGGGCCTGGGCAAGACCATCCAGGTGCTGTCGTTGCTGCTGGTGCGGAAGCGCCAAGAGCCGGATCGAGGCCCGAGCCTGCTCGTGGCCCCCGCCTCCCTGCTCGCGAACTGGGCGGCCGAGATCGAACGCTTCGCCCCCTGCCTGCGGAGCCTGGTCGCTCATCCCTCGGCGATGCCGGCCGCCGACCTCGATCATGTGGACGACAAACGGCTGGCGACGATGGATCTCGTGATCACGAGCTACAGCTCGCTGCTCCGCCTCGGTTGGCTGGAGAAGACGACCTGGGACCTCGCGATCCTCGACGAGGCCCAGGCCATCAAGAATCCGGGGGCGAAGCAGACGCGTGCCGCCAAGCGGATCGAGGCCCGCGCGCGCATCGCGTTGACGGGCACACCCGTCGAGAACCGGCTCTCCGACCTCTGGTCGATCTTCGACTTCGCCACGCCCGGCCTCCTGGGATCGGCCAAGGAGTTCACCACGTTTGCAAAGCGCCTGGCCCAGCGGCCGCAAAACCCCTACGAGCCACTACGGGAGCTGGTGCGCCCGTACCTCTTGCGGCGCCTCAAGACCGACAAGTCGGTCATCGCCGACCTGCCGGACAAGACCGAGATGAAGGCGTATTGCACGCTGAGCCGCAAGCAGGCGGCGCTCTACGAGACGGCCGTCCAGGAGCTCGGCGCGCAGATCCGTGCGATCGAGGGAATCCGCCGCAAGGGGGTGGTCCTCGCGTTCCTGATGCGCTTCAAGCAGATCTGCAACCACCCGTCGCAGTGGCTCTCCGACGGCTCGTGGGCGGAGGCCGACAGCGGGAAGCTCATCCGCCTCCGGGAGATCGCCGAGGTCGTCGCGGCCAAGCAGGAGAAGGCCCTCGTGTTCACCCAGTTCCGCGAGACGACGGGCCCCCTCGCCGCGCACTTGGCGTCGGTCTTCGGCCGGAAGGGTCTCGTCCTCCACGGCGAGACCGAGGTGAAGAAGCGCCAGGACCTGGTGCGGCGCTTCCAGGACGACGAGACGGTCCCGTTCTTCGTCCTCTCTCTCAAGGCCGGGGGCTCCGGACTCAACCTGACCGCGGCGACGCACGTCATTCACTTCGACCGCTGGTGGAACCCGGCCGTCGAGGAGCAAGCCACGGACCGGGCCTTCCGCATCGGCCAGATGAAGAAGGTCCTCGTGCACAAGTTCATCTGCCGCGGGACGGTCGAGGACAAGATCGACACCCTGATGGAGTCGAAGCAGCGCCTCTCCCGGGACCTTCTCGAGGGCGGCGCCGAACGTCTCCTCACCGAGATGAACGACGACGACCTGATGCGGCTCGTGGCCCTGGACCTGCGCGCCGCGTCCTTGGAGAGGTAGGACATGTTCTACGGCTGGCGTCCCCACGTGCCCGTGGCCACGCGGCGGCTGGCAGCGCTGCGCGAGATGGAGAAGCTGCGCCAGAAGGGGCACGCCGTGGCTCCCGTCGTGATCCAGGGCCGCACCATCGCCAAGACGTTCTGGGGAAGGAGCTGGTGCCAGAACCTCGAGGGGTACAGCGACTTCTCCAATCGCCTCCCCCGGGGCCGGACGTATGTCCGCAACGGATCAGTGGTCGACCTCCAGATCGCGCCCGGAAGGATCGACGCACGGGTGGCCGGCTCGAAGCTCTACACGGTCCTTGTCCAGGTGGCGGCGTTGCCCAAGGCCCGCTGGAGCACGCTCTGCAGCGGGTGCGCGGGGAGCATCGACTCCCTGGTGGAGCTGCTCGCTGGGCGTTTCTCGAACGGCGTGATGGACCGCGTCTGTCGCCAGCGCACGGGACTCTTCCCGTCCCCGAGCGAGATCAAGCTCGCGTGCAGTTGTCCCGACTGGGCCACGATGTGCAAGCACGTAGCCGCCGTCCTCTACGCGATCGGCGCCCGCCTCGACGAGAAGCCGGACCTGCTCTTCACGCTGCGCCGCGTCGAGGCCCAGGACCTGATCGCCAAGGCCGGAGACGGCCTGACGCTCTCTCGGAGGGGCCCGGCGGCCGGAAGGGTTCTGCGGGATGAGGGCCTGTCGGAGTTGTTCGGCATCGAGATGGCGGAGGCTCCGCGCGGGAAGGCCGCGCGCCCGGCCGTCGCCCCGCGCAAGAAGCAGCCGGCGCCGTTGCTCCCGGTCGCCACCAAGGGCGTCCGGCCGCGGGCTCGCGGAGCAGGGCGGGCCAAGAGCCGGCGATAGAGAGACCTGGATTCTGGCATCCAGCCTCCGGCCGCACCCTGGCGCGCGCTCCGCGCGCCGCGCTCCTCGGCTCGTCGCCGACGGCTCAGGACGCCGCGGGTGTCGCCGCTCGGGATCCCACCACTGCTACCCGACCCAGCCGGGAGCCCAAGAGAATGGCATTCACGAGGTCACGGATTCGATCCCCGTCAACAACTTACGGAACCAGCCGTAGCCGCTGAGGGCTCGGCGGGTCAGCGGCGGGTCAGTTTTCACGGCCTGCGCCGAGAGGCCCTGCCCGAACTCGCGCGTAGAGGGTGGCTCATCAGCCATGTGAAGCCGGAGTCCCACGGTTGACCCTGCCGCCCACTGGCGGAGCCGTCCTGTCGAACCGCCTTCCTGGAAAAGCATGACGAAGGTAAGCGGACAGCTCCCCGATGAAGCTGGTCGCCGGTATCGGAAAGCTTGCTCCGTGCCTTCCTGGACGTCGCGGGGAGGTTCCACCCCGCGGAGCGAGGTCCTGATGCTGAGCGATTTCGAGCGCACTTTCGGCCGTCCTCGCCTGGGGACTGCCCGTCTCCTTCCCGGAGCGCCGCGCCTTGGCGCCGTGCTGGCCGCGGTGCTGCTGGCCGGTGCGAGCGCGCTCTCCGCCCGGGAGGTGGACCCCGGGTTCAACCTATTCAGCGTCGCCCAGGACGTGGAGATCGGGCGCCAGTCCGCGGTCGAAGCGGAGCGCCAGCTCCCGCTCCTGGGAGATCGGTCCGTGGACCGCTACGCCAACGACGTGCTGGGGCGGCTCGCCGCCGAGGCGCCCGGCGCACGGTACCCCTACCAGATCAAGGTCGTGAACTCGACCGACGTCAATGCGTTCACGCTGCCGGGCGGCTACATGTACGTGAACCGGGGGCTCGTCGAGGCGGCCCGCAGCGAGTCCGAGCTGGCCGGCGTGCTCGCGCACGAGGCGGCCCACGTGGCCTTGCGCCACGGCACCCATCAGGCCTCGAAGGCGCTGGTCGCCCGCGCGGGTATCGGCATCCTGGGGGCGCTCCTGGACGGCGACCGTGGCAACAGCGGCAAGCTCCTCGACGCCATCGGCGGGGTCGGACTGAACGCCGTGTTCCTGAAGTTCAGCCGCGACGCCGAGCACGAGGCGGACCTGGTGGGAGCCCGGATCATGCGCGACGCCGGCTACGACCCCGCCGCGATGGCGGACTTCTTCGAGCTGCTGCGGCGCGAGCAGCGGCGCGACCCGGGCCGCGTCGAGCAGTTCTTCAGCAGCCATCCCCCCCCGCGGACCGGGCGGGCAGGATCCGCGCCGAAGCTCGCCGCCTGGGACGGGTCGAGCGGCCGAGGGAGGTCGGCGGATTCGATCAGGTGCAAGCCGAGCTGAGGGACCTTCCGGAGCCGCGCTCGAGCAGGGTCGTCTCCCGCGCCGGCCTCCAGCGGGACCGGCGCTGACGGAGGCGCGGGGTCGCTGCGGCCCGCTCAGCGGCGCGGGCCGGGCAGGTCCTTCCAGACCACGCGGCCGCCCACGATCGTGAGGGCCGGCCCCCCCTCCAGGATCCAGCCCGCGAAAGGCGTGTTCCGTCCCTTGCTGTGGAAGCGCGCCGGATCGACTTCGCGCCGGCGGCGGAGGTCCAGGACCGTGACGTCCGCGGGCATACCCGTCGCCAGCGAGCCGCCCGGCAGCCCGAAGACCCGCGCCGGCCGGTGGGAGAGTAGGGCCACGAGGCGGGCGAGGTCCAGGACCCCAGCGGAGACGAGCCGGTCCAGGCACAGCGCCACCGCGGTCTCCAGGCCGACCACGCCGAAGGCGGCCTGGTCGTACTCCACCCGCTTGTCGTCCACGGTGTGGGGGGCGTGGTCGGTGGCGATGCAGTCGATGGTCCCGTCCCGCAGCCCCTCCACGACCGCCCGGCGGTCCTCGTCGCACCGCAGCGGCGGGTTCATCTTGGTCGCGGTGTCGTAGCCGGACTCCTTCACCGCCTGGTCGGTCAGCAGGAGGTGGTGGGGCGTCGCCTCGGCGGTGACGCGGACCCCGCGCGCCTTCCCCCGGCGGACGGCGTCGACCGAGGACGCCGTGCTGAGGTGCGCGATGTGGACCTTGCCGCCGGTCAGCCCGGCGAGCAGGACGTTGCGCTCCACGACGATCGCCTCGGCCGCCCCGGGCGCGCCGCGCAGCCCCAGCACCGTCGAGACCGGTCCCTCGTTCATCGACGCCCTCTCGCTGAGCGTGGGCTCTTCGCAATGGTCCACGACGGTCAGGTCGAAGGCGCGCGCGTACTCCAGCGCCCGCCGCATCACCCGCGCGCTGGCCACCGGCCGGCCGTCGTCGGAGAGGGCCACGCAGCCGGACTCGCGCAGGTCGCCGTACTCCGCCAGCTCCTCGCCCTTCGATCCCTTGGTGATCGCGCCGATCGGGTACACGCGGACGACCGCGTCGGAGCGGGCGCGCTCCAGCAGCGCGCGGGTGGTCGCTGAGCTGTCGTTGACCGGGTCCGTGTTGGGCATGGCGCAGACGGCGGTGAACCCGCCCGCGGCGGCCGCCCGCGTCCCGGTGGCGACGGTCTCCTTGTCCTCCCGGCCCGGCTCGCGCAGGTGCGTGTGCAGGTCGATGAAGCCGGGGCACACCACGAGCCCGGAGACGTCGAGAACCTGCGCGCCGCGGGGGGCCAGGCGCGCGCCCACCTCCGCCACCACACCGTCGGCGAGCAGGACGTCCCGCTCGCCGTCGAGGCCCTGGGAGGGATCGACGACCCTGCCCCCCTTGAGGAGGAGCCGGGGGCTCATTGGCGCACGCTTCTCACGCCGCCTCCCCGCCGCCGAGGAGGAGGTAGAGGACGGCCATGCGCACCAGCACGCCGTTCGTGACCTGGTCGAGGATGACCGAGGCGGGACCGTCGGCCACCTCGCTCGCGATCTCGACCCCGCGGTTCATCGGTCCGGGATGGAGGATGAGCACGTCCCGGCGTGCCCGGCGCACGCGTTCCTCGGTCAGGCCGAACCGGACGTGGAACTCGCGGGTGGAGGGGAAGTAGGCGCCGGTCATCCGCTCGGTCTGGATCCTCAGCATCATGATCGCGTCGGCTCCCTCAAGCGCCTCCTCGATGCGGTACGTCACCGGGGCCAGGGCTTCGATCCCCGGCGGCATCAGCGTGGGCGGGGCGCACAACACGACCTCCGCTCCCATCTTCGACAGCAGCCACACGTTGGAGCGGGCCACGCGGCTGTGCAGGATGTCGCCGACGATCGCGACCCGGAGCCCCTTCAGCCGTCCCTTCTTCTGGCGGAGGGTCAGGGCGTCCAGCAACGCCTGCGTGGGGTGCTCGTGAGCCCCGTCGCCCGCGTTGACGATGGCGGAGCGGCAGTGCCGGGCGAGGAAGTGCGGAGCGCCGGACGACGCGTGCCGGATCACGACCATGTCGGGGTTCATGGCCTCCAGGTTCTTGACCGTGTCCAGCAGGGTCTCGCCCTTCTGGACGCTGGAGGCGGCGGCGGCGATCGACAGGCTGTCGGCGGACAGGACCTTCTGGGCCACTTCGAACGAGGACCGGGTGCGCGTGGAGGGCTCGTAGAAGAGGTTGACCACCGTCTTGCCACGGAGGGTGGGCACCTTCTTTATCGGGCGGTCGAGCACCTCGCGGAGACCGTCGGCGGTGTCGAGGATCGCCTGGATGTGGGCGGGCTCGAGCGGCTCGATCCCGAGCAGGTGGCGGTGCGGGTAGGCGCTCACCGCTGCTTCCGCGAGCGCGGGCGTGGCCGCGCCTCCCGCGGGGCAGGGCCCCGCCTCGTCTTCGGCCGGCCCGCCTCCCGCTCCAGCAGCACGACCCGGTCCTCTCCGTCCTCCTCCTTGAGCAGCACCTGCACGATCTCGTCGCGGGAGGTCGCGATCACGCTGCCGGCGTAGTCCGCGCAGATCGGGAACTCGCGGTGGCCGCGGTCCACGAGGACCGCCAGCTCGATCCGGCCCGGCCGGCCGAAGTCGATCAGCTCGTCCAGGGCAGCCCGCACGGTCCGACCGGTGTAGAGCACGTCGTCGACGAGGACGACCGTGCTGCCGTTGATCGGGAACGCCACGTCGGTGCCTTTCATGACCGGCTGGGCGGCGATCGTGGTGAGGTCGTCGCGGTAGAGCGTGATGTCCAGGGCACCGACGCGAGGCTCCGAGCCGCTCGCCTGCCCCACCAGCGTGGCCAGGCGGCGAGCGAGGGGGACGCCCCGGCTGCGGACCCCCACGAAGGCGAGCCGACTCATCTCCGGGTGCCTCTCCACGATCTCGTGGGCCATGCGCGCCAGGGTGCGGCCCAGGCGCTCCGCGTCCATCAGCTCCTGGCGAGGCTGGAAGCCCGCGGGCCAGCCCATGGCGCGCTCAGGACACCCGGCCACCGTCGGGCACCGGCCGCTCGGGGATCAGGAGGACGTGCTCGCCGCGGCCGTTGCCCACCGCCAGCACGAGCACGTCGGAGTCCATCCCGGCCACGCGCAAGGGCGGCAGGTTCACGACCGCCGCCACCTGGAGGCCCACTAGGTCGGCCGGCTCGTAGAGGTCGGTGATCTGTGCGCTCGAGCTCTTGAGCCCCAGCGGACCGAAGTCCACTTCCAGGGCGAAGGCGCTCTTGCGCGCCCCCTTCAGCACCTGAGCGGAAACGATGGTCCCGACCCGCACGTCCAGGGTGAGGAAGTCGTCGACGTTGGCCAAGGCGCGCGATCGTAACCCGAGGCTCGGGAGGGAACAACCTCCGCGGGGCGAATCGGGCCGATCGCCGCTTCCGGCCGGCCGAGCGGGCGTCACGAGCCCTCCTCCTCAGGCAGCATCGGCAGCTCGGTGTCCGGCTCCCCCGCGACCGGCGTCACCGCCAGGCTCTCGTAGCTCGGGATGAACGTCACCGGATGGGAGCGGGCGAACTCCTCCTCCAGGATCTCGGTGGCCACGCGCCCTTCCATATCCCGGGCGACGGGGAGACCCATGAGGTACAGGATGGTCGGAGCCAGGTCGAGCACGGAGGCCCGGCGGAAGGTGGCCCCGGGGCGGATGCCGTCGCCCACCGCGAGGACGAACCCGTCGGGCGCCGACGCGTGAGTACCGCTCTCCGCCGTGCCGCCGGTGACGGCGGTCAGGGCGCGCCGCCACAAGGGAACGGGCTCCATCCCGTAGCCGGAGACCGCGAGCAGGATCTCCCCCGGACGCAGCTCACGGGAGGCCTCCTCCAGCCACTCGCCCAGGAGGGCCACGTAGCCGTCCGTGACCCGGCCGTAGCGCCGGACCTCCTCCGGCCGCACGTTCCCGAAGTCGTCGGGCTGGGCGAAACGCGTGAACGTGTGTCCCACCACGTCGAGGCCGAAGTAGTACGTGGCGAAGAACGGCGGGTCGTACGCGGCGCGCAGGACGGCGCCGGCGCGGCGGTACGTCATGTCCGGGGCGAGGGCCCGTTCCACGAGGTCGCGCCGCCAGGGGACGGTGTCGTCCGCAGGGGAGGTGGGGGAGTCGACGAAGCGCGACAGGAGCGCCTCGTCCACGTGGGCGGGATCCACTGCCCGGGCTCGCACCTCCTCCACCAGGTCGGCGGGGTGCAACGTCTCCGGCACCCGCGCCGGGTCGTCCTGGAGCAGGTGGAAGTAGTGGGAGAGCATGAACCCCTGGACGCGCTCGGGCGGATACGTCCCCCAGACGCGCACCACTCCGGTGGGGATGCCGAAGGCGTTGAGGGCGTTCCAGAGGGTGCGGCTCTTCCGGGACGCCGAGGTGACCGGGGACCTGGCCACGAGGCCGGCCCGCTCCAGCAGCCCCACGAAGCCTCCCTTTGGAAGGAGCTCGTAGACCGTCGGCGACCCGCGCAGCCGGTACGTCGTGAAGCTCTTGACCCCGTGGTCGCGGGGCAGCCGGCCGGTGACGATCGTCGTCCAGATCGGCGGCCCCTCGGTCGGACGCAGCGTGGCGAGCGGCCCCGACGCCCCGCGCTTGATCAGGCCGGCCAGCGCCGGCAGCCGTCCCGCCGCGATGCCCTGGCGGACCCGCTCCGGCCCCAAGCCGTCCAGGCCCACGAGCGTGATGCGCCGGACCGGCCGGACGACTTCGGTGGCAACCGGCAGCGGACGCGGTCGTGGCTCCGGCCCCGGACGCAAGGCGAGGGGGACCACCACCACTGACGCCGCGGCAAGGACGACCAGCGCCGCCGCCGGACCCCGGCCGCGCAGCGGAAACAGCCAGGCGTCCACTCCGACCGCGACCAGAACGAGGACCGCGCCGGTGAGCGACAGGCACGAGGCGAGCAGCGCCCGGAGCAGCTCCACCGGTATGGAGTGACGGTAGCTCAGGAGGTTGAGCCAGTAGAGCGAGGCCGCGGCCGAGACGGAGAGGAACACGAACGTCGTGAACCACGGCAGTCCTTCGATCGGTGGGCGTGGCGCCCGCGGCCATCCCCTGAGTGCGGCACCGGCCAAGCCCAGCAGCGCGAAAACCACGCTCAGGGCGCCGGCACAAGGGAGCCAGATCGACACGAACAGCGAGGGCCCGTCGCGGCGGAGCGTCACCTCCGGGTTCAGGAACAGCGTGAGCAGGGCCATGTCGGCGGCCAGGAGCGACGAGGCGAGGGCGGAGCTGAGGACCGTACGCAGGACCATGTCGTGGCGCGGGGGCATGCGGCTCGCGGGATTATACCGGCGCCGCCTCGCCGGCCGACGGCCCCCGCCGACTTGGGGCGGTTCGGTTATGATCCCCTCGATGCCGGTCGTGCGCGACGCGATCCTCGTCGAGCGGCAAGTGCTCGCGGGCGCCTATCTCCGGCTCGCTTTTGCGCACCCCGAGGTGGCCGGCGGCGCGCGTGCCGGCCAGTTCGTGATGATCAAGTCGTCGCTGTCCCCGGAGCCGCTGCTCCCCCGTCCGTTCTCGGTCCTCGAGACGGACCCGGCGCGCGACCTCTTCGCCATCTTCCTCAAGGTCGTGGGGCCGGGGAGCCGGGCCCTCGCCGCCCTCCGCAAGGGCGACACCGCGGCCTGCCTCGGACCGCTGGGCCGCCCCTTCACCGAGCCGCCGCCGGAGGCCGAGGCGGTGCTCGTGGCCGGCGGCTATGGCATCGCGCCGTTCCTGCTTCTCTCCCGCGTGCTGAAGGCGCGCAGGGGCCGGGTGCGGGTCTTCTACGGCGGGCGCACCGCCGGCGACCTCCAGTTGCGGGAGCCTTTCGCCGAGCTGGAGGTTCCGCTCGTCCCCGTGAGCGAGGACGGAAGCATCGGACAGCGCGGCCGCGTGACCGAGCCGCTGCACGACTACCTAGCCACCGCCACGCGGCCGGTTCGCCTGTATGCCTGCGGACCGGACGCGATGCTGCACGCGGTGGCCAGGGTGGCGGAGTCCCACGACGTGCCCGCCGAGGTGAGCCTGGACCCGTGGATGGGCTGCGGCGTGGGAACCTGCCTCGGTTGCGTCGTGCGCATCCAGAAGGCCGGCGAGCCGAGCCCGCACCACCGCTGCGCCTGCACCGAGGGCCCAGTCTTCGACGCGCGGGAAGTGGTGTGGGCCGGGGAGGCGACGTCCCGGGCGAGGCGCGAGACGGTGCCGGTGCGGGCATGAAGCTCGCCGTCGAAGTCGGGGGCCTCAGGCTCAAGAACCCGCTGATCGCGGCTTCGGGCACGTTCGGGTACGGGGTCGAGTACGACGGCATCCTCGACCTCGCGGTCCTCGGGGGCGTCGCGACCAAGGGGCTCTACCTCGAGCCGCGCGAGGGCTGCCCCACGCCGCGGATCGCGGAGACCCCGTCGGGGCTCCTCAACGCGATCGGGCTTCAAGGCATCGGGGTAAGGGCGTTCGTGCGCGACGTGCTCCCCCGCCTGGCGCGCCACGACACTGCCGTGCTCGTGAACGTGTGCGGCGACACCGTGGACGAGTACGCCGAGGTCACCCGGGTCCTCGACGGGGCCCCGGGGGTCTCGGCGATCGAGATCAACATCTCGTGCCCGAACGTGGAGAAGGGCGGCATGGCCTTCGGAGGCGATCCGCGGATCACCCACGAGGTGGTGAGCGCGGTCCGCCGCGCCACGCGCCTTCCCGTGGTCCCCAAGCTGTCGCCGAACGTGGCCGACATCACGGTCTTCGCCCGGGCCTCCGAGGAGGCGGGGGCCGACGCGCTGTCGTGCATCAACACCCTGTTGGGGCTGGCGGTGGACGTCGAGACGCGGCGCCCACGGCTGGCCTTCGGGACCGGGGGCCTCTCGGGTCCCGCGATCCGTCCGGTGGCGGTCCGCATGGCCTGGCAGGCCGCCCGGGCGGTGCACATCCCGGTGATCGGGATCGGCGGGATCGCGACCGCCGAGGACGCGCTCGAGTTCCTGCTGGCCGGATGCCGTGCGGTGCAGGTCGGGACGGCGAACTTCGTCGACCCGCGGGTGTACCAGCGGATCCTCGCCGGCCTGGAGTCCTACCTGCGCCGGCACGGCTTCAGCGACATCTCCTCCGTGATCGGCACGCTGGAGTTCCCGGCCGCCCGGCCGGAGCCGGGAGCCCGCGGATGACGGCGAAGGACCGCCTGGTCGTCGCGCTCGACGTTCCCACCGCGGAGCAGGCCCGGGAGCTGGTCCGGCGCCTGTCCGGCTCGGTGGGGATGTTCAAGGTGGGCCATCAGTTGTTCACCGCCGCCGGGCCCGAGCTGGTCAGGGGGCTCGTCGCCACCGGGGAGAAGGTGTTCCTGGACCTCAAGTACCACGACATCCCGAACACCGTCGCCGGGGCGGTGGCCCAGGCCTGTCGGCTCGGCGTCGCCCTGGTCGACGTCCACGCCTTGGGGGGCCGCGCCATGATGGAGGCCGCGGTGGGGGCTATGCCGGCCATGGGTACGCGGCTGCTCGCGATCACCGTCCTCACCAGCCAGGACGACAGGAGCCTCGGCGAGGTGGGCGTCGGTGGCGACGTGGGAGCCGCGGTCCGGCGCCTGGCGTTGCTCGCGCAGGAGGCGAGGGTCGACGGGGTGGTCGCGTCGCCCCACGAGGTGGCGCTGATCCGCGAGGCCTGCGGCCGGGACTTCCTGATCGTCACGCCGGGAATCCGGCCGGCCGGAGCGCGGGCGGGCGACCAGTCCCGCGCCGCCTCCCCCGCGGCCGCGCTCCGCTCCGGGGCCGACTACCTCGTCGTCGGGCGGCCGATAACCGAGGCGCCGGACCCGCGAGCGGCGGCGGCGGCGATCCTGGGCGAGATGGAGTCGGCCGTCTAGAACATGAAGCCGGCCTGCGCGTAGACGCGGACCTTGCCCTCGCTCCGCGCCACCGCCAGGCTCACCAGGTTCGCCCGCTTGACGAAAGCCACCCATACGCCGCCCCCGACACCGGTGTGCCAGCGGTTGGAGGTCTCGCCGCCCAGGAACACGCGGCCCACGTCCGCGAGCGCGAACACGCCGAACTCCGCAGGGGCGACCAGCTCCGCGGCGCCCAGCCGCACGCGCAGCTCGGAGTTGCCCCAGAGCGAGGCGTCCCCCGCGTAGCGCTGACGCCTGAGGCCCCGCACGGTGTCGGGGCCCCCCAGGAACGCCGCCTCGTGGAAGGGATACCGGCCCCAGACCCTCTGGCCGCCGGCCCTCAGGGCGAGGGTCGGCTCCACGGGACGCGACGCCTTCAGGTACGCCGCGGCTTCGCCGTGCAGCTCTCCGAACCCGCTCGCCACGTTCCAGACAGGCGGGTAGAAGGCGCCCCCCGCGCGCACGACGAACCCGCGGGAGGGCGACTGCGGGAGGTCCCGGCGGTCGAGGGTGAACCGGAACGCCGGCCCGACCTGGCCGAACCCGTCGATCCCGTACGGACGCGCCTGCGAGATGAACCGGTCCGGAGCCAGTCGCGTGGTCGAGTACTTCAGGAGCATCCCCACCGCCACGTCCACCGCCTCGAACCCGAGCGGCAAGAAGGACGACCCGAGCGCGTACTGGTTCTGCTCCACGCGGTAGAACTCGGCCTCACGGTCCGCGGGGGCCTCGTTGCCCAGGCCGTGGAAACGGATCAGGGATAGCTGCGAGGCGCTCAGCAGCACGCCCCCGCGGTGGGAGTGGCTTTTCTGGAACTCGTACTCGTACTCCACGCGGCCGGAACGCAGCCCGGTCGAGTAGCCGGCGCGCAGGGAGTGGCGGTCGGCGAAGGGGTGCTTCCGGAAGCCGTAGTCCGTGCGGCTCACCCCCGCCCCCAGCAGCACTCCGAGATCGCCGCCGGCGCGGAGCCAGGGGATCAGCGCCGTGAAGTGTCCCCAGTCCCGCTCCGGGTTGCCGTCGCGGTCTTTCGGTGGCGCGTAGGGCTCCTCGCTGAACTCGGTCCCGGGGCCCTCGACCACGCGGTTCTCGCCACTGGAGTCGTAGAAGCGGGTCCGGCCGCCTCGGGAGTCGTCCAGCAGGTCGCTGCCCTCTCCGCCGACCACCCGAACCGTGATGTCCCCTGTCCCTTCGCCGACCGAAAACGCACGATCGTCGCCGCCCTCGAGGAAGATCCGGACCTCGCGCGTCTCGCCGGGAAGGAACCG
>Ga0268386_10001918_pt1 | contig 14512 bp, 11 predicted proteins | sample RVTome_15_FD_200260 | JGI IMG/M metagenome (GOLD analysis project Ga0268386, IMG submission 200260) | Soil microbial communities from uranium-contaminated site in the Upper Colorado River Basin, Wyoming, United States - RVT150D86... ...
GCTTCATTGCGCTTCGACTTCTGCACGTATGCGCGGTAGTTCGGATACGCCACCGCCGCCAGGATGCTGACAATGACGACGACGATCAGCAATTCGATCAGCGTTACGCCGCGAATACTTTTACCCATGATGTTTCTCCCCGTTCATCGCATTCTAGTGTATCCCGTCGTATTATTTGCGACGGGGTGCACTAGTTCACCCCGTCCTGTGTCCAAAGCGTCCGCACCGGATTGTTCGGGAACCCGGGGTCGAAGCACTCGACGCCCACGCAGCCGATCGGCGGCGGTGAGCACTCCGAGCCTTCGCAGTCCGGATCGGTCGGGCTCGGGAACAGGAACGACGGCTTCGGTGCGATGCCGCCCTGTTCGAGCTCGGTCACTCGTTCCGCGTCGATCGCTTCCGGATCGTTGGGATCCAGCGCCGCCAGAGGAACCACCGGGTCGCCGTTGACCACGCTGACGCGGTACAGGCGGTTCACGCTCAGTCCCGCCTGGCAAGGATCCTCGGATGCCACATCCGGTTCGAATGAGACGAAGAAAATCGAATCGTCGAAGGTCTGCGAATCGGAGAGTACCTTTTCTCCGGCAGGAAGGGTGAACTTCCAGCCACGGTAGCTCGTAGTGATCTCCGAGGCGAACGTGCCGCTGATCTCGAGCATGTTGGCGTCGGTTGCAATCGTATAGTTGTTGTACTGAGCCTGCGTCAAGCTATTGAACACGTCCTTGTCACGCAAGGAGTAAAAGCGGTCCGCCGCGCTGCCGTCGAGCGGATGCGCACGGTAGCCGCTGCCGATGCTGATGGCGAGATACCGCCGGTCCTGTTTCAGGTCACGGAACAGCGAGACGTCAGGCGACGTGTAAAAACGCCTGGTGTCGGCGGCACTCGGCGTTTCCAATCCTTCTGCGCCGAAGCGGGCGATCACGCCTCCGGCAACAAGGTTCTCCGGCTTCTTGCCGTTGGTGATGTCGAAGCGCCAGATCTGCCCGCCAAGATCGGCGGCGTACATCCGATCCGCGAAACCGTCGCCTGTCATGTCCAGGACCCGGACCCGGCCGGGAATTGCCCGGGTCATCTTATCCAGTTTCAGGAATGGCAACTCGACGGTGGCGCCGGCCTGCCACAACAGCGCCCCGGTCTCCAGGTCGAGCATGTAGATGCCCGCGCCTTCTACGTCCGGGTCACTCGGATGAATCGCCTGGTCGTGCACGGTGTCATAACCGCCGCCCATGATCAGCACGGCCTTGTCGGTGCTGGTCACGTTGTCGCTGATCACGTTGACCTTCGCGGCCACCGGCGGGGACCAGGTCTGTCCGAATTCCGGGAACGTTCGCATCCACTTGAACTTCGGCGCTGACTTGTCGGTTACGTCCAGCGCGTAATAATCGTCTCCGCCCCGGCGTTTGCCGAAAATCAGGTAGACGAAATCCTTGTCGATGGCCTTGATCTCGCCGTCGTTGTTCCGATCCATGACCACGGGCACGATGTCGCCGTCGAGCCCGTAGTTCTTGTAGGTGACCGTCTGGTCGTAGTACAGGTCGCCCATATTGGCCAGCAGGTCGCGCGGCACGAACGACCAGAGCTCGGTGCCCGTATTCGCTTCGATGGCGTGCAAATAGCCGTCGTTGGTGGCGGTGTAGACCACGATGTCCGGTTTGCCGCTTACCTCTCCGTAAACGATGGAAGCCGGCTGCGCATGGAGTGCGTCGCCCATCGACTGTCGAACGAGCGTCTCGGGATCGTCATCCTCGTTGGCAACGTCGACGCCGCGGATCCATTCGATCATGTCGTAGACGTCCGGCTCACCGTCCGCGCCCGTCAGGCCGAAGTCCTGCACTGTAAAGGCATCGGCGTTTGCCGCGGAGACCTGGTTGGCAGCGTCGGTCAGGTCCGCGCTGCCGAGGTTGGTATAGACTTTCCGCGATACGGGGCTCGGGAACAGGTTCGCGGCGCCGCCCACATACACGTTGGCGCCGTCGGCACTCGCGTCGGGATTCCAGAAGTTGTGGGCCGTGTCGGCAAAGTACCCGGTCGCCGGATTTACGGCAGCCTTGAGATTCTTGTCCACGATCTCGGCGTCGACGATCGTGTACTTCTTGATGTTGCCTGGCCAGTGTACCTTGTCGGTGGCGCGGAACACCGAGACGTACAGATCGTTCAGGTGCTGGGTCCGGTTGAACGCATTGACGGCAACCGCCGGCGCGGTGAACGAAATATCACGGTCGAAGATGTTCGTAACAATGTCGGTAAGCGCCGCGGTCAGGGACTTGACGTCTTCCGCCTGGTAGTACTTGCCGCCCGAATTAACGGCAGTCGTCTGCAGGATCGGCAGATGGCCTTTGAAGCCGATGGTATACGTCGCTACCGTCTGGTCCCCCGGGACGTCGGCGTTGATGTCCTTCTTCGACAGGTATTCGGCGATGTCGTCGAGGCACACGCCATGGTCCGTGCCGCCGGTGCAGCCCGCATGTCCGAGCGTCGCCGTCCAGTCGGGCAGGTTGCCGACGTAGTTGTCCGCGTCCCTGTCCTCCGTGGGCTCGCCGTCCGACAGGTACACGTTGAAGTTCTTGGCGCATGCATACTCGGTCGGCTGCCGGTACTTCATCGGATCCTTCGAATCCAGGGCATCGGGGTCCGTTTGTGCAAGATGTTTGTAGTGGGAATTCATTCCCCGCCAGTAGAGCGCCGCCTCGTACATCGTCTCCGCCAGCGGAGTGTTGCCGGAGGCGGGCAGGTTATCGACGGTCGTCATGGCGTCATCGCGAGTCGAATCGAGATCCTTCAGGGCTCGTACGACCATTCCGCCGTCGTTGCCTCTAAAGTGCATCATCCCGACGTTGACGTTGTTCATCGATCCCAGCACGTTCTTGGTGACGGCTATGACGATGTCGTTGCGCGTCATCTTCGATACTGGAGGGTCTTCGTACCAGTTCAGGTAGTTGCCGGAATAAACGGTATAGATCTTGTTCGTCGGCGAGCTGCCCCAGGCGACTTCCCGATCCGGGTCCGACGTGAATTTGGTCACGTTCGAGCCTATGCGGGCGTAGACCTGGCCGCCCGTGCCTTCCCCGTGGACGCCGGAATCGTCGGCGCACTCGACCAGCGCATCCTCATCGTCATCTATCAGTCCCATCCATTTCCATGACTTCTTGCTCTTGCGATACTGAGCCAGGGTTCCCGAGTACGATCCGTGCGCCTCGATCTGGTCGATACCCTGCTGGCACACGAAGGCGTCGTCGTCGATCCGCTGGTCCTCGACGCTGTCCCAGCCGTCGCAGTCGGGAATGCTGCTGTTCGTCGTCCAATAGAAGTCGTTGCTATCGCAGTCACCGTCGTAGGATTTCGACCCGTCGAACGGCTCCTGGTTGACTTCTTCGACAGACGTCATGCTGCCGGAGCTGTCCAGTATGAACAGGATGTTCGGCTTGGCGGCATTGCTTGCGCCAGGGACCGTCAACAGCAGTTCGACGTCGTCGGCGACAGCCGGCGACCCGGTAAGAAGTGCGAGCGCAAGTCCGGCACCTGCCCAGGCAGTGCGTTTGGACGTACTCATTCGGGTATTACCTCTGAATTAAATCGATCCGTGACTTAATCGCTCAGTCGGCCACTCGAACACTTGTTACCGTGTTTGTTTCGGGGTCGTAAGTAACCAGGGCGTAGTCTTCCGTGCTTCGCCTCAGGGTGTTGAAACCTGTCCTGAAACTGGCGAAAGTCATCGCTTCGCCGCGCAGGTAATATTCCGTCGCCGGCGTTAGCCGTACGGAAATGAATTCGCATTCCTCGCAGGTTTTGAACGTCAGCCGGCTGTTATCGGTGGTCGGCACGTTCATGAACGCGGTGCTCGTTTCCTTCGCTTCGGACAGCGTCTTGAGATCCGCCAACGCAGCCGCGTTGAAGCAAAGCGCAAGCAGCAATGTACCCATGCGAAACGTCATCGTCGTTACTCCAGACTCATTCCCTGTGACGAGGCTTGCGGTCGTTCCGTGGTTTTCTTCCGGAGTAGAAGCCGCAGCCTCGGGTCCTGGCTTTTCGTCCCGCTTACATCGCCAGGCTCATTTCCTTATGTTCAACGATTCCTGAAAGTTTCGCTATGAACTATTACTCAATTCCGTCCTGTGTCCATAGCGTTCTGACAGGATTGTTCACGAATCCCGGGTCGAAACATTCGACGCCCACACATCCGATCGGCGGCGGCGAGCAGGCCGCTCCCTCGCAATCCGGGTCGACGGCGCCCGGGAACAGGAAAGCCGGGGTAGCGGCGATGCCGCCCTGCGCGAGTTCGGTGACCCGTTCTGCGTCGGCATCTTCCGCGGCGAGGTTATCCAGGTTGTTCACGATCGGGTCGCCATTGACGATGCTCACCTGGTAGAGGAAGTTGCGGCCAATGCTCGGCTGGCACGGGTCGGAGGTGTTCTCTTCCGGAGAGAAGCCGACGAAAAAGACCGAGTTGTCGAAGGTGACCGAGTTCGCGATCACCTTCTGCGCGGGCGGCAAGGTGAACTTCCAGCCGCGCTTGTCCGAGTCGACGACGACCCGGACCTGGCCGGCAACCTCCACCAGGTCCGTGTCCGAATCGGTCACGATGTCGTAGGTGTTGTATGTGGGCTGGTCGAGCTGGTTGAAGACGTCTTCGTCGCGTATCGAGAAGAAACGATCCGAGGTGTTGTTGTCCAGTGGGTGGGCGCGATAGCCGCTCCCGATGCTGACGGAAATGTAACGACGACCCTGCAGTGGATCGACGAAAATCGACACATCCGGGGAGTTGTAGAAGCGGCGTGTATCGGCATCGGTGGGAGAGGCGAGGCCCTCTGCGCCAAGCCGTGCAATTATTCCGCCAGTCGCCAGGCTCGCCGGTGGCTGACCGTTGGTGATGTCGAACCGCCAGATCTGTCCGCCGAGGTCGGAGGCATACATTCGGTCGGCGAAACCATCACCGCTCATGTCGATGACCCGGATTTGTGTCGGAATCGCCCGCGTCATTTCGCGGCCGGTAAAATTCAACTGCAGGTTGGCACCGTCATCTCGCCCGGCGCGCCACAGGCGGGCGCCGCTTTCAAGATCAAGGATGTGTATGCCGGCGCCTTGAGCGTCCGGTGCTACGGGGTGCGCGCGTGTGTCATGCACCGGGTCGTATCCGCCGCCGACGACGACCACGGCTTTGTTCTCATTCAGGCCGCCCACGGCGATATTCATCCGGGTGACCACGGGCGTCGACCAGGTCTGGCCAAATTCCGGATACTGCGCCTGCCATAGAAGGACCGGCGCGTTCTTGTTGGTGACGTCGAGGGCATAGTAGGAGTTGCCGCCGCGGCGCATGCCGAAGAGGATGTAAACGAAGTCGCCGTCACCCGGCTCGATATCTCCGTCGCCATCTTCGTCGTTGAGTACGGGTACGATATTGCCATCGATACCGTAGTGCTTGAAGTTCGACTTGGGATCGAAGAACAGGCGATTCATGTCGGACAGCAGTTCCTTCGGCACGAAGGACCAGAGTTCCTGTCCGGTGTCGCCGTCGATCGCATGCAGGTAGCCGTCGTTGGTCCCGGTGAACACGACCACATCGGGAGACTCGGGGCTGCCGCCGTAAACGATCGCCGCCGGCTGCGAGTGCAGCGGATCGCCCATTGCATTCCGTACCGAAGTCGATGGATCGAAGTCCTCGTTGCGGACATCCTCGCCGCGCATCCAGTTAATCATCTCCTCGATCGTCGGCTCGCCGCCGGCGCCCGTCAGGCCGAAGTCGGCCGCGGAGTAGGATGCTACGTTGGAAGGCGACAATGCGTTGCTGGCTGCATTCAGGTTCGCGCTGCTGCCGTTGTTCGTGTACAGGTTGCGCGAAGCAGGAGCCGGCAGTTCGTGAGCCGCGCCACCGAGCGTGACCGTGCCGCCGTCCGCGATTCCGTCCGTCCAGATGCTCATCGCACTGTCGAAAAAGAAGCCGGTCGCGGGGTTGACTGCACCCAAGCCATTGGCATCGGTGATCAGGCCTTCCGCAACCCCGTACTTTTTCAGGTTACCGGGCCAATGCACTTTCGTTTTGGAGGAGAACACGGTCATGTACAGGTCATTCAGGTTCTGCGTCCGGTTGAACGTGTTCACCGCCACTGACGGAGACGTGAAAGACAGCGATCGGGAGCTGATGTCGGAAATGATGTTGAGCAGGGCCAGGGCGAGGCTCTCCACGTCATCCGCCAGGAAGTAACGTCCGCCGGACTCGTCGGCCGTCTGGCGCAGGATGTCGAGGTCGATGTCGAAGCCGATGGTGTGGGTGGTGACGAACTGGTCTCCGTCCATCGGCACGTCAATGTCCACCGTTGAAAGATATGCCGCGACGTCGTCGAGACACCTTCCCTCGCCGGAGCCGTCACATGCGGCGCCGCCGTAACCAGGCAGATTGTTCATCAATCCCGGTGTATCGGCGTCGTTATTCGGTATGCCGTCCGACAGCAGCACGTTGAAGTTCTTCGAGCAGACATTCGTTTGCGGCTGCCTGTAGTTCTCGGGACCCGTGGAATCCAGGGCGGCCGGGTCAGTGGGGAACTGGCTGACGGTTTCGCCGTAGTGGGCATTGACGCCGCGCCAGTACAATGCCGCCTCGTAAAGGGTTTCGGAAAGCGGCGTGCTGCCGTCGGCATCGAGATTGTCGATTGTTGTCAGGATATTGACCCGGTCTGTATCGAGGTCGCTGATTGCCTTGATGACCGGGCCGCCGTGGTTGTTGTTGAAGCGCATGACGCCGACATTGACGTCCGATATAGAATTCAGCACCGCTTTCGTTACGGCTTTCAGAATATCGATCTTCGCCATCTGCACGTTGGCAGGCGAGTTCTTCCAGTTGAGGTAGTTGCCGTCATAGACGGTATAGGTGACGGATGCCGGTGCGCTGCCCCAACCGAGTTCGATGCCCGCATTGCTGGTGAACGCATTGCCATCAGAGCCATTGGACGCCCAGAGGTCTCCGGGCGCGATGCCGTTGCCGTGCTCGCCGGCATCCGATTGGCACTCGACGAGGTCTGAAGAGTTCCCGGGTTCCAGTTCCTGCCATCGCGAAACGTCGGCTACGCCGGTCTCACGATACTGCACCATCGTGTCCGAATAACTGCCGATGCCGAGCAGCTGGCCGTTGGCCGAGTTGCAGACGAAGGCGCTCTTTGCCACGAACTGAGTGCTCGCGCAATCCGGAGCGTTGTCGACGTCAGTCCAGTAGATACTGTCCGCATCGCAGTCGTCGACACCGTCGCCGTAGGTCTGGGCTGCGTCGTAAGGCTCCTGGGTCATCACCTCGTCATCCATGCTGCCGGACGTGTCCAGGATGAACAGGATGTTCGGCTTGCCCCCGGTGTTCGGAACCGAGAGCATCAGTTCGGTATCGTCTGCTATGACCGGCGTACCCGCGATAAGGGCCAAAGCCAGGCCCGCACTGGTCCATGTGATTCGTCGCGTCTGGGCGTTCATATCATTCCCCTGAATATGTTCTTTGTCCGGCGCCGGAAATCAGAATCGAATCCGCACGGCTTTTATGGTGTCCGATTCGAGATGGTGCAGGACAGTGACGGTTGTTCCCCGCCGATTCCTGATGTTGCCCAACTGATTGCGAAAGTCTTCGAGGTCGAGCCCGCTGCCGTTCACTTCGTATTGCGTCGCCCCCGTGACCCGTACCGTCTGGTAGTCGCAATCCTTGCAGGGTTTGAACGTAAGCGTGCCGCTGGTGCTTCCGGGCAGGCGCAGGTCTGCGAGCGAAACCTCATGAGCCTTGCTCACGATCTCGAAGTTGGCCGCTGCCGGAAGACTAAGGCAGAGCGCCAGGGCGAAAAGTATCGTGCGGATTTTCATGATCTGCTCCCCAGGTTCTTATTGCGCTCGCTCAGAGCGTCGGCGCTTCCGGGCCCACGACGTAGAAGGCCTGCGTGTGTCTTGCCGAAGCGTCGCGATCGGTATCGTTCGCCGCTCCGACGCCGGCTCGGGCCGACTCAGCAACGGCGGTGGCGGTGAAATGGTAGGCGGCGATGCCGCTGCCGACGCCGAGGCTGAAAGCCTTGTCCGGCACCAGACTTGTGTCTTCGAATTCGATTTCCACGTCTACAGTGTCGAAATCGCGTCCGGTAACGTCGATAGGCCGTTGTGGGAGCACGGTGGTGCTTAGCGTGTTGAAACTTCCCTGCGACAGCGCGATTTCGATTCCGGTCTCGGCGGCCTGGAAAGCGTTCTCGTAGTTCTGGTCATTACGCGCCAGCGCCAGTTCGGTAGTGGCGGTATTCATGCCCGAGATCGCTAGAACCGTTACGACCACCATCAGGATCAGGCCTACCACCAGGGCGGCGCCGTTCTGTCTGTTCATTGCCTTCATCGTCTTCATGGCAATCCCTGTTTATGTCCTGGCGTTGCGTAAAAGAATGGTCTTGGATACCTGCAGCCGGCGGAAGTCGTCGTCGGGCACCCCGAGATCGACGTCGCCGGGCTCGTAGTCCCTGTTGTCCACGATTCCGGCTTCGCGATCAATGGAGCGCACGACCAGCCAGATCCTCGCCGTCATCACCCGCGCTCCCGGAATGAAACCGGCTTCGTCCGGATCGAGAATCGGGTCGCCCGGATTGACGTAACGATCGATGGTATTGTCGCGGTCGACGTCGACGCCGAACTGCAACTGAAGGTTCTCCACGCCCGGTGCTACTTCCTCATCGACGACACTCGGCGCGCCTGCGGTTACGGCCAGTGACTTACGACGCAATGTCGGCACGTTCCCGATCAGCGATGAACTGGTCGCGACATAATACGAATTGACCAGAAGGTTGTGAGTAGCCGATGTCGTCGGATCGAAAGCGGGCGGCACCACGCCGTCGGCAAAAACCTCACCCTGTATCCGGGTTGTCTGCACTTGCAGCCGGCCGACTTCCAGCGCTTGCGGGTCGACCGTGGCGCGGCGGATGGTCACGGTATCTGAACCAGGCTGTGCCGCGGTCGCGACCGGAGGCGCGCACCCGAGACCGTAGGCGTTATTGCTGCCGACGATCGGGCGCGTCAGATCCAGCGCCCAGTCCACTCCGCAGGTCGCCGGTGCAGGCAAGGCGAGCGGATTGTCGTCGCCCGGTTCCGAACGACCTTCGATACTGTCGCCACGGCTGCTGCGGCCGAAGTTGCTGGCCATGCGCAGGTCGGCTTCGATGGTGTCGAGGGCGAACTGCGCCGTTTCCTGCACCTTGGCGATGGACTCGTTGATGACGAACGCCTGGCGACTCTGGTTGTAGACCTGGACCGCGCCGATGATCAGGAACGAGCCGATCGACAACGCGACCATCAGTTCAACCAGCGTGACACCACGGTTTGCCTGCGGCGCACGGTTCTTGTACTTGCTCATGTCCTTGAGTTCCGTCATGGCACCATCTCGAAGACAGGAAAGGAGATGATGTAGGTTGGATCGACTTCGTAGCCGGCTTCTTGCCAGGTCACTGTGACTTCGTATGTCGACGGGACCGCGGCATCCTCATAGGCAACGCTCACATCGCCTTCCGGAAGGGTCTCGTCGGCTTGTGCCTCCCACAGAAATACGTCGAACGCGGCAATCTCGGCAGGCGTGCAATCGACCGCGTCAGCAATACACTTGTCATCCTCTATCCCGGCGCCTTCGTAGGCGACACCGGCGAGGGGGTTGGCGCGGATGCGATCGGCAACGTCGCCGGCGAGGGTCACCGCGTGGTGCCGAAAGAGGGAAGTGCGGCCAGCCTGCATGCTGTGCACGTATAGCCCGGCAATTCCCAGCATGCCGACCGACATGATAATGAGGGCAATCAGTACCTCGACGAGGGAAAAGCCTTCAGCTCTCCCGGATACTCCTGGTGCGACTGGAATTCTGCTGGACAGCATGGACCTGACTCCGGCGTTCGAGTTGTTATTGGGCGAAGCACTAGAGGAGTGGATCAGCATGGCACGCCTGCCACGCCGATCGAGGCGTCAATCTGACCCTTGTCCCTGATCACGATTGATCGGCCTATCGGTGTGACTACCAGGCGCCTTGCTGCGGAACTGCCGCCGCCTGCAACGACGTTGCCCCGCTCGTCGCAAACCATTGCTATCTGTACGGCGGTTTCGCCGCCGACATTGCCTCGGCCGAGGCCGGCAGGCGAGAAGCTAAAATAGGTTGCGCCGCCGTTCGTGACGACGTCGATGTTGTCGTCGACCGGCGGATGGATGCGCAGCACGTTCTCGTTGACGCCGGCGCGCTCCAGGTTTCCATCGATATCGACGAATATGATCCAGCCTTCGTCGAAGGTTCCTCCGTTGCAGGTCGCGGCGCCTTCGGGCGCCGCGCTCGCGCAGATCGTGACGTTGGATTTAGCCCGCGCCGCCTCCGACCGAGCCACCATGAAGCTCGAGTGCAGGTCGTTGGCGGTCCCCGTTATACGGCTGTTACGCGTGAAGTCGCCCAGGTTCGGAACGCCGAGCGTCAGGACTACCCCGATGACCAGCAAGGTAATGAGCAGTTCGTAAAGCGTGAAGCCGTGCTGCTTTTGTCTATTCATGCGCGGAATATACGCATGGGGTTCCGGTGTCCCGGGATTTTCCGACGAGCGGCAAATGCGGGCCGACGAACGGTCGAACTTCGACATTTCTGTTTAACTTAATCCACGACCTAATTCACACACTGGTAGTCGTCGCCAGAGCCGTTTGTGGGCGTCACTCGAGGTCTGCCCGTGTAGCTGACCACCACCGCCCGGGACCGCGCCCGGCCCGCACGGTCGCAAACCACCAGCGTGCCGTTGGTTGCGCGCAGGTGGGTCGAGCGAAGCGTAAAGCCGCGACGGTTGGCGAGGATCTGCACCGTGTCGTCGACCGCATGACGACTGATGATCGGCTCGTTCTCATCCACTTCCGGCGGATCGTCCCGGTCCACGTTGGCGAATACGATCCAGCCGTCCGACCAGTCGTAGCCGGGATTGCAGGATGCGCCGTCCAGGCTGGGACAGAGCGACACCACCCGCCGCCGCACGATCGATGACTTGCGCGCAACATGCACGGCGTGAAACAGCGCGTCGGTCTCGACCCGCAGCCGTTTGTCCGCGACCAGCGAACCGAAGGAGGGGAGGCCGAGCGTCAGGATCAGCGCGGCCAACGCGAGCGTCATGATCAGTTCATAAAGGCTGTAACCGCCGCCTGCAGAGAATCCGCGCATCTCAAACCTCCCTGTCCGATCCGCTCAGCCTAATCATTGCGGCGGTTCCGGGATGCGCGAATTTCGCGGCGATTAGTGCCGTTTCAGGGCGGCTTGAGCGGTCGAAAACCGACCAGCGGATGGAGATTTTCGGTCCGGACTTGGTCTATACTCGCAAGCGTCTGATATCTTCTCATTTTTCGGGAACGCAAATATGTCCCGGCCGGACATCCTCAGGAAACTGGAGCAACACGGCGTCATGCCGACGCCCCAGCGTCTCGAAGTGGCGGACGTCCTTCTCGACCGGCCGCGGCATCTTTCCGCCGACCAGATCCTGGAGCGGCTGCGCCAGGCCGGCAGCCGGGTGTCGAAGGCGACCGTCTACAACACGTTGAAACTGTTCGGCGAGCGCGGACTTGTAAAGGAACTGACAGTCGACCCCGATCGCAGGTACTACGATTCGACGACTCACGCGCATCATCACTTCTTCCACGTGGACACCGGCGAACTCTCTGACATCCCGGAAGACCAGGTCGAAATACTGAAACTGCCACCGCTCCCGCCCGGCACCGAGCAGGAGAGCGTCGAAGTGCTCATCCGCGTGCGCGACAGGGACAGCGTCTAGCGCCTTCGGAAGACCCGGAAAAGGTTTCCTCGTGCAGAGTTCGCACAAAGCGCTTTCCCCCGACCGGTAAAAAGATTGCGGTAAGCTGAAAAGCTTACCTGCCCGGAAACCTCGCTCCTTTATAAAGGGCGCGGTCGCAAAGGCGCTTCGTTCCCGCGTCCGTCGAATCCATGGCGAATCCATGGCACGCAAGTTGCACCGCTGCCACAGGATTGGCTCCCTGAGGACCAGGAAATTGCTGAAGCGGAAGGTTTCCCGCGTGTGGCTCGGCCAGCCGTACCCGCTGGGCGCCACGTGGGACGGTGAGGGAGTCAATTTCGCGCTGTTCACCGAGCACGCCGACAGGGTCGAGCTTTGCCTGTTCGACGAACCGGGCGAGCAGGTCCAGAACGTGACTGTGCCCGAGCAGACGGACCAGGTATGGCACTGCTACCTGCCGGACGCGCGCCCCGGCCAGCGTTACGGATACCGCGTGCACGGCCCCTGGGAGCCGACCAAAGGTCACCGATTCAACCCGGCGAAGCTGCTGCTCGATCCTTACGCGAAGAGCATCGAAAGATGGATCGAATGGTCGGACGTGCATTTCGGCTACCGCGTGGACGCGAAGCGCGCGGATCTCGCGATCGACAAGCGCGACAACGCTGCGCAGATGCCGAAGTGTCGTGTGATCGACCCTGCGTTTACCTGGGGAGATGACCGCCACCCGCGCATACCGTGGCACGACACCATCATTTACGAACTGCACGTCAGAGGGTTCACCGCCCAACATCCAGAGGTTGCGGCGGAATTACGTGGAACCTATGCAGGACTCGCGACGCCGGCGGTCATCGACTACCTGCAGGAACTCGGCGTCACTGCGATCGAACTGATGCCGGTGCACGCCGCCATCAGCGACCGGCTCCTGCTCGAGAAAGGCCTTTCGAACTACTGGGGTTACAACACGATCGGTTTCTTCGCCCCGGAAGTCAGTTATCGCTCGTCGGACGCCGTGTCCGAATTCAAGTCGATGGTGAAGACACTGCATTCGGCCGGCATCGAGGTAATTCTGGATGTCGTCTACAACCATACGGCGGAAGGCAATCATCTCGGTCCTACGCTTTGCTTCCGCGGCATCGACAACCTCGCCTACTACCGTACGGAATCCGGGCATCCGCGTTATTACACCGATTACACGGGTTGCGGCAACACCCTGAACATGGGCCATCCGCGCACTCTGCAACTCATCATGGACAGCCTTCGCTACTGGGTCCTCGAAATGCACGTCGACGGTTTTCGCTTCGACCTGGCTTCCGCCCTCGCGCGCGAGCTGCACGACATGAGCCGCCTTACCGCGTTCCTGGACACGATCCACCAGGACCCGGTCCTGTCGCAGGTCAAGCTGATCGCCGAGCCGTGGGATATCGGCGAGGGCGGCTACCAGGTTGGCAACTTTCCGCCTGGCTGGACCGAGTGGAACGGGCGATATCGCGACAACATCCGCGACTACTGGCGCGGCGAAGGCGGGGTGGTGGGCGAACTCGGATACCGCCTGACCGGCTCGAGCGACCTTTATGCGCGAAACGGGCGGCGCCCGGTGGCAAGCATCAATTTCATCACGGCTCATGACGGTTTCACGCTTCGAGACCTGGTGAGCTACAACGAAAAACATAACGAGGCCAATCTCGAGAACAACAACGACGGCGAGTCTCACAACCGCAGCTGGAATTGCGGAGCAGAGGGAAATACGGACGACACCGCGGTGCTGACGCTCCGGGCGCGCCAGCAACGCAATCTGCTCGCGACGCTTTTTTTCTCACAGGGTGTGCCGATGTTGCTTGCCGGTGATGAGATCAATCGCACCCAGGGTGGCAACAACAATGCTTACTGCCAGGACAACGAGATCAGCTGGACGAACTGGGAGCTGAAGAACGAGGATCGATCGTTGCTGGCCTACGTGCAGCGGCTCGTCGCATTACGCAGGGCCCATCCCGTATTCCGGCGGCGCCGATTCTTCCAGGGCCAGGCGATCAAGGGCGCGGCGGTCAAGGATATCCTCTGGCTCAGTCCGGGTGCGACCGAGATGACACAGGAAGAGTGGGATAGCTCGCAGGCCAGGACGATCGGCATGTTGTTATCCGGTGAAGGCATCGAAGAGCCCGATACCCGCGGCAACCGCGTTCTCGACGATACGTTCCTTGTCCTGATGAACGCGCATCACGAGAACGTACCGTTTGTCCTGCCATCGCTCGCAAGTGGAACGCGGTGGGTCGCAATCATCGATACGGCGCGCGACGGCGGCCTCAAATCGCAAGGGCGCCGGCTGGCGGGTGACGAATATGCGCTGGAAGGTCGGTCGGTCGTCGTCCTGACTCAGCCGAGTGCAACGGGCTAGGATGGGCATTGCGCGGCTTCATCGCATGCCCTTCGGAGCGGAGCTGACCGCGAACGGCGCGGTACGGTTTCGCCTCTGGGCGCCCGATGCACAGAGAGTCGAATTGTGCCTCGAAGAAACGGGCGCGCGGACGTTCGATATGCCGTCAGAGCAGGGCGGCTGGTTTACCGTGACGACCCTTCATGCCGCGCCCGGGACGCGCTACCGTTACTGCATCGATGAACAGATACGCGTTCCGGACCCCGCGTCCCGTTTTCAACCGGACGGCGCGCACGGGCCCAGCCAGGTAGTGGACCCCGCCGCCTACGAATGGCAAAGCGCGTGGCACGGCAGGCCGTGGGAGGAGGCCGTAGTGTATGAGCTGCACATCGGC
>Ga0268386_10001919_pt1 | contig 14511 bp, 13 predicted proteins | sample RVTome_15_FD_200260 | JGI IMG/M metagenome (GOLD analysis project Ga0268386, IMG submission 200260) | Soil microbial communities from uranium-contaminated site in the Upper Colorado River Basin, Wyoming, United States - RVT150D86... ...
CGACGCTCTGCGTGATCGCAGGAGTTGCGCTATGGCGCCCTGTCGGTAGCGGCTGATGGTTTCATCCGCGGGGTGTGTGCTCCGGTCGGTGCCACCTGGATGGTAGCGGGCGAGCGAATACGTAGGCCCCAGATTGACGGTGCGCTCCGCGCCCACTCCACCCCAAAGCGGCACCGTCAGACTGTCCCCAGGTCCGAACGTCACCCCGCAGGGTATCCTGGTCCGAGTGGCTGGTGGCGAGTCCGCGATAAAGTCCATCCACATAATTGCCGGCAGTCATCGTGACCACGCAGGCAGCGAACTCGAGCACAACTGCGCCGATGCACAACAGGGCGAGGAAGGCAAGGAGAATCGCAGGGGAGGTTCGGCCAAGCTGCCGCAGCCGCTGCGCGCTGGCGATATGCCGTCGCGCAGGCAGTTGCGCGCAGGCGGTCATATGCTGTCGAAAAGCTGAATCATCGTGGGCTGTCGGGACCCGCATTCGCTGACCGAATCGTAACACCGGCTTTTGAGGTGCCGCGTTCAAACATAATCTGGCGGAGCCTCGTGTCGCTCGAACTGTACGCTATGCTTCAGGCGGATTCGGGTCGTTGACACCGCAAACGAAGCACGGCTCGTCCCCTTCGATAGGTGGTTTCAGGTGCCGTGCGGGTGGGACATTCCTGATGAGCGATCTCCGAAAACGTGTTTTCCAAACTCGTGATGCGGTGCTGCGGCGAATTCGCGGCCTGCCACAACCCGGCCGGGTGGCATTCGGCGATCTGCGACGGACCGAGCCGATCAGCCATGAGTTCGGGGTCGATCGCGGCGGTTCGATCGATCGCTACTACATCGAAGGCTTCCTGGGACAGCATGCGCTCGACGTCCGCGGCCGCGTCCTCGAGTTCGGAGACAATGCCTACACGACCCGCTTCGGCGGTGAGAATGTCGTGCGCAGTGATATCTGGCATGTTCACGACCGCAACCCGCGGGCGACGATCGTGGGTGATCTGGCCAGTCCGCCCTCAGTACCCGGGAACGCATTCGACTGCATCATATGCACGCAGACACTGCAGTACGTGAGCGATCCCGCGGCCGGTGTTGCGACGCTGCGGCACATGCTCACGCCCGGAGGTGTCCTGCTTGCGACCATGCCCGGCATATCCCCCGTGGCCACACGATCGGAATGGGGCGCGACGTGGTACTGGGCGTTCACGGCAGTCGGCGTCGAGAGGCTGCTGCGAACCGAGTTCCGCGGGGGCACCTTCTCGATCGCGACCTACGGTAACGTGCTCGCAGCTATCGCGTTCCTGCACGGGCTGTCGCCTGCTGATCTGTCCGCCGATGAACTGAATGACACAGACCCCGACTATCCGGTCACGATCGCAGCCCGGGTCTGCAAGCCGCTGGAGGTGCAGTGACGTTCGCGCCGCGCAAACGCTTGCGGAGTCTGGGCGACTGGGTGAGCCGGCGCCGGCGCAGAACCCGCGATCGCAATGGCCTCGTCTTGATGTACCACCGCATCGCTCGTGCACCCATTGATCCCTGGGGTCTGTGCGTCTGGCCGGAGCATTTCGAGGGCCACGTCGCGGTGCTGCGCGAGTTCGCCGATGTCGTGCCCGTCAAGGATATCCACGTGAAACTGCGCGCAGGACCCCAGGGCAAGCCCGTCGTCGCCGTGACCTTCGACGATGGTTACGCGGACAATCTTTACGCGGCGCAGCCGGTGCTCGAGTATCACCAGGTACCAGCGACCGTTTTTCTTGCAACGGGTTGCCTCGACGAACCGTCAGCGTACTGGTGGGACGCACTGGCGACCGCGGTGTTGGCTGTCGGAAGTCTGCCCACCGATCTGCGGCTCGAATCCGGAACAGATCGATTCGAGTGGTGGGATCCCGCCATCTCGCTGCGCGGAGCCCGGGGCCAACGCGCGCGCCGAGCGCTGCATGATCGACTCTGGAACTGGCTCAGCGCACAGCCTGCGAATCAGCGCAATGAGATCATCGAGCAGATTCGCGCCTGGGGCGGTGCACCCGGGCAGTCCGCGGCGGACGCGAGACCGATGACACGCGCAGAGGTCCGGGACCTGGTCGCCAGTGGCGTCGTCGACATCGGGGGACATACGCGCAGCCACCCGATGTTGTCCAGGCTCAGTGCCGAGCGCAAGCGGGAGGAGATCGGCGCGTGCTGGCGCGACTGCCGGCATATCGTCGGCCGAAGTCCCGCGGCCTTTGCGTATCCGCACGGCGACTTCGACCAGCAAAGCATCGAGGTCGTACGGGAAACGGGCTTCGCGCTGGCCTGCACGTCGCAGCCGTCGCTCGTCTGGCCGGAAACGAACTTGCTCACCACGCCCCGCGTCGGCGTCGGGAACTGGGATCAGCACACGTTCCGCCGGCGCTTGCGATGGTGGTTCGCATAGGCCGGCAGCGCAGAGCCGAGACAAAGCACACCGTGCCGTCGTCGGTCCGGTCGGGTCTCAGACTGCCCACCGTCCGTTACGCGTGGCATCGATTCGGGCTGCGGCGGCCCTCGAGTGAGTGCTGCCTCATCGGCCCGTCGACACGAGATACAGGCCCACGAGCATGATTGCGAGCCCGGCGAGATACCGCAGATCGAGCGGGTCGCGAAAGGCGAACCAGCTCATCGCAGGCACGAAGGCGAAAGCCAGCGCGATGAAGGGATAGGCGCGGCTCAGCGGCAGTCCATGCAGCAGGTAGACCCAGAGAACCGTCGTCGCGCCGTATACGAGCATCGCGACCAGCATTGGAATCGATAGAAACGAAACCGAAAGGGCCCCGATGCCCCGGTCCAGCACCAGTCGCTCGGCTGCGAGCTTGAAGAGCAGTTGTCCCAACGCGAGCAGCAGAGCGACCGCGAGCAGACCCAGAATCCGAGGCGTACTCAACATTCGCAGACAGAGCCGCTGGCGCGCTCAGGGACGGTGGCCCGGCCCCTCGGGCCGCATCGGCTGTGTCAGGGCCAGCGCGCGCGTTAACTGCGTAATCCGGCGCGCAAGGCGCAGGATCTTCAGGTACAGGAACAGAATCAACGCAAGCGTGATCACGACCCACAGATACAGGATCAGATCCGCACCGCGCCCGACACCGAGGGCGCCCGCAAGTCGGTTCGTAGTCTCGGGCGCCCAGACAAGGAACATACCGAATGCAAGCACCGCCAATATCGAGACTCGCACGAGCCGTGACGTCGTCTGCTGAGCCCCCACCAGAACGCCGACGAGCCCGAGCATCGAGGTCAGAAATATCTGTATGGTCATCGCAGCAGCCATCCCGAAACGAGATCCGCGAGAATCCGGAAGCTGTTCGTCAGCTTCTGGCCTTTGCCGAGACTGTACGGACTGTAGGTAATCGTCACCGGCATTTCCCGGCTGCTCAGTCCGAGTTTGCCGATCTGCGAGACGAGTTCCGAGGCGTGTGCCATCCGATCCTGACAGATGTTGATCCTCCGCGCTGCATCGGCGGTCATGATGCGCAAGCCGTTGTGCGCGTCACTCATGCGCACGCCTGTGGTCAGGTTCGTAAAGACAATGGCGAGCTTCAGAATGAGCCGACGAGCGGGCGACAAGCCGTCGGCGTGGCCCAGAAAGCGACTGCCGATCACCACGTCGCAGCCACTTCGAAGCAGTTCATCGCGCATCCGTACGAGGTCGTCCGCATGATGCTGCCCATCGGCATCGAACGTGGCAACGGTTTCGGCGCCCTGCGCCAGCGCAAACGTGATGCCGGTCTGAATGGCCGCTCCCTGTCCGAGATTCAGGGGATGGCGGATCACCGTGGCACCGGCCGCAAGCGCCTGGGACGCCGTGTCGTCATCCGAGCCGTCGTCGACGACGAGCACGTTGGGGAATCTGGGCAACAGGTCGGCAAGGGTCTGCCTGATCGCCGAGCCCTCGCGGAAGGCTGGAACCACGACCCACGTGCGAACTTCGCTGACTGGCTGCATCATGTACGAGCGCCCGGATCCCCGTCATCCGATCGGTCGCGATAGGCGTCAAGCTAACAGAAGTCGCGCACGGCATCACGCGATCAGGACCAGGTCGAGTTCGCAGCGGGAGGTCGGCACGAGCATGAAGTCATGGGTGAGTAGAGCGGTCCAGCCCGGCTGGGTGCAATGGATGGGTCGATGCCTGGTCCTGGCGCTTGGCTCCGCGCACACGGTCGTGGCCATCATCAATCATTCGATGAACGAGGATGGCATTGCCTACCTCGATCTGGGGGACGCGTGGGTGCGCGGCCAATGGGGCGAGGTGCTGAACACGACATGGAGCCCGCTCTATGCCGTCGTGGTCGGTGCCGCAGTCAACCTCGCCGGAGTCTCGCCAGCCAGCGAATTCCGCGTCGTCCAGTTTGTGAATCTCGGTATGCTCGTCGTAGCACTCGTGTGTTTCGAGTTCTTCTGGCGGCGACTCTGGCGGGATCACGCGCTGCTCGAGAGCCCGGCAGCGCGGAGCGCGGTGATGCCGGAGTCGATCTGGTGGGCGGTCGGGTACTCACTGTTCGGCTGGTCTGCACTGAATCTGATCGAAGTCTGGGCCGTGACACCGGACATGCTGGTGGCGGCGCTCGTCTATCTCTCTGCGGGCCTCTGGGTGTCGGCATGGCAGCCGCGCGAGGGCGGTAAGAGGCCCCTGACTGCGCTCGGGCTCGTGCTAGCCGTCGGTTACTATGCGAAAGCGGTACTGTTTCCGCTCGGCATTGCGTTCATAGCAATCGCCGCCTGGCTCACGCGTCGAAACCGCTTGCCCGATCGGCACGTGGCTGCGGCGCTCCTCGTATTCCTGGTCGTCACTGCCCCCCTGATCATTGGTGTGTCGGCTGCCGCGGGTTATCCGACTTTCAGCGACGTGGGCCGATTCACTTATCTCAAGCACGTCAATGCAATGCCGTATCCGCAGTTCGAGGCTGCCGCCGGGGCGCTCGGCGGCAGCATCCTGCACGGCCCCCGGACGATCTTTGCAAGCCCGACCGTGTTCGAGTTCGCTCAGCCTGTTGCGGGTACGTATCCCCTCGCAACCGATCCCGCGTACTGGACGCGAGGCGTGCAGCCGGTGATCGACGCACGGGCGCAACTGAATGCCGTGGGCTCGAACGTGATCTACTACTACGAGCTGCTGATCGGGACGCAAGGCGGTGCGTTGATGGCACTTGCGGTGCTCGGCGTCATCGCGGCATTACGCGGCTGGCGGCCCGGGCTGCGATGCGCCCCGTTTGGACTCATTGCGTGGGCAGCGGTTGCGCTGGCACTCTACGCACTGGTTCGCGCGGAAGGGCGTTATGTGGCGCCGTTCGTCGTGCTCTTCCTCGCAAGCCTGCTCGCCTGGCCGCGCCTGCCGGACACACGAGGGGCTCGGCAGCTGCTGGCAACCGTGGGCGCATTGATCGCCGTCTGGCAATGGATTCAGATCGGCGCAGTCAACGTCGCGGAAGCGGCGCGACTCGCTGGCTTTGAGCCCGGGACACAGGACGCCGAAGTCATTGCGCAACCGGCGGACGTCGAGGCGCACCACGCGGACAATGTCGCGATTGCGATCGCACTCTGGAACGATGGCATTGCCCCGGGTGATCGTGTCGCCTTCGCCGGTTACTCTTATTCGGCGTACTGGGCTCGTCTGGCGCGCGTCCGCATCGTCGCGGAGATCCGGCCGGAGGAGGCGGATCTGCTCTGGGCGATGAGCCCGGCACGCCTCGACGAGCTCGATGCGGCCCTGGCCAGACTCGGTGTCGTGGCGCTGATCGCCGAACCCCCGCGGAAAGTGCAGCAGCGGGCGGCGACCGACTGGCAGCCGCTCGGCGACACGGATTATCTTGTCCGAGACCTGCGCAACACCGGACTTGCTGGTCGGGCGCAATCCGAGGCGCAGCAGGATCGATCCACAGCGATGCAGCAACCGTAACCGGTGCAAGTCCCGGAGTATTCGCGCTGAACATAATCAGCTGGTGTCGCAAAGAGCGGTACTGACATCATTTGACCTGTTACCATCGGCACGCTCCGAACGACAGCCCGGAACGCGCCGACCGTCATCCGGAACCAACGACCAAACGGGAGCACCGTCGGTTAAGAGAGCGCAACTGTGTCGATCGTACTGGGTATTTCCGACAGCATGACGTGCGGCGCCGCATTGGTCGTCGAGGGTCGCATCGTGTCCGCCGTCAACGAGGAACGTCTCAATCGCAAGAAGATGTGCTGGGGATTCCCCACCCGCAGCATTGGCGAGGTGTTGCGTATCGCAGGCGCAGCCCCCTCGGACGTCGATCGTGTTGCGGTGGCCGGTGCCGACCTGTTCTGGCGTCCGGAGCCCGAAGTCGTCGAGGACTATTTTCGGAAGGACAAGGGCGGAATGTATCAGGGCCTCCTGAACGCGGGTGCACGATTCGCAACCGTCGCGGGAGAATTCAGGGCGGCACGACGCACCTACCATCGGCTCAAGGCGGTTCTTGCGCGGGAGAGACGCGGCGCGCTGGTCGCTGCCTTGCGCGATCATCACGGGCTGTCGGCGCCGGTCAAGTTCTATGATCATCACCTGTGTCACGCTGCGTCAGCCTACTTCACGTCCGGGCTGACCGAGGCGACGGTCGTCACACACGATGGCGCGGGAGATGGCAAGTGTTCCCGCGTGTACGCCGTGCGCAATGGTCACTTCGAGCAGCTCCAGTCGATCGACAGCTACGACTCGATCGGCAACTACTACGCCTACGTCACACACCTGTGCGGATTCAAGGCGCATAAACACGAAGGCAAGATCACCGGGCTCGCTGCATTCGGGGAGCCCGAGTACCTCGAACTGCTGGAGCGGTTCATTGCCTACGACGGTGAAACCGTTCGCAACACTGGGCGGTGCTTCGACGCTTCGGCGATCGACCGGTTGGCGCGCGCTTTGCCCGGCAATTTTTCGCACGCAAATCTCAGTGCGAGCATCCAGGTGCTGCTCGAGCGGGCAGTCACGGCCTATTGCAATCACTGGGTAACGCGCTCGGGTATCCGGCGCGTGGCTCTGGCGGGTGGAGTATTCGCGAATGTGAAGCTCAACCAGCGCATCCACGAGCAGCCGGGGATCGAGCAGGTGTTCATTCACCCCGGCATGGGCGATGAAGGGCTCGCAGCCGGTGCCGCGTTGTTCGCCGATGCGCAGGCTGACGGATTTCGCCAGCAGCCGGTGCTCGACCATGTTTATCTGGGCGGCGAGTTCAACGAACGACAGATTGCTCAGGCGATCGCCGAGGCGTCACTCGGGGAGTTCGTTCACGCGTGCGACGTGTCGCGCACCGTTGCGCGCCTGCTTGCCGAGGGCAAGGTCGTCGCGCGGTGCGCAGGCCCGATGGAGTATGGACCCCGGGCGCTCGGAAACCGATCGATCATGTACAGGACGACCGAGCCGGCGGTGAACCGCTGGCTCAACGAACGCCTCGGGCGCACGGAGTTCATGCCTTTCGCGCCTGTCACACTCTGGCAGCACAGGGACGAATGCTATATCGGGCTCGAGGGCGCCGAGGACGCTGCACGATTCATGACCATCACGTTCGGCTGTACCGAGCGCATGCGCGAACGATCACCCGCGGTTTGTCATGTGGATGGTACAGCTCGACCGCAACTGATTCGCGAGGCCGACAATCGTCCGTATTACGCGATACTCCGTGAGTACCATGCGCTGACGGGCATTCCCAGCCTCGTCAACACCAGCTTCAACATTCACGATGAGCCGATCGTGCACACGCCAGAGGACGCGATTCGCGCGTTCCGGCAGAGCCGGATCGACGCTCTGATTCTCGGCGATACGCTCGTGCTTTCGCCTGACAGCGCAACACACAGCAGCACTGATACACGGTCGCCGGCGAAATCGACGGTCATCCGCGGAGCCGCGACCGCTTAGACCGGGAGAGAGTCCATTGAACGCGAACGACGATATGCGCGTCAGCGCCGTAAGATCGTACTGGAATACCCATACGCTCGGATTGCAGTACGCCAGCGATCAGACACTCGAGCCTGGGTCGCCGGAGTTCTTCGAGCACATCCGTCCCTGGATGAACCCTTACAAGTTCCCGTGGATCATGGAGCGCATCGAGCGCGAGGCGGCTCTGCTGCGTGGCAAGCATCTGCTCGAGGTCGGCTGCGGCATGGGCTTCGACAGTCTCGAATTTCTGAAGCGGGGCGTTTGCGTCACTGCGACCGATCTGACCGAGAACGCGGTACGGCTCGCGCGGCGCCATTTCGAGATCGCCGGAGTCCAGGCGGAGGCTGTCCAGGTCGAGAATGCGCTCGCGCTATCGTTCGCAGACAACACCTTCGATGCGGCATGGGCGAACGGCGTCCTGCACGCCACAGGGGATACCCGCAAGGCGATCGCCGAAGTGCGTCGCGTGCTGAAGCCTGGTGGACGCGCGATCATTTCGCACTTCTATCGCCGTCCTTCGTGGATGTGGACCCTGCATCGGCTCGGTCGCGAGCCGATCGAGGCCCATGAAGAGGACCCGCCCGTCAACGAGTTCTACACGGACGAGCAGGTGCTGGAATTCTTCGAGGGATTCGATGTGATCGAGACCGTACGCGAGCATCATCGCGCGTTGCCAGTCGCGAAGCGTGGACCTAAAGCCGCGCTGTACCGCTGGGGGTTCATGCCCGCTTACAACCTGCTGCCGAAGCCGCTCGCAATGAAGTGGGCCTACAAGCTCTCGGTGACCGCGATCAAGCGCTGAGAGGCGGCGGCGACCTGGGCCGGTGCGGCCGGGAGGGACTTTGTGCGCATCGGTGTGATGCTGCGCACGTTCGACGAGAAAGGCGGCGTCGGCGTCTACAGCCGTAACCTCGTTCGGACGCTGATTGAACTCGACGATACGAACGAATACGAGCTCTTTTATCGCTGCGACGCCCATCTCGGGGGATTTCCGGGACGTGCGAACGTCGTCGAGCACGTCGTTTCGGCACCCGGGAAGGCGCTATGGGATCAGTGGGCGATTCCACGCGCCTGCCGTGCGCGCGAGGTCGATGTGCTGCTGCACCCGAAATTCACGGTGCCGCTGTTCGCTGACGTTCCGACGGTGATGGTGGTGCACGGCGCCGACTGGTTTCTGCCGGAGGCGGCGCGCTTCTATACCCGGCGCGATCGTTTGTACATGCACGTGTTCATGCCGTGGTACCTGCGTCGAGCATCTTGCGTGATTTCCGTGTCGCGACTGACGACGGAGGATTTCATGCGGATTTTTCCGTACTGCCGGCCCAAGATCGAAACGGTCTATTTCGGTCCAGCCCCACATTTCCACCGAGTCACCGATCAAGAGCGACTCTTGGCAGTGCGGCAGAAGTACGGACTGCCCGATCGCTTCATTCTGACGCTGCAGAAGATCGCGGGCGACGAGCGCAAGAACGTCCGCGGCGTGTTCGATGCGTATTCGCGCATTCACGGCTCGGTGCCGCACAAGCTGGTCGTAGGCGGGCTCGGCTGCGAACGCTTCCGCGACGATTACAAGCTGCCGGCGAGCGGCTGGGGTCGGGACGTCGTTTTCCCGGGGTACCTCGATCAGGCGGATCTGCCGGCCGTTTACAGCCTGAGCGAGCTGTTCCTGTATCCGTCCAATCAAGAGGCGTTTCCGATCCCGCTGACCGAAGCGATGGCCTGTGGCGTACCGATCGTCACCTCCCGCGCCAATGGGCTCGAAGAGATCGCCGCAGACGCTGCGTTGCTGGTCGATCCTCGGGATGCCGGTGAGATCGGTGCCGCTGCGTACCGGGTGCTCACGGATTCTGCGCTGAGGGAGCGTCTGCTCGAGGCGGCGGCGCGCCGCGCTCCTCTTTTCTCCTGGGATCAGTGTGCCCGCCGCACGCTGGAAATTCTCGAGGCGACGGCTGCCGGCACCTCGATGCGCGCTGCCGCGAGGCAACAGGTTTAGCGCGGTGGTGCCCATGACCGGCGCGGGCAGTGGCGACCAGATGCCGCAGAGTGTGCTGGCTCGCGAGGTTGGATTGCGGTATGACATCCGGCGAATCCGCGTCGCGTTGTTCGGTGGCAGCTACCTCGAAGCAGGGGCCGATACGTTCCTGCTGATGCTCGACGAGCACCCTGAGATAGAGTTCGTCGGCGGATTCTTTCAGAGTCAGGGAATGGACGCCCGCAGCCGGTTCATCGAGCTATGGAGGCGCCGCGGTCCGATCGCGATTCCGCTCGCAGCGGTCGAAGTCGTGCGGGCAGCGGCTCGTCGTCTGCGCGCAGGCCGTCGAAGCCCGGCGGAGCGTCGTCGCATCGCGCGTCTCGTTGCGGGTCTCGAGCTCGTGGACGATCTGCACGCGGCCGAGGTCCGCGCGAAAATCGCGGCCCTCGAGCCGGACCTGGGGCTCATCTACGGAGCGCCCGTGCTGCGTCCCGAGGTGTATTCCATTCCCGCGTTTGGCACGCTCGGCATCCATCACGGCAGGGTTCCGCACTACCGGGGCAAGAAGACGACGTTCTGGGAGATCTACAACGGCGAACGGGTGGCGGGGGTCACGATTCAGCGCGTCAACACTGGCATCGATACTGGCGACGTGCTCAGGGTCGGTGAAGTCGAGATCGGGCGCAAGAGTCTGCGTCGCGTCGAACGCGAGGTACAGGAGCTAGGCTTTCAGCTCTATGTCGCTGCAATACTCGACGTCATGCAGGGACGCGCCGTGCCACTGCCGCAGGACGCGGCAACGCTCCAGTTTCGGAAATACCGTCAGCCGTCGGCAGCGGACCTTTTCCGTTTCCTGCTGCGCAGAGTGACACGTCGGCAGGCAGTCCGTCGTCGTGTCTGAGTCGAATGCGCCGAGCTCGACGAGAGCGGCGTGCGTGACTGTGAGCCACCACCAGGCGGCCAGCACTATGGGGCATACGAGCGAGTGAGCCGAACGCTAGAAGGCAGAGCCGCGGTGGCGATGCGCTGGCGAGCAATGCAGCTCGTCGGTGTCGAGGCGATCTATTTCTTCCGACTCGTGATCGTGGCCGCCATCCTGACCCCTGCAGCGTTCGGCGTGATCGCGATGGCCGTCAACGTCGTCGGCGTGCTGATGCGACTCAGCAACTTCGGCATGGTGCCGGCTCTGGTCCAGAGCGAAGCGGCCACGCGCGAGCAGTACGATGCTGCGTGGACGATCGGGCTGATGCGCGGTGGTGCCGTCGTCGCGATTCTCTTCGTGAGCGCACCGTTCGTCGCCGCCTTCTATCGCTTGCCGGAAGCGGCTCCTGTGATACAGGTCCTCGCGCTGCGACCCCTGATCGATGGGGCCGCGAGCATCGGCGTTGCGCGCCTCACGCGCGAGCTTCGCTTCCGTCAGCTTGCGACCATTCAGCTCGTCGGCGCACTGGTCGACTTTGCGATTGCGGTCGCGATGGCCAACAAGCTCGGCGTCTGGGCGCTCGTCGTAGGCACGCTCGGCGGCGCGACGGCGGCGATGCTGGTGTCGTACATGGTCGCGCCCCACCGACCCCGGTTGTGGCTCGCATCGGCTGATATTCTCGTGCTCGTGCGTTTCGGACGCTGGGTTCTACTTGCGAGCATTCTTTCATTGGTGGGGACAACGACGACCCAGATCGTGATCTCGAGAGAGCTTGGCGCAGCCGCCCTCGGTGCCTATTTCCTCGCTGCCAAAGTCGCCTTTCTGCCGTTCGAGGCGACGCACAACGTGGTCGGTAACGTGGCCTTTCCGCTGTTCGCTCAGCTGCGAACCGATCGTGCTCGGTCCATTGCCACGTTCGACGCGCTGCTCGGGATGCTCACGATCACGCTGCTGCCTGTCTACGCGATCATGTTCGTGCTGGCGCCGTCGCTTCCTGCAGTGTTGGGGCCGGATTGGAGCGCATCGGTGTCCGTCCTCAGAATCCTCGCAGTCGGTGGTGTTTTTGCAATCATCGGCCACGTGCTGGCACCGCTCTTTCTGGGGCGCGGACGCGCGGATCGCGCGTTCGCACTGGAGTTGGTACAGACCGGATCGCTGCTGCTCGTGCTATGGCCCCTCGTGGGTCATTTCGGAGTGGACGGTGCTGCCTTGGGGTGGGGAGCCGGGCACGCTTTGGCACTGCTACTCGGGCTGTGCTGGCTCGCACGCCTGCGCGAGGGCGGTAGAGCGATCAGCATGCTAGTTCCCGCCACAGGGGCCGCTGCTGCCGCGGCGGCGGCATTCGCTGGCGGGTCAGTCTGGTCGTGGTCGCCGAACGCGTTCGGGGCGACGCTGGCTGGGGCGGCAGGCATCGCCGCGGCCGCCGGCACCATTCTGCTGCTCGATCGCGTGTTGCATCTGGATCTGAGACAGCTGGTTGCATGGCTCAAGGGCATGCCGCGCGAGGCAGAGCCTGTAGGTGGGCCCAGCACAGACAAAAGCGGTTTGCGGTAACGCAGGACCCCAGCGAGGTTACCAACGTATGGGTGAATCGAACTCCGATGAGGCGGCGATCGCGATCATCATGCTCACGATCAACCAGCGTGAGACGACTCTGCGGGCGCTGCGGAGCCTTGCACCCGATCTGCCGCGCCGCACGCGGATTCTCGTCTGGGATAACGGCTCCGGCGACGGTACGGTCGAAGCGATCGCCAGCGAATTTCCGCAGGTCATCGTGCATCACCATGACACCAATCTCGGCGTCGCTTCGGGCCGGAACGCCGCAGCACGCCGGGCGATCGACGAATGGAGGCCTGCGTACCTGCTGTTCCTCGACAATGACATGCTCGTGAAACCGGGTTTCGTCGAGGCACTGGTCGGACCCCTGGAGAACGACTCATGCGTTGGACAGACGCAGGCGAAGCTCCTTTACATGGACGCGCCCGAACGCCTGAACGACGGGGGAGGGTGCCGCATCAACTTCTGGCTCGGGCGTACTCGCCCGGTGGGTTGCGGCGAGATCGACCGCGGTCAGCATGATCAAGTGGCGCCCTGCATCTCGTGCGGGGGAGCGATGATGGTCCGGACGGAACTCTTCCAGGAACTCGGCGGCTTCGATGCCGTCTTCGATCCGTTCGGACCTGAGGACATCGATTTCTCACTGCGTCTTCGCAAACGGGGTTACGGAGCGCTCTATATCCCAACCGCCGTGGCCTACCATGCGGTGAGCCATACGTTCGAAGGCGGCGGTTACTCGACGATCTACGCACGGTCCAAGGCGCGTCACTGGCTGCGTCTTCTGCGGCGGCACGGGAGTGTGTCGCAGAAGATCGGATTTGCGCTCATCGGTGCGCCGTTGATCGCCATGCGCCTGACTTTGCGGGAGGCATTGCGCGGTAATCCGGGCGCGCTCATCGGCTCGGCCCGCGGCCTGCTGGAGGCGTTGCGCGAGTCGATGCGGTCAACACGGTAGAGATGCGAAAAAGAGAGCGCCTGGTGTGAACAAGCTCCGTCGTCTCGATCGGATGCCACAAGGACTTCCTGCGCGAGGAGCGTCTGTGGACGCTGCGCCGTGGCCGGAGCCGGCATCTGGCGCGTCGGTCCGCAGCGCCGGCGACGACTGGACGATGCATCAGCGCGGTCGTCAGCGCAGCGGCGACGCCTCCCTGGGCGGGCTACTGTCCATCGCGACAACGGTCGCGTGGCTGACGGCTTGTGACGGCACAGATCCGAGTGGCAGCGTCACAGTTGATGACGATGTCGGATTTCCCGCGGAGCGCTGGCCATCCGTCCGTATCCCGGATGCGAGTGACTGGGTCGACCACGGGCTGATCCTTGCCCAAGGCGAGCCGGGGGATTGGGACCACATTCTATGGGGAGGCTTTGCGGGTTCGGCCATCAAGAGGGACGGCACCCATTTTCTCTACTACCAGGGATCGAGTCGCTACGACGAAGAGCTCGGGACGGTGACGGACCGTGCCGTCGGTGTCGCGACGAGTCGCGATGGGTTGCGGTTCGAGAAGTCGCCTGCCAATCCCGTGCTGACCTGGCAGCCGAACGACGGGCCGGAGGAGGGCGCGGTCTCGACTGCAGCGCTGATCGGATCCGAGGGACAAACGATCCTCTACTATGGCGCCAACACCGAGATCGACAAGTTCAGCGTGCACGCCGATGCGCGGGTCGCGACGTCCCGGGGCGGCATCGAGTTCACGGATCGTGGCGTCGTGCTCGCACACGACGACAGCTCCGTCTGGGGCTTTGGCGATGAGTTGTTCCCAATCCTGGCGCTCACCGAGGCGGGGAGTTCTTATCTGTACTATCTGCCTAACGGTGGTCGCAGAAGCGGTCATCTGAGCGTTGCCTGGGGGCCCGGCTATCACGACTTCCAGTGGTCCGGCGAGGTCCAGGCGCCGACGACCGAGCTGAAGGTTTGGAGCATGGCGAGCGCAGTACGGTTGGGCGATCACGGCTACGGCCTCGCTCTGAATGAGGGAGGAAGGTTGCAGATTCGTCTGGTCGACCTGGCGCGACCCTGGCGTGTGAGCGAACCGATCCATACGTACGAGTTCGACAACATGTCGTCCGCGTTCGTCCTTCACGATGAAACGACGGGCGTCTGGTATCTGTACTATCAGGCGGCAGACTTTTCTGGCTACGGCGTCAGAACCGCCACGATTGCAGAATGACGAT
>Ga0268386_10001921_pt1 | contig 14507 bp, 12 predicted proteins | sample RVTome_15_FD_200260 | JGI IMG/M metagenome (GOLD analysis project Ga0268386, IMG submission 200260) | Soil microbial communities from uranium-contaminated site in the Upper Colorado River Basin, Wyoming, United States - RVT150D86... ...
GGGCGCCTGGAGATTTTCACCTTGCTCGTGCTCATCACTCCGACGTTCTGGCGGCGGTGACGGCAGATCGCATCGACACGCTGCTGGCAATGCTCGAACGGGGGCAGGATTCGGCATTGCTCCGCTTTTCCCTCGGCAACGAGTATTGCGCTGCGGGCCGGTTCGAAGAGGCGGCCGGGCATCTGCGGCGGGCAGTCCGCCTCGACCGCGACTATTCGGCGGCCTGGAAGCTGCTTGGGCGGGCGTTGGCGAATCTCGAGCGCGACGAGGAAGCGATTGCCGCGTACCGGGAAGGCATCGCAATTGCTGAACGGAATGGCGACCGGCAGGCAGCCAAGGAGATGACCGTTTTCCTGAAGCGACTGCTGAAGAAGCAGGGGGGCTCCGGCATGGCGGGGACCCGTTGATGCAGAACAGGCTTATCCTCGCCATCAACGCAGTCAATCGCGGCATCGGCGAAGCCGTTTCCTGGCTTACGCTGGCCATGGTCCTGTTCACGTCTGCGATCGTCGTACTGCGGTACGCCTTCGGCATCGGTCCGATCTGGCTGCAGGAATCCGTTACGTGGATGCACGCGGCGGTGTTCATGCTGGGCGGCGCGTACGCGCTGCAGCGAGACGAACACGTGAGGGTCGATATCTTCTACCGCGGTATGACGCCCGCCCGTCGGGCCTCGGTTGACTGCCTGGGCGTTCTGCTGTTCCTGTTACCCCTGTGCGCATTCATCCTCTACGAATCCTGGGATTACGTGGCGGCATCGTGGTCCATCCGGGAGAGCTCGCGCGATGCCGGAGGTCTTCCTTTCCCGCTGATCCCGTTGCTCAAATCCATACTTGTCGCCATGCCAGTGCTGGTTGCACTGCAAGGGCTTTCGCTGCTCCTGACCTCCCTGCAGCATCTACCCGATGGGCAACCGAATGGTTCCACACGGGAACCGGGTCGCTGACATGGAGTGGGTAGCGCTGCTCCTGTTCGCCGCCGTGGTCCTGCTCCTGATGAGCGGCTTCCCGGTCGCGTTTACGCTGGCGGGAACCGGCCTTGCCTTCGCGTTCGCCGGCGTCCTCGGCGGCGGGTTCGAGTCCGCTTTCCTGACGGGCATGCCGAGTCGGCTCTTCGGCATCATGAACAATGACACGCTCGTTGCTGTGCCGTTGTTCGTTTTCATGGGCGTGACCCTCGAACGCGCGCGCATCGCTGAAGATCTTCTCGAGACGCTCAGTGCGCTGTTCGGCCGCCTGCACGGTGGCCTCGGCATTTCGGTGACCCTGGTCGGCACGTTGCTTGCCGCAAGCACCGGGATCGTCGGCGCCACCGTGGTCACGATGGGCCTGCTCTCTCTCCCTACGATGTTGAAGCGAGGCTATTCGCCGGAAATCGCGGCGGGCACAATCTGCGCCTCGGGAACGCTGGGGCAAATCATTCCCCCGTCAATCATTCTCGTGATGCTGGGCGATGTGATGTCGTCCGCCTACCAGCAGGCACAGCTTGCGCAGGGCAATTTTTCTCCGCGGACGGTTTCCGTCGGCGACCTGTTCGCCGGCGCGCTCCTGCCCGGTCTGATGCTTGTAGTCCTTTACATGCTGTTTCTGTTCGCTGTCGCGCTGTTCCGTCCCACTTCCATGCCACCGCACCTCGCTTCGACGAACGGCAAGGTCACGATCATTCAGCTCCTGAGGGCGCTGGCGCCGCCGCTGGTACTGATCCTGGCTGTGCTCGGTTCCATTCTCGGCGGCGTCGCCACGCCGACAGAAGCGGCAGGCGTTGGAGCAATCGGCGCCCTCGCCATCGCAATCGAGCGGCACGCCCTGACACTCGAACGCCTGCGAAGCATCATGCGCTCCACTTTGAGCATCAGTAGCATGGTGTTCTTCATTCTGATTGGTGCTTCCGTATTCTCGCTGGTGTTTCGCGGCTATGGGGGCGATGACGCGGTACGCAGCATGCTCGACGGCTTGCCCGGCGGAATCGTCGCTGCCGCGGCGCTGGTCATGCTCGTCATGTTCCTCTTGGGCTTCGTGCTGGACTTCATCGAGATCACCTTCGTCGTGGTACCCATCGTCGGTCCGATCCTGCTGGCGATGGGGCTCGACCCGGTCTGGCTCGGCATCATGATCGCGATAAACCTCCAGACTTCTTTCCTGACCCCGCCGTTCGGTTTCGCCCTTTTCTACCTGCGCGGCGTGGCGCCACCCGAGATCACTACCGCGCAGATCTATCGCGGAGTCATGCCCTTCGTGGCCATCCAGATCCTGGCGCTGCTGATACTGGCGCTGGTTCCCGAGTTGGCGACGTGGTTGCCTGAGAAGCTGTACGGGCGCTGACGTTCGGGCGCTTTGCCGATATCGAACGCCTGAGTATGTGCCATTCGTTCATGAACGGTTGAGGTCGGCGCTCGTGAGGTCCTGCCGGGGAGTAGCGTTACCTTACAGGTCCCGAGTGTTCAGGTAGGCCTGCTCGCTGATCCGCTGGTTCGCAGCGGATTTCTCGAGAAAGCCGTAGAACGATTCCTGGATCCGCTTCGCCCAGGGATCGCGCGCCGACAGTTCGTCGACGATCTCGAGACTCAGTTTGTGCAGCAACGACAGCACGTCGTCGGGGAGTTGCAGTATCTCGACGTTGGGATCGTCGACCAGCTGTGCGAGGGACATTGCGTTGCCGTAGTTGAACTCGGCCTGCATGTCCATGTTGAGGGCCTGGCAGGCGGTGGCGACAATTTCCCGCAGGTCTTCCGGCAGCGAGTCCCAGGCGCTCTGGTTCACCAGGCACTCGATCATGGGCCCCGGCTCCTGCCATCCCGGGTAATAGTAGTAGCGGGCAACCCTGTGCAAGCCGAGCGCGACGTCGTTGTACGGACCGACCCATTCGGCGGCGTCAATGGCGCCTGTCTGGAGCGCGGTGAACACTTCCGACCCGGGAACGGTCACCTGGGTTGCGCCGGCGCGTTGCATCACTTCGCCGCCGATACCGGGCATGCGCATCTTGAGTCCGCGCAGGTCGGCGACCGATTCGATCTTCTTGTTGAACCACCCCGCCATTTGCACCCCGGTCTGGCCCGCGGGGAAGGGAATGATGTTGAACGGTGCGTAGAGTTCCTGCCACAGCTCGAGGCCCCCGCCATAATAGAGCCAGGCATTCGTTTCGTTGGCATTCTGGCCGAACGGCACTGCGGTGAAGTACTGCGCCGCCGGTAGCTTGCCGCGGTGGTAATAGGATGCATCGTGGCCCATCTGGGCTGTGCCGCGGCTGACGGCGTCGAACACTTCCAGCGCGGGGACCAGTTCGCCGCCGGCGAATACCTTGATTTTGAGCCGACCGCCGGAGGCGCGTCCTATGCGGCGGGCAAGATTTTCGGCCCCGGTGCCCAGGGCCGGCAGTCCAGGGGGCCAGGACGTAACCATGTTCCAGCTGAAGGTCTCGGCGAACGGGTCGCTCCCTTCTCCGGGTCCCGCCGCATGTTCCCCGCACGCAGTGACCCCGGCAGCGAGCGCAAGACCGCCCACGAATTGTCTTCTTTTCATACTGTTCCCCCGCTGGTGGCCGCTTGCCCGGGTGGTGCGCCGGAGCGTAGAAAGTCGGCTAGTGTAGAATGGCGCGCGTCCGCGGGAAAGCGCGGGGAGGAAGCGCTGCGAATCCCACCGTTTCGCACTTTCATCGTTCTGCGATCAACATTTTTGCCACTATTTCTGTTTATCTATGGAAGTGGGAACCAAACAGCGCAATCTGGCAATAATTGGAGAATCGGTGGAGGATGGATTGAGTTTTCGATGGAGATGACCCCGGTCTTGCGACCGGGGTCGTGCCGTCCATGGCCCCGGGCGCCTGGCGTCTGCCGGAGGGCCCTCCCTTGCCGTCCCGCCGCGAGCCGCCATCGTCGGCAACACGGACCACGCGCCCGGTTCGGTCAGAGTGCCACGGGCCGGGTGCGCGTTGCGGTCCTTGTTATTGCATGATGGGCTCATAAACACGCCGTGCGCCGGGACCTGACGGAGGGAGCAAAAGATGATCGGCTTGCTGCAACGGGTGACGCAGGCGAGCGTCGCTATAGATGGCAATGTCGTGGCCGCCATCGGGCGTGGCCTCCTGGTCCTCGTTGCCGTCACGAGAGACGACAACGAGGCCGACGTAGTCAGATTGACGGAACGAATCGCCACCTACCGGGTCTTTCCAGACGACCAGGGCCGCATGAATCTGGGTCTTGCGGATCTGAGTCTCGAACTGCTGCTGGTGCCGCAGTTCACGCTTGCCGCCGACACGCGCAAAGGCAGGCGGGCAAGCTTTTCACGAGCGGCAAGTCCCGAGACCGGATCCGCATTATTCGAGCTTATGCTAAAGCGGTGCCGCGAGCGCCTGGGCCGGGTCGAGAGTGGGGTATTCGGCGCCCACATGCAGGTCGCGCTGGTCAATGACGGCCCGGTCACCTTCTGGCTCGAGTCCTGAACGATGGGAGAGTGTGCAAATGCGCGGAAACCGGGCGCAGGGAATCGCGACGACAGTCCGGCTTTATTGCGCCTGCAGGCGTATCATGAACATAGTTCTGGGCCCGAATGACTCGGGCTTTTTTGCAGTATTGGCAGGGGTGTGTTCGTACCCCGGGAGAACTGAGGGATGCTATCGAACATCAGTGCGGTACAACTGCTGATCGTACTCGTTATCGTGCTGGCGATCTTCGGCACGAAGCGCCTTCGTACGCTGGGTTCGGATCTCGGCAGTGCGGTCAAGGGCTTCCGCTCCGCCGTCAGTGACGCTGACAAGGAAACGGCGGAGCAACTCGACGACAAATCAAAAGATGCAGATTTCGAAAATACGCCGGTCGACGAGCCGAAGAAGCAGAATCGGGGTTAGCCGCCGCATCGTGAACTCCGCGCAGCGCTAGTAGCATCCGATGTCCGGAGTAGGCCTCTCGGAGCTGGTCCTTCTTTTCGTCATCGGGCTCATCGTGCTGGGTCCGGAGCGTTTGCCGCGCGTTGCCAACCAGCTCGGCAGCTGGATCGGCCAGGCGCGCCGGATGACCCGGGTACTGAAACGGCAACTCGAGGACGAGCTCAATTTCGAGACGGATCTCAATATCAGGCCGCATCGCGCTCCGCAGGCCCTGCCGCACAAACCGGTAGCGGAATACGACGACAAATATTCCCCGGCCCACGGCGCCGACAGCCCGGGCACCGGAACAGGCGACACCACAGCGACTGCCGGGGAGGACCTCTCCGACACCGACGTTCTCGACCAGCCCCTTGCCAGCGAAACGGAAGTCCCGGCCGAGGGCGACGAGGCAAAAACAGATGGCATCCGCAAGACGTGACCGACAGCGCGCAACAAAAACCCGACACTGACACCGAAGACCTCGCCGAAGGGACCCTTCTCTCGCACCTCGTAGAGCTGCGCAGCCGGCTGCTGAAGATTGCGGCGGCTATCGTCGTTGTCTTTGTTGCGTTGCTACCGTTTTCACGAACCATTTTTTCGCTGGTGTCCGGACCGCTCCGGGAGGTTCTGCCGGGTAATGCGATGATCGCCACTGCCGTCGCTTCCCCGCTTCTCACGCCGTTCAAGCTGACCTTCTTCGTGGCCCTTTTTATCGCGATGCCGATCGTGCTGTACCAGATCTGGGCATTCGTGGCGCCGGGGCTTTACAAAAAGGAGAAGCGCTTCGCCATTCCGCTACTGGCGTCCAGTATCGTACTTTTCTACCTCGGCATTGCGTTTGCCTACTTCGTCGTCTTTCCCCTGATGTTCACTTTCTTCACGTCCATTGCGCCGGAAGGCGTGGAGGTCCAGACAGACATCGCGCAGTTCCTGGATTTCATCACCACCATCATCTTCGCGTTCGGTCTCGCATTCGAGGTGCCGATTGCGACCGTACTGATTGTCTGGACGGGACTCGTCACGCTTGAGAAGCTTAGCGCCGCCAGGCCGTACGTGTTTCTCGGCGCGTTCGTGGTCGGCATGTTCCTGACGCCGCCGGACGTATTCAGCCAGACATTGCTGGCAGTCCCCGTTTATCTCCTCTATGAACTCGGGATCGTGATGGCGAGAGTCTTCTCCATCCGCGAAGAACCGGAATCCACAGCCGAAGAAAAAAAGACATGAACAGTACGGCAGCAGTCGCCATCGCGGCCGAGCGCGAGGTTTTCGGTCATCCACGCGGCCTGGTTACCCTGTTCTTCACCGAAATGTGGGAACGGCTAAGTTACTACGGGATGCGCGCACTGTTGGTGCTGTTCATGACCGACCAGGTCATGAATGGCGGCATGGCGCTGGACGATACCACCGCAACCGCCGTTTACGGCATTTACACCGCCGCGGTATATCTCGTGGCCCTGCCAGGCGGCTGGATAGCGGACCGGTTGCTTGGCGCACAGAGAGCGGTCTTCTCAGGTGGCATCCTGATCATGAGCGGGCATTTCGTGCTTGCCGTGCCGTCGGTTTATTCGTTCTTTCTGGGCCTGTTGCTGGTCGTGCTCGGCACCGGCCTGCTGAAGCCGAACGTCAGTGCAATGGTCGGCGAATTGTATGAGGCCGGCGACGCTCGCCGCGACGGGGGCTTCACGATCTTCTACATGGGGATCAACGTTGGCGCTTTGCTCGGCCCCCTGGTTTGCGGCACGTTGGCCCAAAGCCCGAACTTCGGCTGGCACTTTGGTTTCGCCGCCGCGGGCGTCGGCATGTTGTTCGGTGTCGTACAGTTCTGGGTGACAAGGCGGCATCTGGGGGATGCCGGCCGGTTCCCGTCATCCTCCGGCGATGCGCAACGCGATGCAGCCGGCAGGCGCAAAGGCTGGCTTGCCGTCGCCGGCGGCATGCTGATTGTCGGGATCGTCGTCGCGCTTGCCATGAACGGTGTGCTCGACCTCGATCCCGTCACGATTTCGCGCCAGACCGCGTACTTGATAGCCGCCATGGCCGCGCTTTATTTCGGGTACCTGCTGTTCTTCGCGAACCTGGACAGCGTGGAAAAGAAACGCGTTATCGTCCTCATAATCCTGTTCATGGGATCGGCGATGTTCTGGTCCGGCTTCGAGCAGGCCGGGAGTTCCCTCAATATCTTTGCCGACCGGTACACGCAGCTGGAGTTCGGAGCGATCACACTCCTGTCCACCTGGTTCCAGTCGCTCAATTCGACTTTCATCATCATTTTCGCGCCTGTCTTCGCCTGGATGTGGATCTGGCTGGCGAGAAGGAACCTCAACCCGTCTACACCTGCCAAGTTTGGCATCGGCCTGATCCTGCTTGCCATCGGCTTCCTGGTGATGGTCGGGGCCTCGATGATCGTTGCGAACGGCGAACAGGCATTGCCGACATGGCTGCTATTCACTTACCTGTTTCATACCCTCGGCGAACTGCTGGTGTCGCCCGTGGGCCTCTCCGTCACAACCAAGCTGGCGCCGCAAAGGTTCGTCGGACAGATGATGGGCATCTGGTTCCTGGCGATGTCGCTGGGCAACCTGATTGCGGGGCAGATCGCGGGCGACTTCGACCCGAGCGATCTTCAGGCTTTTCCGGGACAGTATGTGCAGATTGTCCTTACGACCGGTGGGACGGGCCTGATCCTTTTGTTGTTCACGAAGCCGATCAGAAAATTGATGGGCGGCATCGACTAAAACCACGGCAATGTCCTTATCGAGGCGCTGTCGGAATCGTGGAGAGTCAGAGATGAAGAAACTCGTATTCTGCGGCTTGCTTGCGCTTGCCGTTGTCGGTTGCGACACCGAAGTCAGCGTCAAAGAGGAGGGGGGCGCCAACACGCCTCAGGATGAACCCGCCGATCAGTTCGTCGAGCGGATCAACGCCGAACTGGAAGAACTGAGCACGGAACTCGGCGCCGCCGCCTGGGTTCGCGCAACCTACATCAATGAAGATACCGCGATCCTGAGTTCCCTGGCGACTGAGCGCTACGCCGCATGGCACAGCCGGTCCGTCGCCGAATCGCTGAAGTATGCCGATATGGATCTGGCGCCGCGCACCGCAAGGGCGCTGGAACTCCTGAAGCTCGGCACTGCCGAGCCAGCGCCGGACGATCCGGTGAAGCGAAAGGAGCTCGCGGAGATCACGACTGAGCTGGCCGGAATGTACGGTGAGGGCAAGTATTGCCCCGATGACGGCCGTGAGTGCATGGCTCTGGGAAAGCTCGAGGAGATCATGGCGAAAAGCCGTGACTATGACGAGAACCTGGATGCCTGGGTCGGCTGGCGCACCGTATCGCAGCCGATGCACGAGAAGTACCGCCGCTTTGCGGAACTCGCGAACGAAGGCGCGGCGGAACTCGGGTTTGCCGATCTCGGCGAGATGTGGCGCTCCGGTTACGACATGAGCCCCGCGGAATTCGAACAGGAATCGCTGCGGCTGTGGAACCAGGTCAAGCCGCTTTACGATGCCCTGCACTGTCACGTACGAGCCGAACTGGCAGAGTACTACGGCCAGGACAAGGTACCTGCGGATCGACCGATCCCGGCGCACCTTCTCGGTAATATGTGGGCGCAGGACTGGGCGAATCTTTACGACCTGCTCGAACCTTACGAGGGTGTCGCCGAGTTCGACATCGATAGCGCGCTTACCGAGCAGAAGTACACGCCGCAGCAAATGGTCAAGTCCGCGGAACAGTTTTACGTTTCGCTGGGGCTGCCGGAATTGCCCCAGACGTTCTGGGAACGCTCGCTTTTCACCAAGCCCGCGGATCGCGAGGTGATCTGCCATGCCAGTGCCTGGGGTCTGGACGGAGGTAAGGACCTGCGTATCAAGATGTGCATCAGGGGCACTTACGAAGACTTGCGCACCATCTATCACGAGCTGGGACATAACTTCTACCAGCGTGCATACAGCGAACAGCCTCCGGTGTTCCGGGGCGGCGCGCATTCCGGGTTTCACGAGGCGATCGGCGATACGATCACCTTGTCGATGACTCCCGATTACCTGCAGCAGGTAGGGCTCATACCGCTGGCGACTGAAAGCGAGGAGGCCGTGATCAATCGCCAGATGCAGCAGGCACTGGACAACATCGCGTTTCTTCCGTTCGGCAAGCTGATCGACGAGTGGCGCTGGGGAGTCTTTTCGGGAGAAATCAGCCCGGAAAACTACAACAAGGCCTGGTGGGAGTTGCGCACTCGCTATCAGGGTATTGCGCCGCCGGTCGAGCGCACCGAGGAGCATTTCGACCCGGGCGCCAAGTACCACATTCCCGGCAATACATCCTACACACGGTATTTCCTGGCGAGAATCCTGCAGTTCCAGTTCCAGCGCGCGTTGTGCGAAACGGCCGGATACGAAGGCCCGTTGCATGAATGTTCGATCTACGGCAGCAAGACCGCGGGCGAGAAGCTTCAGGCGATGCTTGCCGCAGGCGCGAGCGAGCCCTGGCAGGACACGCTCGCGAAGCTGACCGGAACGCGCGAGATGGATGCGACGGCAATTGTCGAATACTTCGAGCCGTTGATGGGTTGGCTCGAAGAACAGAACCAGGGACGAAGCTGCGGCTGGTAACCGGCATGTACGACTTCGAAAAGCTCGGTGCGTTTTACCTGGGCAAGCGGGTCGATCCCGATACCGCAAAACTCACCGACGAGCTGGTTCTGTACGATTCGCGGGACCTGACGACGCATGCGGCGATCGTCGGCATGACGGGGTCCGGAAAGACCGGCCTCGGCATCGGGATGCTGGAAGAGGCCGCGCTGGATCATATTCCGGTCATCGCAATCGATCCGAAGGGCGACCTCGGTAACCTGCTGCTCACCTTTCCCGAACTCGACCCCGGAGATTTTCGCCCGTGGGTCAACAGCCGCCAGGCGGCCGACCAGGGAATCACAACCGACGAGCTGGCGGGCAATGAAGCCGCGTCGTGGAAGGAAGGGCTCGAAGAATGGGGGCAGGACGGGGCGAGGATCGCGAAGCTCCGGGACAGCGTGGACATGGCAATCTACACGCCCGGTAGCAACGCGGGATTGCCGGTGTCGGTATTGCGTTCCTTCACCGCGCCGGGCAAACAGCTCGTCGACGATGCCGATCTTTATCGAGAACGGATCGGCGCGACTGCGACTGGCCTTCTGTCGCTGCTGGACATCGATTCGGATCCCGTCACCAGTCGCGAGCACATCCTGCTTTCGAAAATACTGGACGATCACTGGCGGCAGGGGCAGAACCTCGACATCCCGAACCTGATCGGTGAGATCCAGAAACCGCCGTTCGATCGCGTGGGCGTGATGTCGCTGGAATCGTTTTATCCGGCCGACGATCGTTTCGCACTCGCAATGCGGCTCAACAACCTGCTCGCGGCCCCGGGTTTCGAGGCATGGATGCAGGGCGAGGCGCTGAACCCTGCCAGGCTGTTGTACACCGATGGCGGCAAACCGCGCATCTCGATCATGTCGGTTGCTCATCTGGCGGAAGCCGAGCGGATGTTCTTCGTCTCCATGCTCCTGAACGAATTGATCGCGTGGATGCGCATACAGCAGGGCACGACCAGCCTCAGGGCGGTCCTGTACATGGACGAAATCTTCGGCTACATGCCGCCCGTCGCGAACCCGCCGAGCAAGCAGCTGTTCCTGACGCTTCTGAAACAGGCCCGCGCCTACGGACTCGGCCTGGTGCTGGCAACGCAGAATCCGGTAGACCTCGACTACAAGGGCCTGTCCAACACCGGCACCTGGTTCATCGGGCGCCTGCAGACGGAACGTGACAAGGCGCGGGTCATGGAGGGTCTGGAGGGCATCGCCCACGGTGGCCGATTCGACCGGCAGAAGACGGAGCAAACGCTCGCCGGGCTCGGTAAGCGGCAGTTCCTGCTGCACAACGTGCACGAGGAAGAGTCGGTCGTATTCGGCACTCGCTGGGCGATGTCGTACCTGGCAGGTCCGATGACACGCGAGCAGATCAGGATTCTGATGGCCGGAACCGAACAGCCTGACGGTCCGGCGAAAGGCGCTCCCGCGACCGCGGCGCCTGCCGTAACGCCCGCAGAAACTGCAACGAGCGCCGCTCGTGATGCGCCGCTGCTTTCGCCATCCATACGTCAGTTCTATAGCGCGGCCGGTGGCGAGGGCGCGGTTTACGCCCCCCGTCTCGCCGGAGCCGCCGAGATTGCTTTTTCCTCCAGCCGCCATTCCATCGAGGAGAGCCGTCACTGCCTGTACGCGCTGCCGTTCAATGACGGTCCCGTCGCGGTCGACTGGGAGGATGCCGAACGCCTGTCACTGGAGGTGCAGGAACTCACCGACAAGCCTGCGGAAGGAGTCGCCTTTGCCGAATGTCCGCCCGCGGCAGCGAAAGCGGCGAATTACGCGAAATGGGAAAGATCCTTCAAATCGTGGCTACGCCAGAACGAGCACATCCGGCTGCTGCGCAGCCAGAGATTGCGATTGACCTCGTCACCGGGCGAGAGCGAGGGCGAGTTCCGCGCACGGTTGCAGCACGCGGCCGCCGAAAGGCGGGATGATGCGATTGCAAAGGTTCGAAAGCGTTACGCGACGAAGGCCACGACGCTGGAGAATCGTCTGCTCCGGGCGCGGCAGGCGATCGAACGTGAGGCCGGCCAGTCCACGACGAAGATGGTGAGTACTGCGGTCTCCTTCGGCACGGCGATACTGGGCGCCGTTCTCGGGCGCAAGCGCCTGTCCGCGACGACGGCGAGTCGCGTCGGATCCGCGATCAGGAATGCGAGTGGCGCGCGAAAACAGGCATCAGACGTCGAGCAGGCCAGGCGCAGGCAAGCGAAAGTACTGGCGGATATAGAACGGCTGAACGCCGAGCTGGAAGAAGAAGTGGCGGCACTCGATACGACCGGAGATGTGCAATCCGAGGAACTGACGCAAATCGTCGTGAAGCCCAAGGCCAGTGACATTCGGGTCTCGTTGTTCGGGCTGTTGTGGATGCCGGACCGCTGACCCGAGCCCCGCAGTTCCCTATTGACCCAGGCAGACGCCTGCATATGCCAGGGTGACACCGGCGTTCTCGAGCTGGCAGTTGTTCTCATAGGTATTGCCATCGAGACCGCACACCGGCTGGTAGACGCGCGGGCAGTTCTTGCCCTGTAATTCGCACAATCCCGCGTGCAATATGCGCACACCCTTTCGTTCTGCCTGGCATGCGTTGCCGTAGGTCGTCTCGTCGTCGCCGCATACCGGCACGTACATGCCTGGACACGGTCGAACGTTGCAGGCTCCTTCCGTGAACGTCGTGACACCGGCTGCTTCCGCTTCGCAGGCGTTGGCGTAGCTCTCACCGTCAGGACTGCAGACCGGGACATACACCTCCGGACAGCGTCCGGCGCAGCTCCCCTGGCGCTGGACCGGTATCCGTTCCAGTTCGGCTTCGCAGCGATTACGGTACGTGCGGGCGTTCATGCCGCAGACCGGCTCGAACGTTTCCGGACAACCGTCGTCGGCGCACACACCGGGGCTGGCAATGTCGACCGCAGCGCGCTCCGCCTGGCAGGCATTGCCATACGTGTTGTTATCAACGCCGCAGACGGGCGAGAAATCCTCCGGGCAGGGCTCTTCCGCGCCGCCACACATGCCCTCGGATTCGATTTCCACACCGGAGGCTTCGGCAAAGCAGGCATTGCTGTAGGTATTCCCGTCCGCCCCGCACACAGGTTCGAACTCTTCACCGCAGGCGGCCGCCCCGGCGCAGAGGCCCGTCGACTGCACCTCGACACCGGCCTCCTCCGCGACGCAGGCATTGCCGTAGGTCTTGCCGTCTGCTCCGCAAACGGGATCGAATTCGTCCGGGCACGGAGTCGCTTCCCCTTGTTCCGCTTCTGCCTGCCCGTTTTCGCATTCGCCCATCGAGGCCACTTCGACGCCGGAGCGGCGCGCCACGCAATCGTTGCTGTAAGTCTGTGCGTCGACCCCGCATACCGGATCGTATTGCATGGTGCAGGCAACGTCGTCGGAGGCCTGCGCGAAGATGGTATCGAGATCGAAAGCGCCGGCGTTGGCCGACATCGGAAGGAGAAAGAGCAGGACGAGCGCGATTCTGTTCATGCTTTCACTGTAAGTTACCGGCGGTGGAGCGTAACCCTTTGAACCACATCCCGGCCTGAGGTTCAGCCGCGCAACGTTTCAATCACCGGCGGTGTGAGCGCCGGAGCCCTCTCCGACCGGGGCGTGCTGATTACCACGAAAGGCTTCAGCCGGCGCGGCCGCGACCGGAAAGTGGAGAAGGATAAGCGCCGCCGCCAGAAGCGCGGCTGCGGCTCCGGGTGTTCGCGCAGCAGCGGCGTTCACGTCACTTTGCTGTGCATTACCCCGAGGCTCCGGAGGCGTTCCAGTGCCTCGATCAGCTGAACGTCGCCTTCGCGATCGACGGCCGTACCGCCCGCGGACGGCAGATTGCCGGGTCCGTCCACGAACACGTCAGGCGAAATGCCTTTCTTGTGGATCGAATCTCCCGATGGCGTGTAATAACGGGAAGTGGTGAGCTTTATGGCGCGCCCTTTCGACAGTGGCATGACCGTCTGAACGAGGCCTTTGCCGAAAGTCTCGGTGCCGACGATCAGAGCCCGACGATGATCCTGCAGCGCCCCCGCGACGATTTCGGACGCCGAGGCGGAACCACGATTGACCAGTACGACGATCGAAGCACCATCAAGGATGTCGCCTCGCCTGGCCTTTTTCGTGAAGCGTGCTTCGGGCGTTCGCCCATCCGCGGTGACGATCACCCCCGAGTCGAGAAACAGGTCCGAGACGTCTACCGCAGCATCCAGGATTCCGCCGGGATTGTTGCGGAGATCCAGGACCAGACCCGTCAGCATCGTGCCGTCGCGGTCGCGCACTTCCTCCATCATTTCGTCGATGGCGCGGCTCAATTCGTCGGGCGTGGTTTCGTTGAACTGGCTTACACGAACGTAGCCGTAGGAGGGATCCAGGATTTCATGCCGCACGCTGGCGACATGGATGCTCTCCCGCTTGATGACGAATTCGAGCGGCTCCGGCTCGGCTTCCCGCGCAACCGTGATTGCGACATCGGAGCCCGGCGTACCGCGCATGCGGTCGATGGTTTCGTGCAGTCGCTCCGGATCGACGGCAACGCCGTCGATCGCCACGATCGTGTCACCGCTCTGGATTCCCGCGCGCTCCGCCGGCGTATTGTCGATGGGCGCAACGACCCTGATCTCGCCATCCAGAGTGCTGACTTCGATCCCGACGCCCGAGTAATTGCCGGTAGTGCTGATGCGGATGTCCTGGTACTCGGCTTCGTCGAGATACTGCGAATGAGCATCCAGATCGGCCACCATTCCACGCACGGCGCTTTCGAGAAGCGCGCTGTCGTCGATCGGTTCGACGTAGTCTCGCTTCACGCGCTCCATGACCTCGGCAAACAGCCGCGCCTGCTCCCACGACAGGTCCCCTTCGGGCGCCGGATCCCGCCCACCGAGCAGCGCGCCGCCTATCGAGAGACTGACGCCGAGCATGGTACCAATGACGAGCACCAGAATCCCTCTGGTTTTCAAGGACATTTACGCCTCCCGACACGGTCGGGGCCGACCGTTAAAGATATCGACCGAAGATATCATAGCGTCT
>Ga0268386_10001922_pt1 | contig 14500 bp, 13 predicted proteins | sample RVTome_15_FD_200260 | JGI IMG/M metagenome (GOLD analysis project Ga0268386, IMG submission 200260) | Soil microbial communities from uranium-contaminated site in the Upper Colorado River Basin, Wyoming, United States - RVT150D86... ...
CGCATCAGCAGCGTCGCGGTCTGGTCCGCGAGCCGGTACTCGCGTCCGTCGGGACCCGTCATCTCGACCGTCCCGCGGACCGCGTCGGCGACGTTGACCTGTCCCTCGACCATGTTCGACCAGGTCGGAGCGTTCGCGTCTTCGAAGTCGGCCATGAAGCAGCGCGCGCCGCTGTTCAACGCGTTGATCACCATCTTGCGATCGGTGGGGCCCGTGATCTCGACCCGGCGGTCTCGCAGGTCCGAGGGCGCGGGCGCGACCCGCCACTCCGCGTCCCGCACGTGGCGGGTCGCTTCGAGGAAGTCCGGTCGCTCGCCCTCGTCGAGCCGGATCTGGCGTTCGACACGTGCCTCGAGCAGCTCGACCCGGCGCGCGCCGAACTCACGCTGGAGCCCCGCCACGAACGCGAGCGCCTCCCCGGTCAGGATCTCGTCGAACCCGGCCTCAGCCGAACCGAGGACCTCGAGGCCGTCGGGATGCGTCACGGCCCGAGCCCTACCCGCTCCCGCGCAGCCCGTCTGGGGAGAGGCCCGCCCGCTCCAGGACCTCGGCCTGATCGACCGCTCCGGACGACACCGCGAGCCGCAGGTACCGGAGCAGGCCCATGATCGTCGCCGGCTCGTCGAGCACGCCCTCCGTGGCGGCGCCCGCGCGCCAGGCGCCGACGCGTCCGGTGGCGTCGTCGAGATGCGGGAGCAGCCAGCCGTACACCGCGGCGTACCGGCTGACCAGATGCGAGGGGTGCAGGTCCCATCCCTGGTAGAACCCCGCGGAGAGCGAGTGCCGGACGTGGCCGGCGTGCACGCGCCACGCGGCGTGGACGTCCTCGGTCCGATCGCTCGCCGGCACGACGTTGCTCGAACCGTCGCTGATCGCAACGGCGGTACCGGCCAAAGCCACCTGCAGCAGCCGGCGCGCGAGATCGTTCGCCGGGTGATCGAGTCGCTGCTCCCACGGCATGAGGCCGAGCGAAGCGGTGTAGTCGAACACGCCGACATGCATCGCGGTGAGCCGCCCGCCCGCCGCATCCAGGATCCGCGGCGCGGCGACCGCACCGTCGGGAGCGATCACCGACCGCGGGGTCTCGACCTGCACCTCGAAGCGCAACGTCCGGTCGGCCAGACCGAGCCCGAGCTCGAGCCGCTCGAGCACCTCGGCGAAGATCGCGACGTGCTCGGCCGTGTTGACCTTCGGGAACGTGACGACGAACCCCTCGGGGAGCCCGCCCGCGGCCTCGATCAGGGTCGTCAGGAACGTGTCGAGGGTTCGGACGCTCCGAGCCTGTCTCCCGTCGGCGAACGACTTCACGCGCAGGCCGAACGATAGCGGGGCGGTTCTGGACTCGTGGTCCGCGTGGACGGCTCGAGCCGCCTCCTCCGCGTGCCGGTCCTCCTCGTCGTCGGGCCGGGCGCCGTACCCGTCCTCGAAGTCGACCCTGAGGTCCTCGACCGGCTGCCGCTCCAGCTTCTCGTGGACACGCGTGCGGGCGCGCTCGGCGACGGGAGCATCGACGCCGAACGCCTCCTCGAACGCGGCCGGGTCGGGCGCATGGGTCTCGAGCAACCGGAGCGCCTCCGTCCCGAACCCGACCGTCGTCGTCGGCGTGATGCGATCGGCCGGCACGTACAAGGTGTGCAGTGGCTGGCTCGCGGCGGCGTCCTCGGGGAAGCGACGCCGATGCTCGGCCTCGGCCTCGGCGGCCCGCTCGAGCAGGTCTGACCAGCCGTCGTCGGAAAGCGACCGGCTCACGCCGGGAAGGCGCCCTCGGTCCGCCGCACCGTCCCCTCGATCCTGCCCGAGGGCGTGTCGGTCACCACGAAGACCTCGCCCTCGTTGCGCAACCCGTACGGCGCGAGGTCGACCGCGATGTGGTGCAGGTTCGGGAGCGAGAACCAGATCTCGTCGACGCTCGGACACGAATCCACCACGGCGCGACCCATCTCCCACAGCGTGTGCTGCACCGAGTTGCTCTCGTCGTGGTGGGCGAAGGCGTGGACGATCACGTCCTTCACGCATCGGCGCTCGACCCCGAAGTCGAGGTCGGTCGAGCCGTAGCGCCACTCGGCCTCGAGGTTCGTCGCCATGATGCGGTCGTCGGTCGCGGGGAGCGTGGTGTACCGGTCCTCGAGGAATCCCGCGAAGGCGGACCCGGTCGTCTTCAAGACGTAGAGCTCGTCGAGCCCCGCGGACAGACGAACGCCTCCGCGTTCGCGCAGGGCATGGGCGGTCCAGCGATGGGCTCCCCGCGTGAACGAGTGGGGGTGGGGCCGGCCCTCGATCTGGACGCGGTCCCACGGCCGCTCGGTGATCCAGGTCTCCGCGCGCGTCGCCGCCGGGGAGGCGTCGAGCAGGTAGTCGGTGTATCGGAGCGCGAACGCCTCGATCCCCTCGTCCGGCCGTTGCTTGGCGAGCGCATACACGGATCCCCGCATCGTGTCGGTCGGCAGGACGCTCGCGTTGTCGCCCTTCGTGTGGACGTCCTCGAACTCGCCCTCCAGGCGGACCTCGACCTCCCGCTCGAAGAACTCGTGCTGGCCGTCACGCCGGACGACCGTCGCGAGACGGATCCCGGCCTTGCCGTACCGGTTCGGACCGAGGGTTGCGCCCACCTCAGGTGCCACGGTAGGTGGAGTAGCCGAACGGGCTCAGCAGGAGCGGCACGTGATGATGCTCGCCGGGAACGCTCACCGAGAACTCCACCGTGACGGCCGGGTAGAAGGTCTCGACACCCCGCGCCCCGAAGTATCCACCCGAGTCGAAGCGGACGCGGTACGTCGCCGCCATCGGTTCGGTGCCCTCGGGCAGGAGGTCGCCGAGGCGCCCGTCCTCGTCGGTCAGACCCGCTCCGACCGGCTCCCAGCCGCCCCCGGCCATGACCTCCAGCTCGACCGCGACGCCGGCGGCGGGTCGCCCGATCGAGGTGTCCAGCACGTGCGTCGTGAAGGCTCCCATGCTGGGCATCATCCTCCGGTGGGGGCGAGCGGCGCCACGGGGCGGACGAGCTTCTCGAGGCGGAGCCGCGTGATCTGGCGTTGCTGTTCGGTCGCCTCGGCCAGCTCGGTCGCGGGGTCGTTGTCGAGGCGGACGCGCAGGGCGTCGAGCATCTCCTGCGCGCTCCTGCCCGTGGCGTTGATCAGGAAGACCATTCCGAACCGATCCTCGTACTCGCGGTTGGCCACCTCGAGCGCTCGGAGAACTTCGTCGCTCATATCGGCCGTACCGGTCTGCTCGCTCCGCGCCCACGCAGATCCGCCGCCGTCGCCGATCCGGGGATGCTCGGCGAACGCCTCGAGCCGGTCGCCGGCCGACAGCCCCGCCCACACGTCGTCGGAGGTCTCGAGCAGCGCGTCGAAGGTGGCGAACGGCCGAGCCTCCTGCAGCCGCTTGGCCCACGCGCGCGAGCCGCAGCACGCGAGCACCCGCTCCTCGAACAGCTCGGGCGTCTTGGCGTTCAGCCAGCGGACGCCGAACGAACGCCAGCCGTCGTCGGTCACCCTCCCGTGCACGCGGAGCCGAGCCACCCCGCCGTCGGGATGGATGTTCAGCCGGACCTGGGTCGCAGGCGCCGGCGGGTCGATCGGGAACGCGACCCGCCGATGTGGGCCGAGCTTGCGACGCGAGAGGACCTCGGACCATGCCGGCTCGGCCTCCGGGTCGGCGGCCACGTCGGGCGTGACACGGACGTCCAGCGAGCAGGTGTTCGGGTAGTTCCCCTTGAAGTTCGACGTGTCGACGTCGACGCGTTCGATCTGCGTCTCGGCGGCCAGCCGAAGCACAACCCAGTCGTGGCCCTCGCCGCGCCGCCTCCTCGTCTCCCACCCGTCGTGCATGCCGTGCGAGTCGCCCGGCGCGATGAGGTTGTGCGGCGAGGAGAAGAACAGGTCGCTCGCGTCCAGCACGGACCCGCCCGAGAGCGAGGCCGCGACGTCGGTTCGGCCACCGGGGTCGGTCAGCGTTCTGAGGTCGGGAAGCGGTTCGCCGTGCACCCGGAGCCTCGCGACCCCGCCGTCGGGGAAGATGTTGAGGCGAAGGTGGGTGACTCGGAGCGGCGAGGCCACGTCGAACCGGTTGACCGAGTCGCCCTCGAGCGGGGACTCGGACAGCAGCTCGAACCACTCCACCCCGGTGATGTCGTCCTCCTCGACCACGGCACCCTCGACCGAGCAGCGATCGGGGTAATTGCCCCGGAAGAAGCTGGTGTCGACGACGGCGCCTCGGACGATCCCCGCCACGCCGAGGCGGACGATGCACCAGTCGTGACCCGGATCGCGCCGGCGGCGCGTCTCCCAGCCGTCCATCTCCTTGCCCCGGTCGGTGTAGCGATCGGGATCGAAGACGGGAGCCCCGGGCTGCAGCAGGTTCTCCTTGGGCGCGAAGAACTCGTCGTTCGCGATCAGCACCATCCCACCGAGGCGCCGAGCGGCGAGGTCGGGCAGCGTCGTGAAGTCGCTCACGCCGCTCCCCGTCGAAGCAGGCGACCCACCTGCTGGTTCGGGAAGCGGCCGTCCGTGTAGACCTGCACACCCCGAACGTACGTGGCGACGACCCGTCCGTCGAGTCGCCGTCCAGCGTACGGCGTGACCGGGTTGCGGTGGTGGAGCTCGGAGGGGTCGATCTCGGATGCCTCGTCCGGTTCGAACAGCACGAGGTCGGCGTCCTTGCCTTCGGCGATCGCGCCCTTACGCTCGAGCCCGGCGATCCGGGCCGGACCTTCGCTCATCCAGCGGCAGACGTCCTCGAGCCCGAACCCTCGAGCACGGGCCTCGGTCCAGACCGCCCGGAGGCCGAGCTCCACGGAGGCGATGCCGCCCCACGCCTCGAAGAACGAACCGGCCTTCAGCTCCGGTAGGCACGGTGAGTGGTCGGACACGACGCTCGAGAGCGCCCCGGCTCGAAGACCCTCCCACAGACGTTCCCGATTCTCGGCGTCCCGGATCGGAGGCGCGCATTTGAACTCGGTCGAACCGTTCGTGATCTCCTCGGCTTCGAACGAGAGGTAGTGCGGACAGGTCTCGGCCGTGACCCGCCCCTTCGAACCATCGACGAAGTCGAGACACGATGACGCCGAGAGATGCAGGACGTGCGTTCGACACCCAGTCGCGAGGCTCGCCGCGATCACGCCAACGACCGCCCCCTCCTCGGACTCGAGCGGTCGGGATGCCAGGTACGTCGGGTATGCGAACGGGTCTGCCCCCGCCAGGCGTTCCGCCGCCGCTTCGATCGGTCCAGGGAGCTCGGCGTGCACGATCAGCAGCCCGTCGAACGCCGCGATCTCCGTCATCGCCTCTCGGAGCTGAACGAGATCCAGCGGTGGGAACTCGGTAACACCTGACGGGCACATGAACGCTTTGAACCCAAAGACGCCCGCTCGATGGAGGTCGACCAGATCGCCGAGGTTGCCGGGGACGGCCCCACCCCAGAACCCGACGTCCACGTGCACCTTGCCCTCGGCCGCCGCGCGCTTCTGGGCAAGCGCCTCGGGCGAGGTCGTCGCCGGGATGCTGTTGAGCGGCATGTCGATGATCGTCGTCACGCCGCCGGCCGCGGCCGCCCGGGTCGCCGTGTCGAACCCCTCCCACTCGGTGCGTCCGGGCTCGTTGACGTGCACGTGGGTGTCGACGAGCCCGGGCAAGATCACGCCGTCGCCGACCTCGACGACCGGAACACCCGACGGCACGTCATCGAACGCCGCCACGCGCTCGACGCTCCCGTTCGCGATGTGGATGCAGGCCTCGCGCGTGCCGTCGGGCGTCACCACCCGGCGGCCGCGGATCAGGAGTTCGGCTCCGTGCACCACCGCATCGTGGCACGCGCCCGAACGCCTACGCTAACCGCCGTGAGGACCGTCCTTCGCGGTGCGCGGTGGCCCGGTGACGTCGCGGTCCGCGACGGCCGGATCGAGGCCGTCGGGTCGATGGCCGAGGAGCCGGGCGACGAGGTGATCCGATGCGACGGGGACCTCGTCACCGCAGGGCTCGTGAACACGCATCACCACCTCTACCAGTGGATGACGCGGGGCCGGTGCGTGGGGTGCGACCTCTTCGGCTGGCTCGTCGAGCTCTACCCCGTCTGGGGACGCCTCGACGTCGCGGACGTTCGGGCGGCCGCGCTGGTCGGGCTCGCCGAGCTCGCGCTCACCGGCTGCACGACCGCGGCCGACCATCACTACCTGGTGCCGCGCGGCGACGACACGGTGTTCGACGCGATCGTGGACGCCGCGAGGACGGTCGGGATCCGCCTCCACCTGGCCCGCGGCTCGATGGACCTGGGCGAATCCCGGGGCGGCCTTCCTCCGGACCATGTCGTCGAGGAGATCGACGCGATCCTCGCATCGACCGAGTCGGTGATCGCGCGGCACCACGACGGCGAGCGCGTCATCGTGACGGTCGCGCCGTGCAGCCCGTTCAGCGTCACGCCCGAGCTCATGCGCGAGTCGGCGGCGCTCGCCCGCCGCCACGGCCTCCGGCTGCACACCCACCTGGCCGAGACGGTCGACGAGGAACGCGACGTGCTCGAACGCTTCGGCCGGCGTCCCGTGGATCTGCTCGGCGACCTCGGGTGGATCGACGGCGACGTGTGGGTGGCGCACGGGATCCACTTCGACGACGCCGAGGTGGCTCGGCTCGGGGCCGCCGGGACGGGAGTGGCGCACTGCCCGTCGAGCAACGCACGGCTCGGCGCCGGGATGTGCCGTGTGGTCGACCTCGAGGCCGCGGGCGCGCCCGTGGGCCTCGGCGTGGACGGGGTGGCGTCCAACGAGGTCGGCGGCCTGCAGCCCGAGCTCCGGCAGGCGCTCTACACGGCTCGACAGCGTGCCGGCCGCGCGGACGTGTTCATGCCTCCGGATGCGCTCCGCCTGGCGACCGAGGGCGGCGCTCGGTGCCTCGGGCGGGGCGACATCGGCGTGCTCGAACCCGGCTACCGGGCAGACCTGGTCGTCTGGCCCGGCGACGATCTCGGCGACGTCCCCGACCCGCTCACGGGACTGGTCCTCGGTCCCGATCGGCGAGCCCGGCACGTCCTGGTCGAGGGGGAACCCGTCGTCCGTGACGGTGTGCTCCTCGGGGCGGACGAAGGCGCGCTCCGCCGAGACCTGGCCGAACGCGCCCGCCGGCTCTGGCCCTGAACGCGGGTCCGAACCCTCGCGGGAGATCGTGCCCACCATCGCCATCGCCTAGGGTGCGTCGACATGCCGCTGCAGAACCGCGTGACGCCGCTCGGCGACCTCGTCGCCGAACCCGGACGCGGGCTCGTGTACGGGAACCGTGGGTGCCTGCACGACGAACGGGGTCGCATCCGCCGGCGGTTCAACGGCAAGCGGTGGATCGCGTGCCGGCTTCGGTTCCGCGGCTGGCATCGAGAGCCGCTGCTGCAACCGGGCCGCTTCACCGAGCTGTTCTTCCTCGACGAGGCGACCGCGTTCGCCGCGGGGCATCGTCCATGCGCGCTCTGCCGCCGCGAGGACTACGTGCGGTTCGGGGAGATCTGGCGCGAGCTGCATCCGGACCAGGTCGGCGCCGACGCGATCGACGGGCAGCTCCACACGGAGCGGATCGATGCGGGGTCGCGCACGCATCGTCTGCACGAGGCGGCGCTCGACGAGCTCCCCGACGGCGCGTTCGTCCTGCGAGGCGATGTGCCGTTCCTCGTGGTGGGCGACGAGCTTCTGCGGTGGACGACCGCGGGGTACGTCGAGCACACACCCAGACCCGCTCGCGCCCGAACGACGCTCGTTACACCCCCATCGCTGGTGGAAGTACTGCGGGCCGGCTGGCGTCCGAAGGTCCCGCTGCTCCATCCGTCGGCGGCGCCGGACGACGCAACGGGGTAGCCGCGGCGTCGGGAGGGGCGACTGATCGGGCGCTACCATGCACGGCGTGTCATCGGCGCCGGCGATGCAGACCTTCTACGACGGCTGGGCGAACTACCAGCGACTTCTCCTCACCGCGATCCGCGAGCTGACGCCGGAACAGCTCGCGCTTCGGCCCGCTCCGCGCCTCTGGGCCGTCTGGCAGCTCGCCGGTCACATGGCTGGATCGCGGGCCTACTGGTTCCACGACGTCCTCGGCGAGGGTGACCCGGCCACTCGTGACTTCTTCCGCGTGACCAGCACGACGGTTCCCGACCTGCCGCTCGAGGACGCGGGGTGGGAGGACGATGAGGACCACCCTCGGGGGCCAGAGGAGGTCGTCGACGCTTTCGAGCTGACCTGGGCGACGATCGACGACTGCCTCCAGCGCTGGACGCCGGACGACCTCGCTGTCGAGTTCACGCGCCTGCGCCGCACGGGCACCCAGACGTTCACACGACAGTGGGTGATCTGGCACCTGATCGAGCACGACCTCCATCACGGCGGGGAGATCTCGCTCATCCTCGGGAGCCACGGCCTCTCCGGCCTCGACCTGTAACGAGCCTCGTCGATCCCGGCATCGATCGCCCGAGACCATCGTCGTCGACCCGACCGCGCGTTGCCACCGGGCGACCCCCCGCGCAAGCAACGACCGACGGTAGGTGGCGGGAGGGGTGGGATTCGAACCCACGTACGGGTCGCCCCGTAAGCGGTTTTCAAGACCGCCGCCTTCGTCCGCTCGGCCACCCTCCCGCCGCAAAGGGTAGCCGAGGCCGAGCACGACCCGTTTCTGCCACCATGGTCCGATCGACATGACCGAGCGCAACCGACGCGAGAGCACCGGGCCCTGGGGCGACCGGCTCGACCCGAGCACCGACGAGGCGAGGTACCGCGCGCTCGTGGAGAACCTGCCCGCGGTGATCTACCAGGTGGCGCCGGACGACGACCGCCGGACCATGTACGTGAGCCCCCACGTGGAAACGGCCCTCGGCTATTCGCGCGAGGAGTGGCTCGGTCAGCCGGACATCTGGATGGAGCTCCTGCACCCGGACGACCGGGAGCAGATCCTGGCCGCGCACGACCTGCACAACGAGACGGGCCGGCCCTGGAGCCGCGAGTACCGGCTGATCGCGAACGACGGCCGGGTCGTCTGGATCCGCGACGTCGCGACGCTGGTCCGGGACGACGACGGCCATCCGGAGCACTGGCTCGGCGTCCAGCTCGACATCACGGAGCTGAAGGCCGTCGAGGGGGAGCTTCGCGGGGCCAGGGACGAGCTCGAGCAGCGCGTCGCCGAGCGCACCGCGGAGCTCGAGGAGGCGAACGCGTTGATGTCGCTCGAGATCGGCGAACGCCGGCGCGCCGAAGCCGATCTCCGAACGGCCGAGCACCGCTACCGGCTGCTCGCCGAGCAGATCCCGGCCGTGACGTACATCTGGGAGCCGAGCCGTCCCGAGGGTGCAGATCCCCGGAACTACACGTCTCCACGGATCGAGCAGCTCCTCGGCTACACCGTGGACGAGTGGCACGCGTCCGAGGACTTCTGGATGTCACGCCTGCACCCGGACGACCGCCCCGGCGTGCTCGCTGGATCTATCCGCTCCGAGACGACCGGCGAGCCGTTCGCGATGGAGTACCGCTACCTCCACAAAGACGGGCACATCGTGTGGGTGGCGGACTATGCGATCTTGCTCTCTGGGGAAGAACGGCGCCGACATTTGTTCCAGGGCGTCATGATCGATGTCACGGCACGCAAGGAGGCTGAGCACGCGGCGGCAGAGTCCGAGCTCCGGTACCGCGACCTGGCCGAACAGGTCCCGGGCATCATCTACATCCTCGACCTGCACCCGACGGAGCACGATTTCACGCTCCGCTACGTGAGCCCGCAGCTCTCGCAGATCCTCGGCTATGACCCCGAGAGCTGGGCAGATACCGATCGTTGGCTCGAGACGGTGCTTCCTGAGGATCGTGAGCGCGTCCGATCGTGGGATGCCGGCATCGCGGACTCGTCCCAGACCGACTTCGAGTTCGAATACCGGATGTTCCACCGCGACGGGAGCATCCGATGGGTGCGAGACCGGGGACACGTCCTTTCGCGGGACGCGCTCGGTCGCCCGACGGTGCTTCAGGGCTTGGTCTTGGACGTGACCGACGCGCGTCGGATCGACAGAGAACACCGTGAGGCCCGGATCCGCTACCGATCGCTCGTCGAGGCGATCCCGGCGATGACCTACGTCGAGCACGCGACCCCGGACGCGCCCGAGGAGTCTCTGTACGCGTTCGTCAGCCCGCAGATCGAGGAGATCCTCGGGTTCACACCCGAGGAGGCGACGAACGACCCTCTCTTCTTCGAGCGGACCCTGCATCCGGACGACCTGGAACGTATCCGGGCCGCGAACATCCAGGCTGAGTCGACCGGTGAGCCGTTCGACGAGGAGTTCCGACAGATCACCAAGGACGGCGGGATCAGGTGGATGCACGACCGCTCGGTCCTGGTCCGCGATGACGACGGCGCGCCGAGCTTCTGGCACGGCGTGACGATCGACATCACCGCCCGGAAGGAGGCGGAGCGTAGCCTTCGTCTGCTCGAGGAGCGGTATCGCTCGCTCGTCGAGCAGATCCCCGCCGTCACGTTCATCGAGACGCCGGGTGGGCCACCCGACGAGACCTGGTTCAGCTACCTCAGCCCGCAGGCCGAGCAGATCTTCGGGTTCAGCGCCGAGGAGCTGCTCGCCAACCCCAACCACTTCGGCGAGTTCGTGCACCCCGAGGACCGCGAACGCGTGTACGCGGCCAACACGTACTCGGAGGAGACCGGCGAGCCCTTCAACGAGGAGTTCCGGATCGTCCGAGCCGATGGCCGCGTCGTGTGGCTCGACAGCCGCGCCGTGCTCGTGCGGGACGACGAGGGCAACCCGCGGTTCTGGCAGGGAGTAGCGATGGACGTCACCGCCCACCGGGAGCTCGAGAGCCGCTTCCGCGACCTCGCGGGGATGGTGTTCGGCGAGCTCGGCGACGACGCCGACTAGCCCTTCGGTCGGAGCTCGCGGAGGCTCTCGGGCAGGTACGTGTGGAGCGCGGTGGGCAGGGCGACGCTGCCATCGGCACGTTGGTTGTTCTCGAGGATCGCGATCAGCGTCCGCCCGATCGCCGTGGCCGTGCCGTTCAGCGTGTGCAGGACCTCAACCTCCCCCGAGCTCCGCCGGATCCTGGTCTGCCCACGTCGCGCGCCGTAGTCGGTGTAGTTCGAGCACGAGGTGAGCTCCCGGTACCGGTCCTGCCCGGGCAGCCACGCCTCGAGGTCGTACTTCTTGGCCGCCGCGCTTCCCAGATCCCCGGCCGCGGTGTTCGTGACGCGGTAGGGGACATCGAGCTTGCCGAGGATCTCCTCCTCGATGCCGAGGATGAACTCGAGCTCATCCCAAGACTCCTCCGGCCGAGCGAACGAGAACATCTCGACCTTGTCGAACTGGTGGACGCGGAACATCCCGCCCATGTCCTTGCCGTAGGTGCCGGCCTCGCGACGGAAGCACGTGGAGTAGCCCGCGTACCGGATCGGCAGGTCGGCCTCGTCGAGGATCTCGCCCGCGTGGAACGCCGCGAGAGACACCTCCGACGTCCCCACGAGGTACAGCTCGTCGGGGCTCGTCACGTAGATGTTGACCTCGTCCGTGGGCAGGAACCCGCTTCCGAACATCGCCTCCTGGCGAACCAGCACCGGCGGGATCACCGGCACGAACCCGCGGACCGTGAGGATGTCGAGCGCGTGCCGGACGAGCGCGAACTGCACCTGCACGATGTCGCCGAGCAGGTAGACGAACCGCGACCCGCTGGTCCGAGCGCCCCGTTCGGTGTCGAGCATGCCGAGGAGCTCACCGAGCACGGCGTGGTCTCGCGGCTGGAACTCGAACGTCGGAGGCTCACCGTGACGCCGAACCTCGACCGCGTCCTCGTCGGTGAACCCGTCGGGCGCCGACTCGTGCGGCACGTTCGGCGTCCTCGCGAGCAGATCCGACAGCTCGGCCTCGACCTGCTCGAGCTGTGGCTCGAGCTCCTTCACCTCCGCGGAGACTCGAGCCACCTCGCCGATCAGCCGCTGCTTGTCCTCGCCCTCGGCGCGGCCGATCGCCTTGCCCGACCGGTTCTGCTCCGCGCGGAGCTCCTCGACGCGAACGGTGAGCTGACGCCGTCGATCGTCGAGGGCGAGGATCAGGTCGACGGCGTCCGCGAGGTTGCGTCGGGCGAGGCCTTTGCGGAAGCGGTCCGGATCCTCCCGGATCGCCCGAACGTCGAGCACCTAGACCTTGGCCTCCTCGGCCTCGGCAGTGGCCCCCTTCGCCGGAGCAGCGGCCTTCTGCGGCTGAGCCTGTGCCGGCTGCTGGTCCATGATCGACTGCCCCTGGAAGATCCCGCCGTCCTCGACGACGAGCGTCTTCGACGTGATGTCGCCGTCGACGCGGCCGCCGCGAGCCAGCTCCGCGCGTCCCTTCACCGTAATCGTGCCCTTGAACCTACCGGCGACCACCACGTTCTGAGCCCGGATGTCCGCCTCCACCTGGCTCTGCGGCGAGAGCAGCACGTCACCCTCGGCGTTGATCTGCCCCTTCACCTGCCCGTCGATCCGGAGCGACCCCGCCGAGACGACCGTGCCCTCGAGCTTGGCCCCCTGTCCGACGATGGTGACCTCTCCACCTTGTCCGCCTTGATCTGCCATCCCTCGCACCTCCGTCCGCACTTTCTCGGTGGTCGTCTCGCCGTGCTCGTCCGAAGGCGCGTGCTCCGGCGCGGCGGGCAGGCCGTCTGCTGCCCGATCCGGGTCGTCCCGCCGCCAGATCACGTCGCCGTCACCGCCCTGTCCGCACCAGGCTCGAGCGCCTGCCGGATCGCCTCCTCTTCTTCGATCGACAGACTGTAGGGGCTGTGGCCCTCCGAGACCGGTTTCGCGTACACCCTCGTGTCGTGTCGCCCGTTGATCGACGTCATGACGACGCCCGTCCCGTTGTCGTCCAGAAGGGCGCAGGAGAACGACAGCCGGCCGCCGACGTCCTCGAACGCGTCGTAGCGCACCAGCCCGACGTTGCGAACCGCGCCCTCGATGTCGGTCTGTTGTCTTCGATCCGTGCCCGCGAGCGCCCGAACCGCCGATTCCAGCCGCGAGAGACGGGTCGACTGGCCTTCGAGGATCCCGTGCAGCACCTCATCCATCTCGACCGGCTCGCGGTGGCGACGCCGGCCCGGCGCCAGGGCCGACAGCACCATCGCCAGTGCGGCCAGTCCGATCGCGACCAGGACGAGCCGGCTGAGGGTTTCTGCTGAGAAGGTCATCGTCGGGATCCGCTCGAAAGGGCCACTGACCTGGGGCTTTCTGCGAGGGCCGAAGTATACAATCAACCCCCTGGCGGTCGAACGGATCGCTCGCCTGGGAGCCGACCGGATGCGACTCGCCTACTTCGATTGCATCGCCGGGATCTCGGGCGACTCGGCCTTGGGCGCACTGGTCGACGCCGGGGTCGACAGGACGGAGCTCCGAGCGCATCTGTCCACGCTCCCCCTCGAACCGTTCGAGCTGGAGTTCGAGGAGGTCGACGAACACGGGGTCGGCGCGATCCGCGCCGAGGTACGGACCTCTCGAACGGCGGGAGTGATCCGAACCTACGCGAGCGTTCGGGCGCTGCTCGACGCGTCCGACCTGCCTCCCGACGCGCTGCACCTCGCGCACCGGATCTTCCACCGATACGCCGAGGCGGAGGCTCGCGTTCAGCGCCGTGACATCGAGACCGTCACGTTCCACGAGCTGGCGGGTTTGGATGCCATCGTCGACGTCACGGGGACGGCGCTCGGGCTGACGATGCTGGGGGTGGAGCGGGTCTTCTCGTCGGCCGTGCCGACGGGGCTCGGTATGGCCCGGACCGAACACGGCGCGACGCCGATCCCGAGCGCCACGGTCATCGAGCTCCTGCGGGGGGCGCCCGTTTTCTCGCGGGGCGTCTCGGCCGAGCTCACGAGCGCGACGGGAGCGGCGATCCTGGCCGCGACCGTCGAGGGGTACGGGGAGCTCCCGGCCCTTCGGGTCGAGGAGGTGGGCTACGGGGCGGGCACCGCTCGGCTAGACTTCCCGAACGTCACGCGCGTGCTCATCGGGACCGAGGAGCCGGCGAGCTCCCTTCCGAGCGTGCCCGGAACGCCGGAGCTCCGGCTGGTTCCGGAGCCGCGAGAGCCGGAGGATCCCGGCGACGCAGGCTGACGTAGGACATCCGACGGGTTGCGGGAGCTCGAACGGCCGTCATAGGTTCGAGAGGAACCGACGAGCCCGAGGATGTGGCGGAATCACGTGGACGTTGCTGGCAACTCTGTTTCGGATCCGATCACCAGGACCGTGTTACCCAACCCCAGGCCCGCACGGGGGCCCAACACCTTTCGGACTAAGGAGGTTCGATGAGGAACCATCGCCGGGCGGGTCTCGCCGCCCTCGCCGCCATCTTCCTGCTTGCCTCGCTGATCGGGTCGGCGGGCGCGCAAGAGGACGATCAGCGCCAGCGCGGCACCGACCAACGAGCCACCTTGAGCGGAGCCCAGCTTCCGCCCGCTGGCATCGTCGCCACCGGCAGACCAGGCAACCTCAAGATGTTCGGAGCCACGGTGGACACGGCC
>Ga0268386_10001923_pt1 | contig 14498 bp, 14 predicted proteins | sample RVTome_15_FD_200260 | JGI IMG/M metagenome (GOLD analysis project Ga0268386, IMG submission 200260) | Soil microbial communities from uranium-contaminated site in the Upper Colorado River Basin, Wyoming, United States - RVT150D86... ...
GGTACTCCAGCCGCGCGCCCATGCCGTAGCCCGCCAGCGCCGCGGTGCCGAAGGGGCCGACCAGCCCGGTCATCAGCACCACGGTCAGGTTCGTGAGGATCGTGTTCAACGAGCCCGGCGCGCCGACCCGCAGGATCTCCCAGAAGCGCGCGCGACGGAACCGCAGCCCGCGCGCCGACAGGCGCACCGTGCTCCGCGGGGAGCAGAGATGAACGGCCAGCACGATGGTGGCCAGCCCGAAGGCGATGAGGTTGGCCGTCGCCGTACCGGCCACCCCGAGCCTCGGGAAGGGGCCCCAGCCCATGACGAGCGCGGGCGCGAGCGCCAGGTAGAGGATGGCCGAGCCGGAGATGGCCGCGGCCGGCAGCGCCATGGTCCCGGTGCCGCGAGCGATGCTCGCCAGCGTGTTGAGCAGCCAGAAGACGACGGCCCCGCCGAACACCACGCGCGAGTAGCTGAGAGCGGCGTCGAGCGCGTCCCCGGTGCCGCCGATGGCGCGGTAGATGACCGGACCGCCGAGGAGCAGCCCTGTGGTGAAGACCGCCGCCATCGCCAGGGCGATGACGACGGCGTGGGCGGCCAGAGCCTGGGCCTCGGCCCGGCGGCCGGCGCCCAGCGCGCGCGCCACCGCCGAGGCCACGCCACCCCCCATGCCGCCGGCCGACATCGTCTGCATCAGCATCACGAGCGGGTACACGAGGGAGACGCCGGCCAGCGCGGAGGGGCCGAGCCAGCCGACGAAGACGGCGTCGAGCGTGGTGACGACGGCCTGCAGGACCATGACGAGGACGTTGGGCGCGGCCAGGCGCAGCAGGGTCGGGAGGACCGGCGCTTCCAGCAGGCGCCTGGTGCGGGCTGCCATCGGGGGAGCGGCGACGGCCGCGGCCATGACTTGTAAATTAATAGTGACTTGCACCGCTGTCAAGCCGGCGTCTAGAATGCGGGCGTGGCGAAGAAGGACTACGGTCAGCGGTGTCCCGTGGCCAAGACGCTCGAGATCGTCGGCGACCGGTGGACCCTGCTCGTCGTGCGCGACCTGCTCGGGGGCACGCGGCGATTCCAGGACCTCCAGACCGGGCTGCCGGGCCTGGCGCCCAACATCCTGTCGGACCGGCTCAAGCTCATGGAGAAGCACGGGCTGGTGGCGCGCCGCCTGTACTCCGACCACCCACCGCGGGCCGAGTACGCGCTCACGGCCAAGGGGCAGGAGCTGGGCGTGGTGATCGGCGCGCTGGCCGCCTGGGGATCGCGCCACGCCTACACGCGCTCCAAGCTCGTCGACGCCGACTCCGGACAGGCCGTGCGGCTCGGCTACTTCCGCGCCGACACCGGGCAGCGCGTGTCGGGCCGCAGCGTGCGCCTGGCCGGCGCCGCCGCCACGCGACGCCGCGCGCCCGGAGGGGCGAGCGCCGGTTCCTGAGAGTCGTACAATCGGGGCGTGAGCTCGGTGGCGCGCCGCTTTCACGACGAGACCGCCCACACGCCGCACTCCGTGCGCACCAGCGGTCACACGCTGGACTGGGACAACAAACCGTTCCCGTTCAAGATCTACACCGACGCCCCGGCGGTGGAGTTGCCGCGCGACGTCGACCTGCCGGCGGCGCCGACACTGCAGGCGCTCGCCGCTCCGGGCCCGCCGGTCGCAGGCCTGACACTCGGCACCCTGACGGCTCTCCTCTACTACGCGGCCGGCGTGACCAAGAAGAAGACGTATCCGGGTGGGGGCGAGGTGCTCTTCCGCGCGGCGGCGTCCACCGGCGCGCTCTACCAGACGGAGGTCTACGTGGTCGCCGGCGCCGTGGAAGGGCTCGACGCCGGGCTCTACCACTTCTGCCCGGGCGACTTCACGCTGCGCCAGCTGCGGGCGGGGGACGTGCGCGCGCCGCTGGCCGATGCGGCCGTTGATTCCACGATCGTCCGCCGCCCGGCCACGCTGGTGCTGAGCGCGATCTACTGGCGCAACACCTGGAAGTACCAGGCGCGCGGCTACCGGCACCTCTTCTGGGACTCCGGCACGATGCTCGCCAACGCGCTGGCCGTGGGCGGCGCATTCGGCCTGGAGCCGGCGATCGTCACTGGCTTCGTCGACGACGAGGTCAACCACCTGGTCGGTCTCGATGCCGACCGGGAGACGGCGCTGGAGCTGCTGCCGGTCGGGCCAGAGGGCGCTGCCGGCGCGCCGCCCGGCGAGGTCCCCGCGTTGCGGCACGACGTGATGCCGCTGTCGACCGAGGAGGTCGACTATCCGGCGCTGCGCGAGCTCCACCTCGCCTCCAGCCTGCGCACGCCGGCCGAGGTCATGGCCTGGCGGCGGGCGATCGGGCCGGGGCCGCGCGAGCCGCGCGGCCCCGTGATCGCGTTGCCGGAGCCGAGGCTGGATAGCCGGCCGCTGGGTGAGGCGATCCAGCGCCGTGGATCGACGCGCCGCTTCGGGCCCGCGCCGCTGGCCGCGCCCGAGCTCTCCGCAGCACTGTGGGCGGCCACGCGGCCGATCCCGGCCGATGTGCCGGGCGGGCTCGTCGACCTCTACGTGATCGTCAACGCCGTCGACGGCGTGGGGCCGGGGGCCTACGCCTACTGGCCGGGCCACGGCCTCGAGCTGGTGCGGGCGGGCGAGTTCCGGCGCGAGGCGGCCTATCTCACGCTCGAGCAGGCGCTGGGGGGCGACGCGGCAGCGACGCTCTTCTTCCTGGCGCCCCTCGACACGATCCTCGCCGTCTGGGGCGAGCGCGGCTACCGGCTCGCGAATCTCCAGGCCGGCATCGCAGGCGGCCGCGCCTACCTGGCCGCCTACGCCCTCGGCTTCGGCGCCACCGGGCTGACGTTCTACGACGCCGAGGTCGTGCGGTTCTTCGCCCCGCACGCGCGCGGGCTCGACGCAATCTTCGTCACCGCGCTCGGGCGCGGCGGTTCGACGCGGAGCGGCGTGCTAGTATCGAACCCGATTCCCCCGCCGAGGAGGCTGTGAGCCGATGAAGAAGTACCAGTTGATGGCGCCCGGACCCACGCCAGTACCGAGCGAGGTGCTGCTGGCGATGGCGCAGCCGATGCTCCACCACCGCACGCCGGAGTACGAAGCGCTCTTCATCGAGGTGCGGGCCGGGCTCAAGCGACTGGTGCAGACCTCCCAGGATGTGATCCCGCTGGCCTGCTCCGGGACCGGCGCGATGGAGGCCGCCGTCGTCAATACGCTGTCGACGGGCGACACGGTGGCGGTGGTCAACGCCGGCAAGTTCGGCGAGCGCTGGGTCGAGATCTGTCGCGCCTACGGCGTGGGGGTGCTCGAGCTCACCGCACCCTATGGCGAGACGGTGCCGGCCGAGCGTGTGGCCGAGACGCTGCGGAAGACTCCCGGCCTGGCCGCGGTCGTCACCCAGCACAGCGAGTCCTCGACCGGCGTGCTCCACGACGTGCGCGGGTACGCCGGTGTCACCCGGTCGACCGACGCCATCCTGATCGTCGACGCCGTCTCCAGCCTCGGGATCGCCAACCTGGAGATGGACGCCTGGGGCGTCGACGTCGTCGTCGCCGGCTCGCAGAAGGGCCTGATGCTCCCCCCCGGCCTGGGCTTCTGCGCGCTCAGCGAGCGGGCGTGGGCGAGGACCAGGACCTCGAAGCTGCCCAAGTACTACTTCGACCTCGCCGAGGAGCGCAAGACGGTCGTCAAGAACGAGGCGCACTTCACCCCGGCGGTGTCGATCGTCGTCGGCCTGCGTACCGTGCTCGGGATGCTGGAGTCGGAAGGCCTCGCCAACGTCTTCAGGCGCCACGACCGGCTGGCTCGTGCCACCCGGGCCGGCGTCGAGGCGCTCGGCCTGGGACTCTTCTGCAAGGCGACGCCGAGCCCGGCCCTGACCGCCGTGACGACGCCGCCCGGCCTGAACAGCGAGCAGATCGTCACGGCCTACTCGAAGACCCACAACATCACGATTGCCGGGGGCCAGGGCCAGATGAAGGGCAGGATCTTCCGGCTCGGGCACATGGGCTACGCCGCCGAGCTCGACGTGATCGTGGCCCTGGCGGCGCTCGAGCAGGTGCTCGCCGAGCTCGGTCAGCCCGTCGACTTCGGGGCCGGCGTGCGCGGCGCCCAGAAGGTCTTCGTAGAGAAGTCGTGAAGCGCGTTCTCGTCGCCGACGCCCTGCAGGCGGTCGGCGTCGACGCTCTCCGCAAGCACGGCCTCGACGTCGACGTCGCCGGCTCGCTCGACGAGCGGGCGCTCATCGCCCGCATCGGCGAGTACGAAGGCCTGGTCGTCCGCAGCGCGACCAGGGTCACCCGCGCCGCCATCACCGCCGCCACCCACCTGGAGGTCATCGGCCGCGCCGGCGCTGGCGTGGACACGATCGACGTGGAGGCGGCCACCGAGCGGGGCATCATCGTGATGAACACGCCGGGGGGCAACACCACCGCGGTGGCCGAGCACACGCTGGCGTTGCTGCTGGCGCTCGCGCGCCGCGTGACCGTCGCCGACGCTACCCTGAAGGCGGGGCGGTGGGAGAAGAGCCGGCTGCAGGGCGTCGAGCTGCTCGGCAAGACGCTGGGCATCCTGGGCCTGGGGCGCATCGGGGCCGAGGTGGCCCGCCGGGCGCTCGGCTTTCGCATGCAGGTGCTGGCCTACGACCCTTACCTCACCCGCGAGGCCGCCGAGCGACTGGGCGTGGACAGCGTGGACCTGGACGAGCTGCTGGCGCGTGCGGACTTCATCACCATCCACACGCCGCTCACCGGCGACACCCGCCACCTCATCGGCGAGGCCGAGCTGGCCCGCATGAAGGCGGGCGTGCGGCTGATCAACTGCGCGCGGGGCGGGATCATCGACGAGGCGGCGCTGGCGCGCGCGCTGGCGTCGGGCCACGTCGGCGGCGCCGGCATCGATGTCTTCGAGCAGGAGCCGCCACCGGCCGACCACCCGCTCCTGCGCTTCGAGCAGGTCGTGCTGACCCCGCACCTCGGCGCCGCCACCGACGAGGCGCAGTCCGCGGTGGCGCTGGCCATCGCCGACCAGGTGGCCGACGTCCTCGTCCGCGGCGTCGTCGTCAACGCCGTGAATCTGCCAGCCGTGGATGCCGAGACGCTTCGCGAGCAGACGCCCTACACCGGGCTGGCGCTGGCGATGGGCCGCTTCCTTGCCCAGATGGCCGAGGGCCGGATGGCCGAGGCGCGGCTGACCTACGCGGGCGACGTGGCGCAGCGCCCGACCGCCGCGCTCACGCTGGCGTTCCTGCGCGGCGTGCTCGGCACCATCCTGGCCGAGCACGTCACCGACGTGAACGCGATGCTGATCGCCCGGGGCCGCGGGCTGCGCGTGACGGAGACGTCCACGACCGAGAGCGCCGGATACTCGAGCCTGCTGACCGCGGAGCTCCGGACCGACCGCGGCGTGTCGTCGGTGGCGGGCACGCTGTTCCACCGCGAGCCGCGGTTCGTGGCGATCGACGGGTTCTCGCTGGAGGCGGTGCCCCAGGGCTGGATGCTGGTGTTCGCCAACCAGGACGTGCCGGGCGTCGTCGGCCGCATCGGCACGCTGTGCGGGCAGCACGGGATCAACATCGCCGGCATGCAGCTGGGCCGCGAGCGACGGGGTGGTCGCGCGGTGTCGATCCTCAACCTCGACGATCCCATGCCACCCGCGGCGCTGGACGAGATCCGCGCCATGCCCGACCTCGTCTTCGCCCGCCTCGTACGACTGTAGCCCGCAAGGGCTGCGCCTGCTTCCGTCGCTCGAACGGCGCCACCGCGTTTGCTCCGGGGCGGTCGGCCCGCCGCCCGGCCGCCGAGAACACCGATGGGATAGAATGAGCGGGTTGTGAAACCGCTCAGGCTCTTCGCCATACGGCACGGCGAGACCGAGTTCGCTCGCGACCGGCGCTTTGCCGGCGCCCGCGACGTGCCGCTCACGCCACGCGGGCACCGCCAATGCGCGGCGGTGGCCCGGGCGCTGTCGGGCACCTTCGTGGGCGCGGTCTACGCGAGCCCGCTCGCCCGCGCCCGAGACTCGGCCACGCTGATCGCCGCGCCCCACAAGCTTGCGGTGCGGGTGGAGCCGGCGTTCCGGGAGATGGCGTTCGGCGAGTGGGAGGGGCTCACCCGGGCCGAGGTCGCCGGGCGCTTTCCGCGAGAGGCCGAGGCATGGGCGGCGACCCCGCACCTGGTGCAGCCACCCGGTGGCGAGCGCCTCGACGACGTCGCCGCCCGGGTGGCGGCGGGCCTGGCGGCGCTCACCACCGAGCACGGCGGTGAGACGGTCCTGATCGTCTCGCACGCGATCGTCTCCCGCCTGATCGTGCTGGCCGCGCTCGGGCTCGGCCCCGACCGCCTGTGGTCGGTCGACGCCTCGCCGGCGGGCATCACCGAGATCGAGTACGTGGACGGCTGGACGACCGTGCACCGGATGAACACGCTCATCCACCTCGACGGGCTGGGAGACGCGCCGTGAGGCCCGTGCTCACCCAGCTGCCCCGGGGCGCGCGGATCTACCTGCCCGACGAGGCGGCGCGCAAGCGACACGTCGAGCGTCGGCTCTTCGGCGTCTTCCAGCGCTGGGGCTACCGGGAGATCGTCACCTCGGCGTTCGAGTACGCCGATGTGCTGGCCGCCGGCACCGACGTGGCCATGCAGGAGAACATGTTCAAGCTGGTCGACCGTGAGACCGGTCGGATGCTGGCCCTGCGCGCCGACATCACGCCCCAGATCGCCCGCGTCGTGGCCACCCGGCTCCGGGAGGAGCCCAAGCCGCTGCGGCTCGGCTACGTCACCAACGTCTTCCGGTACGAGGAGCCTCGGGTGTCGCACTACCGCGAGCTCTACCAGGCCGGTGTGGAGCTGATCGGGCTGGAGAAGCCGGAGGCCGAGGTGGAGATCATCGCCATGGCCATCGAGGGCTTCCGGGCGCTCGGCCTCGACCGCTTCCAGCTCGACCTCGGTCATCCCGACTTCTTCCGGGGCCTGCTCGAGGAGGTGAAGACCGACGCCGAGCACCAGCAGGCCCTGCGCGAGGCGCTGACCCGCAAGGACGTCTCCACCCTGGAGCGGGTGGTGGGGGAGATCGCGCCACCGGCCCACGTGGGCGACGCGCTGTGCGCGCTGCCCACCTTGTTCGGCCACGCCGCCGTTCTGGAGCAGGCGGCCGGGCACGCTCGCAACGAGCGGTCGGCTCGGGCCCTGGCGAACCTCTCCGAGGTCTACCGGCTGCTCACCATCTATGGGTTGTCGGATGCGGTCCTGCTGGACCTGGGGGGCGTGCGCGCCTTCGACTATTATTCGGGGACGTACTTCGAGGCCTACGTGGCCGGCTTCGGCGCCTCGGTGGCCGGCGGCGGACGCTACGACCACATGCTCGGACGCTTCGGCTACGAGTGCCCGGCGGTCGGCTTCGCCTTCGACGTCGCCCGGGTGCTGGCCGTCATGGACACCCAGGGCGTGGAGGTGGCGCTGCCGGGGCCCGATTTCTTCATCATCGACTTCACGCCCGAGAAGACGGCGGCGCTGTCGCTGGCGCGACGGCTGCGGGACCTCGGCGCGTCGGTCGCGCGGGACATCATCACCCGGGGGCTGGAGGAGTCGGTCGCCTACGCCCGGACCCAGCGGGCCCGCCACGTGCTGGTCATCGGCAGCCCCGGCACGGGACCCGACCAGCTCCTGGTCCTGGACCTGCCGGGCGGGGGTGAGCGAACGTTCTCGGTGCGCGAGGTGCTGGACGACCCGAAGCGCGCCTTCGGGGAGGTCAAGGAGAGCAGCGATGCCTAACATCGTGGTGATCGGAGCGCAGTGGGGCGACGAGGGCAAGGGCAAAGTCGTCGACGTCATCACGCCGCACGTCAACGTCGTGGTGCGCTTCTCCGGCGGCAACAACGCCGGACACACGGTGGTCGTCGGTCGCGAGAAGTACGTGCTGCACACGATCCCGTCGGGGATCCTGCACAACGGCCGCCGCTGCGTGATCGGCTGCGGCGTCGTCGTCGATCCGGGCTCGCTGATCGAGGAGATGGAGTCGCTGGTCCAGCGCGGCGTCACCCTGGACGGCAACCTCTACATCTCCAAGAATGCGCATCTGATCATGCCCTACCACCCCGCGCTCGACCGGGCGTCGGAGGCCAAGCTGGGCGCCCGCCGGATCGGAACGACGGGCAAGGGGGTGGGGCCGGCCTACGTCGACAAGGCGGCCCGGGTGGGGGTCCGCATGGCCGATCTGCTCGACGAGCGGCTGTTCCGCGAGAAAGTCGAGTCGAACCTGGCCCACAAGAACCGCCTGCTGCGCGAGTTCTACGACGCCGAGACCTTCGGCGTGGAGGCCATCCTCCACCAGTACCTGCGCTACGCGGGCTGGCTGGCGCCCTACATCACCGACACCGCGCTGCTGCTGAGCCAGTGGATCGACAGCGGCTACTCGGTGCTGTTCGAGGGCGCTCAGGCCACGATGCTCGACCTCGACCACGGCACCTATCCCTACGTCACGTCGTCCTCGACGACGGCCGGCGGAGCGGCCACCGGCACCGGCGTGCCGCCAACCAAGATCCACGGTGTGCTCGGCGTCGCCAAGGCCTACAGCACGCGCGTGGGCGAGGGGCCGTTCCCCACGGAGATGACCGGCGCCACGGCCGAGGCGATCCGCGCTCGCGGCAACGAGTACGGCGCCACGACCGGCCGGCCGCGCCGCTGTGGGTGGTTCGACGGGGTCGTGATGCGCTACGCCACCCGCATCAACGGCTTCGACACGGTCGCCCTCACGAAGCTCGACGTGCTGGACCAGTGCGAGACGGTCAAGGTCTGCACGGGGTATCGCTGGCAAGGGGAGATCATCACCGACTTCCCCGAGGAAGAGACGGCGATGGCGAAGCTCGAACCCGTGTACGAGGAGATCCAGGGGTGGATGAGCTCCACCGCCGGCGCCAAGAACGAGACCGACCTGCCGGCCAAGGCCCGACGCTATCTCGAGCGGCTGGAGGAGCTGATCGGCGTGCCCTTCTGCCTGATCTCCACCGGGGCCCAGCGCGACGAGACCATCCTGTGCGAGGACTCGCCCCTGCTCCGGTGGTATCCCTCGGTCCGCGCGAGCCTCACGTGATGAAGCGCCTGCTCCTCGTCGACGACGAGCCGGAGCTCCTGCGGATCTTGCGGGAGCACTTCGAGGGCCAGTACGAGGTCGACACCGCGAGCTCGGGCGCCGCCGCCATCGAGCGCTTCGTCCGGCAGCGTCCTGATGTCGTCTTCCTCGACGTCAACATGCCGGGGATCAGCGGCCTGGAGGTCCTCAAGCTCTTCAAGCAGAGCGACGACCGCATCCCGATCGTCGTGGTGACAGCCAACACGGAGATCCCGGTGGCCGAGGAGTGCCTGAAGCACGGCGCCTTCAGCTACGTGCCGAAGCCGTTCAATCTCACCTACATGGATCACATGGCAGCGGTGGCCTCGGAGCAGACCCGCGGCCGACGACCGTGAGCGTGGCAGACCGGCCGAATCCGGGGCCGGCCGGTCTGCCACGCGGCCGGGCGACTAGACCTTGACCTCGCCGCCGCTGTGGATGCGGCGGGAGATGTCGCTGATGGGTCTCTGTAGCGCGGCCAGGTGCTCGACGATGGCACCGAAGGAGTCGGCGACGCTCGCCCGCTCGGAGCGGTGGATCTCGAGCTCGCCGCGCAGCTCGGACGCCTCCCGGCGCGCCTCCGCCGCCTCGATCCGCAGCCGTTCGTTGTCCTGCTCGACCATCTCGAGCCGCGACCGCATCCGGTCCCGGTCGTCCAGGTAGGCGGGAACCAGCCGGCCGATCAGGTACTGGCTCTCTTCCAGCCAGCGATCCACCCGTTGCCGATCTTCGAGGCCCTCGATACCCTCCATGCTCACCGTTCCCCCTGTGCCGGCTGGTTCGTTCGTCGCGACTCGATCCTCCCCGATGCCAGCGGTCAGCCGGATGACCGCGACGAGCTCGGATGCGAGGACCGCTACCGACTGTGAGCTGCGGCGTTCAACCGTCTGGCGATCGGTCGGGCCGGCGCCGTCACCACCCCGACGGCGCCGATCAACGATGACGAGGGTCCCGGCGTCGGCATCGAACCGGGCCTTGAGATACTGGTAGAGTGCCTCTTCGGCTGCCGAGACGACGACGAGGTACGTGCATGCGGAGTGGCTCGTGACCATCCCCTGAGCAGCGGCGCTCCTCCAAGATCTGGTAGCCGCACGGCACTCTAGCAACCAAATATAGGTGTGGGCAAGCCTGAAATGCTGCAGGGAGGCGCGTTGGCGGTGCCCAACCGAGGCCCCTGAGGGCGCCCCTCGGTGGGGTTGACGCGTGTCCCGTCCTTCTTCATCCTTGGTCCCGCGGAAGCCGAGACACCATGACCAGCACGCTCGAGGCTGTTCTCAAGCGCGACCGCCTTCTCGTAGGGTCGAGTCTCGCGGGCGTGGCCATTCTCACCTGGCTGTACCTCCTGCGCATGGGCAGTGAGATGGCCGAGATGGAGATGCATGCTGCCATGGGCATGCAGGAGTGGGGCGCCGTGGAGGTGCTCCTGCTGATCGTGATGTGGGTGGTGATGATGGTGGCAATGATGCTGCCGACCGCGGCGCCCATGATCCTGACGTTCGCGACGATCCACCGGCGACGCTTCCCCCAGCGGCAGGCGCTCACGCGGACCGGCATCTTCCTCCTTGGCTACGTGCTCGTGTGGGGGGCGTTCAGCATCGTCGCCGGGCTGGCCCAGTGGGGGCTCCACCGCGCGGCGCTGCTCTCTCCGGGGATGGTCAGTACGAGCCCGTACCTGGGCGCCCTGTTGCTGATCGCGGCCGGCGTCTTCCAGTGGACGCCGCTCAAGCGGACGTGCCTCGCGAACTGCCGCTCGCCGCTGTCCTTCATCATGACCGCATGGCGCGAGGGCTCGCGGGGGGCGCTCGTCATGGGGCTCCGGCACGGGGCGTACTGCGTCGGCTGCTGCTGGGTGCTCATGTCGCTCTTGTTCGTCGCGGGCGTGATGAACTTCGCGTGGATCTCGGCCATCGCGGCCTTCGTGCTGCTCGAGAAGGTGGTGCCCGGGGGCGAGCGTGTCGGTCGCATCGCCGGCGCGTGCTTGATCGTCGCGGGTGTGGTGCTGCTGACCCGACTCGCGCCATGAAAAGGAGATGACCCATGGCCTGGAACCTGGCGGGACGCGCGATCGAGCTCTGCAACTGCAACGTGCTCTGCCACTGCTGGCTCGGCCCGGCAAAGCCGGACCAGGGCTGGTGCGGCGGCGCCTTCATCTTCGACATCCAGGAAGGGCGGGCGGAGGGCGTGGACCTGACCGGCAAGAAGGTCGCGTTCGCCGCCGAGTGGCCAGGCGACTTCTGGTCCGGCAACGGCAAAGCGCGCCTCTACATCGACGAGAGCGGGACGCCGGAACAGCGGCGGGAGCTCGAGGCGATCTTTTCGGGCAAGCGGGGCGGGCTATTCGAGCCGCTGATGGGCGGCGTCATCAGCACCTGGCTTTCCGCACGGCCGACGAAGATCGAGGTGCAGCACGGCGAGAACGTGTCGGCAGCGGTGGGCGATGTCGGCCGCGTCACGCTGCGCCCGCTGAAGGACCAGACGGGGAAGCAGACGAAGATCCAGGGCGCGGCCGCCCAAGCAGCTTTTCAGATCGACTCCATGGACGTGTCCAGCAGCAAGGGAAGCCGCTGGTCCGATCCCGAGCTCCGCACGTGGGAAGGCGACTCCGGCAACCTGATCGCCTTCAGCTGGAGGAGTTGAGGCTCCTAGGCCTTTATGCGGCCTATGCTCCACGGACAGCAACTGCGAGCGACGATTCGGCAATCGCAGCCAAGCACTTTCAGGGGAAGCCCTGTAGAGCTAAGCATCATAGACGCGAGCCCTGCGAGACCGCAGGATGAATCGCAGATGGGTGGTATCCATGACGAAGAGGCTTTTCGCCTTCGGAATGGTCGGGATCGTCGCTCTCTTCTCCGTGCCGGTCGCCCCGGCCTTCGCAAGTGAGCTGTCCGCCGGCCAAGGGCCGGCGCCGTTCCAGGCCCTTTCGGGCCTGCCCGACGGGCACCGCATCGAGCTCGCCGCGATGACGGACGAACAGCTCGCCGCTGTCGAGGGTGCGGCGTTCTACTGCGGCGTCTGCATCAAGGCGGTCGGGATCCGGCATCTGAAGGAAAGCGCACGACTGAAGCGTCTGCTTCGACGCGCGGCCAGGATCGCGGCCAGGATCCGGCAAGAGAACGTGAGCGTGCACGAGCAGCGTCTGCATCGACACGGGGTCAGGATCCGGCAAGTGAACGTGAACGTCAAAGGCGACAACACGCACCAGAGCAATACGACGCTCGTGATCCAGCGCAACTAGCGGGTCGGGACGTTCGTCGACGTTCGCTGCGTGAAGCATCACGCGGGCGTCCGCGCGGATCGTCGGATCGTCATCCGGGTCTGCGCGCCGGGGCGAGGAGTCACGGCCGGGCGACGCGCTCGTGCCTCTCGCCGGTGGATGCTCACGAAAGTGTGCTCGCTTCGGTAATCGACCAGGCTCGTGCGGGCGATGCCCCCGAGATAGTGAGAACGATCATGAAGCGACTGGTCGCAATGGTCACCGCATCCACCGTGCTCGTCATGCTGCTGTCCTCGATCGTCCCGGCGCAGGCAGCCAACCTCGACGGCGCGATGGCCGCGGCCGGAGGATCCACGTTCCATGCGCTCAGCCGTATGCTCGACCAGGCAGACTACCCCCTGACTCCGCTCACGGACGACGAGCTGGCGTCTTTCACAAGACCTCAGTTGCCGGGAGTGCAGGCCGACCCTCGCACTTCGTCACGATCCGATCGTCTACGAGGCGGCCTCGCTCAAGCACCCTCTCGTCCCGAACGAAGCGGTCCGCACGCTGACCCGCCCGCGGTAGCACGCTCACCTCAACCGCCCCGCACGCAAGAGCGAGCGCAACCTCAACAGCCGGCGCCGCCCTGGGAAGCCGCGTCACCCCGAAGCAGGGACGCAGCTGACCCTGACCCGCGGGACGTCATCGACTGGCTTCTGAGGCGGGGACGATAGCCTCCAGGCCTGCGCCAGGTCTCGCGCTCCAGCCAGAACATCGGTTGGGGATGGACGAGCAGCGCCTCCGGCCGCGCGGCGCGCGCGCCGGGAACGGGCGGCGCGCCATGACGAGGAATCCGACTCGCGCAACCTTCCCCTCTTTTTGCGCCCCGGCCTCTCGCGGCACGGCGAGAACACCGGCTAGCGAGGTCAGCAGGAAGCGGCGGCGGTTCATGCCGGGATGGTGGGGCGGATGAGGGCGAAGGTCAACCTCGTCACTGCACGGTTCTGAGGTCCGCTTGCCGGGCCCGCGGGGCGCCGTACTGGCGTCAGCGGATGACGTCCACCATCTGCTCGACCGCAGCCTCGGGGCCAGAGATGACAACGCTATTCGTCGGGTAAAACGGCGCGATGCGGACGCCGGGTGGCGCCGCCCACGAGAGCGTCAAGGCGACGTCCTCCGCGTCCACATAGGTGAGCCGAATCACCCGCACAACGACCCCTGCGCCAGCGACCTCCTGCGCAGGCAGGATCCACATGCCCTCTGGTCTGGCGACAAGAAGGTAGCCGTGTAAGGCGAGGGCCGATCGCAGGAGTTCCAGCGCCTGGGCCGGAGTACTCTCACCGGCGGCGAGCACCGTGATCTTGCCTTGCACGCGAGCGGGGTCGAAGAGGAACGTCGTCCCAGTGAGCCTCGCCACTTCCTCGATGACGGTCTGAATGTCAACATTCTTGAACACGAGCTGGCTTTGAGAGCCCCCGACGGCTGCGCCTGGGGCGGTCGTGAACGCGACGGCCAGCGAAACGCCCACCCAGAGCCGGGTCAGCTGATGGAAGAGGTGCGGTCCTGATTTCATTGGCGTCACCTCAAGGTGCTTCGGCGTGTAGGCCTCAGGTGAGGCGAAACGCGGCCGGTGACCGAAAAAATACCGACCTAGGTTTTCGCGTGCCTGTTGGAGGTATTCTTCGTGACGGCGGTTATTTGACCCTCCACCGCCAACACGCTACCTTTGGCGGCGCCGCGCCGGCCCGGCGCGGGTGATCATGGCGTAGCCTTGGCACTCTGGGTGGCATGATCCAGAGGGCCCTCAAGGGAGATAGGCCTTCAAGACGGGGTACAAGGTAGCCGCCCAGCCTTCGGCCGTTCTGCGATCCGCCGGGAGGAGCGCGTAGTCGTTTGCCCTTGCCCCCGAGTGCTCAAGGATATAAAACGCGTAGTCGTCCTTTCTTTTCGCATTATCGGACTTCAGACGCCCCTTCTTCATCGTCGGGAGATCCACGCCTTCGAACAACACCTCGATCTTGGTGTCGTTGGGAAGGTAGTTGAGCGACTTTCCGAACTCGACGACGTGCTTCTGAGTCTTGGCGACCAATCCGCTACCTTCCTTTATCGTGATTACACGAAGCTGTTCTTGCGGGTTCCTGCCTCGCGCTCGACCTCCTTGACACTCGCGCTCCCGCTGAACTCGAACGCTCCCTCCACGCCGGCCTCCACGTCGACGGA
>Ga0268386_10001924_pt1 | contig 14498 bp, 11 predicted proteins | sample RVTome_15_FD_200260 | JGI IMG/M metagenome (GOLD analysis project Ga0268386, IMG submission 200260) | Soil microbial communities from uranium-contaminated site in the Upper Colorado River Basin, Wyoming, United States - RVT150D86... ...
CAGGACACGGCGCCGCGCGAGGCGGCGTGGCGCGGTGGCCTGTTCACCGGCGGCACTTTTCTCGCCGGCACCTACTGGCTCTATCACAGCGTTCACGAGATCGGTCACGCGCCGCTGCCGGTGGCGATCTTCCTGATGCTGGGGCTGGTCGCGATCATGGGTGCTTACAGCGCAGGCCTCGGCTGGGTGGTCGCGCGCTACGCGCCACGCGGCGGGATCGCGCGCTGGATGCTGCTCGTGCCGGCGGGCTGGGTCCTGATCGAATGGCTGCGCGGCTGGCTTCTCTCCGGCTTTCCGTGGCTGTCGCTAGGGCTTGCGCACCTAGACACGCCGCTGCGCGGTTACGCGCCGGTGCTCGGGGTCTATGGCGTCGGGCTTGCCGCTGCGATTTCCGCGGGTGCGGTCGTGACCCTGTTCCTCGGGACGCGCGCCGCGCGCATCGTCGCCGTCTCGTCGATGGTGGCGATATGGGGCGTGGGCGCGTGGTTGACACGGGTCGAGTGGACCGAACCGCGTGATTCGACCCTCTCGGTCGCGCTCGTGCAGGGTGCGGTCCCGCAGACGATGAAGTGGGAGACCGGCCAGCGCGGCCGCACCGAGCGCCTGTACCTGGGACTGTCGCGCCCGCACTTCGGAGCCGACCTCGTCGTCTGGCCCGAGGCTTCGATACCGGCGCTTGCGGCCGATCTCGGCGAGTTTCTCGCCGGCGTGCGCGCCGAGGCGGCCGCGAGCGGAACGGCGCTCATCATGGGCCTGATTCGCAACGACCCCGCGACCGATGCCTATTACAACGCCATGGTGGCCTGGAACCCCGAGCAGCCGGGAATCGAGCAGTGGTACGCGAAGCGCAGGCTCGTGCCGTTCGGCGAGTTCTTCCCGGTGCCCGCCACGGTTCGCTCCTGGCTCAAGCTGATGAGCCTGCCGTACTCGGATTTCGAGCCGGGCTCCGACCGGCAGGATGCGCTCGCCGTGGCGGGCGAGCGGCTCGCGCCTACGATCTGCTACGAGGATGCGTACGGCACCGACCAGCGACGCATCGTTCGCAACTCGACCGTGCTGGTGAACGTGAGCAACGACGCGTGGTTCGGCGATTCGACGGCGCCGCACCAGCACCTCGACATCAGCCGCATGCGCGCCATCGAGGCCGCGCGACCGACGCTGCGCGCGACCAACGACGGAATCACCGCGCTGATCGGGCACGACGGGCGGGTGCTCGACACGTTGCCGCAGTTCCAGCCGGGCGTGCTGAGCGGGCGCGTCACGCCGCGCACGGGGCTCACTCCGTATCTGCGGCTGGGAAACGCCCCGGTGCTGATCCTGGTCATGGCGGGGATCGTCGCGGGGCTTCTCGTGCGGCGAGCCGAAGAACGGGCATGAAGGAGCCTGGGCCCGAGCTGACCCGTGAAGGCGAGCGCTACCCGTCGCGCGCCCAGGACCTCGGCTACCTGCACGGAGATCCGCCGGCACCCGGCCAGGGACGGCGTATCGCCGACGGTCTGTGGTGGCTGCGGATGCCGCTGCCGATGGAGCTGAACCACATCAATCTCTGGCTGCTCGAGGACCGCGGCGCGTGCACCGTCGTGGACACCGGTCTCGCGGCGGAGGAGTGCCGCGCCGTGTGGCAGTCGCTCGAGCAGGAGCCGCTCGCGCGTCGTCGGCTCGCGCGCGTATTCGTCACCCACGATCACCCGGATCACATGGGCCTCGCGAGCTGGCTCGCCGAGCGGCATGACGCGGGGATCTGGATGTCGGAGTGGGCCCACGAGTCGTCCTCCGAATTTCTGCGGATGGTACCGGCCGAGGTAGACGGGCGCCTGCGTGCATTCCTGCGCGTCCACGGTCTTCAGTCGGCGGCGACGAGCGACCCGCTACGCGACCACCGCACCTCGTTCGGCGGGATCCCGCCGCTCACGCATGCCCCGGTCGACGGCGAAACCTTCGTCGCCGGTGGCGTGACCTGGCAGGTCATCGAGACCGCGGGCCACTGCCGCGGACACCTGTGCCTGTACGACGCCGAGCGCCGCATCCTCGTGAGCGGCGACCAGGTGCTCCCATCGATCTCGCCCAACGTCAGCGTCCTCGCATCCGCACCGGACTCGGATCCGCTGCGGGCGTTCCTGTCATCGCTCGCGCGGCTCGAAGCCTGCGACCCGGCCACGCTGGTGCTCCCGTCCCACGGCCGCCCGTTCCAGGCGCTGCACAAGCGCATCGCCGACCTTCGCAACCATCACTTCGAGCAGCTCGCCCGCGTCGAGGAGCATTGCCGCGAGCCGCGCAGCGCTCACGACGTCGTCCCGGTGATGTTCGGCCGAGTGCTGCGGGGCTTCCACCGGGTGCTCGCGCTCGGTGAGGCGCTCGCGCACCTGCATTTTCTCGCGAGCGAGGGGCGGGTGACGCGCATCGCGGGTGCGGACGGCGTGGCGCGCTTCGTGCGGATCTGACGCGCGCGCCTGCTGGCCGAGCGGCGTGGCGCGGCCGCGTTCGCGGGCGTATGCTCGACCCGACATTGATACGGAACGGAGGCTCGCCATGCCGTTCTCGAAGCTTGAGCATCTGCTCGACGCCAACCACGTCCGATACACCAGGATCCGTCACTCGCCCGCGTACACGGCGCAGGAAGTCGCCGCCGCGGCGCATGTCCCGGGGCGGGAACTCGCCAAGACGGTGATCGTCGACATCGACGGCAAGCTCGCGATGGTGGTCCAGACCGCGTCGTCGAAGGTCCCGCTCGGCCGGGTTCGCTCGGTCGCTGGCGCGCGCGATGTGCACCTCGTGAGCGAGGCGGAATTCAGGGACCGCTTCCCCGACTGCGAGCCGGGTGCGATGCCGCCCTTCGGCAATCTCTACGGCATGGAGGTCTACGTTCTCGAGGATCTCACCGAGGACGAGGAGATCGCCTTCAACGCCGGCACGCACACCGAGCTGATCAGGCTCAAGTACCGGGATTTCGCGAACCTGGTGCATCCGACGATCGTGTAGCCGCGCGCCCGCGGGCAGGAATTGGTGCCGGCTGGGCGCCTCCGCTATCCTTGCGAGCCCACTTTAGGCCAGCCCTGACCGGACATGCAGGACCGTTACGATCCGGCCATCATCGAGCCGGAGGCCCAGCGTTACTGGGACGAACACCGGAGCTTCGAGGTCCGCGAGGATCCGAACCGTCCGAAGTACTACTGCCTGTGCATGTTCCCGTATCCGAGCGGCCGTCTGCACATGGGGCACGTCCGCAACTACACGATCGGCGACGTGCTGACGCGTTACATGCGCATGCAGGGCTGCAACGTCCTGCAGCCGATGGGGTGGGACGCATTCGGTCTTCCCGCGGAGAACGCCGCAATCGCGAACGGCGTGCCGCCCGCGCAGTGGACCTACGACAACATCGCGTACATGAAGCGGCAGATGAAGCCGCTCGGCTTCGGCATCGACTGGAGCCGCGAGCTCGCGACCTGCTGGCCCGAGTATTACCGCTGGAACCAGTGGCTGTTCCTGCGGATGCTCGAGCGCGGCATCGCCTATCGCCGCACGGGCGTCGTCAACTGGGACCCGGAGGACCAGACCGTGCTCGCGAACGAGCAGGTGATCGACGGGCGCGGCTGGCGAACCGGCGCGCTGGTCGAGAAGCGCGAGATCCCGATGTATTACCTGCGGATCACGGACTACGCGGAAGACCTGCTTGCCGCTCTCGATACGCTCCCGGGCTGGCCCGAGCGCGTCAAGCTCATGCAGGCGAACTGGATCGGCCGCTCGGAGGGTCTCGAGCTCGCGTTCGACGTGGAGGGCGGACTGGAGCCGCTGCGCGTCTATACGACGCGGCCCGACACGCTTTACGGCGTCACGTACATGGCGGTCGCGCCCGGTCATCCGCTCGCCCGGCACGCCGCGCGGCACGACGCGGATCTGCGTGAGTTCATTGCGGAATGCGAACGCAGCGGCGTGACCGAAGCCGCGCTCGAGACGATGGAGAAGCGCGGCATGCCGCTCGGCGTGCATGCGATCCATCCCCTGACTGGCGAACGCATCCCGGTCTTGGTCGCGAACTTCGTGCTGATGGGCTATGGCACCGGCGCGGTCATGGCCGTGCCCGCTCACGACCAGCGCGACTGGGAGTTCGCGCGCCGCTATGGGCTTCGCATCCACCAGGTAATCGAGCCCGAGGACGGTCGGCTGGTCGACCTCGAGGCAGGCGCATACGTCGAGCATGGACGCCTCATCAACTCGGGGCAGTTCGACGGGCTCGGCTTCGACGAGGCCTTCGACGCCATCTCGAGGACTTTCGAGGCGACCGGCCGCGGCCAGCGCCGCGTCAACTGGCGGCTCCGCGACTGGGGCATCTCGCGCCAGCGCTACTGGGGCTGCCCGATCCCGCTGATCTACTGCGCGTCCTGCGGCGACGTGCCGGTGCCGGACGAGGACCTGCCGGTGGTGCTGCCCGAGCACCTCGTGCCCGACGGCAGCGGCAACCCGCTCGCGAAGCTGGCGTCGTTCGTCGAGTGCCGCTGTCCGCGGTGCGGCCGCCCGGCGCGGCGCGAGACGGACACGATGGACACGTTCGTCGATTCGTCCTGGTATTTCTTCCGCTTCGCGAGCCCCGGCAACGACGCCGCGATGGTCGACGCGCGCGCGGACTACTGGATGGCGGTCGACCAGTACATCGGCGGCATCGAGCACGCGATTCTGCACCTGCTCTATTCACGGTTTTGGACGCGCGTGATGCGCGATCTCGGCCTGACCTCGCTCAAGGAGCCGTTCACCAACCTGCTGACGCAGGGCATGGTTCTGAACGAGATCTATTACCGCAAGCCCGCCGCCGGCCGCGTCGTCTATTTCAACCCGGCCGAGGTCGAGGTGCAGACTGACGAGCGAGGCGCGCACGTTGGCGCCGTGCTTCGCGCGGGCGGCGAGCCGGTCGAGTACGGCGGTATCGGCACCATGTCGAAGTCGAAAAACAACGGCGTCGACCCCGATGCGCTCGTGGCGCGCTACGGTGCGGATACAGCGCGGCTCTTCATGATGTTCGCCTCGCCGCCCGAGCAGACCCTCGAGTGGTCCGACGAGGGTGTCGAAGGCGCGTTCCGGTTTCTCAAGCGGCTGTGGAAGGCGGTGCACGCGCACGTGAGCGGCGGCGCGGCGCCAGCGCTCGACAGGTCGATACTCGATGCCGGGCAGCGCGACATCCGCCGCGAGGTGCACGAGACGCTGGCCAAGGTCACGGTTGACATCGGCCGGCGGCGCACCTTCAACACCGCGATCGCCGCGGTGATGGAGCTCCTGAATTCGCTCGCGCGCTTCGACGATCGTTCCCCGCAGGGCAGGGCCGTGCTGCAGGAAGCACTCGAAGTCGTGGTGCGGGTCCTGTCACCGATCGTCCCGCATGCCTGTCATGCGCTGTGGAAAGCGCTTGGCCACGCGCAAGCCGTAGTGGATGAGGCATGGCCCCGCGTCGACGACAGCGCGCTCGTCCGCGAGACCATCGAAGTCGTGGTGCAGGTGAACGGCAAGCTGCGAAGCCGGGTCGCCGTCGCCGCCGGGGCCGACGAGGCGGCGGTGCGCGAGGCTGCGCTCGCGGATTCGAACGTGCAGCGCTTCATCGAGGGTCGGCCGGTCCGCAAGTTCATCTACGTCCGCGGCAAGCTCGCCAATGTCGTCGTCTGACTCGTTCCGTCGCCTTCCGCGGCTCGCCATGCCCAGGTTGTGTTTTTTTGGCGGTCTTTCGTGTGTTTTCTTGGCCGTTTTTCTCTCCTCCTGCGGCTTTCGCCTGCAGGGCTCGGTGGATCTGCCGGTCGAGGTCCGCCGCGTGTACGTGGCCACGGCCGACGAGCTGACGCCCTTCGCGGTCGAGCTGCGCGAGGCGCTGAGCCGCAACGGCGCGACGCTCGCTCCGGCGGCCGGCGCGGCCGACGCCGTGGTACGCGTGCGCCGCGACCGCACCGGCCGTCGCGTGCTGTCGGTCTCGGCGCGCAACACGCCCGAGGAATTCGAGGTGTTCTACGTCGTCGACTATTCGATCGACCGTGGCGGGCAGGAGGTGGTGCCCAGCCAGACGCTCGAGCTCACGCGCAGCTTCAGCTTCGACGAGGCGGACCTGCTCGCGAAGGACCGGGAGGAGGACATCCTGCGCGAGGCGATGGCGCGGGACATCGCCGGACTCATCGTCCGGCGGCTGGGCTCGCTCTAAAAGGTCCGGGGCCGGCGCCTACGCCGGGTTCGCGGTGAGCTGCAGCGTGCGACCTTCGCCGTCGACACTCGCGAGCACGATCGGCCGCCGCCAGATCTTCACTAGGTAATCGAGCACTCGCGCACTGCGCTCGTGATCGAGCCCGCGGCCATCCGTTGCATGGTCGTGGACGAGCTCGAGCGTGCCGTCGACACGCATCCGATCGACCGCCACCGTCGGGGCGCCGAAGCTGAACTTGGGCTTGAGCAGTGCCTCGTGCAGCGAGTCGAGGTCTGCCTCCTGCACCTGGTAGGGGCCGCGGGCCGGTCCCTTGTAGCGGAACAGGTTGAGCTCGGCCGCGGCCTCGCTGGTGAGGTACCCGCGTATGAACGCGAAATCGTCGTTCTGTTCCATCACGCGGCGCGCGTATTCGACGCCGTGTTCCGCGACGATGCGCTCCCATAGAGAGAAGCCGAGGTGATACGGGTTGATCTCGAGCGAGGCGCGCTCGCCATGGCCGGTAGGGCGCACGACGTCGGAGTGGCACTTGATCGCGTCGACGTAGTCCTCCGGCGGCAGGAACTCCGCCTCGCGCAGCAGCCGGGCGTGCCAGTACGAGGCCCAGCCCTCGTTCATGATCTGGCAGGCGAACACCGGGTAGAAATAGAATGACTCTGCGCGCACGGCGAGGAAGATGTCGCGTTCCCAGGGCTCGAGCTCCGGTCCGTACTGGGCGATGAACCAGAGCAGGTCGCGCTCCGGGTGGGGCGGGGTTTGCGGCCTCGGCACCGGCGCGAGACTCGCCGGCTCCGGCGCCACATCGGGCCCGAGCGTGCGGAAGCGCCGGATGAACGTGTCGTCGTCCGCCGGCGGGGGCCTGTGCCCCTCGTCGGGGTAGCGCGGCCTCGCGAGCGCGGCGTCGATGTTTACGTGCTGCTCGAGCGCGAGCGCCGCGTCGAGCACCGACTCGACACGCGCCGCGCCATGCGCCTCGATCGCCTCGCCGATCTGCCGAGCGTGCGTGGCCGCCTGCTCGACGATCTGCTGCCCCACCTGCGCGGCGCTGCGCCGGAAGAGCAGGTTGCAGCTCGAGAAGTCGGCATGACCGAGCACGTGCGCGGTGACCAGTACGTTCTCCGCGTCGCTGTTGTTACGTGCGAGATAAGCTCGCCCCGGGTTGCCGGGGAACACGACCTCGAACAGACGTGACAGCCCCATGCGGTGCTGCACCAGCCGGTAGATGTAGCGCACCCCGAACGACCAGTGCGGCATCCGCACCGGCAGCCCGTAGATCGCGATCTCCATCATCATGCTGTCGGGCACGGCTTCGAACTCGACCGGGTGGTAGTCGAGGCCGGCGCCGCGCGCCAGGTCTTCGATCCGCGCGAGATAGCTGCGCCAGCCGTCGCTCATCGGAGTGCCTCACGCAGCCTGTTGCTGGCCGAAGAAGTGCCGCACGGCGCCCCAGATGTCGTCGGGTTTCGCCGCCCGGTAGGCGGCGGTCGGCCGCCCGTCGGCGGCAAGTTGGAGGAAGAGCTTGCCGATGTCGCTCGAGGGACCGCCTTCGCCGCTCGAGCCGACCTCGAGAAAGCCGCAGTACTGCAGGTCGCCCAGCAGATTCTTCAGTGCGCTGTCCGTCGCGGCGCTGTCGCTCGGCGAATTCTCCCCGTCGGATGCGTAGAACAGATACAGGTTGTACTGCGCCGGGCTGTAGCGCTCCTCGGCGATGCTGCGCGCCAGGGTCAGGGCCGAGGACATGAACGTGCCGCCGGAGCCCGTGACGCGGAAGAACTCCTCCTCGGCGAATTCCCACGCCTCCGTCGTGTGCGCGATGAATACCACCTCGAGATGCCGGTACTGCCGGCGCAGACCCTGCACAGCCCAGAAGAAGAAGGACTTCGCGAGCCTGCGGTGTTCCTCGCCCATGCTGGCCGACACGTCGAGCACCAGGAATACAACGGCTTGGGTAGCCGGCTGCTCGCGCTTTGCAAGCTGGCGATAACGCAGGTCTTCGTCGGTGAATCCCGGCGAATCCTGCGTAACGGCCTGGCGCTTGAGCGATTCCTTGAGCGAGCGGCGCCGGTCGAGACGCGACCGCGCACCGCGGCGATCCCAGCCCTCGCGTGTCCAGTCGTCGTCGCGGGCCTGCCCGGCGCGGGTCTCGAGGTTCGGTAGCTGCATCTCCTCCCAGAGCCAGTCGACGATGTCGTCGACCTGGAACTCGAGCGTATACTGGATGCCGCCGTCCTCGTCGCCGCCCGCGCCGCGGCCTCCGCCCTGCGCCGGATCCGCCCCCGTCTCGATGCGATCGCCCGGTCTGGCCGCACCCTGCCCCACGCCCTCGACCTGATCCGGGCTTCGCAGCCGGAAGCGATAGTGCTCGAGCATGCGCACCGGCACTCGCACCGTGGAGTGGCTGCGGCTCAGCACGTCGGCGCCCGCGACCACCTGCGGCAGATGGGCACGCACCGCGTCGCGGACTTTTTCGTTGTGGCGCAACCAGTCGCGCGCGCCGCGCGAGAACAGGTCGTACCAGGCGCTCAAACGGTCATCACTGACATCGTCAGTCATCACTCGGTCCTGCCGGGCGCTGCAACCCGGCCCTGCCCGACCCCCCGCGTCACTCCTGCGCGAGCAGGGTCGTCACGTAACTCAGCGCCTCCCTGGCGCTGTGCTCGTCGTATCCGTAGTCGTTGATCATGCGCTCCTGGACCGCGGAAATCTTCCGCTGCGCCTCGTCGTCCGGCCGCGCCGCCGAAGTCACCAGGCGCAGCACGTCGCGGCGCTCCTCGAACAGGTACTGCTCGATCGCCTCGCTCAACCGCGCATGGCTCTTGAGCGTGAACTTCTCGCCGGTCTTGTAGGCCACCATCGCCTTGCGGACGATCTCCTGGCGGAAGGTGAGCTTGCCGGAATCCGACACCTTGATCTTGTCCTCGACCGAGCGCAGGAAGCGTTCGTCGGGTGGACGCGACTCCCCGGTGATGGGGTCCTTCACCTCACGCTGGTCGAGCGCGGCCTCGACCTCGTCGAGGTACTTGTCGAGCAGCTGCTGCGCCTCGTCCTCGAAGGAGGCGAAGAGCGCGCGGTGCACGTCTTCCTTGACCCAGCGGTTGTAGAATTCCTTGCGCGCCACGACCAGGTGGTCGATCCACGCCTTCTTCAGCTTGGCGTCCATACGCGCATCGCTCTCGATCCCGTCCTTGAGCGCGAGCAGCACTTCCATGCTGGTGAGGCTGCGCGTGTCGCTGCGGGTGATCGCGTTCGAGACCGCGTTTATCACGAAGCGCGGGCTGACGCCCGTGAGCCCCTCGTCGGGCGCCTCGAGCCGCAGCCGCTCGACCTCCGTCGCCGTGAATCCCTCCACGCTCTCGCCGGCGAAGATGCGCGCTTTCTTGCCGGAATCGAGTCCCTCGCGCTCGGACTTGACGATCCGCGTCAGCACGGCGAACACCGCGGCGACGCGCAGCGCGTGCGGGTCGAGGTGCACGTCGCGGAACGCCGGCGCCGACGACACGAGCTTGTGGTAGATCCGGCCTTCCTCGACGTAGGACAGGGTGTACGGCACGCGCACGATCACCATCCGGTCGAGCAGCGCCTCGTTCTCCTTTTCCTGCAGGAACTTGTTGAACTCGGCGAGGTTGGTGTGCGCGAGTATCGTCTCGTCGAGGTGGATCAGCGGGAAGCGCGACACCTTGACGTTCTTCTCCTGCGTGAGCGTGAGCAGCAGGTAGAGGAACTCGCGCTTTACCTTCAGGATCTCGATCATCTCCAGCACGCCCCGGCTCGCCGCGTAGACGGCGCCCGACCACGACCAGGCGCGCGGGTCGCCTTCGTCGCCGAACTGGGCGACTTTCGACAGGTCGACCGAGCCCACCAGGTCGGCGATGTCGGCGGTTGACGGGTCATGCGGCGCATAAGTGCCGACACCGACGCGCGAAGCCTCGGACAGGAAGATTCGTTCCACGGGCATGCGCAGGAAATCGCCTTCGAACTCGCGCTCCAGGCGGTCACGCGCCCAGGGGCTCGGCTCGCCGCGGATCTCGACGCCGAACTTCTCACGAAACTCGGCGCGCAGGGTCGTGGGCACGATGTTGAGCGGCGACTCGTGCAGCGGCGAGCCCGCGAGGGCATAGACGGCGCCGGCGTCCGTGTGGCTGTATTCCTCGATGCCGCGCTTCAGCAGAATCGCCATCGTCGACTTGCCGCCCGAAGGCGGACCGAGCAGCAGCAGAAGGCGCCGACCGACATCCGAGCCTGCGGCCGCGCCCTTGAAATAATCGACGACGCGCGCGAGCGGCGCATCGATCCCGAACAGCTCGCGCTGGAAAAGCGCGCTCGGGCCGCTGTCGGCCTCGGATTGGCTGCGACCGAACCAGCAGAGCATGTCCCATAGGTATTCGTGGCTGGTGCGGGCGAGTGTGCGCGGTGAGCTCGGGACGATGTCGCGGAGGAATTCCTCGAAGGTGCCTGCCCAGTGCTTGGCTCGATGCTGGCGGCTGTACGCACCGAGCGACTCCACGAAGCTCGTGGCGTCCCCGGCCTGATCCTTGACATACCCACTCATCGATGACTCCTCCCGCGGCCTTCAGATGCGGGTGCTCCGTCTCCTTGCCACGTGTTCGACGTGTGTAGTGAGCATACGCGCGCGCTGCCGCCAAGTTGTGACATAAGTCCCGACCTGGTCAATCCGTTGGACCCCACGACCGCATTCGCGTTCCCTGTCGGATTTCGTCCGACATGCACCGGGCTGCCGTCCGTGAAGAGTGCCGCGGTAAAAACCGCTCCGGCGGACTACCGGCGGGCGAATCCGTTGGTGGCCGCGACCAGCTCGTGCGTGATGCCGGGCTCGAGCGCGGAATGGCCGGCGTCGGCGATCAGACGGAAGTCGGCCTCGGGCCAGGCGCGGTGCAGGTCCCACGCCGTACGCATTGGACAGACAACGTCGTAGCGGCCCTGGACGATGACCGCGGGAACGTGGCGGATGCGCCCTACGCCGCGCAGCAGCTGGTCCTCCCGCGTGAGGAATCCCTTGTTCACGAAATAATGACACTCGATGCGCGCGATTGCGGTGGCGAACGCCGGATCGCCCCACTTGCGGATCTGCGATTCATCCGTGTGCAGGAAGCTGGTGGCCGCCTCCCAGACGGACCACGCCCGCGCCACCTCCAGCTGTCGGGCGCGGTTGCGCCCCGTAAGCCGGCGGTGAAACGCGCGCAGCAGATCGCCCCGCTCGCGCTGCGGGATGGGCGCGATGTATTGCTCCCATCGGTCGGCGAACAACGCGCTCGCTCCCTCCTGGTAAAACCAGTCGATCTCCCACTTGCGCAGCATGAAGATGCCGCGCAGCACGAGCTCCGACACGGCGGCTGGGTGCGTCTGCGAATAGGCGAGCGCCAGCGTCGAGCCCCACGATCCGCCGAAGACCAGCCAGCGCTCGACGTCTAAATGCCTGCGCAGTTGCTCCATGTCGGCGACGAGGTGCCAGGTCGTGTTGTCCTCGAGGCTGGCGTGTGGACGGCTGCGTCCACAGCCGCGCTGGTCGAACACCACGATACGGTAGCGCTTGGGGTCGAAGAACCGCCGCGAGGTCTCGTTCGCACCGGCCCCCGGGCCCCCGTGGACGAATACCGCGGGTTTGCCCTTCGGATTGCCCGACTCCTCGTAGTAGATCTCGTGGACGGGCGAGACGCGTAGCCACCCATGGCGATACGGCCGCAGGGCGGGGAACAGACCGCGGCGGCTTGCAACGCCCGCGGTGGCGGATTTGCGATGCATGCCACGAGTGTAGCCCATGGCAGCGCAGCGGCCGACGAGCGGCCAGCACGGTGCGACGGACGGCTGCGAGATGCTGGAACCGTCACGGACGAGGCGGCATAATCGCCGCAGATGGTCCGAACTCGACAGGCATGTCGCCCTGAACGCGGCTGACTCACGGCCGTGAGGATCGCTCAGGAGAGCCTGGCCGGTGCGCTTGCACGAGGCCTGCGCAGCGCTTATCTCGTCACCGGCGCGGAATCCCTGCTGATCGGCGAAGCCTGCGATCTCATACGCGGGGCCGCGCGCAACGCGGGCTACGCGGAGCGCGAGCTGCACTTCATCGACCGCGGATTCGACTGGAACCGTCTCATGGCCGGCGCGGCGAACCTGTCGCTGTTCGGCGAGCGGCGCCTGATCGAGATGCGCCTTGCCGGGCCGATCGATGCGTCGGCCTCGCGCTCGCTGACCGAGCTCGCGGAGCGCCCGCCGGCCGACACGCTGCTGCTGGTGAGCGGCGAGCTCGAGCGCAAATCGCTGCAGGCGGCCTGGGTGCAGGCCTTCGAGCGCGCGGCGGCGCTCGTCATCACGCAGCCGGTGGGCCGCGAGGAGCTCCCGGGCTGGATCTCGGCGCGGCTCGCCGAGCGCGGTGTGACGCTCGATGCGCCGGCGTCGCGGTTGCTCGCCGAGCGTGTCGAGGGCAACCTGCTCGCGGCGCAGCAGGAGGTCGAGCGGATTGCGCTCGCCTGGCCCGGCGGCTCGCTGGACGAGGCGGCCATCGCTTCGCTGGTCGCCGACAGCGCGCGCTACGACGTGTTCGAGCTCGCGACCGCCGCGTTCGCAGGCGAGGCCCCGCGGGCGCTTCGGATCCTGGCGGGTCTGCGCGCCGAGGGGCAGGAGCCACCGCTCCTGCTCTGGGCGCTGCTCTCCGATCTTCGGGCGCTCTCCCGCGTGGCGCTCCGGCTCGCGCGCACGCGGTCCGTCGACGATGCATTACGCGCGGAGCGGGTCTGGGCGAGCCGCCAGCCGGCGCTGCGCGCGGCGCTCCCGCGCCTGTCGCGTCCCACGATCGACGCGCTCATCGTCGCGGCGGGCAATGCCGATCGCATGGCGAAGGGCGCGCTCGCAGGCGATCCGTGGCTCGCGCTCGAGGCGCTGGTGGCGCGCATCGCGGGAGTACGCCTGGCCGCATGATGCCGATCGGAATCTTCGGCGGCACGTTCGACCCGATCCACTTCGGGCACATGCGCACGGCGTTCGAGATGCTGCAGGCGCTGCGCCTCGCGGAGGTCCGCTTCATCGCGGCGGGAAACCCGCCGCTCCGGGACTCGCCGCTCGCTGACGCGGAGCTGCGCCTCACGATGGTGCGTGCGGCGATCGAGGGTCAGCCCGGATTCGTGGTCGACGACCGCGAGGTGCGCCGCGAGGGCCCGTCATACACCGTACTCACGCTCGGCGAGCTCCGGCGCGAGCATCCCGAACGCTCGCTCTGTCTCATCGTGGGCATGGACGCGTTCCTGGGCCTGCCGAAGTGGCATCAATGGCGGGAGATCCTGCAGCTCGCGCACGTGGTGGTTGCGCACCGCCCGGGCTGGCGCGCGCCGACCAGCGGGCCGTTGGGCGAGCTGATGGTCGACCGCGGCACCGGGCGCATCAACGATCTGCACGAGAGCCTCGCTGGCCGGATGTTCATTCATCCGGTCACGCAGCTCGAGATCGCATCCACGGATCTGCGCAACATCATCGCGTCGGGCCGCGATCCCCGCTATCTCATGCCCGACGCGGTCCGCGACATCATCCGCGAAACAGGTTGCTATACCCCCAACCCGACGAGGTGAGCATGGCAGTGAAGCGCACAAAGTCCACACGCACGACACGCACTGCGGCGAAGGCGCCGCGGGTGACTCGGCGAGCGCCCGCCAGAAAGCCGGCACGCTCCGGAACCGGATCGATGCTGCGGGAGGTCGTGCTCGCGGCACTCGACGACATGAAGGCCATCGACATTTCGGCGCTCGACGTGCGCGGGCTGACCGACATCACCGACACGATGATCGTCGCGAGCGGCACCTCCGACCGTCACGTGCGATCGATCGCCGACCGCGTCGTGCAGCGCTGCAAGGAAGCCGGGTTCCGGCCCTTCGGAATGGAGGGCGAGCGCGACGGGGAATGGGTGCTGCTCGACCTCAACGACCTCGTGCTGCACGTCATGCTGCCACGCGTGCGCGATTTCTATGCGCTGGAGAAGCTCTGGTCGGCCGGCGCGGCCGCCGCCTGAGACCTCCACATGCTCCTTCACCTGGTCGCCGCCGGCACGCGCATGCCGGGCTGGGTGAATGCGGGATATCGGGAGTACGCGGACCGCCTGCAGGGGGCGGATTACCGGATGGCACTGACCGAGATCCCGCTCGGCAAGCGCTCGGGCGACGACGTCACGCGCGCCGTTGCCGCGGAGGGCGAGCGCATCCTGGCCGCCGCGGGTCCGTCCGCCTACGTCGTTGCGCTGCAGGTGCACGGCGAGGGCTGGAGCACCGCGCGGCTTGCCCGCTGGCTCGACGAGCGCTCGCGCGAAGGCGACCCGCTCGCGTTTTGC
>Ga0268386_10001925_pt1 | contig 14491 bp, 16 predicted proteins | sample RVTome_15_FD_200260 | JGI IMG/M metagenome (GOLD analysis project Ga0268386, IMG submission 200260) | Soil microbial communities from uranium-contaminated site in the Upper Colorado River Basin, Wyoming, United States - RVT150D86... ...
CCGGGCCCGCTCCTCGTTGTATTGCTGGGGGCTGATCTGGTTGGATTCGTGGCGTTCGCTGAGTCTGGCGAACTCCTCCATAAGCGCTTGCTCGTCGACGGCCTCATCGAGAGGCGGGTCGGGGTCGGGGGTCTGCTGGCGTTCGCGTTTGGCCTCTTTCTTGTCCTGACGCGCCTTTTCGCGGGCTCGCTTGAGGGCGGCCTCCCTACCCCGCTTAGCCACAGGGGCCGGAGGAGTGCTGGTGGGCGGCTTCCCGGGATGAGGCCTCCGACCGTTGGGTCGGAGGCACTCGACGTGTCGGCTGGGCCGATCGGGGCAGGATCAGTTGGACCGTGGTTTGGCGACGTTCACCTTGAGCTGGCGACCCGAGACGTTCTTGCCGTCGAGGGAGGAGATCGCCTTTTCGGCGCCTTCACTCGAGGCCATCTCGACGAAGCCGAAGCCACGAGATCTGCCGGTGTCACGATCGGTGATCACCTGGGCTTTCGCCACCTCGCCGTACTCGGCGAACATGGCTTCCAGTTCTCCGGTGGTAGTGGTGAACGTGAGATTGCCAACAAAGAGATTTGTGGACATTTTTGCTTGCTCCTTTGAGCTTCTTACCGTCGATTCGTTGGACACCTGGCAGGCCAGACCGTCACCTAGGGGGTTTGGTCTTGCCGCGACATCCGACGGACCGAAGAAGCGAGCAAGGCGTTGGCGGTTCGAGACCGCCATGGCCAGCAGCATACCACGGCCAGGGCGTTACCCGACCCCGCGGCACTCCTCGTGTCGTCGGAACCCGACCGGGGTGGAGAGTTCTGCTCGTCCGATAGGCTTGATATCGATGGACTACTCAGTGACTGAGGTGTGCGGGTGGCGTGGGGATCTGGAGACCGACAACAGGGGAGAGTTCTGGGTGGACCGCGAAGCCCTGACCCAGCGGATGTCGAAGCTCTCTCCGACTCAGCGAGCATTCTTCAAATGGGGGATCGTCGAGGAGTTCAACAAGGGCTTGGAGCAGATCCTCGAACATGATCAGGCGGTCGGGGAGATGAGGGAGGACTTTCGCGACCAGTGAGGTTGCCCGCTACGGACTGGAGCGGGAGGGAGAGACCATCGTTGACGACTGGAGTGTGACCGAGCATGGAAACGGAAAACGAGAGGGCCGAGCGGCACGAACGCGAGCGCCTCGAGGACGCCGAGCGTCATGAGAAGGAGCGTAAAGAGTCCCACGAACGCCACGAGCAAGAACGCCACGACGAACAGGAACGCCACGACGAACAGGAACGCCACGACGAACAGGTGCGACGGGATGGTGAGGACGCCGACCGCGAGCCTCAGGCGTAACTGATACCCACCCGCTTTTCGAACAGCTCGGCATTGCGGAGAATGCGGCCCGGTAACTCCATGATCTTCTCCTGGAGTTCGGCGGCCGCGGGGCTCAGCCCGGACAGCCCTTCGATGTCCCAGTCCTTCAACAATGGCAACACGACTCGGTCGTGATGGATGCGCAGGTTGTAGACCCCGGCCTTGGCCACCCGGATCGAGCGCCTGAGGAAATTGGGCATCGCCACTCCCGGCATCTGGAAGTTGTCGAATACCCGATGAATGCCACCCAGGACCAGCTCGGGAGCCTCCTCGATCATCGCTCGCATGACTCCTTTGTAGAAAATGAAGTGGTGGTTCTCGTCGGCCGCGATGTGACGCATCAACTCGTAGGCCGCAGGGTCGTCGGTGATCTTGCCGGCGTTGCGGTGGCTGACTCTGGTCGCCAGCTCCTGGGCAGCGGTGTAGGCGAAGATCTCGGTGGGGTCGTCGAAGGTCGGCTGGTACCCGTTGATCATCGTCGCCTTGCGGTCGTCCTCGAGTTGGTGGGGGTCGGCGTTGCGTGACGTCAGCAGGTAGCTTCTGATGGCGATGGCGTGCTGACCTTCCTCGGCGGTCCAGAGATGATTCCAGCGCACGAAAGCCGACGTTTGCGGCATGTGCTTCTCGATCAGGGCGTGGTAATAGGGGAGGTTGTCCTCGGTCAGCAGATTGAGCACCAGAGACGTGCGGGCGTCCTCGGAGATCGTGGTCTGGGAGACGTCCCAGGGCTTGTCCCGGAAGCTCTCCCCCCGCTCCCAAGGGACGATGTCGTGGAAATACCAATCGGTGCGGCGGGCGAGGTGCTCCTCGGTGAGTCTGCTGACTTCGGATTCGACAGCCTCGACCAGCTCGAGCTTCTCGGTCTTGGCCATCTCGTCCTTGTCTTGGGGAACCACCACATTAGGTGACCGGAGCCCGTAGCCCCAGATGGGGTCTCTCCGGGGATGTCGGGTATCGCTCGTGTGTGGTTAGGGTGAGGTCGAGCCGCATCGGGTGGAGGTCAGCGACCTGTCGCTTTTCCCGGTGATCCACGGCTCCTTCTCACCCGGTTGGACTGCCTCTTTCGGCCGAATTTCGACACGCTCGCCACTCGAGGCGCGGCATCGACCGAGAGACTGCCCCAGCACCCATCCCCCTCGGGGAGAAGGAAAGACCATGTCCACCACATTCGACACTCTCGGCTTGCCCGATTCGTTGGTACGGGCGCTAGCCGACCTCGACATCCGTGAGCCGTTCCCGGTGCAGGCTGCCGCTCTGCCCCCTGGCCTCGCCGGCCGGGACATCCAGGGCCGGGCGCCCACCGGATCCGGGAAGACACTCGCGTTTGGCCTCCCGTTACTCACTCATGTCGGTAAGGGCGGCCGAAATCGACCTCGTGCCCTCGTCCTGGCCCCCACCCGGGAGCTGGCCGAGCAAATCAAGAGAGATCTCGCACCACTCGCCAGGGCGGTGGGCCGCCGGGTCAGCGCCGTCTACGGGGGGGTGGCATACGGGCCGCAATTGGCCGCGCTACGGGGTGGAGTCGACGTCCTGGTAGCAACGCCGGGCAGGCTCGAAGACCTCATTGCACGTCGGGCCGTGGACTTGGGCAACACCGATGTCGTCGTTCTCGACGAGGCAGACCGCATGGCCGACATGGGGTTCTTCCCGGCGGTGCGACGGATCCTCGACCTCACGAGCCTCCGCCGTCAGACTCTCCTGTTCTCGGCCACTCTCGACGGCGACGTCAGAGTCCTGAGCAGGGATTACCAGACGGATCCGGTGATGATCGCGGCCGAGGCGATGGGTGAAGTGGACCTCGATGTCGTCCATCACTTCTGGCGCGTGGACCGCACGGACCGCCCCGGTCAAACCGCTCGTTTGATCAACGAATCAGGTCGAAGCATCGTGTTCACCCGCACCAGGCACGGCGCCGATCGACTGGTGAAACAGCTGACCAGAGAGCGCGTCTCCGCGGTAGCCATGCACGGCGGCCGATCCCAGGGCCAGCGCACGCGGGCGCTGAACCAATTCTCGACCGGGCAAGCCCAGGCCCTGGTGGCCACCGATGTCGCCGCCCGCGGCATACACGTCGAGGACGTGGCGGCCGTCATCCACTATGACCTCGCCGGGGATCGCAAGGACTACCTCCACCGATCCGGGCGAACCGCCCGCGCCGGCGCAACGGGCACGGTGATTTCGCTGGTGACGGAAGGGCAGGACTCGGATGTGAGGAAACTGCAGCGCGACCTCGATCTCGTCGCACCCATCGAATCGCCGAGCATGGACCGGATCAGGAGTGGGGGACATCGCATCGGTGCCTCGCCGCCGGTCGAGCGAGCCGGCAGTGTCAGCCGAGCCCATTCTGGTCCCCAACCGGTCGATCGGCCCGGGAGCCGGAGCCTCTATGTGGGGAATCTCCCGTGGGCCACAACCGATGACGAGCTCGCCGCGCTGTTTGCCGACCACGGGACGGTCGATCGAGTCACGATCAGCACTCAGAAGCAGAGCGGGCGCTCCAAGGGATTCGGATTCGTGGAAATGCCGGCACATCATCAAGACCGGGCAATCAGGGCGCTCGATGGCGCCATCCTCGGCGGGCGCACCCTGCGCGTGCGCCCGGCTCGTTAGAACACGGGGCTGTGGAGGGCAGTCAGAGGAGGATGGTGGAGGCGAAGGCGAAATAGATGGTCAGGCTGAGCAGGCCCTGGACCAAAGTAGAGAGTGGGCCGCTGCCGAACGCCGGGTCGAGGTTGATCTTGGAGAACAGCCACGGCAGAGACATGGCCACTGATGTCGCCGCTACCGAAGCCGCCAGAGGCTCGACGATACGACCAGCGCGACCGAGTAGTCGCACCAAAGGGTGACTACGGAATCGGCCAATGCGCCCAGCGTCACGCCAGTGATCAGCTCCCGACGCATCCCCTGACCACGGAGACCCCCCCTGACGACCTGGGTCACGGCGTGATTGCCCACCGCGTCGGCGATCTAGACAATGCTTGGGATGCAGAAGACCAGCTCGACATGTGAGGTGAAGCCACCATCGAAGGCGACTTTTGACGGTGGCCGCCAGCATCGCGGCCGCCAGATTCCCGAGGAGCCAGTGGAAGCGATGCCAGAAAGGAGTGCAGGCCGTTCCTCACTGGCCGACCGCGCCGTCGAGCTCTGACGGAAATACCCGCTCACCCGAGCATGTCCTCCTGATGTTCTTCCAGCAGCACCCCGAGCATCCGATGAGGTGGGATCAAGCCGAGGAACATGCCGCGGGCATCGACGACACCGAGACTGCTCTCCTCGTGTTGCGCTGCCTTGGCTGCGGCCGTCTCCTGGTCAACTCCAGGGCCCAGCATCGGGGGGTCTTCGTCCATGATCTCGGCGGCCGACGACCCGGGTTCCGCCGCGAAAAGGCTCTCTATGGGAATCATCCCAACGAACCGACCTGTCTCCAACACCGCTATGTCTGCCATGCTCTCGAATCGATCGGCCTGACCCAAGTGGTGGAGGATGTCGCCCACTGTCTCGTCGGGATGGGTAACAGGAACCCGCATCGTGGCGTAGGCGAGAGCAGTGCGATCGACCGAGGGAAGGTTCGATCCAATGAGGGTCGGTTTGCTCGAACTCACCAGCGATGCTCCTTTCGTCTACCTCCATGCTGGTAGAAGGGTCTGAAGCGGGCATAGGGACATTTGGCACGATCCGGGCTCCATGGGGCCTCTTGTGGGCCCTCTCACCACCGGGGGTGACATTCGACCCCTCCGAAGCGGGACCTCGGGCCATTGCGGAAAGCGGCGCAAACGGTGATGCTCACATCGACAGACAGGAGGACCCACGATGATCGTGGTAGCCGGAGTCGACGATTCGCCGACCTCACAATTGGTAGTTGCACGGGCGATCGAAGAGACGAGGTGGAGAAAAGCCGAGTTGCATCTGGTTCACGTCGTCTACATGCCGATCGTCTACACCGAGGTCCCGGTGGACTGGGCCGAAGTTGCCGAAGCTCAGCGGCAGGCGGTCTGGGGAGCGCTGGAGCCGGCGATTTCGACGGCCGACGTGCCGATTCAACGCGTCGATCTCGACGGGTATCCGCCCGAGGCACTGGTCACGTATGCGTCGGAACAAGAAGCTTCTCTGCTGGTCGTCGGGACCCGGGGCCGGGGTGAGTTCGCTGCGCTGATCCTGGGCAGCACGAGCCATCGCGCCATCCATCTCGCCGACTGCGACATCCTCGTGGTCAAGCCACCCGATCAGCCCGAAGTGGATGTCACCGGCGCCTGATACCGGGAAGGGGTCCATGCGGTTCGCCCGCGTGGCCCGCATGGTCTTCGGGGGTTTGATCGGAGTCGTCGTGAGCGCCATTGTCGCCGTCAATCTCGTGATCTTCCTGGGTGTCCCTGGTGGGTACGAGGCGGGGCTCGGTGACGTGTTTCGACACAGCCCGCTCCTGGGAGCGCTGGTGGTCGCGGTCCTGGTCGCCGGTCCTGTCCTCGGGATCCTCGCCGGGCGGAGATCTGGTCGCATCCGGGGTTAGACCACGGTACGTGGCATGGGCAAGGGGAGCGGGCTGAGCCCGCCCCCCTCGTATCCCCCCAGTCAGTGGTCTTACTTGGCTTCGACCGGGATCCGTCTCGGCTCGATGGCCTTCTCGTCGGGAAGTGCGACGCGCACCGTCAGCACCCCATTGTCGAAACTCGCATCGATGCCATCGGCGGAGACGCCGTCGGGAACCACGATTCGGCGTGAGAACGATCCGAAGGTCCGCTCGCGTATGTAGCGGTCTTCCTCGGACACCTCTCGCTCTTCCGACTTCTCTCCTTTGATCGTCAGGATGTCGCCGTCGAGGCTGACATCAACTTCATCGGCAGAGATACCGGGAAGCTCGGCGGTGAGCACCAGCTCGCCGTCTGTCCTCGTGACATCCATCGACGGACGAAAAACAGTGGTCTCGGGGACGAACCGGGGGAAATCGAAGTGCCACTCTTTGTCGAGATCGACGAAGGGTGACCACAGCTTGAGTTCCATTTCTTCACCTCCTTCCGGGCCATATCTCATCTGCTCGGTAGGCGGCCCGCTCCCATCGAGCCACTGCACGATCATCCGGCGGGAATGCCGCCACGGCCAGAGGCGTTTGGCCCTTTCCCGGGAGAGGCCGATGCCCCACCGGCGCGAGCGAGTCAATCGGGACCTTTGGCCCTGGACGAAGTACATGCCGATTGGCTATGGTCTTACTTGAAGAGCCCGAAGTGTGAGAACGGGTGCCAGGTGACTGCCTGGCTGAGACCGAGGGCATAGGAGTCTCGGGACCGTGGAACCTGAACCGGTTAGTACCGGCGTAGGAACTCATTCGTCGGGCTCTTCATTCTCCACTTGACCGCTGTCCCGTTCGAGCTGATTCCGCGATCAGGTCTTTTGGCACTGGCCTTGGCCCCCGCCAAGTTGTCAGATCGATACCGATGAGATCGGTGTTCAACCGCATCCGACGGCTCCCGTCCATCGTTGATCGTCGCGGTCTCGGGGACAGGAACGAGCGGGGGAGGATCACCGTCGGCCAGCGGTCGGCGACAATATGGAGTCAGGTCGGCCCGGATCGGGTAAGGGGTTGGTTCTCATGAGCGACGCCAGATCCGACCGGCCCCGGCAGCGTGTGATCGATCTGACCAATGGTCAGGCGGAGGCCCGTCCGCGAGTCGGAATGATCACCCGATTCCCTCCTAGCACCACGGGGTCGGCGTCGGCTGCGCGTGCGCTGGCCACCCGGCTCAGGCGCCGTTATGGGATACCTGTCGACGTGATCCGACTCATGTCGTTGGGGGAGGATGCCGCACAGGGCCGTCCTGTCGTCATGGACCTGAATCCTCGTTGGCACATGAGCGCACGCTTCGCCGCGAAGCGACTCAACCGCTGCGACTTGGCGTTGGTCTATCTCGATCGCCATGTGCCGATAGACCTCACACGAGCGTGTCTGGCCGACTTGGATGTGCCGGTGATCGTGGCCCTGGACGATGTCCCGCCGGAAGGCACCCCGGAGACGGAGGCCCTGGCGGCTCTCCTCGAGCGGGCTAACACCGTTGTGGTCACGTCGGAAACGGCGCGCCGACGCTTGGAGGCTCAGGGGTTGTCCGGGGCCAGGGTGGAGGTCATACCGCATGGCTCTCCCCTTCGGCCGTGTCAACCACGTCCCGGGCCGCGACGCCGCATCCTGACCTGGGGCTATCTGGCACCAGGCATGGGTGCCGAGCGAGTCTTGCGCGCCCTCTCCCTGCTCGGCGACATCGAGCCCCCAATCAGCTACCGGCTGATCGGCGTCAGCGACCCGGCGTGGACGCGCCGCCAGGCTGTGGCCTATCGAGACGCGCTGACCGAAGAAGCCAAACGGCTCGAAGTCGACGATCGTTTTGAGATGGTTCCCCTCATCCATGCCCGAGAAGCCCTTCAGGCAGAGGTCGAAAGGAGTGACCTGCTCGCGGTGGTGTACGACTCCCGTGACCGAGCCTCGTCGCGGATACTCGCCGAGGCAGTCTCCACCGGTCGTCCCGTCGTTGCCACGGCGTTCCCCGGGGCCATCGAGATGCTCGCCACCGGCGCCGGTATGACCTGTGACCATGACGACGCGGTGGCGATGGCCGACGCGATTCGCGGCTATCTCACCGACGAGTCGAGATACGCCTACGCCGCCGGGGTGGCGTCGGCAATCAGCAGCAGTCTGACCTGGGACGAGGTGGCCCGCCGTTTCGCCCTGCTCATCACCGCCGTCGAAGACGTCGTCGTCGAGCGTGTGAACTCGAGCTCATAGATCCACGTGGTCTCGGCCGCGAGGGACCATCATCGAGCTTCCATGGTCACTTTGAGGCGGAGCGCAGTCGAGATTCGACCCGATCCCCAGAGAGTCGTCGCCAAGGCGTTCCTCCCCGGGGAGGCGGCCTTCGCCGGTGGGCCCAGTCGTGTCGAGCTCATCGCCAACCGCGTCCTGGCTTTGACCAACAGTGAGGCCGAGGAACTCCTGGATCGGACCCGTGAGTCATTTGCGGGGAGACACTCCGACCTCGAATCCGTGTGGGAAGAGAATCTGAGGTCGGCGGTGGCGATGGTCCCCACGCTCACCGGGGTGCAGGGAGAGCGCAGGGCCCTTCTTGGTGCCTTCTTCACTCAGGAGTACACGCCAGAGGCGGCAGCCGTCTGCAACCCCTCGATGGTCCCCGCCCCGGGAGCCGACGGCGACGGCCGTTTCGTCATGAGCCTGCGCGCGATCGGTGAAGGTCACATCTCATCGGTCGAGTTCCGCACCGGTCGGGTCGACGATGAGGGCTCGGTTGCGCTGGATGCCCCCGGCCGGTTCTTGCATTTGGGGGACCGCAGAGCACCGCTCTACGAACAGGAGGTGTTCCGGCACAAGCTGGTCGCCCTCAACGCCGACGCCACCCTGGTGGGGATGGTCATGGACGACCTCCCTGAACGATTCAGTGCCGGTGAGTTGGATGCCGCGCTGGAGATGCTTGAGCGACGGGATGTGTCTGCGGCGGCGGCGTTCGAGACTCGAAAGCTGACCCACTGGTTGGCCTCATCGAACTACGAGCTCGGGTACGCAGAGGATGTGCCCATCTCGGAGCGCATTCTCCTCCCGTCGAGCCCGGCGGAGAGCCGGGGTATCGAGGACGCCCGATTCGTGCGATTCGCCGAGGATGACGGAACCGTCACCTACTACGCCACGTACACGGCCTATGACGGATTCACCATCCTGCCTCAGCTCATCGAGACGGCTGACTTCACCACTTTCCGGTTCGCCACCCTGAACGGGACCTGCGCCCGGAACAAGGGAATGGCTCTCTTTCCGAGACGCATCGGGGGCCTCTATGCCGCGTTGGGCCGGCATGACCAGGAGAACCTCCACGTATTGCGCAGCGACCAGCCCCGTGTGTGGAACTACGCCGAGATGATCTCATCGCCGAAGCACGGGTGGGAGACCGTCCAAATCGGCGCCTGCGGCTCACCCATCGAGACCGAGGAGGGTTGGCTGGTGCTCACCCACGGCGTGGGGCCGATGAGACGATATGCGCTTGGCGCGTTTCTCCTCGATCTGGAGGACCCCTCTCGTCTGATCGGACGACTTGACACGCCCTTGTTGGAGCCGGCTGCGGACGAGCGCAACGGGTATGTCCCCAACGTCGTGTACTCGTGTGGGGGCATGCTGCACGGCGCTTGGCTGGTGATCCCTTACGGTTTCGCAGACGAAGGCGTCAGGTTGGTGACGGTCTCAGTCGAGGAGTTGCTCGGGGAGATGACGTGACCCTCGGCCGCGCCGAAGATGACCTTGCCGTACGCCGACACATAGCCATCGGTCATCACGGACACACTGAACCTGGCTTCGGCGTCACGCCGGCACGCGCGTCGATCGATTTGGTCGAGGTTGGCAAGCGCTGATACCGCTCCTGGCACATCTTCGACGATGAAACCGGTGACTCCGTTCTTGACCAACTCGGGGAGAGCACCACGCCGCCAGCCGACCACCGGTGTGCCCGACGCGAGCGATTCGACGACGACCAGGCCGAAGGGCTCGTCCCAAGCGAGCGGCATGATCACGGCGGACGCCTTGGCGTACAGCTCGGTCATCGTCTCCCGATCGAGGTCACCGAGATATTCGATCTGGGCACTCTTGGTCGCCGGGGCGACCGAGGCGTCGAAATAGTCCCGATATCGCGCTTCCACCATCCCGGCGAGCTTGAGGGGCATGTGGGCGGCGCGGGCGACTGCGATGGCCGCGTCGGGCTGTTTTTCCGGTGCCATCCTGCCCGCGAACAGAAGAAAGCCGCCATCACCGGGACCGGGGCGGAACTCCTCGCAGTCGACGCCGTTGAATACGGTTGCGACGTAATTGAGCCCCGGATAGAAGCTGCGTTCCGAGTCAGACAAGGAGATGAACGGCAGCGTCCGATATCGGGCCAACGCCGGGTGAACGGCTTGGTTCCACGCCGAGCCGTGGAGTGTGGTGACCATCGGTGCTGGGAGGAGGCCCCCGAAGCCGAGAGCGTGCACGTTCAGGTGGGAGTGGACGATGTCGTACCCTCCGGCCGACACCTCCTCAGCCATCGATGCAATGTGAATCTCCTCCCAAACGCGCTGATCCGGAGCCAATTCACTCTCCGGCCAGTCGGCGAAGGGAAAGGGGACCGTGGCCACGAGCTCCGCGTCGGTCTCAGATCCTTCCGGAGCGAACAGCGTCACTTGGTGGCCGGCGGCGATCAGGCCCGATGTCAAATCGGAGACCACCCGCTCCCATGGGCCGTAGCCGGCCGGCGGAATTCGGTGGGTGAGAGGCGCCAGCATGGCGATGCGCATCAATTTCTCGCTCTCGCCTGATCTGCGGTTCGGCGATGTGCGCCGGGGCCGCTCTCCAAACGGTGACATGCCTGCAACACCATCAGGCCGGCGATCGTCGATTCCGCACCACTGTTGGCGTTGGCGTGGTCTCTCATCAGCCCGTCGCGGGTGGAGCCAGTGTCAGGATCGTAGAGAGGGGTCCCGGTGTCGTTCTGGCCCAAGAGCCAGAAGCCGGCACGTTGCACGGCGTCATGCCAGCGCCGGTCGCCAGTGGACCTCCACGCTCGCTCGGCCGCGTCGGCCATGGCCGCCGCCTCGATGGGCTGTTGGTCGAAGAGGGGGCGATGCTCTCCGGGACTCCTCCCCCCGACGGGGGTGAACGAAAAGTGATCGTCCCGGGTCTCGGTTTCAATGAGCCAGGCAAGGACCTCCAAGCCCGAGTCGACCAGTCCCGTCATGCCAGCCACCTCTCCGGCGGCGATCATGGCCGCGGGAACCCGCGCGTTGGCATAGGTGAGTCGCGCTTCGGGCCAAGGTCGTGGGGCACCCACGAGCCGCCGGACCGCCGGTGCGGCGAATCTCGCGGCGTCCGGATCGTCTGGGTTCGCTGTCCAGAGCGCACTTGCACCGAGGGCGGCATATGACAGAGCTCGAAGGTGGGGAGATTCGAGATCGGGCACGTCGCCGAGGGCGGAGGCGGCCGCCGCCCTCAGGTCGGCCCGGGGTGCGGTGGTGGCAGCGACGCCGAGGGCCCAGATCCCCCGGCCCTGGGTGTCATCGGGGGCGTCCCTCCCATCGTCCTCCCACGTTCGGTCGAAAGAGAGCCGATTGCGAAAGCGACCTTCTGGAGTCAGGGAGTGCAAGACGAAGGCGAGGAGGGTCCGCAGGGCGCGGACCCGGGATGGAAGTTCGGGCGCGGCGCACAACACGACGATCGCCCGTGCCGCGTCATCGACGCAGTATCCATGCTCCCGCCGGGGCACGCCATGTTGGGTGTGCTCGTAGATGCCGGTGTCGTCGATCAGCGCGAGGAGATGCTCGTAATCAGGAAGCGGTAGGGACATGGCTCATGGCCACCGCTCCTCGGACAACCTCGCCAACCAGCGCCTCATACCTGGAGGCCACGTTGACCCACTCGAGCTCGGGGGCCAATCCTCGTTGGGCTCGCACCATGGCGTCCAGGGCCATCGGAGTGTCGAGGAGACGGCCGATCGAGCTGGCGATGGCCTCGGGGCTCTGTTGAGGAACCGTGGTCACGGCGTTGGCTTCCGCCAGCTCCAACGCATGCGAAAAGGCGGTTGCCACGACCGGGACGTTCGCCGACACCGCTTCGACGAGGACTCCGGAGACGATCTGGTCGGTGGAGTCGTAGGGGAGCACCACGATGGTGGCGTCGAATAGAAGACGATGCAGCATCTCTTCGGGGAGATAGTCGTCGATGAAACGCACGTTCTCCTCGAGCCCTAGCTCGGCGACGATTCCCTCCAGATGTCGACGGTATCTCTCCCCATCGTTCGCCAGCACCTTGGGGTGGGTTCGTCCCGCGATCGTGTATCGCAGATCGGGATAGGTCTGTTTGAGGGCACCTACCGCCCGCAGGGACCATTCCAGCCCTTTCCCCGGGCCGATGAGGCCCCACGTGAGCAGTGTCGGCGGTCGGTTGGGCCGGGGCCGAGTCGCCCGTAGCCGCGCCACGGACCGGTGTGGGGCGTCGGTGCCGTGGGGGATGACGACCACCGACCGGGGATCGACCTCATAGCGTCGCGTGAGCAGGCGCTTTGCGGCTCGAGTCGGGACGACCGTGTGTGCGGAGAGTTGTGCAAGAGTCTCGATGATCGTCTCTTGCACCGGTGTGGGCTCGGGTAGGAGCGTGTGCAACGTCGTGATCAGCCGGTTCTCGAGTCGATCGGCGAGCTCGAGAACCGGCCGGCCCATGTCGGGGCCCCAGATCCCGTATTCGTGTTGGGCGATCACCACGTCGTAGTCGGAGAGTCGCTCGATCGCCGACAGCAGGGACCATGGCACGGCCGGGTCCAGGTGAGCGACCACCTCGGGGGGGTCGAGACCGTCGCCCGAATCATGATCGACCACGGCCACCACCCCGAGCCCATCGCTGCTCTGGCGATTGAGACCCATGGCGCCTCGAAGCGAAGCGGTGAAACTCGCCAATCCACACACTTCGGGTGGATATGTGCTCACGAAGCCCACCGTGGGCCACGATGGGCGATGAACTTCAGCAACACCGGTCGCGTGGTCGTTCCAGAAATCGGTCTGTGGGGGCATTGATACGTCTCTTCGAGTGCTTACGACGTTATGGGCCGCGCTCGGATCGGGCCAGGGTCGAAAGTCCTCCCCATCTTGCCCCGTGACCGGGGCTGTCAAACATCCTGGGCCCTGAACCTCGGGTCGGTCGGGGACTTACACCCCTGGTTCGAGTTCACCGCGACACCGAGAAGGTGGATCGGGACCTGCAGCGCGATCTTCCGCCTCACGCTTCGACCTGTCCACGATCGAGTTGCGGGTGGACCCGCCACCTCCGGCCCTCCCTCCCCCAAGTCCCTCCTACTCTCCCCCGGCCAGGTCGACGTTGTAGGCGTCGAAGAGGAGCTCGGCTCCTGTCTGGCGATGAACGGCGAGCAACCCCAGCAGGTCGAGGATCGTGCGTCTGATCTGACCTGGGTCGGGCACTTCATCGGTCATCTCCAGCGCCATTCGGCACTTTCCCTCGATCTCTTCGTGCTCGCGGCGCAGGGAGTCCACGACGGGTGCCAGATGCGGCGCCCGGTCCAGTACCTCGGCGAACAATCCGTCCGGGGATTCGATCTCCGCGACGTGGCGGGCCAGGCAGGACTCCAGATCATCGAGAGCGTTGCGGACCACCTCGACCCAATCGGGCTGGCCGCTGGCCCGGGCGGCGCTCGCCTCGAGGGCACGCATGGCGTCGTAGAGGTCTTGCCGGCGGGTGACGATCAGCTGGCGGGTGTCGACGGGTGGCCAGTCGTACACCAGGTCGAGGGGCAGCCAGCCAGAGGCCTCGGCCTGGTCGCGCGCGTGCTCGATCATCTCGCCACCGCCCGGGGCCCGGAAGAGGTCCTGGCCCTGCGCCGCCTCTTCCAGATCGTTGGTGGGGGTGGGGGTATGGCGATTCACATCTGCCTCCTTTTGGATCTATGTCGATACTGACTCCGGCGCCAGCGATCGGAACAGGGCCATAGGTCACGAGATGGCGGCCATCGGCCACGCGCCGTTTGGTGGGTGGCCTCTGACCCGCTAAACCACCCTTCTGATGGAGTTTCGCCGGATCGACTCTTTGCCTCCATATGTCTTCGCCACGATCGACAAGCTCAAACTCGAGGCGAGACGGCGTGGTGAGGACATAATCGACCTCGGGTTCGGTAATCCCGACATCCCTTCACCTCCCGAGGCGGTGGAAAAGCTCCGGGAAGCTGCCCTCAACCCGCGCAACCATCGCTACTCCTCATCCCGGGGGATACCCAACCTGCGCAAGGCGGTCGCCGATCGCTACCAACGTCGCTTTGGCGTCACCCTCGACCCCGAGACCCAGGTGATCACGACCATCGGGGCCAAGGAGGGCCTGGCCCACCTGATCTGGGTGCTGGTGCAGCCCGGCGACGTGGCCCTCGTCCCGGAGCCGTCGTACCCGATCCACATCTTCGCTGGATCGATCGCCGGTGCCGAGATCGCTCGCATCCCGGTAACTGGCCATGCCGACGAGTTCTTCGCACATCTCCATGTCGCCGTCGAGAACACATGGCCGGTGCCCAGGGTGCTCATCGTCTCGTTCCCGCACAACCCGACGACCACCTGCGTTGATCTCGACTTCTTCGAG
>Ga0268386_10001926_pt1 | contig 14490 bp, 17 predicted proteins | sample RVTome_15_FD_200260 | JGI IMG/M metagenome (GOLD analysis project Ga0268386, IMG submission 200260) | Soil microbial communities from uranium-contaminated site in the Upper Colorado River Basin, Wyoming, United States - RVT150D86... ...
GCGCAGTGCATCGTGGTCGCGATAGACGCCAAGCGCGTCGCGGGCGACGGGGCTGTGCGCTGGGAAGTCTTTACCTACGGCGGGCGACGGTCGACGGGGATCGATGCCCTCGACTGGGGCCGGAGAATGGAGCAGTACGGCGCCGGCGAGATCCTGCTCACGAGCATGGACCGCGATGGAACCCGCAGCGGCTTTGATCTCGAGCTGACGCGCGCGTTCTCCGGGGCGCTGACGATTCCCGTCATCGCGAGCGGCGGCGTAGGCAATCTCGATCATCTGGTCGAGGGCGTGCTGCAAGGCTACGCCGACGCGGTTCTCGCCGCGAGCATCTTTCACTATGGCGAGTACACGGTGCGCCAAGCGAAGGAACACATGGCGCGCCACGGCATCGAAGTGCGGCTCTAGCCGCATTTCCCGGTTCGAAGTTCCGGGTTCAGTGTTCCGGGTTCAATCTACCGCGCAATGCGTTTAAACTCCGAACCCTGAACCCTGAACCCTGAACGTCGAATGTTGAACCAATGAATGAAACATGGCTCGAGCAGGTGAAGTGGTCACCCGAGGGCCTCGTGCCGGTGATAGCCCAGGATGCCGGCAGCGGACGAGTGCTGATGGTGGCCTGGATGAACCGCGACGCATTGCGCGAAACGGCGCGCAGTGGAGAGGCGCACTACTGGTCGCGCTCTCGCGCAAGACTGTGGCACAAGGGTGAAGAGTCGGGCCACGTGCAGCGTGTGCGGGAGATCAGGCTCGACTGCGACGCTGATGTGATCGTGCTCGCGGTGGAACAGGCGGGAGGCATCGCGTGTCATACCGGACGGGAGAGCTGCTTCTACCGGATGCTGAAGGAGGGGGAATGGGTCGCGGTCGATCCGGTTCTCAAGGATCCCGGGGACATTTACCGGCGATGACGCGAAACGACGTCCTCGCGCGTCTCGGCGAGGTCATTGCGGCACGCCGCAATGCTGAATCCGCCACTTCGTATGTTTCGAGCCTTTTTGCAGCGGGGGAGGACGCAATCCTCAAGAAGCTGGCAGAGGAAGCCGCCGAGACGGTGCTCGCTGCCAAGGGCGGTGATAAACTGGACATCGTGCGCGAAACGGCGGATCTTTGGTTTCACAGCCTGGTTGTGCTGGCGTGGCACGGCCTCAAGCCCGAGGACGTACTCGCCGAGCTGCGGCGCCGTGAAGGCATATCGGGAATAGACGAAAAGAAATCCCGCGGTTGAGCGGGATTTCTTGAGGAGTGATACATGGGCTCGTTTAGCATCTGGCACTGGCTGATCGTGCTGCTGGTGGTCGTGCTGGTGTTCGGCACGAAGAAACTGCGCAACCTCGGCACCGATCTCGGCAGCGCCGTCAAGGGCTTCAAGGACGGCATGAAGCCCGAAGAGGAGAAGTCGACCCAGGCGAAGCCGGAGATCCCCCCCTCGACCGGGCAGACCATCGAGGGCGAGGCCAAGAAGGAAACCCCGAAAACGTGAGGAGTGAGGGGTGAGGGGTAACGCGCGTAGCGTCAGCCCCCGGTTCCAGGCTCCTCATTCCTTACTCCTCACGCCTCGCTTCGCATGTTTGACATCGGGTTCTCCGAGCTGCTCATCATCGCGGTCGTCGCACTGATCGTGATCGGGCCCGAGCGCCTGCCCAAGGTCGCGCGGACGGTCGGCCACCTTGTCGGCCGCATGCAGCGCTACGTCAACGACGTCAAGGCCGACATCTCGCGCGAGATGGAGCTCGACGAGTTGAAGAAGCTCCGCTCCAGCATGGAGGAGACCGCCCGCTCGTTCGAGCAGTCGGTGCAGAAGGAGGTCCGCGAGACGGAAAGCGCGCTGAACAGCATTGCTGAGTCCGCCCGCCCGGAGGAGGAGCCAGCACCGACCCCGGCTCCCGACGGCAAGTCATCTACCGGCAGCGAGCGGCCCGCGGACAGCAGTTCCTCGCAACTCGACCTGGGGCTCGATCCGGCCGCCGACGTGTCGACGCGCAAGCCGGCCTGACCCCGCGGACGGGCGCGACGCATGGGCGAAGACACCTTCATCTCTCACCTGGTAGAGCTGCGCGATCGCCTGTTGCGCGCGCTGATCGCGGTGGGCATCGTCTTCGTGTGCCTTTTCCCGTTTGCATCCGATCTCTACGATTTTCTCGCGCAGCCACTGCTCGGCACGCTGCCACAAGGCGCCACGATGATCGCGACGGGCGTCGTCACGCCGTTTCTGATCCCGGTCAAGGTGGCGGCGATGGTCGCGTTTTCGGTGGCCCTGCCCTATGTCCTTTACCAGGTGTGGGCATTCGTTGCGCCCGGGCTCTACGCGCACGAGAAAAAGCTGGTCCTGCCGCTCGTCATCGTGAGCACGGCGCTGTTTTTCGTCGGCGTGGCATTCTGCTACTTCTTCGTGTTCCGGCTCGTCTTCGATTTCGTCTTCAACGTCGCCCCGAAGAGCATCACCGTCGCGCCGGACATCGAGAACTATCTCAACTTCGTGCTGACGCTGTTTCTCGCTTTCGGCCTGACGTTCGAGGTGCCGATCGTCGTGCTCGTGCTCACGCGCATGGGTATCGTGACGATCGAGCAGCTCGTCGAGATCCGGCCGTATTTCATCGTGGGCGCTTTCGTCGTGGCGGCGATCGTCACGCCGCCGGACGTGATCTCGCAGCTGCTGCTGGCATTCCCGATGTGGATCCTGTTCGAGGTGGGACTCCTCGCGGCGCGCGCATTCAGCCGGCCACGGGCGCGTGATGAGACCGGATACGAAAAGCCGGAAGAGGACGCGATCGAGCGGGAGCTCGACAGCACGCAGACGCCGGAAAAGGGCCCCAATTCCTGATGCCCGCGCGGGACGATGGTGCCACGGGCGAAGCCGCCCCGGCGGCACGCGTCACGGCTTGAGCGGCTGCGGTTTGGGACGGCGTCCCACGGTGACCGTGACGTCGATCGCGCTCCGTTCCCGCAGGAGGCGCAACCGTGCCCGTGACCCGGGGGAGAGCGCGGCGACCAGGTTGAGCATGCCGATCGAATCGGCGACAGGGGAGTCGTTGACCGCCACCAGCACGTCGCCCAGTTTGACGCCCGCCCGGTCCGCCGGACCCCCGCGCTCTACCTGCGAGATGAGGACTCCGGACGTGCGATCCAGCTTCAACGATTCGGCGAGCTCCTTGGTGATGTCCTGCACGCCGACGCCGACCCAGCCCCGGATGACAGATCCCTTCTGGATGATCTGTTCCATGACCTGGCGGGCGATGCTGACCGGTATTGCGTAGCTGATGCCGGCGGCGGCGCCGGTCTGGGACAGGATCGCGGTATTGATCCCGACCAGGTTGCCTTTCGTATCGACCAGCGCGCCGCCCGAGTTTCCCGGGTTGATCGCGGCGTCGGTCTGGATGAAGTTCTCGAACGTGGCAATCCCGAGATGGCTTCTGCCCAGTCCGCTCACGATTCCGAGCGTCACCGTCTGCCCGACTCCGAACGGATTGCCGATCGCCAGCACGACATCGCCCACCTTCAGGCGATCGGACTGCGCAAAGGTGATGGAAGGCGCATCCTGCACCTCGATCTTCAGCACCGCGAGGTCGGTCTCCGGATCCGCGCCGACGATGCGCGCGGGAACCTTGCGCGAATCGGCGAGCGCGACTTCAATCTCGTCCACCGCCTCGATTACGTGGTGATTGGTGAGGATGTAGCCCGTGTCGCTGACGATGACGCCCGAGCCCAGGCCCTCGCGCCGCTGCATCGCGGGATCGGACGGATCGCCGAAGAAATAGCGAAACACAGGATCGTCCTGCAGCGGGTGCCGCGGCCGCTTGAGATCCTGGCTCGTGAAGATGTTGACGACCGCCGGCATCGCCTTTAACGCGGCTTCACTGAACGAGGAGGTCTCGTGCACCGGCAGGGCGGCGCTCGGTTCCTTCACCGTCATAACGCTGCCGGGAGCGCGCGGGGAAAAAAGATCAGGGCGCAACGTGGAAACGACGAACAGCACCGCGAGACACACGGTCGCGGTCTGGGCAAATACCAGCCAGAGTTTGCGCATAGTTCCGGACCTGATGAGCGCGATTATTGCCCGAAACAGATTCACCCTGAAAGCGCGCTACGGCTTCCGCCCGCGTGTCTGTTTGATTGCGAGAGGGAGGGATTCACGCGCTGCCGGGCGAGCAGTTGCTACCTTCCCCGACGTCGAGAGCGGCGTGGCGCAAGCCGCGGGTCGAGCGCCGACTGTGTCCCGCAACGCACTGAACGCAAGCATTTTTCTCAAGTTTTGCTTAAATTTCTCAGGTCCTTTGTGTACAATGTCGCCCTTTGCGGTCGCGGGGAATATTCGTATGGCAGACAAAGAGTTGGACGCGGGGAAGCGGCGCTTTCTCATTGCCGCCACCAGCGTCGCCGGGGGCGTCGCGACGGGCGCGACGGCGGTGCCGTTCGTCGCGAGCATGTTGCCCTCGGAGCGTGCAAAGGCGGCGGGGGCGCCGGTCGAGGCGGACATCTCCGGGCTCGCGCCGGGCGGGCTGATGCGCGTGGAGTGGCGCGGCAAGCCCGTCTGGATCGTGCGGCGGACCAAGGAGATGCTCGAGCTCGTCAAGGCAAGCGACGAGCGCGTGGCCGATCCGAACAGCAAACGCCAACCGGATTACACGCCGCCCTACGCGCGCAACGAGTTCCGCTCGATCAAGCCCGAGTATCTCGTCGTGGTCGGCATCTGCACGCACCTCGGTTGCTCTCCCGTGGACAAACTCAAGGCCGAGCCGGAGCCCTTCGACGCGAACTGGAAGGGCGGATTCTACTGCCCGTGCCACGGCTCGCTCTTCGATCTCGCGGGACGCGTCTACAAGAACAAGCCGGCGCCTGACAATCTGCCGGTGCCGCCGCATACCTATCTCTCCGAGAACAAGATCCTCATCGGCGAAGACCAAGAGGGGGCGTAGGCAATGGCGGCGGGTGAAAAGGAGCCGGTCACCGGCGCGGGGCCGTTCAACGGCCTGTTGACATGGGTCGACAGGCGCTTCCCCCTCATCCAGCTCTGGCGCGAGCACCTCTCGGAGTATTACGCACCCAAGAACTTCAACTTCTGGTACTACTTCGGCTCGCTCGCGATCCTGGTGCTCGTGATACAGATTGTCACCGGGATCTTCCTCACCATGCACTACAAGCCGGACGCCGCGCAGGCGTTTGCCTCGGTCGAGTACATCATGCGCGAGGTGCCCGGCGGGTGGTTGATCCGCTACATGCACTCGACCGGCGCCTCGGCTTTCTTCATCGTGGTCTACCTCCACATGTTCCGCGGCCTGCTGTACGGCTCCTACCGGCAGCCGCGTGAGTTGATCTGGATCATCGGAATGATGATCTATCTCTGCCTCATGGCAGAGGCGTTCTTCGGCTATCTCCTTCCCTGGGGACAGATGTCGTACTGGGGCGCGCAGGTGATCATCAACCTGTTCGACGCGATTCCCTGGATCGGCCCGACGCTCGCGATCTGGATTCGCGGTGACTACGTCGTGGCGGATGCGACGCTCAACCGCTTCTTCGCCCTCCACGTCATCGGGATTCCGCTGCTCCTTCTCGGGCTGGTGGTGGCGCACATCATGGCGCTGCACGAGGTGGGCTCCAACAACCCCGACGGCGTCGAGATCAAGCAGCACAAGGATCCGCGCACCGGCCGCCCGCTGGACGGCGTCGCGTTCCACCCGTACTACACCGTGAAGGACCTGATGGGCGCGGCGTTTTTCCTGATCCTGTTCTGCATCGTCATGTTCTTCATGCCGGAGTTCGGCGGCTACTTCCTCGAGTACAACAACTTCATTCCCGCCGATCCGCTGAAGACGCCGCCGCACATTGCGCCGGTATGGTATTTCACGCCGTACTACTCGATCCTGCGCGCCGTTACCGAGGACTTCATGATCGTCCTCGCGCTCGGCGTCGCGGCGTACGCGGCCCTGATCTGGCTGACCGTGGAGCGCTTTCGGACGAAGGTGACCGCGGCCGCCGTGGCGGCCGTGCTCATTTTCTTCATGAAGGGGCCCGAGCAGTTCGTCATCGATCCCAAGGTGTGGGGCGTGGCGATGATGGGTGCCGGAACGCTGATCTACTTCCTGCTGCCGTGGCTCGATCGGAGCCCCGTCAAATCCATCCGCTACAAAGGGCCGATCACGAAGGCCGCGCTGGCGCTGTTTGTCGTCTCGTTTCTCGCGCTCGGCTATCTGGGCACGCTGTCGGTGACCGAGAGCCGCACCCTCGCGGCGCAGATCTTCACGCTCGCGTACTTCGCGTTCTTCCTGTTGATGCCGTGGTACACGGCGATTGACCGCACCAGGCCCGAACCGTCACGCGTGACCTGGGAAGGCGCGCATTGACATGAGCCGCGCGTGGAAACTGCTGCTCGTGCTGCTCCTCGCTCCGGCGCTTGTCCTGGCGGCCGAGGACGCGCGCCTCGACCGCGCGCCGATCGACGAGCACGATCTCGTCTCGCTCCAGCGCGGCGCGAAGATCTACGTGAACTACTGCCTCGGCTGCCACAGCGCGGGCTACATGCGCTACAACCGGCTCGAGGACTTCGCGCTGACCCCGCAGCAGATTCGCGACAACCTGATCTTCACGGGGGCCAAGGTCGGCGACCTGATGAAGAACAGCATGGACCCCAAGGATGCCAAGGAGTGGTTCGGCGGCGTTCCGCCGGACTTGACCGTGATCGCCCGCTCACGCGCCTCACCCGCCGGCAGCGGCGCGGACTGGCTCTACACGTACCTGCGCAGTTTCTATCGCGATCCCTCGCGCCCGACGGGGTGGAACAATGTCGTCTACCGCGACGTTGGCATGCCGCACGTGCTGTGGAAGCTGCAGGGCGAGCAGGAGCTGCGCACGGAGGTGGTGGTCATTGCCCGGAGCGACGACGAAGAGGATGTGGAAAAGCGCGAGGTGCAGAAGCTCGTGCTGGCGCGGCCGGGGACGATGAGCGCCCTCGAGTACGACCTTCTCGTGAGGGACCTCGTCAATTTCCTCGTCTACATGGCCGAGCCCGCGAAGCGCACCCGCATCGAGGTCGGCATTTTTGTCCTGCTGCTCCTCGGAGTCTTCTTTGCCCTTGCCTACGCGCTGAAGAAGGAATACTGGAAGGACGTCCAATGATGACCCTGTATTCAGGCACGACCTGCCCCTTCAGCCAGCGCTGCCGCATCGTGCTGTACGAGAAGGGGATGGACTTCCAGATCGTCGACGTTGATCTCTTCAACAAGCCCGAGGACCTGGCGGTGATGAACCCGTACAACCAGGTCCCGGTCCTGGTCGAGCGCGATCTCATCCTCTACGAGTCCAACATCATCAACGAGTACGTCGATGACCGGTTTCCCCACCCGCAGTTGATGCCGGCCGACCCGGTGATGCGGGCGCGGGCGCGTCTCTTTCTCTTCCGTTTCGAGCAGGAGATGTTCAGCCACATCGAGTCGATCGAGAAGGGCACCCAGAAGCAGGCGGAAAAGGGCCGCGCCGTGATACGGGACAACCTGACCCAGATCGCCCCCGTGTTCACCAAGCAGAAGTACATGCTGGGCGAGGAGTTCACCATGCTCGATGTGGCGATCGCTCCCCTGCTGTGGCGGCTCGACCACTACGGCATCCCGCTTCCCAAGACCAGCGCGCCGCTGATGAAGTACGCCGAGCGGCTGTTCAGCCGGCCGGCGTTCATCGACGCGCTCACCGCCTCCGAAAAGGTCATGCGCCGGTAACCCCAGTGACCAGTGACCCGTGACCAGTGACTCGAGCAAGATGAGAATGCCGATGCCAAGGGTGGAACAAACACCGGTTACCGGTCACTGGTCACCGGTCACGTCGTGATGAGCATGGCAGAGCGTTCGACAAAACCGTATCTCATCCGCGCCATCCACGAATGGTGCTCGGACAGCAACCTCACCGCCTACATCACGGTGCAGGTGGATGCCAATACGCGCGTTCCCACGGAACACGTCAAGAACGGGGAGATCGTGCTCAACGTGAGCTACGACGCAACACACCGGCTGAAGATCGGCAACGACACGATCCAGTTCGCGGCCCGTTTCAACGGCGTCTCCCGCGAGTGCTCGGTGCCCATCTCCGCGGTGACCGGCATTTTTGCCAGGGAGAACGGACAGGGCATGTTTTTTCCGCGCGAGCCCGCGAAGATTGGCGCAAGCGACGCCCCGTCCGAGCCTTCCCCGCCCAACGGCAACGGCGGCAAGCCCAAGCTCCAGATCATCAAGTAGTGACACCTGGCTTTTCGACTGCGCAGGCGGCGGGCGCGGGCGGTCACGACCCGCACGCGGACGGTCTATAATGGCGCCCCAAGCCGGCATAGCTCAGTGGTAGAGCAACCGCCTTGTAAGCGGTAGGTCGTCTGTTCGAGTCAGACTGTCGGCACCACGGGCATGTGGCCCTCGCGGCCGGGCGGTGCCGACGCGCGTGCGGGGCCACACGCGATGCCGGGTCCCGTGACACTGGAAAAAGTCGCTGCGGGACAATCCCTTAGGTGGGCCAAGTGGCGGATGAAACGGGCCGCGCTCGAGTGGGCGGCGCGATGGGCCGGGTCGATGGTTGAAGCGGCGGCGTTAAGACTCATTTAAGAGAGGGTATCAAGAATGCTCTACCGTACCCGGGCAATGCTGGGGGAAGGCGCATGATCCAGGTCGACAACCTCGTCAAGGCGTTCGGGCCGAAGCTGGCCGTCAATGAAGTCTCGTTCACGGTCGAGCGCGGGGAGGTTCTGGGCTTCCTCGGCCCGAACGGCGCGGGCAAGTCCACCACCATGCGCATGGTGACCGGCTTCATCCCGCCCACCTCGGGGGCGATCCGGGTCGGCGGCTACGATGTGCTCGAGAATCCCCTGCCGGCGAAGCGGCTGATCGGCTACCTGCCCGAGAACGCCCCGGCCTATGCAGACATGACGGTGCAGGGCTTTCTTGCTTTTGCCGCGGAGCTGCGCGGCCTCGCCGGCATGGCGCGCCGCGGCGCCGTAGACCGCGCCGTGGAGCTGTGTTTTCTCGAGAACGTGCGGCATCAGGTGATCGATACGCTGTCGAAGGGCTACAAGCACCGCACCTGTCTCGCGCAAGCCCTGATCCACGACCCCGATGTCCTGATCATGGACGAGCCGACGGACGGTCTCGATCCGAACCAGAAGCACGAGGTGCGCAACCTCATCAAGCGCATGGGCGCGAACAAGGCGATCGTGTTCTCGACCCACATCCTGGAAGAAGTCGAGGCGGCGTGCTCGCGCGTGATCATCATCGACCGCGGACGGATCGTCGCAAACGGCACGCCGGAGGAGCTGAAGTCGCGCGCGCCCAATGCCGGCGCCGTGTGGCTGCGCGTCAAGGGTGTCCCGGCTCTCGCCCTCACCGATGAACTCTCCGGCATTGCGGGCGCGGCGAGCGCGGAGGTGATGAAAGACGAAGCGGGCATCGTGGAGATCCGCGTCTATCCCGACCATGCGAAGGCCGGCGCCGGCCTGACGGGCGAGGTGGCGGAGCTCGCCGCGCAGCAGAAATGGACGATCGACGAGCTCCGCACGGAAGAGGGCCGGCTGGACGAGGTATTCCGGGCGATCACGCTGCCTGACACGGTCAAGGGGCAGTGAGCATCATGAGCGCATGGACCAACATCAATGCGATTGTCAAGCGTGAGCTGGGGGGCTATTTCACCTCGCCCATCGCCTACGTGTTCCTCGTCATCTTCCTGCTGCTTACGGGTTTTTTCACGTTCACGGTGGGCAGCTTCTTCGAGCGCGGCGAGGCTTCCCTCGTCTCCTTCTTCACCTGGCACCCGTGGCTCTACCTTTTCCTCGTGCCTGCGGTGGGCATGCGGCTGTGGTCCGAGGAGCGGCGGCTCGGCACGATGGAGCTGCTCCTCACGATGCCGGTGACCACGTGGCAAGCGCTGATCGGAAAGTTTCTCGCCTCGTGGCTGTTCCTCGCGCTGGCGCTCGCCCTCACGTTCCCGGTGGTCATCACGGTCAACTATCTCGGCAACCCCGACAACGGCGTCATCTTCGCCGGGTACGTGGGGAGCCTGCTCCTCGCGGGCTCGTATCTTGCCATCACCTGCATGACCTCCGCGATGACGCGCAACCAGGTGATCAGCTTCATCGTGGCGGTGCTGATCTGCCTCTTCCTGATTCTCGCCGGCTACGAGCCCGTCACCGGACTCCTGTCGCGGTTCGCAAGCGCGCGCGTGGTCGATCTTGTCGCGGCGTTCTCGGTCATGACGCATTTCGATGCATTCCAGCGCGGCGTCATCGATCTCCGCGACGTGCTGTTTTTTGCGTCGTTGATGGGATTCGCGCTCTTCACCACCGGAGTCATCATCCGCAGCCATCGGGCGGGATGAGAGGGCTTACGAAGACATTCCTATGAAAAGCAGGCGATCCGAAACATTGCTCTACTCGACCGCGGGCGTGCTGGTGCTCCTTGCCGTGCTCGTCGCGCTCAACTTCATCGCCGGGACGGTGAGCTTCCGCGCAGACCTCACGCAAGGCAACGTCTACACGCTCTCGCCCGGCACGCGCACGGTGCTCTCGAAGCTCGAGGCCCCGGTCAAGGTGCGCTTCTACTACACGCAGGGCGCCGCGGTGCCGGTCGGTCTCAAGACGTTCGCCAAGCGCGTCGAGGACCTGCTGAACGAATACCGCGCGGCCTCGCGCGGGAGGGTCGTGATCGAGAAGTTCAACCCGCAGCCCGACTCAGACGCCGAGGATTCGGCGCAGCTCGACGGGCTTGAGGGCCAGCTCACCAATACCGGCGAGAAGTTCTACCTCGGGCTCGCGATCGCCTTCCTCGACCAGAAGGCGGCGCTGCCGGTGCTGACGCCCGACCGCGAGCGGCTGCTCGAGTACGACATCACGCGCGCCATCGCCCAGGTCGCCGCGGGCGATAAGCCGGTGATCGGCGTGATAAGCGCGCTGCCCGTCATGGGGCGCACGCTCAATCCGATGTTGAGGCAGCAACCAACCCAGCCCTGGGTGCTCATCTCCGAGCTGAAGCGCAGCTTCGAGCTGAAGGAGATCCAGACCGACGCGAAAAAGATTCCGGACGACATCAAGGTGCTGCTCGTCATCCATCCGCGGGACATGCTGGAGGAGACCGAGTACGCGATCGACCAGTTCGTCCTGCGCGGCGGGAGACTCATCGCGTTCGTCGATCCCTATGCCTACTTCGACCAGCAGCCCGACATGCAGAACCCCTTCGGCGGCTCGCGCGCGGGCCAGTCGACATTCTATCGCCTCTTCAAGGCCTGGGGACTGGACCTGGACCTGGGGAAGGTCGTGGCGGACATGACGTTCGCGAGCGGGGAGGGACCGCGCCTGCTGCCGACGCTGCTGTCCCTCAATACGCAGGCGCTCAACATGGACGACGTGGTGACGAGCCAGGTTGGGACGCTCCTCATCCCCTTTGGTGGCTCCTTCAAGGGCAAGCCCGCCGAGGGACTCACGCAATCCGTGCTGGCCCACACCTCCAAGAACGCAATGCCCGTGGATCTCATCATCGCGACGCTCTCCGGCGAGCCTTCCACCCGCGGCTTCGAGCCGACGGGCGAGGAGATGCCGCTCGCGATCCGCCTGACGGGAACGTTTCATACCGCGTTTCCGGAGGGCAAGCCCAAGCCGTTTAACGCGCCGGGCGGGGAGGACAAGAAGGCCGAAAAGCCCAAGAAAGAGGAGGCAGGCGAGCTCCAGATCAAGCAATCGGCGGAGGAAAATTCCGTCGTGCTGGTTGCCGATGTCGATCTCCTGACCGACAACGCGGCCGTGGATGTGCAGGAACTCTTCGGCCAGCGGGTCGTCATCCCGCGCAACGGCAACCTGGCGCTCGCGCAGGGCCTCGTCGAGCAGTTCGCGGGCGACGATGCGCTTATCAGCCTCCGAAGCCGCGCTGCGTTCAGCCGGCCGTTGACTGTCGTTCAGCAAATGGAGGCGCAGGCGCAGCAGCAGTATCTCGGCAAGATCAAGGAGCTGGAGGACTCTCTCAACCAGACCCAGGAGAAGCTGCAGTCGCTGCAAAAGGCGAGGCAGGGCGGATCGGCCACCATCCTCACGGCGGAGCAACAGGCCGAGCTCGAGAATTTCCGCACGAAGGCGATGGAGACGCGAGTCGCGCTGAAAGAGCTGCGGAAGAACCTGCGCGTGGAGACCGACCGGCTGGAGCTTTGGACCAAGGTCGCCAACATCGCGCTCATCCCCTTGCTCGTTGCGCTCGCCGGGCTCGTGCTCGCGCTCGCCCGGCGGGGGAGGGCCAAAGCGGAATGAACCGAAAACAGTTCCTCTTTCTGATCGTCGTCCTGCTGGTGGTGGGCGGCGCGGGCCTCGCCCTCTTCTGGAAGGATTATTCGGCGTATCGCGACAGCGGCGCGAAGATCGGCGCGCGGCTCCTGCCTGATCTCAAGATCGCGGAGGTCGCGGAGATCCGCCTGCAGGACGCGAAGAACCAGGCCACGCTCGCTCGGAAAGAAAAGCAATGGGTCGTGGAAGAGCGCGGCGGCTATCCGGCGGACTTCGACGCGATCAGCGCCCTCATGGTGAAGCTGATCGAGCTGAAGGTCACCCAGTCGGAGCAGGTCGCGGCCAAGCTTTACCCGCGGTTGAACCTCGGTGAACCGGGCAAGGGGGAAGGCGCCGGCACCGTGATCGAGTTCAGGGACGCGGCGGGCAAGACTCTTGCGCGCATAATCCTCGGCAAGACGGTCTTGAAGAAGGACCCCGTCAATCCGCTGCCCGGCGCGCGCGACGGGGTTCCCGCAGGGCGTTACGTGCTGCCGCCCGGGGCGAAGGACCGGGTGGTCGCGGTCTCGGATCCGCTCAATGCTGCGGAGGCCGACCCCGCGAAGTGGCTCGGGAAGGACTTCTTCAAGGCCGAGCGCATCCGCACCCTGGCGGCCGGACCCGAAGGCGGAGCGCCGCAGTGGAAGGTTACCCGCAACGAGGAGTGGGGCGAGTGGCGTTTCGCGAACGGCGGCAAGCTCGACGCCAGCGCGGCGGTGACGGCTGCCAACAAGCTCGGCACGATGCGCTTCCTGGATGTCGTCCCCGATCCCGGCAGCGATCCCGTGCACCCGGGGACGGTGGCCGTGGCGGAGACGTTCGACAACCTGACCTACCGCGTGCGGATCGCCAAGCGCAAGGCCGGTGACGACTATCAGTTGAGCTTCACGGTGTCGGGGACGCCGCCGCGCAAGCGCGTGCCGGAGAAGGGCGAGAAGCCGGAGGAAAAGGAACAGCGCGACAAGGATTTTGCAGAGACCCTGAAAGCGCTCGATGCGCGCATCGCCGCAGAAAAGGCTCTTGCCAAGTGGACCTATGTCGCTGCCAGCGGCGAGGTGGAGCCCCTGCTGAAGAACCGCGCCGAAATGACGGCCAAGGAGCCCGCCAAGAAGTAGCCTGCCGGGTTCCCCGAAGCCGGTCATGCGCCACGGCGGCAGCTCGTCTCGCCGCGCTATAATCTTCGCAACCCGCTGCCCGCCTGAACGGGCCGGGCTCCCGGTTCATGCGCCGAAGACTGCACATCCTGGCGGCACTCCTCTCCTGCGTGGTGGTGTCTGCCTGTACGACGACACACTACGGGCGTGAATCATCGGGCGACGGCGCGCGACTCGTTGTGATGTCCGCAGGCGTCGCGGCGGCCGCGTCGAGCTCGAATGCGAGCGTGTCGGTCGTGTCCGGGACAGCGGTTCCCGCGAGCGCCCCCGGCGGCCACCTCGCAGTCAGCAGCAGCTCCGCGGGAGCGCTGGCGGGGATTATCGTCTTGGGCATCCTCGCGAGCTATATCGTGGGAGAGGAAGGACCGAAGCCGTTGCCCGCCGGGACAAAGCTTCTGCACACCTGCTCGTGCTACGGCTACCAGCCTCCTGCCAATGGCGGGCAGCGGATGCTCGCCAGCGAGAAGTGAATGAAGCTGAGAGAACTGCTCAAATCACCGGAATTCCCGGTTGGCCAGAAATGGGACTTCAAGAAGCGCAGGGACGGCTACGAGTCCGATACGACCGCGCTCATCCGGCGCATGCTCGAGGACGAATCCGTTCGCGAGGATCAGCGCTGGGCGTGGGAGCGCTGGCGCAATGACGCGAGCGCCCTTAAGAACCGTGAGTATTGAGTGGTGAGTGGACTAAACCGGTCGCCAGAAGCGGTCGGCCTTTGCCTCATCCACTCACCACTCACCACTCACCACTCACGCCTCATCCGTCTCAAGAGGCGTGATGGCTCACCACCTCCAGCACCCGCGCCCCGTCGGCGTTCCGGATCTCGGTGCGTATCCCCGCGAAGCTGCGCCCCTCGTGAAACGGTTGCGAGGAAACCTCGAGCGATCGGCCCTGCCCGGGGCTGATGAACCAGGCCGAGATCGCTGATAACCGGGGATGCCGTGGCGCCGCGGCCTGCGCGGTGACCGCGGCGAGCCCGAGCAGCAGGCCGCCCTGGACGTGACCCACGCGGTTTCCGTGCTGGGGGCCGATGTCGACACGGCAGTGCGCCCCTTTGTCGTCTGCCTGCGG
>Ga0268386_10001928_pt1 | contig 14478 bp, 9 predicted proteins | sample RVTome_15_FD_200260 | JGI IMG/M metagenome (GOLD analysis project Ga0268386, IMG submission 200260) | Soil microbial communities from uranium-contaminated site in the Upper Colorado River Basin, Wyoming, United States - RVT150D86... ...
GCCATAACTCCAGTTGACGACGTCGGTGCTGATCACGTTCTCGTTCGGGATCAGCGTGTCCACGCCGTCGCGGTCGCGCACGACGATGTAGCGCGCGCGCAGTTCCTTCACGACGCCGAAGCGATCGCCGATCGTGATCACGTCGCCCTGGCGGATCGAGCGGTCCGCGATCAGGATGAAACCGCTGACGAAGTTGGCGGCGATGCGCTGCAGGCCGAAACCGAGGCCGATGCCGAGCGCGCCGCCGAATACGGCAAGCGCCGCGAGGTCGATGCCGATGGCGTTCAGGCCCAACAGGCCCGCGAGCAGCACCAGGAAGAACCGGAGGAACTTGGCGATGCCGACGCGCAGTCCGATCGTGACCTGCTGCGCGCGCATGATCCCGCGCGTTGCGAGCGTGCCGAGATAACCGCCGATGACCAGGAACACCAGCAGTGTGACGATCGCGCTCAGGGCATCGAGCAGGGAATATCTCTTGTCGCCCATCGGTATGGCGATGCTTTCGAGCGCGGCAGCCGCGTGTTCGAGCCAGCCGAACAGATACATGGCGACAATCGCCCAAGTGACCCAGGTGATCAGTCGTTCGGCGGCGATCAGCAGGGGTCCGGGGCGCAGCACGCGCTTCAGCAGGTCCACGACCAGGTGTATCAGGGCAAACGCCAGCGCCAGCGTGGCCACCAGCGACGCGACAGACTGCGGAATCGCGTATCGCCTCATGATCGCCGCCGCGACCAGGGTGACGAGCCCCAGCAGCAGCGGGAACGCAATCCGGCTGCCGAGCGTCATCAGCCGTTGATAGGCCGAAGCCGGTCCGGCCCGGTCGATACCGGCGAAGTGTTTCGCGAGTGCGCGAGTGGCGAACCACGCAAGCGCAACCGAGAAGGCGATCACGCCGATCTGCCACCACTGCACGGGATCCTGGAACTGGGTGTAGGTCCTTCCGAGCGCCTCGAGTTGCATCTGCCAGGTCTCGTTCATGATCAAAACCGATAATCCTTGAACTGCTGGCGCAGTTCGACTTTCGAGATCTTGCCGGTTGCCGTCAACGGTATCTGCTCGACGAGGACCACGTCGTCCGGAATCCACCATTTCGCGACGCGGCCGTCGAGCCAGCCCAGCAGTTCGTCGCGCGTCGGCGGCTCGCCGGGCCGCGGCACGACCACGAGCAGCGGCCGCTCGTCCCACTTGGGATGCGGTATGCCGATGACCGCGGCCTGCTGCACCTTGGGATGTCCGGCCGCAACGCATTCGAGGTCGATCGAGCTGATCCATTCACCGCCGGACTTGATCACGTCCTTGGCGCGGTCCGTTATCTGCAGGGTGCCGTCAGGGCAGATGTTTGCGACGTCGCCGGTCGCGAACCAGCCGGGCTCGTCGTGCGCCGTACTCGCCTCTCCGAGCTCGAAATAATCGCTGCAAACCCACGGGCCGCGCACTTTCAGCATGCCGGACGACTTGCCGTCCCAGGGCAGCTCGCGGCCGGCGTCATCCACGACCTTCACCTCCACGCCGAATGTCGGCCGGCCCTGGCGCATGCGGTAGGCATCCTGGTCGGCCGCGCTCATGCGTTCGTAGCCCCGGGGTTTCGCATTCGTCGTGCCGAGCGGACTCATCTCGGTCATGCCCCAGGCGTGAATGGTCCACACGCCGTGGCGGTCGCGGAACTCGTCCATGATCGACAGCGGGCAGGCGGAGCCGCCGACCAGCACGCGTTCCAGCGAATCGAGCACGATGTCCTGCTCGCGCGCATGGTTCAGCAGGTTCTGCCAGACCGTCGGCACGCCGCAGGCGAGGGTCACGCGTTCCTCGGCGATCAGGGCGGCGAGTGTCGCGCCGTCGCCCATCTTCGGGCCCGGAAACACAAGCTTTGCGCCGACCATCGGCGCGCTGTAGGGCAGGCCCCAGGCATTGGCGTGGAACATCGGCACGACGACCAGGATGTTGTCGCGCCGGCCGAAGCCCATCGTGTCGACCAGTGCCGAGCCGTAGCCGTGCAGCACCGTCGAGCGGTGGTCGTACAGCACGCCCTTCGGATTGCCGGTCGTGCCCGAGGTGTAGCAGAGCGAACTCGCCGTGCGCTCGTCGAACTCGGGCCAGTCGAAGACATCGGGTTCGTCGGCGATGAACGGCTCGTAGGAATCGGACCCCAGCGCGACCACCCGCTCGATCGTCGTGAGGGAAGGCCGCAGCTTGTCGACCAGCGGCATCAGGGTCGGATCCGCGAACAGGAAGCGGTCGCCGGCGTGATTGGCGATGTAGGTGATCTGCTCGGCGTAGAGACGCGGATTCAATGTGTGCAGCACGGCGCCGAGGCAGGACACCGCGTAGTAGAGCTCGAGATGGCGGTAATCGTTCCAGGCGAGTGTCGCGATGCGGTCGCCGGGACGAACGCCGGCCTTCGTCAGGGCGTTCGCGAGCTGGCGGGCGCGACGGAAGACGTCGGACAGCGTGCAGCGATGACGCGGGTTGTCCGCAGTCACCGATACGACTTCGCTCGCACCGTTGACCCGCTCCGCATGCCGCATGATCGAGGTGATCGTGAGCGGCGCCTGCATCATCAGGCCCTGCATGGGGGCTATTTCATCGTCGGCATCGTGAACTCGGCGCCTTTTGATCCGCTTGGCCACCGTGCGGTGACGGTCTTGAGGCGCGTATAGAATCGCACCCCATCCGGCCCGTGGATGTGCAGCGGACCGAACAGCGAACGCTTCCAGCCGCCGAAGCTGTGGAATGCCATCGGCACCGGAATCGGCACGTTGATTCCGACCATGCCCGCTGACACGCGGCGCGTGAATTCGCGTGCCGCGCCGCCGTCGCGCGTGAAGATGGCCGTACCGTTGCCGAATTCGTGGCCCGCGATCAGATCGATGGCCGCGTCGAGATCCGGCACGCGAACGATGACCAGCACCGGACCGAAGATCTCCTCGCGATAGATGCGCATCGCGGGCGTGACCTGATCGAACAGCACCGGGCCCATGAAAAACCCGCGCTCGTGGCCGGCGACGGTCAGCGCCCGCCCGTCGACGACCAGCGTTGCGCCTTCGGCAATGCCCGTTTCGACGTAGCCCAGCACGCGCTCACGATGTTCACGCGTCACCAGCGGACCCATGTCGGCTCCGTCGGACGTGCCCGGCAGCACCTTGATGGCCGCGAGTTCCGGCTTCAGCGCGTCGACCAGCCGATCGCCGGCGCTGCCGACTGCGACCGCGACCGATATCGCCATGCAGCGCTCACCGGCCGAACCGTAGGCGGCTCCTGCGAGCGCATGCGCGACGGTTGCCGCATCGGCGTCGGGCATGACCACCATGTGATTTTTCGCGCCGCCGAGTGCCTGCACGCGCTTGCCGTAGGCAGATCCCGTGCTGAATACGTGCTCGGCGACCGGCGTCGATCCGACGAAACTGATCGCATCCACGCCCAGATCGGTCAGCAGCGTATCCACGGCCTCGCGGTCGCCGTTCACGATATTCAGCACGCCGGATGGCGCGCCGGCCTCGGTCAGCAGTTCGGCGAGGCGCATCCCGCAACCCGGGTCTTTCTCGGACGGCTTCAGCACGAAGGTGTTGCCGCAGGCAATCGCAACCGGGAACATCCAGAGCGGGACCATCGCGGGGAAGTTGAACGGCGTGATGCCGGCGCAGACGCCGACCGGCTGGCGCAGCGACCAGCTGTCGATGTCGCGGCCGACGGCATCGCTGTATTCGCCTTTGAGGAGTTGCGGTATGCCGCAGGCGAACTCGACGATCTCAAGGCCGCGGGTGACTTCGCCGCGCGCATCGGGCAGCACCTTGCCGTGCTCGCGCGTGATGATGCCCGCGAGCTCGTCGGAATGCTGTTCGATCAACTCGCGAAAACGGAACATCACGCGCGCGCGCCGTAGCGGCGGCGTGGCGGCCCATTCGGGGAACGCCGCGGCGGCCGAAGCGATCGCGGCCTGTGTTTCGGCAGCGGAGGCCAGCGCGACCTGCAGCGTGGCGACGCCGAGCGCCGGATTGAAGACCGGCGCGAATCGTCCGGACGTGCCGAAAACCCGGCGTCCGTCGAGGTAATGACCCAGGCGTTCGAGCTGGGCGGTCATGTCAGGGGTCGCTCCGTCTCTCGAAACTGTGTTCGAACGCGGTCTCGGCCGTGCCACTTTGGTCGTCCGGCGTCGTCACCATCCGGATTGTGGCCCGATCCGCCGCCAGTGTCACATGGGCGAAGCCCCAGACGAGGCCCTCGGCCCAGAGGCTCGACAGTTCCGGATTGGCGGCAAGCTGGTGGCGCGCGAAGGCCGTGTTGAGCGGCCGCTGCTTTCCGGCGGCGCCCGAGACGAGCTGCGCGAGCGGTGGCCTGCCCCGGGCTTCCGGCACGGCTATGCAGGCGTCCGTGTGCACCTCGAGCGTGTGTTCGTGCCCCGCAAGGTACATGTCTGCATGACGGCACAGCGCCGGCAGGATCAGGCCGCGCAGCGCACGCGCCTGCTGGAACTTGCTGCCGGCCGATGACCAGATCGGATGATGGCCGATGACGATCTTCCAGCGCGCCGGCGATTGCGCAAGGCTCTGCTCGAGCCACGCGACCATGCTGCGCTCTTCTTCGGTGTGCGGCAGCGACCAGGGGGAGGGCGGATCGACCTCGTCCGTGTGCAGTTCACTGCCGTCCTCGGCGAGCTCGTCCTCGAGCACGTCGACACCCGAGAGCAGCACGTGCGTGTCGATCACGAACACTTCGAGCTCGCGCGCATCCCCGGTCGGCGCGACCTTGTAGCGGATGCCGTCCATGTAGAACGGCCGGGTCGTCTCGTGGAACCGCACTTGCGCCATCGCGCCTTCGCGCGAGGTGCGCCAGTCGTGATTGCCGAGCGTGACGTAGATGCGGAAGTCCGAAGCGAACGTTGTCAGAGGCGCGTAGGGCTCGGTGAAGATCTTGCGAAAGCGCGTGACATCGTCGCGCCCATCGGCGCCGGCGGTTGCGCCGTCCGGATAGATGTTGTCGCCGAGCATCACGGCGAACTCGCAGGCGCTGCCATCGGTGCAGTACCGGCGCATCGCGTTTGCGACGGCCATCTGGCCGCTGGCGGGAATCCAGATACCGGATTCGGGCATGCGGTATCCGGGCTGCGGTCTGAATTCGGCCGGCGGGCGCTTGTCCTCGAGCCATTCCTGCCGCTCGAACTCGACGAACTCGTCGTAAGTTGCGGGCTCCGGGTCGTCGTCCATCAGGTGATAGTCGTAGTGATAGCCGCTGTCCCCGAAGGCGAGGAAACGGATCTCGCGTGGCTGGGCTGCGCAGCCGGCGACGGCCAGCAGCAGCACGAATGACAGCAGGCGCAGCGGGATCAATAGCGCTCCTTCAGCAGCTGTTCGACGTCGGCGCGGCTGCGCCGGATCGGGCCTTCGGCTTCCAGCTTCAGGCTGGTCAAGGCGGCGGCCCAGCGAGTGGCCTCGGCGGGCGGGGCCGCCAGCCGGCGCGACGCATACGATCCGACGCAGGTGTCGCCGCGACCGCTGCGGCCGCGCAATTCGACCGGATGAAATCCGGCGGCGTGGTAGCCATCGTCGGCGAGCACGAGCAATCCGTCCTTGTGCGTCAGCACGATTTCACGTGGACCGAGCCCGCGCAGGATGCTCGCCGCTTCGCGGATGTCGGCTGTGCCGGTCAGGAATTCCGCCTCGACCGCATCGGTCTTCAGGATGTCGACCTGCGCGAGCACCGCGTCCCGTTCCGGCCAGGCTTCGTACTGCAGTCGCCCGCCTGGCCCGACCGTGCGAACGAACCCCTGCACGTCGAGCGCGAGCATGCGCGAGCGCTCCTTCATGAGCCGCACGGTGTCGAGGCTGACTTCTCCCCGGATCGAAGCCGTGACCAGAAAGGTGTGCGCGGACAGTCCGCTGAGCTCGGTCAAGCTGATCGGATCGGCGACGCCCGCGACCGACAGCAGCCGTTCGTCCACATTGGCAGTCGGGTATTCGAGACGCATCAGCGTCGAGCTCGACGAATCGAAGGCGTACACGTCGATGCCGGCGGCCGTCAGCGGCGCCGTCACGCCGGCGTCGTCCGGCGCGCGGCGCGTGACGACTGCGACCTTCAGACCCGCCAGCACCGCCGCGTGCGCGGCATAGTTGTAACCACCGCCATCGACGTGTCGCGTGCCTGCGGACGACACGACCGTATCCTTCGTGTAATTTCCGACCGTAATGAAATCGTAGTGACTCATTCGAGCAGCCGGACGCGCCAGAGGGTCGCCGCGAGCAGCATCGAGATCACCGACGACCCGATCCAGAACCAGATAACCGAACTGAAATCGTAGATGCGCACGCCGTCCACGATGCGCATGCCAGCCTCGATCAGACTGCCGCTGATATTCTCCTGAACCGCCGCGCCGATATAGCTGAAGACGCCGATGAACCCCATGGCAGCGCCCGCGACTTTTTTCGGGGCGATGTCAACTGCAAACAGGCCGCCTAGAGAGGTGACGAGGCCGTTCAGCCCGATGCCGAACAGCACGAAGGCAAAGAGCAGCATCCAGCTGTTGCGCGGGCCGAAAAAGATCAGCAGCAGCCCCGCGAGCTCGATGATCGCGAAGAGGAAGTTCGCCGGCGGACGGCGTGCCGAGAAGAGCTTGTCCGACAGGTAACCGAAGAGGAGGCAGCCCGCGATACCGGCGATGGTGTTCGCCGCCATGAACAGGCTCGCTTCATCGAGCGGATAGTTCCGGTCTTCCTGCAGGTACAGGATGCCCCAGCTCGAAATCGCATAGCGCGTCACGTACATCGTCGAACTGGCGAGCGCCAGTACCCAGATGGCCGGGATCCTGAGGATCGAGAACTGGATCGTCAGCACGCTCGCCTGCGGAGCCGCCAAGGGCGCGAGGTGATCGTTCTTCCAGTCGGCAACCGGGGGCAGTCCGAGCGTCGTCGGCCGATCCTGCATCAGCAGGTATATGCCAAGACCTGCGACGATGCAGATCAGGCCCGGCACCCAGAAGCCGGCCTGCCAGCCGAACCAGACGACGAACAGCGCGACGCCGTAATACGTCATGCCTTCGCCCATCGAGTGCGCCGTGCTCCAGATGCCGTAGAAGCGGCCGCGTTCCCGGTTGCTGAACCAGCCCGCGAGCGTCACTACACCGGCCGGCGCGCCAAATCCCTGGAACCAGCCATTCAGTGCCCACAGCGCCACCGACATCCAGAGCACGGTCGAAAAACCCATGCCGATGTTGACCAGCGCGGAAGCGATCACGCCGGTCGCGAAGAAGTACTTCATGTTGGCGTGGTCGGCGAGGAATCCGTTGACCAGCTTGCCCGCCGCGTACGAATAGAAGAGAGCGGAGCCGATGAGGCCCAGTTCCTGCGGAGAGAAAATTCCCTCGTCGATCAGCGGCTTTTTGACCACGGACAAGGCGAGCCGGCAGGTGTAGGCGAACGCATAACCGACCGTAATGGCGAGCAGGACGCGAAAGCGGTGCCGCCGGTACAGCAGGTCGATCTGAGCACTGTCGGAAATCGGCGGCGCCGCGCGCCCGGTCGCGAACAAGGTCGGGAGGGATCTCATGGGGCCGGCCTCGTAACAGCCCGTCGGGGTTGAAACAGAATTTCCATTTTGTGTAAACTTAGAACATATATTTCAGTTCGTCCAGACCATAGCCAGGGGCGGCCCGTGCCGGCGCTTGTGGTGAAGGGAGACCCGATGCCGATCTGTGCCTGGCTGTTCATCCTGTCAATCGTCCTTTCAGGCTGTGCCCGCAGTTCGGACGATCCTGCGGACGGCCTTGCCGCCGTGACCGTGCCGGCGGCGGCCGAGACTGCGCCGACCGTCGAGGACGGCGCCAACGGTGTCGCCATCTGGGTGCATCCGTCCGATCCCGCGCAGAGCCTCGTTCTCGGGGCGGGCGGCAGCGGCGGCCTCGAAGTGTACGGGCTCGACGGCGCGCTGCGGCAGCGAATTGGCGATATCGAGGCCTCGCATGTGAGCCTTCGTTATGGCTTCGAAGTCGGCGGGCTGCAATTGCCGCTCGTGCTGGTCTATGAATCACGCAGTTCGTCGTTGCTGGCCTATACGGTCGACGATGCGCTGAAACTAACGCGCCTGCCGGGCGCAGCAATCGTCGCTGACGACGAATTGACGGGCCTCTGCAGTTTCCGGAGCCCGATCACCGGCACGGTCTACGCGCTCGGCATGACCGACTCGGGCCAGATGTTGCAGTGGGAGCTGTTCGACGCCGGCGCTTCGGTGGAGGGCCGCCTGGTCCGCAGCGTCCCGCTCGGCCAGGGCATCGAATACTGCGTCGTCGACGATGCGAGCGCGATCCTGTACTACGGCGACGAAGCGCTCGGCGTGTTGTCGCTTCCAGCCGAGCCGGAAACCGATGCTTCGCGGACGCTGTTCGAACTTGTCGCGCCGCGCGGCGGCATTGCGGAAGAGGTCAAGGGCCTCGCGCTGGCCGAGGACGCGGACGGCAACGGCCAGTTGCTCGTGTCCGACGTGACGGCGGAACGAATCGCCGTCTATGGTCTCGACGGCACGCTGATCGGGCGATTCCAGATCGGCGACGGCGACGGTGTGGATGGCGTCGGCGAGAACGAAGGCATTGCGCTAGTCACATCGCCGCTCGGCGGGCAATACCCGGAGGGGGTGCTGGCAGTTGCCGACCAGTACAACGATGGCGCGCACAGCAACTACAAGCTCGTGGGCTGGCGCGAGATCCGCGCAGCGCTGTCACTGCCTGCGATGGCGCCCGCCAAACGGACCGCGACCATGCCTGTGGCGCGCGTCGTGCGGCCGGCGCTCGAAACGGTTCCGGTCGAGACCTGGGGCGATGCGGCCGACGACCCTGCGATCTGGGTGCATCCGCGCGATCCGTCGAAGAGCGTGGTCATCGCCACGGACAAGAATCTCGGGCTGTATGTCTATGACCTGGACGGACGCCTGCTGCAGACCCTACCCGACGGGCGCATGAACAACGTGGACCTGCGCGAGGGCTTTGTAGTGAATGGCAGGAGCCGCACGCTGGTCGCGGCGAGCAACCGCACGAAGAAAGCTATCTCGCTGTACTACCTCAATCCGGTGAGCCGCCGGTTGACGAGCGCCGGCGAACCGGTGCCGACCGGTTTCGCCGATCCGTACGGCCTGTGCATGTACGCTTCCTCCGACGGTAGCGAGCACTTCGTGTTCGTCAACGACTCCGCAGACGGCAAATTCCGTCAGTGGCGCATCAGTGCCGATCGCGGCCGCGTCGCCGGCCAGCAGGTGCGGGAGTTCGCGGCGGGAACGCAGGCCGAAGGCTGCGCGGTGGACGACGAACTCGGCGATCTGTACGTGGCGGAGGAAGATGGCGGCTTCTGGAAGTACTCGGCGCGCGCCGATGGCGGTGATGCACGGCGTGAAATCGACCGGGTCGGCAGTGCGAACGGGCTCGAGGCCGACATCGAAGGTGTTGCGATCTGGAATGGCAGCGGCGGGCGTGGCTATATCGTCGTGTCGAATCAGGGCGCCGACAATTACGCCGTTTACCGTCGCGAGGGCGACAATGCGTTCGTCGGGCTGTTCCACATCGTGGCCGACGCAGCGCGCGGCATCGACGGGGTATCGGAAACGGACGGGCTCGACGTGACGAGCGCGCCGCTCGGCGCGCAGTTCCCGGATGGCCTGCTGGTCGTGCAGGATGGCCGCAACCTGTCGCCGCGGGAGCGGCAGAATTTCAAGTTCGTTTCCTGGCGTGCGGTCGCGGAGGCACTCGGGCTCAGCGACTGAGTCCGAGCCGTTCCCGGCGCTCGAGTTCGCGCGGATCGATCTTCGAGCGCCAGCTCTCGACGCCGTTCTTCAATTCGGACGGCGTCAGCGTCAATGCCGCAAAGGCAGGGTCGCCGCGCACGTCGCGCAGCGAGAACCGCACGCGCGGTTCCGGTTCCCACTGGAAATCCAGCAGCCCGAAGTTGACGCTGCGGAAGTACGGCGATCGCATGCGCAATTCGGGCTCGGCGTTCAGGAACGAGGTGCCGGTCGTCTGCGCCAGCGGTGAACTGACGAAGTCATAGAAATCGTATCCGCCGCGCGCCGACCAGGGGATGCAGTTCACCTCGCCGAAGTGCGTATCGCCGGAAAGGCAGAACACGCCTTCGATGCCGCGGTCCCGGATGAAATCGAAGAGAGCGTCGCGCTCGCGCAGGAATGCCCCCCACGTGTCGCCCGTGGGGCCGTCCTCGGACGACCAGCCGCTGCCGCAGACCAGCACCTTGAATGGCGCCCGGCTGGCGAGCAACGCCTGGCGCAGCCATTCGCCCTGGCAGCTCCCGAGCAGCGTCTTGTCCGGCCCGTCCGGATCCGTGTTCGGCGTACGGTAGTAACGGCCGTCGAGGAAGAAAAAATCCACGCCGCCGTAGCCGTACTGGAAAAAAATTCCGGGGCACTCCGGCAGCCCGCCGCCGGGATTGGCCCAGTAATTGCGGAATGCCGCGAGCGTGGCAGCACGCATCGGGTTATTGCGGTCGGAGTTGTTGAGACCGAAGTCATGGTCATCCCAGATCGCGAGCTGCGGCACCCTGCGCATCAGCGGCAGCGACGAAGGAATCGCGCGCTGACGGCGGTAATCTTCGGCCAGCACCCAGGGCGCGGCGGTATCCGCGTAAATATTGTCGCCGAGCCAGAGGAAGAGATCCGGTTCCGACGCGGCGATCGCATGGAAGACCGGCTGTTCCACGTCGAGCTGGTGGCGTGCGCAGGAACCGAAGGCGACGCGAAACGCGGCGCGTGTGGCCGGCGCCGTGCGCGTCCAAAACGGTGTCTGGCGATAGCGATCGACGACGCCGTCCACCCGCAGCCGGTAGTAATAGCGCGTCGCGGGCGCGAGACCCGCGATGGTCACGCGCACCGTGTAATCGGCGTCGGCAGTGGCACGGACGCTGGCGCTCCGCTGCGGTTCCCTGAACATCGGGTCGGTCGAGTACTCGACGTCGACGTCGAACTCGCCGCTGGCACGGCCCCAGAACGTAATCGAATCGGGCGTGACGCCGCCGATCATCGGCCCTTCCATCAGGCGCGGATAGCCCGGCGCAGCTGCGAATACGCGTAACGGCCGCAGCATGGCGCCGGCCAATGCCGAGCGGAGCAGGCCTCGACGCAAGCGGCTGGTCCGCATGGTCATCCGTTCAGACCCGCGAAGCGCCGCAGGTTCCGGTAACCGAGGTTCGCATAATGCGCGGACGGCGCGACGCTCGGGTCCTGTTCGGCCTCGACCACGAGCCAGCCGCGGTAGTTCGCGCGTTCGAGTGTTGCGAGCGTTGCCGCGTAATCGACGCAACCGTCGCCCGGCACCGTGAAGACGCCGTCCAGCACCGCGTCGAGGAAACTGCAGTCGCGATTCAGGCTGCGCTCGAGCACGTTGCGGCGCACGTCCTTGCAGTGCACGTGCGTGATGCGCGGGCCATGTCGCGTCGCGACGCGCACCGGATCGCCGCCCGCGAAGCTCAGGTGCCCGGTATCGAGCAGCAATCCGACCGGGTCGCCGCAACTGTCCATCAGCCGATCAACCTCGTCCTCGGTCTGCACCACCGTGCCCATATGATGGTGATAGCTGAGGCCCAGCCCCGCATCCTGGAGCCGCGCGCCCAGTTCAGCCAGCCTGGCCGTGAATCGAGGCCAGTCGGACGCCGCCAGCACCGGACGCTGCGACAGGCGTCGGCCGCGGTCGCCATGGATGCAGCGCGCCGTCTCGGCGACCACGACGATCTCGCAGCCCATCGCGGCCAGGAGTTCGCGGTGGGCGCTCATCGCCTCGAATTCATCGGCCGCGTCCCGCTCGAGCAGGTTCGCGCTGTACCAGCCGGACACGAGCGCAAGCCCGTGCGGCGCGAGCGCGGCCTTCAGCTCCCGCGCCGTGCGTGGAAACTTGCAGCCGAGCTCGATGCCCTCGTAGCCCGCTGCACGCGCTTCGGTGAGACAGGTTTCCAGGCTCGTCTCTCCCCCGACCTGCGGCAGATCGTCGATGGTCCATGTCAGCGGGTTGATGCCGAGGCGCACGTTCATGAGCCGCCGCCATCGTCCACGGCCTTGCGCCACGCCGCATGCGCGGCGCGCACGCGAGGGTCTTCGGAGACCTCGGCGACCGGCACGTTCCACCAGGCGCCGCCCGCTGTCGTGCCTGATTGCGGATCGGTCTCGATGACGATGACGGTCGTGCGGGCGCTGTCGCAGGCGCGCTTCACCGCAGCCTCCAGAGCGGCAATATCATCGGCTTTCTCGGCGACAGCGCCCAGCGACCGGGCATGTGCGGCGAAATCAACGCGGCTGCCGTCAGGCGCATTCGGGAACGAATCGGCGAGCAGGTTATTGTGCGCTCTGCCGGCGGTCGCGCCCTGCAGCCGGTGGATGCAGCCAAAACCGCGGTTGTCCGCGACGACGATCAGCAAGGGATGACGGCCCGCGACCGCAGTCGCGATCTCGGAGTTCATCATCAGGTAACTGCCGTCGCCAACCAGAACGGCGACCACGCGATCCGGAAGGGCCATCTTGACGCCGAGTCCGCCCGCGATCTCGTAGCCCATGCAGGAATAACCGTACTCGACGTGATAGCCGTCGTGATGCGTCGTGCGCCAGAGCTTGTGCAATTCACCGGGTAATCCGCCGGCCGCACACACGACGGTGCCACTGGCGCCAAGCGCCCGGTTCACGGCGCCCAGCACCTGCGCGTCGGTGGGAAGGCCCGGTGTCGGGCGGGTGGCGTCGTCGACTACGCTGTTCCAGGCCGCCACGAGTGTGCGCTGGCGTTCGCGCCACGCGGCTTCGGCCGACCAGCCGGCGAGCTCCGCGTCAAGCTCGGCGAGCGTCGCCAGCACGTCGCCGCGCAGGCCGAGCGCATTACGCTTCAGTGCATCGTGCCGGGCGACGTTGACGGAGATGAGCCGCAGTCCGTAGTCACCGATCAGCTTGCCGGAGCCGGTTGTGAAATCGGCGAGCCGGGTGCCGAGCGCGAGTACGGTATCGGCTTGCGCCAGCAGCTCGTTGGCCGCGCTCGAGCCCGTCACGCCGAGAGCGCCGGCGTTGCAGGGATGATTCCAGGCGAGCGCACCCTTGCCGGCCTGTGTTTCGGCGACCGGGATGCCATGCGCTTCGGCGAACGCGGCGAGCGCCTGGCAGGCACCGGCGTAATGCACGCCACCGCCTGCGACAATGAAGGGCCGCCGTGAGGCACGCAGTGCGGCGATTGCGTCCTGCAGCAGGCCATGATCGGCGCGCGGCCGTTCGATCTCGTGAATGCATTCGTCGAAGAACGCCGCCGGGTAGTCGAAGGCTTCCGACTGCACGTCCTGCGGCAGCGCCAGTGTCGCCGGCCCGCAGTCCGCCGCGTCGAGCAGCACGGAGAGCGCCTGTGGCAGCGAGGCGAGCAATTGCTCCGGCCTCGTGATTCGGTCCCAGTACCGCGAAACCGGCCGCAGGCAGTCGTTGGCCGTCACTGTCGGGTCGCCGAAGTGCTCGAGCTGCTGCAGCACCGGATCGGGGCGGCGATTCGCAAAGGTGTCGCCGGGCAGCAGCAACACCGGCAGCCGATTGGCGTGAGCGACCGCGACGGCCGTCACCAGATTGGTGGCACCGGGGCCGACGGAGGTCGTGCAGGCCATCATCCGGCGGCGGCGGCTCGCTTTGGCGAACGCGACCGCGGCTAGCGCCATCGCCTGTTCGTTGTGCGCCCGCAGGGTCGGCAGCCGTTCGCCGCAGCCCGCGAGTGCTTCGCCAAGCCCCGCGACGTTGCCATGTCCAAAGATCGCAAACACGCCGTGAAAGAGCTGCTCGCTGCCGCCCGCCTTCCGGATGCGCTGCGCGGCGAGATAGCGCACCAGCGCCTGGGCCATCGTCAGGCGGACAGTCTTCATCGCGCGCTCACGCAGCGACCGCCGCGGGTCGCAGTCGCCGCCACAGGTCGATGACGCGCGCGTAGCCGGCTCCGACGCGCGCAATCGCCGCCGCTTCGTCCAGCGTGCCGGCAAGCCAGTCGCGCGCGGCCTGCCCGAAAATCGTTCGGCCGATCGCGAATCCGCGGCACACGGAATACTTCGCCGCAATCTCGAAAGAGTGGGCGATCTGTTCTTCGCTCGCATCGAGCCCGAGCAGCAGGACGCCGTGGCAGAGCGGATCGTGAGATGTGAGGACCGACGCGATCTCGCGCCAGCCATCGGCATCCTGTGCCTCCAGCTTCCACCATGCCGGTCGCATGCCGAGATGATAGAAGCGTCGCAACACGTTTGCCGTCGTGCCCGCGTCCACGGCCCGGCCGGGACCGGAGCAGATCACTTCGATCAGAAGTTCGCGCTCGAGCTGCCGGGCCGCGCGATCGAGTTCGGCCAGTTGCGCTTCCTGCGCGAGCCGTAATTCAACCGGATCGGCGGGATGGAAATTGACCAGGCACTTGACGACATGCCTGCGAGGCCAGGTGAGCAGTTCAAGGCCGATGCTCCCGGCTGCCTCGAATTCCAGCGGCCGCGATCCCGGCAATTCGACCGG
>Ga0268386_10001929_pt1 | contig 14478 bp, 17 predicted proteins | sample RVTome_15_FD_200260 | JGI IMG/M metagenome (GOLD analysis project Ga0268386, IMG submission 200260) | Soil microbial communities from uranium-contaminated site in the Upper Colorado River Basin, Wyoming, United States - RVT150D86... ...
GGTTGCGGATGTCGAGCGGCGGCAGGTCGTCCGCCGGCTCGAACCCGAGGATCGCCCCGTAGAACGAGAGCTCGGCCTCAAGCGACCGGCGGATGCTCTCGGCCTTGCGGAACCCGTGCTGCTCGCCCTCGAACAGCAGGTAGGCGTAGGGCAGGCCCCGCGCCTCGAGCGCCTCCACGATGAGCTCCGCCTGTGAGGGCGGCACCACCTCGTCCTCCTCGCCCTGAAGGATCAGCAGCGGCCTCGAGAGCCGGTCCGTGTGACGGACGGGAGAGCGCTCGGCCCACAGCTTCGCCGCCTCCGGCCACGGCCCGACGAGGACGTCGTTGTACTTGAACTCGAACTTGTGCGTGGACGTCGCGAACGGCTCGAGGTCGGAGACCCCGAAGTAGCTCGCCCCCGTCGCGAACGTATCGCCGAAGGTGATCGCACAGAGCGTCGTCCACCCCCCGGCGCTCCCCCCGTGGATCAGCAGCCGGTCGGGATCGGCCAGCCCCTCGCCCATCAGGTAGCGAGCGGCCGCCTCCGCGTCCTCCACGTCGACGACGCCCCACTGCCCGTAGAGCGACTCCCGGAAGGCGCGGCCGTAGCCCGTGCTCCCTCCGTAGTTCACGTCGACGTAGGCGAACCCCCGACTGGTGAAGAACTGCTTCGCGAGGTCGAATTCGGGCGTGACCTCGGAGGTGGGGCCGCCGTGGATGCGGACCAGGAGCGGCGGGCGTTCGCCGTCGGGACCGTCGAAGTCCGGGTTCGTCGGCGGGTAGTAGAAGCCGTAGGCGCGCCTGCCGCCCGCCGACGGGAACTCGATCGGACGCGGCTCGGAGAAGTGCTTTGCGTCGAGCTCGACTGGGTCGCTCTCGCGGACGGTCTCGATCGCCCGCGTCGACAGGTCGAGCTCGACGACCTGGTGGGGGATCGCGGGAGCGCCCGCGACGAACACGAGCCGGTCGCCGGAGGACCGCAGGTACGGTTCGAAGCTCGCGAACGGCACGTCGAGATCCAGGAGCTCGCCCGTGGCGGGGTCGAGCACCGCGAGGTGCTGGACGCCGTGCTGCCGGTAGAGGCACGCGATCCGTCCGTCCGGCAGGAACGCGTAGGTCGAGTACCCGAACAGCCACATCGGCACGCCGAACTCGGCGTCCATCGGCGTGAGGTTCGTCGCGTCGCCGTCCTCGTCCCGCCGGTACAGGTTCCACCAGCCGGTCCGGTCGGAGACGAAGTGCAGCCGCCCGTCCGGGCTCCAGGCCGGCTGGAAGACCGACTCGTTCGATCCGCCGGCGACGCGATCCGCCGGGCCCACCGACGTGCCCGAGACGTCGGCGACCACCAGCTCGGTCCCGTCCCACGGCATCCGGGGGAAGTCCCACTCGATGAACGCGAGCCGGCGCCCCTCCGGCGACCACCGGGGGAACGCGTAGAAGTCGCGGCCGAAGGACACAACCGTGGGCTCGCCCGCCCCATCGGCCGGAAGCACGACGAGGTCGTTCTCGGGGAGCTCCGGCCCGCCGTGGCGTTCGCGGACGCATGCGATCAGCGCCCCGTCCGGCGACACATCCATGTCGGCGTACCGGAGGCCCCGGGCCGAAGGCGGTTCGGCGGTGATCGCCACGGGCTCGCCGCCGAGCTCCTGCCGGTACAACCGTTGGTCCTCGTCGTCGATGAAGAACAGGACGTCCTCGTGCACGGTGAACGACCCCCCGCCGTATTCGTGCACACGCGTTCGTGCCGACCACGGCGCGCGCGTCACGTCGGTCGCGTCGCTCCCCGGCCCCGCGCGCATCACGACGTAGCGGCCCTCCTCGTTGGGTCGCTCCTCGATCCACCAGGTCGAGTCATCGATGGCGAGCGACTCCGACAACAGGACCGAGGCCCGGGCGACCCGATCGGCGGAGATCGGTGAGGGCCACGCCCCATACGGGACGGGGGTCGGGCTCAGCCCGGCCACCTCCCGACCAGCACTCGGGTCACCTTGAACCCGCGGTCGACCGTGCTTCGGACGTCGGCGAACCCCGCGCGGCGCATCACCGTCGCGGTCGCCCGGGCCCGATCGGGGCTGACCTCGATCAACAACCACCCGCCGGCCTTCAGCCAGTCCGGCGCTCCCGCCGTCGACCGCCCGATCAGTCCCAGGCCATCCGGACTCTTGTCCGTGAGGGTGTGAACGGGTTCGAACCGCCGAATCTCCCGCGGCAGCTCCCGCACCTCCCCGCGGGCGACGTAGGGCGGATGCAGCGTCACGACGTCGACGTTGCCCGCGAGGTCACGGGGCAGCCCGCCGTAGACGTCGCCGACGTGGAACGTCGCCCGGAGCCGGAGCCGCTCGGCGTTCCGTCGCGCCGTGCGGATCGCGGCGGCCGAGATGTCGGTGCCGTGCACGCGGACGCCGTCCACCTCGTTGGCGATCGCGAGCGCGACCGTGCCGCCGCCCGTTGCGAGGTCCACCGCGATCGGCCGGCGGCGCCTGATGAGGCGTCGAACGGCCTGCTCCGCAAGGTATTCGGTCGAATCGCGCGGGACGAAGACGCCGGGGCTCGCGAGGATCTCGAGACCGCGGAAGACCGCGTACCCCTTGATGAGCTGCACGGGTTCGCCGGCGGCGCGGCGCGCGATCAGCCGCTCGTAGCGTCGCCGCGCGCCGGCGGGAACCTCGAGGTCCGGCCGGAGGTCGCCCACTCCGAGCGCATGCTGGAGCAGGTCCTCGGCCTCGATCCGCTCGCGGCCGCGCTGCCAGTGATCGATCGCGCGCGACGCCTTCAGCGTCGCGATCGAGCCCTCGAGCACCTCGGATGCCTTCACGGCGCCGAATGCTACCTGCCGGAGGTGCTCCACGGAGCGGTCGCGCCCTCCGCCGCGTGCGAGAATCGCTCGCATGGCCAAGCGCCCGACCACGGCCAGGTCCCGGAAACGACGCGCGTCCGATGCCGAGGACGTCCGGCTCACCGGGGATCGCATCGTGGTCGAGAACCCCGAGAGCGGCGAGCGGACCTCGCGCGGAGGACTCGTGATCCCCGCGACCGCGATGCCCGCCCCCAAGCGCTGCGTCTGGGGTGAGGTCCTGCTGGTCGGGCCGGACGTCCGTTCGGCGAGGTCGGGCGACCGGATCCTGTATCTGCCCCAGGCGGGGCTCGAGGTCGAACTGAACGGGCAGGAGTGCCTCCTGCTGCGCGAGCGCGACGTGCAGGCGATCTCGTCCTCGCCCGACGGGAAGGAACTCCAGCCCGGCCAGTACCTGTAGGTCTCGGCTAGGCGGGCACGAACGTCAGCAGCAGCCGGCGCACGTCGTTCTCGCGGTTCGGGTCCACGAGGACGACCCGCTGCCAGGTCCCGAGGAGGAGGCGGCCGCCTTCGACCGGCATCGTGAGCGAGGGCGCGACGAGGGCCGGGAGGAGGTGATCGCCGCCATGTCCGGTCGAGCCGTGACGATGGACGTAGCGATCCTCCCGCGGCAGCAGCCGTTCGAGGAGGTCCTCGAGGTCGCGTTCGGAGCCCGAGCCCGTCTCCATCAGCGCGAGGCCGGCGGTGGCGTGCGGCACGAACGCGTGGACGATGCCGTCGCGGCCGTCCGTGGCGCAGAAGTCCGCCACGAGCTCGGTCACGTCGACCACGCGACGGCCGGTCGTGTCGAGGCGATGCTCCGTCCGGTTCATCGCGGGGCTTCCGGGTCCTGGCCGGGCGACGGCGCCGCCCATCCGGTCAACCCGCGCCCGGAGGCAGCCGCCTCGTCCCGCGCGCCGATCGAGAGCAGGCCGCCGAGGATGCCCTGGATGCCACCTGCGATCACGACGAACAGTCCGAACGCGAGGGACAGCTCGAGCAGCCCCGAGTCCAGGGCGCGTTCGACCTGCGCGCGGGAGAGCTGCGTCTCGGCAGCGTCGAGGAGCTGGTTCCGGGCGGTGGCCGCCGTGGAGAGGGCGACGCCGAGCGCGATGACGCCTCCGAGCACCCCGCGGATCGCGAGACCCGACACCGCCCGGGGGCGCTGGAGGAAGACCCGAACGGCGCCGCTCGCCATCACGATTGCCGCGATCAGCGTCGCCTTGCCCTCCCAGCCGTCGATCCCCTTCGCCTGCTCGGTGAACGGGCCGGCGGAGATCTCGGCCCACGCCAGGAACGAACCGACCCCCGCGGCCACGCCGCCCGCGAGGGCGAGCGTGGCCGCGAGGGTCGTTCGCCCCGACATGCGCCCTAGGAGCTGCCTTGGTCGGTGGGCGGCGGCGCCGGAGCCGGCGGCGCGCCCGGGTCCGCGATCGAGGGCACCGGCGGCGGCGATCCAGCCACGGCCTCGGCCTCCCGGGACCGCGCTCCTCCCAGCGACATGATCCCGCCGACGAGCGCCAGCACGCCGCCGACGATCACCACGTAGATCCCGGTGCTGAGCGAGATGCTGAGCTGTCCGGCGTCGATCGCCTGGTCGAGGAGCTCGCGAACCTCCTCGGGCGAGGCCCCGACCGTGGGCGCGAGCTCCTCCGCGGCCGAACCGAGCACGCTGTCCTTGGCCGTGAGCGCGTCGTAGACCGCGACCCCGCCCCCGACGAGCCCCGCCACGATCGCCAGGATCGCGAGCGCTCGCGGCGCCTGCCGGAGCAGCACCACGCCCACGAGCAACGCCACGCCCCCCGCGCCGAGCGTGATGTATCCGTCCGAGCCGTCGATCCCCTTCGCCGTGACGCTCGTCCCGCCGCCCGAGACCTCCGCCCACGCGAGGAACGATCCGATCCCGAGCAACGCCCCGCCCGCGATCGCCAGGATCGCGCCGATCGGCGCCCTCCCCGGGGTTCCCGTCTCTGCCATCGCGCCTCCGTTCGCCGGCCAACGCCGGCCCGACACATCCTTCCACCCGGTCAACGGTCGGTCGAGCCGTCCACCCCGCGGCGACTCCCGCGAAGCATTGCTAATTACCAGTAATCATGTAATACTCCCTCCATGCGCGGACGCCCATCACCCACGCAGGAGGAGCTCACCGGCTGGTTCGCCGGTCGGCTCCCGGAGGGCTGGTTCGTCGGGGCGCCCGACGTGTCCTCGGATCGAGAGGAGATCCTGGTCGTCGGAACGCTGCCGGACCCGGACCTCCCGCAGGACGCGACGGCCGACGCGGTCGGCGCCGCACGCGCGGCCCGCATCGACGGGTTCCGGGAGGACACACGCGAACGGCGGATGCGGATCGCGCAGGAGGCACAGCATCGGTTCGGCCGTCACGTCTCGTGGGGGGCCGAGTGCGGCGCCATCCGCAAGCTGTTCACGACGGTGAGCGTCCCCGCGATGACCCGTCTCCGGATGTCCGAGCGGCGCGTCCTCGACACGCTGGTCGAGGGCGGCGTCGCGAGATCGCGCAGCCACGCGCTGGCCTGGTGCGTCCGGCTGGTCGCGGAGAAGCAGGACGAGTGGCTGGCCGATCTGCGGGAGGCCCTGCGGACGGTCGAGAAGGTCCGTGACGAAGGGCCGTCGGCCTGAGGCCTCAGACCTCCTCGGCCCCCAGCCCCATCCGGTAGAGCACTCGCTCGAGCTCGTCGTCCACGAGCACCACCGACTCGACGCCGGTCTCGAGGAGCTCTGGCCAGGACGAGCCGATCCACTCCTCCGCCTGCTCGGCCTCGGAGAACCGCGGGGAGCGTCCGACCTCCTCCCCCGAACGGTCCAGGTAGGTCCAGCCGAACATCAGGCGCGCTCGATCGAGACGATCATGTTCACCGCCCGATGCACGGTCACGGGCTCGCCGGCCGTCAGGTTCTTGGGGACGCTCTCGGGGCCCAGCCGGGCAGTCTCCAGCTCCCGGTCCCGGTAGACGACCGTCACGTCCACGTAGGCGACGCCGTGGACGTCCCACGGCTTCACCTCCACGACCATCGCCTCACGCTCACCGAGCACGGTCGCAGGCTAGCGCACACGCCGTCCTCGAACGCACATCCCCCGATCGCCCGACTTGAGTCGGATCGGCCGAACGCCGAGGGTAGCCGAGTATGCCCGCACGGCCCCTGCGGCGCTACGTCGCCGTTCCGCTCGCCCTGGCGTGCCTCCTGATCCCCGAGGCCGCATCGTCGGCGCCTGCCCGGCGGGACGGGATGGCGGCCGGCGAACGGGGCTCGGGACCCGAGGCCTGGGGCGTCGACTCCGTCTTCTCGGTCAACGGCGTTCGATGGACCGACGTGCCCCGCGGCCACTGGGCTCGCAACGCGATCGACTACGTCGGAGCCTCGAACGACTGGATGCTCGACTTCAAGGCGACCGAAGACGGCACCTACACGTTCCGACCGAAGCGGCTCGAGAGCAGGCAGCTGTTCGCGCGGGCGATCTTCCGCGCGTTCGGCGAGGGACTGCAGGAGGACCCGAACCTCGAGTTCCCCGACCTCGCGTCGAAGGATCGGTTCTTCCGTTCGGCGAACGTCGCGGTCTCCTCCGGCTGGATGGAGGTCGACGGGACCGGCGCCTTCCGCCCGAGCGCTCCCGTCACGACGCGCGAGGTGCACCGCGCGCTCGTCCTCGCCCTCGGCCTCGGCGACCTCGCGGCCGGCGCCGAGGCGCTCCATCTCCGGGACGGCACGCCGATCGAGACGCCGGAAGGGTTCGGCTCGCTCCTGATCGGGATGCGGCTCGGCCTGCGATACAACCACGGAGACGAGACGCTGGACGTCGGCCCCGACTCCGCGCTCCCACGCGCCGAGGTGGCGTGGTCGCTCTACCGCGCGACGACGGCGCCGTCGTGGGTCCGCGACTCGCTCGCTCCGTACGCGACCATGGAGCTTCCGAACCTCGGGCCGAAGCTGCAGAGGGTCGTCTCGTTCGCGGTCGACTACGTCGGCTATCCCTACGTCTGGGGCGGCGAGTGGCACGAGCCCTCGCCGAGCGGCTACTGCTGCGGGTACCAGCCCGTCGGCGGTTTCGACTGCTCCGGTGTCACGTGGTGGGTCATGAAGGAATCGGTCGAGGGATGGGACAACACACCGCCCCGGCCCTACGCGGGATGGGCGCTGCCGCAACGCACGTCGGCGACGATGGCCTCCGTCGGCAAGAAGATCGCGTTCAAGGACCTGCGGGCCGGCGACCTGATGTTCTACGACGGGGACGGCAACGGAAGGATCGACCACGTGAACACCTACGTCGGCAACGGGTGGTCGATCGACTCGGGGAGCAGCAACGCCGGCGTGACCTTCACCTACGTGAAGGGAACCTGGTACCAGGACCACTTCAAGCACGGCCGCCACATCATGGGGTCCTGAGCGAGATCAGGCCTCGGTCGCGAGCTCGGCCTCGAGCGCTCCCCGTTCGGCACCGGTGAGCGGGCGGGCACGGCCGGTCGACGGATCGCGCGCCACCACCACCGAGGAGGCCGCGGCGGAGACCGCCCCGTCCTCCTTTCGGATCTCCTCGACCGTCCGAACGCTCGAGCGCCCGATCGACTCGAGGCGGCAGCCGACGATGACGGCGCCGTCGTCGAGCGTCAGCTCCGCCTCGAAGTCGATCGCCACCCGCGCGAGCACGAAGTCCCACATGTTCTCCGAGACCGTCCCGAGCACCTTCTCGACCCACGCGTCGCGCGCCTCCTCGAGGTACGTGAGGTACACGGCGTTGTTCACGTGGCCGTACGCGTCGACGTCGGCCCAGCGGATCTCGATCCGCTTCTCGAGCCCGCTCACTCCTCGATCCGATCGACCTGGAGCCCCTTCCTGAGGAGCCACTCGATCGCCCGGGCGATGCGCTCCCCGTCCCCCTCGACCTCCAGGATGATCCAGCCCCCGGCCTCGCCGAGGTTCGCGCGGTGGATGTTCGTCACGAGGCGGAACTCGGAGCCGAGCTGGTGGATCACGGGCACGGACATCAACTGCTCGGGGAACGTGAGATGCAGCTTGGCGGTGACCACGAGGCCATCTTGCCCGCCGGGGCCGCGCGGTGCACGCCCGGCCGCGTCCTCGAGGGCGGGTTAGGCTTCGGCCGAGCCGAAGGGGTGGTCGTGCGCGCGGAAGACATTCGGGCGGTGGGTGTCGTCGGGAGCGGCCTCATGGGTTCGGGCATCGTCGAGGTCTGCGCCCGGGCCGGCTGCGACGTGACCTACGTCGAGCCGACCGACGAGCTCGTGACGGCCGGCCGCGGGCGGATCGAGCGGTCGGTCTCCAAGGCAGTCGAGCGCGGGAAGCTCGACGCCGACGAGGCCGAGGGGACCCTCGGTCGCATCAGCGGATCGACCGACCTGGGCGCGCTCGCCGGCTCGGACCTCGTGATCGAGGCGGCGACCGAGGACCTGGAGGCCAAGCTCGGCGTGTTCCGCAAGCTGGACGGCATCACACGGCCCGAGGTCGTCCTCGCCTCGAACACCTCGTCGCTGCCGATCGTCGAGCTCGCGACCGCGACGAGCCGCCCCGATCGCGTGATCGGGATGCACTTCTTCAACCCGCCGCCGGTCATGAAGCTGCTGGAGCTGATCCCGGCGATCACGACGTCCGAGGAGACGCTTTCGTTCGCGAAGGCGTTCGGCGAGCGCGTCGGCAAGACGACCGTCGTCTCGAAGGATCACGCGGGCTTCATCGTGAACCGGATGCTCTGCCCGTTCCTGAACGACGCCGCCCGTCTGTACGACGAGGGCCTCGCGACCCGCGAGGACATCGATGCGGCGATGTCGCTCGGCCTGGGTCATCCCATGGGGCCGCTGACCCTGATGGACCTGATCGGGATCGACACGGTCGTCCACGTCGCCGACGTCCTGTACCGCGAGTACGGCGACGCCCGGTATATGACGCCGCAGGTGCTGCGGCGGATGGTCGCCGCCGGCAGGCTCGGCCGCAAGAGCGGCCGCGGCTTCTACGAGTACGACTGAGATGGCCCCGTTCCGAGCGTCGGCGGGCTTCACCGAGAGCTGGAAGCACCTGCGGCTCGAGATCGACGGAGGCGTCGCCACGATCACGTTGGACCGTCCCGACAAGCTGAACGCGCTCACGTTCGACGCCTACGCCGACCTCCGCGACGTCCTGACCGAGCTCCCGCACCGCGACGACGTGCGCTCGATCGTGATCACGGGGAGCGGCCGCGGGTTCTGTTCGGGCGGGGACGTGCACGAGATCATCGGCGCGCTCCGAGAGGCTGATCACCGGCGTCTGCTCGAGTTCACGCGGATGACCGGCGCCGTCGTCCGCGAGCTGCGGGAGTGCCCGCTCCCGATCGTCGCCGCGGTGAACGGCGTGGCCGCGGGCGCGGGCGCGGTGATCGCGCTCGCCGCAGACATCCGGCTGCTCGCCCGATCGGCGCGATTCGCGTTCCTGTTCACCAAGGTCGGGCTCGCGGGCGCCGACATGGGCTCCGCCTACCTGCTGCCTCGCCTCATCGGGCTGGGGCGGGCCACCGAGCTGCTGCTGCTCGGCGACGACGTGTCGGCCGACCGCGCGCTCGAGATCGGGCTCGCGAGCGGGGTCGTCGTGGAGGCGGAGCTCCCGGAGGCGGCGGCGGCGGTCGCGTCCCGGCTCGCGATCGGTCCGTCGCTCGCGTACTCGGTGACGAAGACGCTGCTCTCGCGTGAGCAGGACATGAGCCTCTCGGCGGCGCTGGAGGTCGAGGCGATCGCGCAGGCGCTCCTCCTGCGCGGCGCGGACCACGCCGAGTTCTACGCGGCGTTCCGGGAGGGCCGCGACCCGGCCTGGTCGGGCCGGTGAGGCCTCGCCCCTTATGGCGCACGAGCTCGTGAACCCCGAGGGCCTTCCGCCGGCCCGTGGGTTCTCGCACGCGGTCATCGCCTCGGCAGGAACGACCGTCTACGTCGGCGGGCAGACGGCGCAGGGTCCGGACGGCGAGCTCGAGGGCGCCACGACGGCCGAACAGTTCGACCGAGCGGCGGCCAACCTGGTCCTCGCGCTCCAGGGGGCGGGCGCGCGGCCGGAGGACCTGGTCTCGGTCCAGATCTTCGTCACCGACGCCGGGGAGTACCGCAACTCGCTGGGGAGGATCGGCGAGATCTGGCGCGAGCGACTCGGGCGCCGCTACCCGGCCATGGCCTTGTTCGAGGTCGCCGGGCTGTTCGACCCGGCCGCCAAGGTCGAGCTCGTGGGGACCGCCGTCATCCCCGACGCTCGAACAGCTCCCGAGCGATGATCTCCCGCTGGATCTCGCTCGTGCCCTCGTAGATGCGGGTGGCGCGCACCTCGCGGTAGAGCCGCTCGAGGAGGTGGCCGCGCTCGAGCGCCACCGCGCCGTGGACCTGGATCGCCACGTCGATCGCCAGCTGCGCGACCTCGGTCGCGAACAGCTTGGCCATCGCCGCCCCCTTCGTCGCTCGCTCGCCCGCGTCGAGCGCCGCGGCCGCCCGATAGACGAGGAGCCTCGCCGCCTCGACCCGCGTCGCCATCTCCGCAAGTCGGTGCGACACGGCCTGGAACCCTCGGATCGGTCGCCCGAACGCCTCGCGTTCGGACGCGTACGAGGTCGCCGCATCGAGCGCGGCCTGCGCCATCCCCACGCATGCGGCGCCCACGCTCGGGCGAAACCGGTCGAGCGTCTCGAGTGCCACACGGAACCCCTTGTCGACCTGCCCGAGGACGTGGTCGGCGGGAACACGCACGCCGTCGAACCGCAGTCGCCCGATCGGGTGCGGTCCGAGCAGCTCGATCGGCTCGCCCGAGAGCCCGTCCGCGTCGCCGGGGACGACGAACGCGGTGATCCCCTTTGGGCCGGCGTCGGGCTTCGTCCGCGCGAAGACCGTGACCACGTCCGCGTCCGGGGCGTTCGAGATCCACGCCTTCTCGCCCGACAGGACGAACGCGCCCCCGTCTCGCACGGCCTCGAGCCGCAGCGCACCGGCGTCCGAGCCGACGGAGGGTTCGGTCAGCGCGAACGCGGCGACGGCCTCGCCCCGCAGGACGGGTCCGGCGAACCGCTCGATGAGCTCGGGGGAGCCGGAGGCAAGGATCGGATGGGATCCCAGGCCCTGCAGGGCGAACGCCGTCTCGGCCTCCGTGCACCCACCGGCGAGCCCCTCGCGCACGAGGCAGAGCTCGAGGGCCGACGGGCCGCCCCCCGCGACGGGACGCTCCGGTTCGACCCGCGACAGGAACCCGTGGGTGGCGAGGGCGCGGACGAGATCGCGGTTCACGCGACCCTCCTCACCGGCCCGCGCGATCGGCTCGAGCGACTCCTCCCCGACCCGGCGAGCGTCGGCGACGATCGCGAGCTCCTCGTCCGACAGCTGGAAGCGCGACGGCGCCGGCATCGCCGCAACTCTAGTGCCGCTCGCGGCGGCGCCACGCGAGCGTTTGCCCGGACCCGCGGCACTCACGATGATGGGAGCGAGGAGGACGCACGATGGCCGATCCCCCCTACTGGAACCCCGCGCACGAGACGATGCCCCGGGACCGGCTCGAGGCGCTGCAGCTCCGGAAGCTCCGCAACCTGGTCGCGTGGGCCGACGAGAAGGTCCCGTTCCACGGCAAGCGCCTGCGCGAGGCCGGCGTCACGGCCGACTCCCTGGGATCGCTCGAGGATCTGCGGCGGATCCCGTTCATGACGCGCGACGAGTGGATGGAGAGCCAGATCGAGAGCCCGCCCTACGGCGCGATCCTCGCCGCCGAACCCGAGCGCGCGATCCGCTACCACACGACGTCCGGGACCACCGGCAAGACGCCGATCCGGGTGCTCGACTCGATGAAGGACTGGGAGTGGATCGCCGAGATGTGGTGCTACGGGCTGTGGGGGTTCGGCGTCCGGCCGACCGACATCGCCTTCATCGCGTTCGGGTACAGCACGTTCATCGGGTTCTGGGGGCTGCACTACGCGTGCGAGAAGATCGGCGCGCTCGTGCTCCCCGGCGGCGCGATGACCACCGACGTCCGGATCAAGACGATCGTGGACATGGGCGCCACGGTCGTCGCGTCGACACCCACCTACGCGCTTCGGATGGCGCAGGAGGCCAAGACGATGGGTATCGATCTCGCCAGCGGTCCGGTCGAGCGCGTGATCCTCTCGGGCGAGCCCGCCGGCTCGATCCCCGCGACGAAGGCGCTCATCGAGGAGCAGTGGGGCGCGAAGGCGGGCGACACCGCGGGCATGACGGAGCTCGGCACGATCATGGTGTTCGAGTGCGACCGACAGCCCGGCGGCACCCACATCATCGAGGACCACTACATCGAGGAGGTCGTCGACCCGGGGACCGACGAGCCCGTCCCCTACGGCGAGATGGGCGAGCGGGTGGTGACGTCGTTCGGACGGGGGTTCATCCCGGTGCTCCGGTACCGGACGCGCGACTTCGTCGTGAAGGTGCCGCACGACACCTGTGACTGCGGGCGGACCTTCGACATCTACGAGGGCGGGCTCCGCGGGCGCGTCGACGACATGAGGCTCGTGCGCGGGACGAACGTCTACCCTCGTGCCGTCGAGGCGATCATCCGCGATCACCCCGAGATCGACGAGTTCCAGATCCGCCTGTACACGGCCGAGGGGATCCGCGACGAGATCGAGGTCCTGGTCGAGATCCCGCATCCGTCGGCAGAGAGCCCGGCGATGCTCGAGGCGCTCGGGCGCGAGCTCGCCGACGCGCACGAGAACCTGAGCTTCGGCGTCCGCGAGGTCGAGGTCGGATCGCTCCCCCGTTTCGAGCTGAAGGCGAAGCGCGTCCTCGACGAGCGGATCGTGATCGGGAGCGAGGGCGAACGGAGGACGACGTGAAGAATGCGATGGGCGTCGAGCTGACCCCGGCCGAGTCCGAGCTCGTGGCCTGCTACGAGCGCCTCGCGACGACGCTTCGCGAGCACGGCGACGAGCTCCCACCCTTCGCCAGGTCGAACGCCAAGAAGGCCCTGGCCGCGCTCTGGCAGGTGGCGAACGAACTCGACGTGGAGCCCGGCCAGATCTACGACGTCGGGGCGTGACCTCTCCCGATCGCCGGGAGTGCACCGCGTGCAGGGGTGAGCGCTCCGGCGCATGATGACTCCCGTGCGGCGCGACCTCCCGACCGGCACGGTGACGTTCCTGTTCACCGACATCGAGGGTTCGACCAGGTTGCTGCACGAGCTCGGGGTGCAGGCCTACGTCGAGGCCCTGGCCGAGCATCGGCGGGTACTGCGCGAGGCGTTCGCCCGCCACCGGGGGGTCGAGGTCGACACGCATGGAGACGCCTTCTTCATCGCCTTTCCCACGGCGCCGGGTGCGCTCCAGGCGGCAGCCGAGGCGCAGGAAGCTCTCGCCGCGGGCCAGATCCGCGTCCGGATGGGCCTGCACACCGGGACCCCTCACCTGTCCGAAGAGGGCTACGTAGGAGACATCGTCCACGAAGGCGCGCGGATCGCGGCGGCGGGACACGGGGGGCAGGTGCTCCTGTCGGCTCAGACGCTTGAGCTTGCAGGGATCGAGGCGACCGACCTCGGCGAGCACAGGCTGAAGGACATCGAGGGACCGGTCCCGATCTTCCAGCTGGGCTCCGAACCGTTCCCCCCGCTGAAGACGATCTCCAACACGAACCTTCCGCATCCGGCGAGCTCATTCGTCGGCCGCGGCGAGGAGCTACATGACGTCGTCGATCTAATCCGGGGGCACGGGGCCCGACTCGTCACGCTCACAGGTCCCGGCGGATCGGGCAAGACGCGGCTCGCGGTCGAGGCCGCCGGCGAGCTCGTCGGCGAACACAAGGCGGGAACCTTCTGGGTCGAGCTGGCTCCGATCCGCGAGCCCGCGCTCGTCACCGAGGAGATCGCGAAGACGATCGGCGCGAGAGACGGCGTCGCCGGCCACATCGGGGAGCGCGAGATGCTCCTCGTCCTGGACAACCTCGAGCAGGTGATCGATGCGGCGCCCGCGATCGCCGACCTCGTCGAGGTCTGCCCGAACCTTGCGGTCCTTGCGACGAGCCGGGAGCGCCTCCGCGTCCGCGGCGAGGTCGAGTTCGAGGTCAGACCGCTGGCGGAACCCGACGGGGTCGAGCTCTTCGTCGCGCGGGCAGGCCTGAGCGGACCCGATGACGCCGTCACCGAGCTCTGCCGGGCCCTCGACGAGATGCCGCTCGCGATCGAACTGGCGGCCGCCCGCGCGAAGGTCCTGGCGCCGGACGCGATCCTCGCGCGGCTTAGCCAGCGCCTCGACCTGTTCGCGGGAGGGCGCGACGCCGACCCTCGCCAGCGAACGCTGCGCTCGACGATCGAGTGGTCCCACGACCTCCTCGACCCTGGGGAGCAACGCCTGTTCGCGCGGTTGGCGGTCTTCGCCGGCGGCGCAACGTTGGAGGCGGCCGAGCGGGTGGCGGATGCCGACCTCGACACGGCAGCGTCCCTCGTCGAGAGGAGCCTCGTCCGTCGAACCGACGAACGGTACGCGATGTACGAGACGATCCGCGAGTTCGCGCTCGAGCGGCTCGAGGCGACCGGCGAGGCGGACGAGATCCGGCGCCGTCACGCCGAGCACTTCCTGGCGCTGGCCGAAGTAGCCGAGCCCCACCTCCGTCAAGAGGACGACGAGTGGCTCGACCGCCTCGAGGCCGAGCACGACAACGTCCGCGCGGCGCTCGATCGCTTCGAG
>Ga0268386_10001930_pt1 | contig 14465 bp, 15 predicted proteins | sample RVTome_15_FD_200260 | JGI IMG/M metagenome (GOLD analysis project Ga0268386, IMG submission 200260) | Soil microbial communities from uranium-contaminated site in the Upper Colorado River Basin, Wyoming, United States - RVT150D86... ...
GCTTCGCGTTCCTGACGGACCATTACATGCGCACGACCGATGCGCAGCGGGAGGACTTCGGCAAACTCTGCGTCGCGCAGCGTACGAATGCTCTCGCGAATCCGCTCGCGCTCTTTCGCAAGCCGCTTACGCTCGAGGAGTACCTGAGCGCGCGTCCGATCGCCGAGCCGCTGCACCTTTTTGATTGCGTGATGCCGTGCGCAGGGGCCGAGGCGTTCCTGCTGATGACGGAGGAGCGCGCGCAACGCCTCAGGTTGCCCGCAGTGCGTGTGCTCGGAACGATCGAACGGCACAACGCGTGGCCCGAGGATCCGATCCAGGTCCGCGGCGGCTGGGCACTCGATCGCGAAGAGCTTTATGCCCAGGCGGGAGTCGGCCCGCACGACATGGACCTGATCGAGCTTTACGACGACTATCCCGTGATCCTCGCGATGCAGCTCGAAGATCTCGGCTTCTGCGCGCAGGGTGAAGCGCCCCGCCTGATCCGCGACAACAGCTTCACAGTCGAGGGCACGTTGCCCCTCAATACGTCGGGCGGCCAACTGTCGGTCGGCCAGGCCGGCGCCGCCGGCGGCCATCTCGGGCTCGTCGAGGCGATTCGTCAATTGACGGATCGGCCGCTCGGGGCGGCGGTCGCAGATGCTCGCCACGCACTCGTGAGCGGGTTCGGCATGATCAACTACGACCGGGGTCTCTGCAGTGGCGCCGCCGTGCTGGCACGGAGCGGGCCGTGACGCAGCCGATCACCCGGCCCAAGCGCAAGAATCCGGTCCTGCGCACGCGCCAGCCGGTCTTGCCGCCCGCAGCGCGCAGTCGCGTCGCGCTGGGTCTCACGGCCGCGGCGACCATGGGGCGTTTCGAGCTGCAGCAATGCGCCCGGTGCGGCGCCGTGCAATATCCGCCGCGCGAGGCCTGCCACCGCTGTCTCAGCGATGAACTGCCGTGGCGTGAGCAGACGGACCGCGGCGAGCTCATTTCGCAGACGCTGCTGCGGCACAGCCACGACCTGTTCTTTCGGGAGCGGGTGCCGTGGCGTCTCGGCATGGTGCTGCTCGATGCCGGTCCGACCGTCGTCGTGCATCTGCACGGTGACGTGCCCGCGCCGCCGGCCCGCGTGCGCGTCGGCGCGCGTCTCGACAAGGCCGGCATGGCCGTGCTGGTCGGCTTTCCCGAAAAGGACGTACCGAACATGGCGGACGACAGGCAATTGCGCGAGATGACGTGCGATCCACGGTTTCGCAAGGCGCTCGTCACTGACGGCAAGACGGACGTGGGTCAGGCACTCGTCCGAGCACTGGCCGATGCGGGGGCCGATCCGATCTGGGTCGGGCACGCCGAACCCTGGAAGCAGATGCCGGGCCTCGCCGAGCTCGCCGAGCTGTCCCAGGTCACGCTGCTGCCGCTCGACCTGACGAACGCGCGGTCGGTCAAGGAGATCGCCGCGGAGATCGGGGGCAAGGTCGACATCCTCGTGAACAATGCCGAAGTGCATCGCGCGCACGGCATCGCCTCGCGTTACGGCACCGACGTTGCTCGCGCCGAGATGGACGTGAATTACTTCGGGCTGCTGCGACTCGCACAGGAGTTCGGTCCCGTGATGCGCTCGCGCGCTGCCGATGGTCAGTCGAGCGCTGTCGCATGGGTGAACCTGCTGTCGGTGTATGCGCTCGCGAATTTTCCGGCGCATGGCACGTTCTCGGCCTCGAAGGCGGCGGCTTTCTCGCTGTCGCAATGCCTGCGTGCAGAGATGCGCCCGGCGGGCGTGCGCGTGATCAACGTCTTTCCGGGACCGATCGAAGACGAGTGGAACCAGTTGCTGCCGCCGCCGAAGCTCGCGCCGGCGGCGCTCGCACGTGCGGTGATCGCGGCGCTGCGAGACGGCGTCGAGGATGTGTATCCCGGCGACGTCGCGCAGGAATGGCTGGCGCGTTACCGCGAGAATCCAAAAGGTCTCGAACGTGAACTCGCGATGGGGTGATGATGACGCACACAGCGATCGTGACGGGCGGTAGTACCGGCATCGGTGCAGCCATCTCGGCAGCACTGATCGAACGTGGCTTCGACGTGATCTCGCTGGCCCGACGCGCAGCGCCGGCGACCTCGCCGCGCCTGCGCTCGGTGCTCGTCGACCTTGCGGATCCCGAGGCCACACGCGCCGCTGCGCAGCAGGTCGCGGCGCAGGACGCCGTGACCACGATCGTGCACAACGCCGGCGCCGTGCTCGAGAGGCCGTTCGAAGATGTCGAGCTGGCCGATGTCGAGACGCTGGCGCGCCTGCACCTCGTCGCACCGGTCGCGCTCGTGCAGGCGTGTCTGCCCGCCATGCAGTCGGCCCGTTATGGTCGCATCGTGCTGATCGCCTCGCGCGCGATGCTCGGCCTTGCCAAGCGCACGGCCTACGCAGCGACCAAGGCGGGCATGGTCGGTCTCGCCCGCACCTGGGCAGTCGAGCTCGGACCGCTCGGCATCACGGCAAACGTCGTTGCGCCCGGTCCCATCGCGGAGACGGAGATGTTCGACAGCGTCCTGCCGGTGGGGAACCCGCGCCGCCAGACGCTCGCCCAGTCGATTCCGGTCAGGCGGCTCGGCCGCCCGGCCGACGTCGCGCGAGCTGTCACGTTCTTCACGGATCCCGCTGCGGATTTCGTGACCGGCCAGACGCTGTTCGTGTGCGGCGGTACTTCGGTCGCCAGCCTCGCGCTGTGACGACTACAGGTGTCGATCGGAGGTGAGGCAGCGATGACGACGGGAACCCTCGGCAATCTGGTGCTCGGACTGGCGGAGGGTCGGATTCGTGTGATCGATCTGACGCAGACTCTGACGCCCGATTTTCCGCAAATCGTTCTGGCCCCTGAATTTGGTCAGGCCGCGCCGTTCCGGCTCGAGGAAGTCTCGCACTACGATGAGCGCGGTCCGGCCTGGTACTGGAATAACTTCACGTGCTGCGAGCACACGGGGACGCATTTCGATGCGCCGATCCACTGGATCTCGGGACGGCATCTGCCGGGCAATGCCACCGATACCCTGCCCGTCCGGGATCTGATCGGCCCTGCCTGCGTCCTCGACTGCTCGACGGAAGCAGCGCAGGATCCGGACTTCCTGCTCACCGCCGTGCACGTTGAAGCCTGGGAAGCCACGCATGGTCGGATTCCGGAGCGCGCGTGGGTGCTGATGCGCACCGACTGGTCGAAACGGACCGACCCCGTGGCCTATCAGAACTTCGACGAAGAAGGTCAGCACACGCCCGGGCCCGATACCAGCGCCGTGCGCTTTCTCATCGAGCAGCGCAACATCATCGGCTTCGGTTCGGAGGCGATCGGTACCGATGCCGGACAGGGATTTCATCTGAAGCCGCCGTATCCCTGCCATTACTACATGCATGGCAACGGGCGTCACGGCCTGCAGTGCCTGACCAACCTCGATCTGCTGCCACCGACCGGCGCGGTGATCATCTGTCCGCCCCTGAAGATCCGACAGGGCTCCGGGAGTCCGCTGCGCGTGCTGGCGCTGGTGGAAGACTCGCCGCAACGCACAGCCTGAGACGGACTCGCGGCCGTGGACGCGCGCGAGCTCAACGACTACCTGCATCGGCAGATCCCTCTGTCGCGGGCAATGCAAGTGGTCGTCGAGCAGGCCGCGCTCGATCGCGTGGTACTGCGCGCGCCGCTCGAGCCGAACCTGAATCATCGGCACACGGCCTTTGGCGGCAGCATCGCCGCGCTGGCGACGCTGGCAGCGTGGGCGTTGCTGCACCTGCGCTTGAAAAGCCAGGGACTGGCCCCGCGGCTCGTGATCCAGCGCAACGCGATGTCGTACGAGCGCCCGATCGATGCAGCGTTCATCGCGACGGCTGAATTCGCGGACGATCTGGCCTGGCAGCGCTTTCTCGCAGTGCTCCACCGCAAGCGACGGGCGCGCATCAGCGTGATCGCGCAGGTGCGATGCGACGGCGAGCTCGCAGCCCGCTTCGAGGGTGACTTCGTCGCGCTCGACGAGGGCTCGGAGGTGTCCACAACGAAATGACCGAGGAATGGCGCAGTCGCTGCGGGAACACGCGGACCGCAGTGGGGTCCATGAGTCAGGCCGATCCGGGAGCCCTTGAGCCGAAATGAGCGTGCGAGCGACCGTAGTCTGGACCGCGGCCGTGGGTGCCGTGGCAGCGAGCGCAGGTGCGGCCATGGGTTACTGGTTCGCCGCCACGTCGGTTTCCGAAGGCTCGTCGCGCGGGTCTTTGCAGTCTCGCTCGGGCGCTCCCGACGCAGGGAAGTGGTTGGCGGCCGGCGACCAGCCGGTGGCAAGAGCTTCGCCGCGAGTCGACGCGGGCGGGCGCCACGGCGACATCGTGAAGGGCGTTGCGGCTGGCGCCGATGCAGGTGCGCTGAACGCACTCCTCGACGACGCGATGCAGTCGTCGAGTCCCTTTGAGCGCGAGCGCTCGCTCGAGCTCGGCCTCGAGCGCCTCGTCGAGCTCGATCCGCGGGCGGCGCTCGCACGGGCACAATCACTCGATCCCCTGACGGCGCTGCGACTTGTGCCCGCCGTGCTCGCGGCCTGGGCCACGCAGGATCTCGATGCGGCAGTCGCCGCGGCGTTTGTGCAGCCGGCCGCGAACACGCGAACCGCGGCAGCGCGGGAAATTCTGCGGCGGCGGAGCGACCTGCCGCCCGGCGAGCGCCGTCGTATCGCGCAACAGCTCGGCGAGGTCGAGTCGACCGAGTGGCTGCTGCTCGACTCGATGGCCCACCCGACGCCTGCGGCGGCACTGGCAGCGCTCGAAGAGGCCGCAGCGATGGCAGGTCAGAATCGACGCCATGAGCGCTTCGATCGCATCGCCCGGCTCGTGGCTTTGCAATCGCCGGTAGCGGCGCTCGCACTCGCGGAGAACCTGACCGATCCGCGCGATCGCGCGGCCTTGCAGCGGACCGCCGCCGGCGTCTGGGCGGAGTCGGATCCACTGGCCGCCGCGCAGTGGCTCGAAGCTGAGTCTGGAGGGTTGCGCTGGCCCGTCGTGAGCGCCGTCGCGGCCCCGTTTGCAAGGAGTGATCCGCAAGCAGCCCTCCTCTGGGCGCGGCGTTTCGATCCCGATGGGGCAAGCGGCGCCTGGAGCGCTGTAATTGCGACGATTGCCGAGACGGATCCCATCACGGCGGTCGAGTCTGCGTTAGCGGCGGACGTCGGGAGAGGACCGCGTACCGCTACCGCGATCGCAATGGCGTTTCTTGCGCGCAAGGACCCGGCGCTCGCCACGACCTATCTGGACCGCGTCACCGCAGGCAGCGAGCGTTCGCAGGCGACCGCACAGATCGCGATCGAGATGGCGCGCCAGGGGGAACCTGCGCTGGCCCTCGATTGGCTGGCGCGCCGGCAGGACCAGGCGGCGATGCGCCAGGGAAGATCCGACATCGCGTTCGCCTGGGCGGCGAACGATCCGGAGGCCGCCTTAGCATTCGGCGACCGGATGACCGGACGGGAACGCCGCGAGTGGCACAGCGCCGTCGTTAACGCGCTCGTCAATCTCGATCCCGACCGCGTCATGACGATGGTCAGAGCGCGCCGCGGCGATCCTGACTATCCGCAACTGGTCCTGACGACCGCACGCACGATCGCTGTCCGACATCCAGATGTTGCGGTGGCTCTGGCAGGCGATCTGCCCGACGCTCGACAGCGCGATGATGTATTCGCAAACGCGATTCCACAGCTCGCACAGCGCGCACCGAATGAGGCTGTCGATCTGCTCGAACGGATCACGGACGACAGCCGCCGCGCGCTTGCTGCCCAAACGGTCGCACAGATCTGGGCGCAGCACGATGTGGACCATGCGCTCGACTGGGTGCGGTCGATGCCATCGGGGGCACAGCGCGACCAGAGCTATGCGGCGCTGGTGCCGTCGCTCGAGTCGCCGCGGGAGATGGAATCGGCGATCGAGCGCATCCAGCAGAGCGACGTGCGGCAGCGTGCCGTGTTCACTGCGGCGATGACGCTGGCGCAACAGGGCCGGGGCGATGACGCCCGCGCGCTCGTGCGGCGCCACCCTCTCGAGCCGGCTGCGATGCAGGCATTCGAGTCGAATCTGCGCGAGGCCGGCGGCAACTTTCGTTAGCAGGGCCTGGCCGCGCCGCCAGCCTACGCCTCAGATCCGAGCGCATCGATTGCACTACGCCGGACAGGGTAGTCGCCAAATGGCGACAGTACGTCATTGAAAATTAATGACTTTTTTGGAAACCCGAGCGGCCCTCGCGCGTTCTAATCGCCGAGTGCGGTCGATTCAGCCTTCGAAGTTCACGGCGACCCAGGGGTCGAACTCTTCGAACGCTCGGTCAAGGATGGAGCAGGGAAGGCAGGGAACGAATCGACCGCCCTCTTCCAAGATTGCCGGCGCGTTTCGCGCCGCAATTTCTGCAAGACCGCGGTGTATTCGCACACGATCGAGGAGTGACGTCATGCGCAAATTGATTCCCGCTCTCTGTCTCGGCCTGTTTTCCTTCGGCGCCTTCGCCGGCGAGGGCACCGAGACCAAGGCCAGCTTTGAGTCCCTCGACAAGAACTCGGATCAGCAGATCAGCATGACCGAGGCGCAGGATCACGAGAAGCTGGGCACCGACTTTTCGAAGGCCGATGCCAATGGTGATGGCTTCGTGAGCCGCGAGGAGTTCGAGGCGTACACGCAGGCCTAAACCCAAACTCAAGCCTGAGTCTTCCGGGCAGAGGCCCGGTGCGGGAGCGGATCTTACGGTCCGCTCCCGTATTGCATTCTGCGATGGCCGCGCAGCCGCTGATGTCGTTACGCGGGATGGCACCGTTGGCTCAGCCTCGGGGATGGCTGATGTCGCTCGCTGCAGGCTCGGCGTCAGACCGGGTGGGCGAAAGAGCCGTGCGCCGAGTTCTCCAGTAGACCCAGATAATCTCGCGTGGCCACGTGCACCAGATGCTCGTGATCCCCCGCCTCGAAATAAATCTCCGGCGACTCGAGCAGCCGTTCGTCCCAGACGGTTTCGAGACCATAGGCCGGACCGAGGGCGGGCAGCGCGCCCAGCGCGCAGTCGGCAAAGATCTCGCGCGCCTCTGGTTCCGCGGCCAGCGCCAGGTGACGGCCGAGCTGCCGGGACAGCGCTTCCACGTCGAGATGACACGTCGACGGCACCACCGCCATCACGAAGTGCTCACCATCCTCGAGCAGCACGGCTTTCGCAAGCCGGCGGGGCGGGATGCGCGCAGCTCGTGCGGCCTGCAGCGCGGTGCTCGTGTGCTCGTGAGGGATGACCTGATAAGCCACCCGGTGGCGACTCAAGAACCTCTCGACCGTGCTTGCGGTGGCCATGCAACCTCCTCCCGGTCAAAGCCGGATCGTGCGCTCGTCAAGACGTCTGCTCAAGTTACCCTTGGGTCCGGCCGGCGTATACGGGACAGCCGCGTGAGCGCGGATCGACGCTGAGCTCAGCGGCCGGGATCAGCGCTCAGCAGATAGTCGAGCAGGTTGTCCTGGAAGGTGATGTTCCCGGTCAGTTGGGAATGTGACTCGCACAGAAACACATAGCGGCCGAGCTCCACGTTCGCATAACGATGCCGGGGGATCCGCGGATCGAGCACATGCCGGCCGAGCAGCGATGCTTTGGTCACGGTGCCGTCACCCGGTTCGAGCATCAGGGCTTCGTAGTCGAGGTGCTCGTGCCGCGCAGCGAGGTCGCGCGGGCGCAAGCGGACCACCGAGTCGCCCTGGTGTTCCTCGACGACGAGGCGTGCCGGGGTCATGTCGCAATCGCCCCCGAACGCCGCGAAGCGGAGCTCGCTCCCTGGTGTCGGCACAGTCAGCGACCACGTGAAGCGACGCGCCCGCTCGATGTACCGGTCGAATGCCGCCTCCAGCGCTGAGAGGTGTTTTGCGGCATGCTCGGGATCCGCGATCGCAGCCTCAATCCGGACGCGCACACGATCATCGAAGATCGACCAGCCGAAGCGACGCCAGATGTCGCGCTCGAACTGATCGCGTGCGAGCTCCTTGCCGTCCGACGTCACGATCCACTGCGTGATCGCATGGGGAAACAGCTGATAGGCGCTCGGCATCGTAGCCACGTACTCGGTTGCGACCCGTCCGGGTCCGACCCGGAATCCCTCGATGAAGGAGTGCAGCGCTTCTGCAGAGCCGAGGTTCGGCGTCCCGAGCAATGCCACGCGCCGCAGCTTGGCCTCGCCCGCAAGATCCACGGGAAACTCGTTGCTATCGAGGACGTCGCTCGTGCCGTAACGTGCGTAATAGCGCGTGATCAGACCGCCCATGCTGTGTGCGACGACGTCCACGCGCAGGTCGGGCCTGCCATGGTCGCGGCGGATCGCTTCGATGAAATCATCGAGGCGTCGGGCCGTCTCGACATTGTCGCGCCTCCAGTCATAGGTGAAGACGTAAAGGCGCGGCCTCGCATCCGTCACCCGCGTGCCGGGTTCGCCTGGCACATAGCCGCCGGACTGCGACAACACTTCGAGGATGTTGCCGTAGAAGTCCCGTCCAGCGGCACGGTCCGTAATACCCCCCGGCACGAGGTCGCGTGTTGCGATCGGACTGCCGGGCACGGGCAGCGCAAGCCCGGCATGGCTGCGATCGAACAGGCTGAAGAGCCGCCCAGGCCACACTTCCTCGCCGGTGGCCGGGTCCACGAGCCGTGTGCCGAGCAGGCCGGGAATCACGATGACGGGCGGCTGATCCGCGCGTGCGGCTTCGGTTCGGTACAGCCGAGCCAGGTCGGGTCGGGGCGTACCGCACGCGCCGAGGGCACAGGCGACGACAGTGACGCCCATGACGAGCGGCCGGCACACGGTACGCACGTTCGATACCGGTGCCGATCTCAGCACTGCACGTTCACTTCATCGAGTGCAGGCCGAACATATTGCCCTCGGTATCGACCGCCAGCGAAACGAAACCATAGGGACCGATGGACATCTTTTCGCGATGCACCTTGCCGCCGTTCGGAGCGACTCGCCCCTCTTCGAGGGCGCAATCCTCACAGATGAAATAGACGAGCGTGCTGTTGCCGCCCGAAGGCATGCCTTCGATCTTCAGGAGAGCCCCTGAGGCGCCCAGAGCGCCCTCCTTGGACGGAAAGGCCCAGACCTCGAAATCCGGTCCTGCGAGCCGCTCGAGACGCACGTCGAGGACGCCTTCGTAGAAGTTTCTGGCCCGCTCGAGATCCTGCACGTAGATCTCGAACCAGCCGATGGCGTTGTGTTCCACGTCGCTACTCCTTTCTTGTCAGCGTGATGCTGCCGCTGCTCGATCAAGCACTGGAAGAGCAGACGTCGTTTACTCCGGACCTCGATCGGCTGCAAGGCCGCATCTGCTAGACGCGTGGCCCTGGCGGCGTTCGCGGACCGCGGGCCAGCGTCCGTCCGGGATCGCCCAGTTTGCTAAGTTCACAATCCGTGCAGCGGGTAATACTTCGCGTTCGCGCCTGTCATAGGATGCAATGCCTCGTAGACTCAGGGTCCGGAAGAATTTGACCATGCGCACGTTTATTGCCACGACTTTGATCGCTACCCTCGCCGTGTTCGGATGTGCGAGCGCGCCGCAGGAGCAGCAGCAGTCCGCGGCGGCCAGCGCGCCGACGCCCGCAACGAACCAGATTGCTGCGAGTGCGCCGGGTGCTGATCCCGACGAACCGATCTGCAAGGCCACGGCCGTTACGGGCAGCCGAGTGCGCCAGAAGAAGATCTGCATGACCCGCAAGGAATGGGACGAGACTGCAGCGATCGCTCAGAAGGCCATCAAGGATTCCGAGAGCAAGAGTGGTACGGGTATCGGCGGCGAGAGTCTTCCGGTAGGGTATTGAGCCGTTGCAACATCCGGGAGCTCGAGTGTCAGGGTCCGTGAATAGAGGCCATCCGCCGGGCTGTTCAAACAGCAAGTCAGAGATGCCCACGAGCGCGCGTACGCTGCTCGCTGTTCTGGTCTTGGTCGTGGCAGCCGGGTGTGCGAGTACACAAGAGAAACAGTTGCAGCCCGCGGCGCCGGATACGGCGGCGCTTGCCACGCAGGAAAAGGCCGGTCCCGACTCCAGCAGCGCCGACCCCGACGAAAAAATCTGCAAGACCACGGTTGTTACGGGCAGTCGCGTGCGCCAGAAGAAAATCTGTCTGACCCGCCGGGAGTGGGCCGAGACGGCCGCGATCGCCCAGGAGGGGATGAAAGACGTCGAGCGCAAGAGTGGGGTCGGCGTTGGCGGCGGCGGTTGACGCACGCCGGCGGAGCCCCAGCGCTGCCTCACAGACGCCCCAGTGCTGGCCAGGTGATGTGCCAGAGCAGATAGGTTGTCGAGCGCTGCGCCAGTCCGGCCAGTAGTCCAAAGCGGTAAATGAACAAGGCCTCGGTGCCGTTGCGAGCGCGGACAGCACATGGCGCCAGTCTTCGACGGTCTCAAGTGACTGCGTGCGGAGGAGGTAGCCCGCGTCCTCATTCAATGCGATAGCTACGACTCCCAGCAACAGAACGATCCGCCGCGCCGCACCCCGCAGGCGTCTCATGAGGCAGGCAATCACCGCGAGCGGCAGAAAGTGGAACACGGTCGTGAGCAGGATCGCGCCATACGCGTAGAACGGCAGCGCGCCCAGACCGGTCACGTGAAGCGTCGCGAGGCCGCGCGCCTGAGCCGCCGGCGAAATAACGTCCGACGCGATCAACAGGACACCGACGACTGCTCCAGTCGCCATCGGCAGTGCCCAGCCGGGCTTCGTTCCAGACAAGGTTTGTGCGGGCGCCGGCAACCCGGAGCGAGCTGCCAGTAGCACGGCGGCCCAGAAACACAGTGTGAACACGGCGAAGAATCGCCAGGACCAAACGGCCTGCTGGGCCGCAGTGACATACGTAACGGGCAGGAAAGCGAGCAGGATGCGAGCAGTCGTCGCGATGCCGAAGATCCATGCATATCCGGTCAAGTCCTGCTCCGGCCGGTCGTGCCCGCGAACCAAGAGGGGTCACCGGAACCCGCCGTTCCGGCGCGGACCACCGCTCGCGGCGGTCCGACACTCGAGGAGCGGTCAGGCCGCCGCGAGTCTACATCGCGAAGCAGGCACGGGTCGCAACGCTTCCGCGACGTTTCAGGACGCTGTCGTCAGCGAGCGCTGACCGCGTGCAGAAAGCGCGCATAACCGATCTCGGCAGCGTTTTTCGTGAGCTCGACGTTGACCCATGCGACGACGTCACCGAGGGGCTGCCGCTCCGGAAAGGGCCATCGCGGTTGTTGCGACGACCGCAGGTCCGCCTCCGTAAGACGCTCGAGCACGCCGCGCCATTCTGTCTGCAGCCGCTCCAGCCATGCCACGACGTCGTCGGCGCTGCCGGGCCAGCACACGTGTTCGCGCGCGAGCGTTCGATCACCGAAGGTATGGTTCAGCGTCATCGACCACCAGAAGCCGATGTGCCAGGTCAGCCACGCGATGCTCGGCGGGCCGATGTCATAGCCTTCGCGGTCAGGCCAGTCGGCGTGCCACGCGCCGTCCCGCGCCTGCCTCACATGCAGGCCGACCTCCGCAGGACGCCACAAGCATTCTTCAGTCGTGAGTCCGCTCAAGTGGAGGCTGGTCGGCGCACCACGCGTAAGGACTGCGTGCTGGAGCATCCCCAGAGCAGCGTCACCAGATCGGGCGTCTTTCCATGCATGAAATCGCGCTCCGCCTGCGTTTCCGAACGTCCTCCAGTCGAGCGTCTCGCCTTCTTCGAGCGCTTTTCGAGGACCTCCAGGTCCTTCAGCACGGGATCATTCGACCGGTCGTCAGGGTTTTGCGAGCGTTTCGAGCGCCATCTGCAGCAGCGCCCGCTCGCCCGCGAACACGATGTCACCACCCTGATCCGCGCGATTGCCACGCCAGTCCGACACAATGCCTCCAGCAGCTTCGACAATCGGCATGAGTGGCTGGACATCGAACGGCTGCAGGCCGCTTTCGACCACGAGATCGATCTGGCCGGCCGCGAGCAGACACGGTGTGTAGCAGTCGCCGCCATACCGGACAAGGCGACAACGCGCCGCCAGCCGCTCGAAGGCCTCGCTTTGGCGGGACTCACGAAACATCCCGGGATCGGTCGTACAGAGGACGGCGTCCTCGAGTCGCGGGCATCGGCGACTCCTGAGCCGCCTCGATTCCTGACCGCGCATCCACAGCGCACCCAGTGCGGAGCCGACGAAGGTCTCGCCGACGTACGGCTGGTGCATCACGCCGAGGATCGGACGCGAACCGTTGTTCAGTGCGAGCAAAGTGCCCCAGTGCAGTTGGCCTGTGATGAACGCGCGCGTGCCGTCGATCGGATCGATCAGCCAGTGCATCGGCTCCGCGCCTCGCACGGTGCCGTGTTCCTCGCCGACGATTCCGTGAGCCGGGAATGCACTGGCGATACAGCTGCGGATGTACGACTCGGCCTCTTTGTCAGCAATCGTTACAGGATCGAAGCCGTCGATGTCCTTGTTGTCGACCACGAGGACGGTACGGAAATGCTTCAGGATCACCGCTCCCGCATCGCGCACCGTGTTGACGCCGAACTCGACGTAGCGCGGCAGGTCCGCAGTCACTCGCGGATCCTGAGATCGTGGCTGAGCCGGATCGCGTCTTCGATACCGCTGTAGTAGTTCGCGATCCGCTCGTGCTCGACGTAGCCGAGGCTCGCGTAGAACTGCAGCGCCGCAGGGTTGATCGCCCGGACTTCGAGGTCGATGCGGAACACCCCGGCGATCACAGCCGATTCCTCGGTCCAACGCACGAGTCGACGTCCCAGGCCGGCGCGGCGGTGCGAGGGTGCGACGGCGAGCAGCGCAAGGTGCGCCTTGGTATCGCCGAACTGCGTGAGTGAAAACCCGACGAGGTCGGTGCCCGCGCGCGCTGTCGCCACCAGGCTCTCGCGGTGCCTGATCAGCGCTCCCACGCGTCGTGCCGTCCAGGCATGGGGCAGGCCATGCTCGATCAGTTCTCTCGACATCGCAGCGATCAGCGGTGCATCACCGATACGCCCGAGACCAATCGTGATCGTGCTCATCGCGGCCTTCAGAGCTGGTCGAGATCGCGACGCGTGTAGCCCTCCGGGACGTCGAAACTGGCAGCCGGAGCGCTTTCTTCGGCGATGCGTGTCAGGACCACCTCGAGCACCGGCTTGCCGTTCTCGAACTCGCGGCTGCGGACCGGCACGCCTTTCATCTCCTCGACGGTCGACCACTGATCGTCGATGGACTGCTTGAGCCATGGCGCGTCGATCGAGTCGAGCAGTTCCTGCATCAACGCGCCCATCCGGGAGAGCGCCTGGTAGAAATCCTGCCCCCCAGGCACCGACGCCGGAGGGACGACGCAGGTCTCGCGCACCAGAGCTGAGTCCTCGAGGACTTGATAGATCCGGCAGTCGAGGTCCGCGACGCGATCCGTGCGATCCGTCTCGACCACTTCGCGGACTTTGTTCGATTGTTCGCCACCGGCCGGCAATGCGCCTTGCATCATCTGCTCGACCATCGCGCGCTGCTCGGGCGACATCTTTTCGAGTTGGGCCTGCATCTCCTGCAACGCCGGATTCACGACGTTGGCGACCTTCTGGATCGTCTCACGATCGAGCACGGCGTAGGTCTTCTCGGCGGGATCGAGCGCGTACAGCGCATCGTCCTTGAAAATCATGAGAGCGACGAGCTGATCGTCCTCGTAACGCTCCAGCCGCAGCCGACCGTCTGCAGCACGCATCACATTCGTACCTATTTCCCGGTCAGCCGCGGCCGGATCGCGCTCTGCCGTCTCGAGCACCACGGCAGCGGACGCGGTCGTGCAGACACCTGCCAGCAGTACGATCATTCCCCCGATGCGCATTGTTCCACTCCGTGGTTCGACGATTGAGCGCGGCGCGCCCGCGGATTCTAGCCGCCTGCGCCCGGTGGGGCGACCTGCCCCCTGGATGCGACGCCGCTGCGACGGACCCTGTCCTCCAGACCTTCAGACCCCTCTGGCCGGCGCACTTTTGACAACCCAGCGGCGACCTGTTGCGCTGCACTACGACCGACTCTTGCCCGCCGGAATGCCTTTCGACGATGAATGCCAGCCTGCCGTTGCCGCTGGAGACGCCCCCGCTCGCACCTGATGAACCGCAGGCGCGGCTGCGCGACACCTGCACCATCTGAGAGAAATCGATCGCCGCAGGGACGACCCGGCATCGGAACTCGGCCAGGCGGTCGGCGAGCTGCTGCTCGCAACGCGGGGTGCGGTCGCGAAGTTCGAGCGGGCTTTCGAGACCATGGGCGTTTGCGCAGCGATGATGTCGAGCTCGAAGCCGACTACATCGTCGTCGAGATCGCGATGGCTGCCGGACTATGTCAGCCGGGCGAATGGGGGCGATTGAGAGGTGCTCGCTTAGTTAGCCAAGGGCACTGGGCGCTGGAGATCGGGGATCCGCGTCGCTCGACCCCACTGGCCACATCCCTCGGAACCTCGTTCAAAGATTTACGACAACCTCGATCTCA
>Ga0268386_10001931_pt1 | contig 14463 bp, 10 predicted proteins | sample RVTome_15_FD_200260 | JGI IMG/M metagenome (GOLD analysis project Ga0268386, IMG submission 200260) | Soil microbial communities from uranium-contaminated site in the Upper Colorado River Basin, Wyoming, United States - RVT150D86... ...
GTCGGACCGTGCCCCCACGTGGATGCGAAGCAGCGCGTGGACGACCACCGCGATCGAGAGGAGCTTCTGGGCCACGATCCAGAGGTCGTCGTGCCGCCCGGGAAGCCAGCCGCCGCGGAAGGAGGAGGTGGGCCACCACCGTAGCCATCAGCAGGCCGGAGGCACGAGCGCTGCGGTCCCGGGGGTGATCGCGCAGCAGGACCGCGGCCAGGAGAACGCTCAGCATCGCGGCGGCCACGCGACACGCCTCCGCGAGTCCCCACGTCACGATCGGCACTATCCGGCGAAGGACGCGGGATTGCTCGCGGTCGCCGCGGGCGGCCTTGTCATCCCGCATTCATCTCGGCGGCGTCAAGCTCTCGTCAGGCGATGCGCATCCTCCAGGTTTGAGCGCAGGCGTTACCGGGGCGGTCCACTCGCCAACAGGCTTCCTCGAGGCGGCACCCCTCGCGGATCGCTGGCCTGGTCTACCTCGACGCCGCTTACGCGTACGCGTTCGACGACGGCAGCGGGCGGACGATGCAGGAGTTCCAGCCCCCGGAGGCGCTTCGGCACCCCAGCCCGGGCACCTCCGATCTCGAGAGCTTCCGCTCGCTGCAGGCGTGGGATGAGCGCGTCGACGGGTTTCGGACCCCCGAGGCCGAGTTCCACCAGTTGTGGGAGGCGGACGCGACCGGAGCGGTGGTGAAGACGCGCAAGTTCCCGGGCGGGCGCGTGTTCCCCACGATCATGACGGGCGGGACGAAGTACACGCGGATCCCCGCTCCCGCGCTCGCGGTCTACGCAGTGCCGCACATGCCCGAGGACTGGATCCGGGAGAGCACGGATCCAGCGGTGCAGAAGGCGGCCCGCGCGTACTTCGCAGGGATCGACGCGCTGACCGAGAAGCAGGCACGCGCGTTCGAGAGGCTCGTGCCCGGCGCGCGCGTGGTGCGGATGCCGGGCTCGCACTACCTGTTCCTCTCGAACGCGCCGGAGGTGTTACGCCGGGTGCAAGCCTTCATCGACGGCCTTCGCTAGGCTCCGCGCCAGAGCCTGCGGAGCGCGGGTCGCCTGCGATCTGGAACGCTACGTCCTGATCGTGATGGTAACTCGACAAGATCCAGTGCGGCAGGATGTCTCTCGTGGCAACTAGATCGGACTCCCCCTCGCGTCGACCTCCTTCAGGAAGCGCACGAGCCCCTCGGCGTAGGTCCGCTGGTCGTCCCACATCGCCATGTGGCTGCCCTGCGGACAGAGCAGGAAGCTGCCGTGCTTCACCTGCGTCGACACCCACCGCATGTGCTCCGGGTCCATCGTGTCGTGGGTGGCGCCCACGACCAGCGTGGGCACCGTGATCCTCCCGAGGTCCGCCTTGCGGTCCCACTTCTCGAGCCGCCCCGAGAGCCCGAACTCGCTCGGACCCTGCATCATCACGTAGACCTGCTTGTTGATCTTGGCGAAGGCCCGGTTCACCGCGTCGGGCCATTCCTCGAGACGGCAGACGTGCTTCGCGTAGAAGTGGGGGGTCAGGAGCTCCATGTAGCGGGGCTCCTCGTAGGCGCCCCTCCTCTCGAGGTCGCGGATCTCCCTCACCACCGCCGGGTCGATCCCCTTCGCGAGGACCTCGCTCGCGTAGCGGTTGTAGTCCGGCATGCTCATCATGATGTTCGAGATCACGAGCCCCTTGAGGTGCTGCGGGTGGGCGAGCGCGTACTCGGTCGCGAGGAGGCCGCCCCACGAGTGGCCGAGGAGGTAGAAGTCGTCCCTCGTGAGCTCGAGGGCCTGCCGCACCTGCTCGACCTCGTCGACGAAGCGCTCGATCGTCCAGAGCGATTCGTCCTTCGGCTGGTCGGAGTATGCCGAGCCGAGCTGGTCGTAGTAGATGAACTCGATTCCCTCGGCCGCCAGGGGGCGCTCGAGGGCCTCGAAATACTCGTGGGTCGCGCCCGGGCCGCCGTGGAGGAGGAGCAGGCGGATGCGGGGGTTGTGCCCGAAGCGCTTGGTCCAGACCTTGAAGTCACCCCGTGGCGTCCGGATCGGGATCAGGCGGACGCCGGCGGTGTCGACGCCGGGGTCCGTCCTGAAGTACGACCGCAGCGAGGGCTCGCTCGAACCCGCCGCCGGAGGCGGCTCCGTGCCGCTCACGCACGCCGTGACCGCGACCGCCAGGAGCACGGACGACACGCCGCCAAGCCATCGCTTCATGACACCCTCCCCGGTCACGCCACGCCCCCCGCCATCGAGGCAGCCGGGACATCCTCTGCTCACTCGGCTGGCGCGAAGTCATGGCCTCAGAACCGCCGCTTGCTGAACCCCTGGAAGTACCGCAGGCACTTGTCCCGCCAGGCGGCCGCGTCCTCGGCCTGCCGGCGCAGCTTCGCGAGCACCGCCTGGTGGCGCTCCTCGTCGACGCGGCCCCGGAGGCCCTCCCAGCGGTCCACGAGACGACGGGCCTCCCCCGCGCCCCGCGTGTAGTGGAGCACCAGGCCGTCCCACAGGGTCCGGCCCGAGGCCAGGCGGTGGTCCCAGGGCAGGCGGTGGAACCACAGGAGCAGCTCCTCGGGACAGGTGGCCGGGTCGGCCCACCGCTCGCGCAGGGGGGAGTAATACTGGTCGACCGCGCCGCTGCCCCGCCGCGTCCGGTCGAAGCCGATCCCCCGCTCGCCGGCCCGGTGGTAGTAGGTCGCCGACCAGTCGGCCCGACGGGGGTCGGGGTTCTCGGGCATGGGCGCGTAGTGGTCGCCCCCGATCAGGTGGTGGAGGCCCAGGGGCATCGAGTAGTCCACGAGCGCCTCGCGGGAGGCGAGCATCATCTCCCGGATCGTCGCGACGAGGTCGGGCGCGCCGCCCCACGTCATCCGGATCCACTCGCCGGCGATCGCCTCGGCCGGGAGGCCGGGGTCCCAGGCCAGGCGGCCGAAGGCGTACCAGTTGGCCTGGGCGAAGTCGTGGGCGCACCAGTTGCGGTCGTCCCCCGTGTTGGCCACGCCGGCGATCCCCGTCCGCGGGTAGCCGTGGAGGCTGCCGTCGAGCACCCGGGCCACCGTGGAGCCCGGGCCCTTCGCGAAGGTGTCCGCATGGAGGACCTCCGTCCACATCGGGGCGAGGTAGACGAGGTGGGTCGAGTGGCCGAGGTACTCCTGGGTGATCTGCAGCTCCCCCATCACCGGCGTGCCGGGCATCGCTCCGAACAGGGGATGGAACGGCTCCCGCGGCTGGAAGTCGAGGGGGCCGTTCTTGACCTGCACGAAGACGTTCTCTCGGAAGCGCCCGTCCAGGGGGACGAACTCCTTGTAGGCCCGCTTGACCCGGTCGGGGTCCACCGAGTCGTCGTAGACGAAGGCCCGCCACATCACGACGCCCCCGTGGGGGGCGACGGCGTCGGCGAGGACGTTGGCCCCGTCGGCGTGGCTGCGGCCGTAGTCCTGCGGCCCCGGCTGGCCCTCGCTGTTGGCCTTCACCAGGAAGCCCCCGAAGTCGGGGATGTGGCGGTAGACCTCGGTGGCCTTCTCCCGCCACCAGCGAGCGACCGCGGGGTCGAGGGGGTCCGCGGTGGGCAGGCCGCCGAGGAGGCGGGGGGCGGCGAAATTCGCGGACAGGTAGACCCGGATCCCCCAGGGCCGGAGGGCCGCGGCCAGGGCGGCCGTCTTCTCGAGGTAGGGGGCGCTCAGGGACTCGGCCCTGGCGTTGACGCTGTTGATCGCCGCGCCGTTGACGCCGATCGAGGCGTTCGCGCGGGCGTAGTCCTCGACCCGGGGGTCCACCCGGCCCGGCAGCTCGGCCCACCGCCAGAGCGACCGGCCCGCGTAGCCGCGCTCGATCGTGCCGTCCAGGTTGTCCCAGTGGTTGAGCAGCCGCCGCTCGAGGCGGGGCCGTTCCGTGGCGTCCAGGTCCGCGATCGGCTGCCCGGTCTGGATGAGACGGAGGAGGTGGAACGCGCCGTAGAGCGCCCCCACGTCGCCCGTGGATGCGATCACGGTCGCGGCGCGTCCCCCGATCCGGGTCGAGCGCAGCCGGTAGCCCTCGGGCCCCAGCGGGGCCAGCGCCTCCCCCCAGCCCAGGCCGGCCACGAGGGGAGACCCTGCGGGCGTCCCCACCACGACCGTCCCGTCCACCGCGACCGTGTCCGCGCGGGGAACGTCGACGCCGAGCAGTCCGCCCAGGCCGCGCCGCAGCTCGGACAGGGTGGCCCGGGCGGTGGCCGACTCGCCCGGGACGACCACCGCGGCCACGGCCTGGCGATAGCGCCCCGGCTCCTCCACGGGCCGGTAGCGGAGCCAGAGGTCGTAGCCGGTCTCGGCGCTCGCCCGCCCCCCCGCCACGAGGAAGCCGACCAGGAGGGTCGCGAGGGCGGGAACGGAGCGAGGACGCATCCGGGGCCTCCTGGGTCGAAGAAGGCCCATGCTAACATCCGCCACTGACCGCCTCCCGCGCCCCGCGCGGGAGGTCCGCCTCTACCTCGTGGAGCTGTCCGGGTAGCCGTGCCCGCCCATCCCGGAATCGAAGGTTTCGAGGGTCCACTTCGTCTCGCGCGCGGCATTATGATCGCCCACTGAGGCGAGGGCTTGGCGCGAGCCGACCGGATGCTCCGCGAACTGAAGAGGGGAACGTCGATGGCAATCGAGAAGGCCGCCGACACGGGGATCGTCGAGTGCACCGAGCAGAAGCGGCTGAACGAGGCCCGCGAGGCGGGGGTCCCCTGGAAGAAGTGGGGCCCGTACCTCAGCGAGCGGCAGTGGGGAACGGTCCGCGAGGACTACAGCCCGGACGGCAACGCCTGGGAGTACTTCACCCACGACCAGTCCCGCTCCCGGGCCTACCGGTGGGGCGAAGACGGCCTCGGCGGCATCTCCGACGACAAGCAGCGCCTGTGCTTCGCCCTCGCCCTCTGGAACGAGCGGGACCCCATCCTCAAGGAGCGCGCCTTCGGGCTCACCAACAGCGAGGGGAACCACGGCGAGGACGTCAAGGAGTACTACTTCTACCTCGACTCGACGCCGACCCACTCGTACATGAAGTACCTCTACAAGTACCCGCAGCGCGCGTTCCCGTACCGGGACCTCCTCGAGACGAACCGGGGGCGGACGCGGGAGGAGCTCGAGTACGAGCTCGTCGACACGGGGACATTCGACGACGACCGGTACTTCGACGTCTTCCTCGAGTACGCCAAGGCGGGGCCGGACGACATCCTGATCAAGGTGTCGGTCCACAACCGCGGGAAGGAGGCGGCGCGCCTGCACCTTCTCCCGACGCTGTGGTTCCGGAACACCTGGTCGTGGGGAGACGAGGGAGAGAAGCCGGTTTTCCGCGAGAAAGGCGGGGCGATCGTGGCCTCTCATCCCGAGCTGGGCGACTACACGCTCGCCTGCGGCGGCTCCCCGGAGCTGCTGTTCACCGAGAACGAGACGAACGCCCAGCGGCTCTGGGGCCAGCCGAACCCGTCCCCGTACGTCAAGGACGCGTTCCACCGGTACGTGATCGGCGGGGAGCGTGACGCGGTGAACCCCGCGAATGCCGGGACGAAGGCGGCGGCGCGCTACGTCCTCGAGCTGCCGGCGGACGGCTGTGAGGTCGTCCAGCTCCGCCTGGCCAGGGGTGCTTCGGGCGGGACGCTCGGCGCGGCGTTCGAGGAGGCGCTCCGGCAGCGGCTCCAGGACGCCGACGAGTTCTACGACCGGATCACGCCCCGCTCGCTCGGCGAGGACGAGCGCCGAGTCCACCGCCAGGCCCTCGCGGGGATGCTCTGGACGAAGCAGTACTACTACTTCGACCTGGACCGGTGGCTGAAGGAGCACCAGGCGCACCCGCTGCTCGGCGGCCAGGGGCGCGGCGTCCGGAACACCGAGTGGTTCCACATGCTGAACGGCGACGTCATCTCCATGCCCGACAAGTGGGAGTACCCGTGGTACGCGGCCTGGGACCTGGCCTTCCACACGATCGCGCTGTCGCTCGTGGACTTCGACTTCGCCAAGGATCAGCTCCTCCTGATGCTCCGCAGCCTCTATAGCCACCCCAACGGGCAGATGCCGGCGTACGAGTGGAACTTCAGCGACGTGAACCCCCCGGTTCACGCCTGGGCAACCCTCTACCTCTACAAAATGGAGAAGAACCTGGGCCGGGAGGACATCAAGTTCCTGGCGCGCTCCTTCCAGGGCCTGATGCTCAACTTCAACTGGTGGGTGAACCGGAAGGACCCCCAGGGAAGGAACGTCTTCGCCGGCGGGTTCCTGGGCCTCGACAACATCGGCGTCTTCGACCGCAGCGCCCCGCTCCCCACCGGCGGGTCGCTCGAGCAGGCGGACGGGACGGCATGGATGGCGTTCTACAGCCAGAACATGCTGGACATGGCCCTCATCCTCGCCGATTACGACCCGGTCTACGAGGAGGTCGCCTTCAAGTTCCTCGAGAGCTTCATCTGGATCTCCTACGCCATGGACAAGGTCGGTGAGCATCAGGACGACATGTGGGACGAGGAGGACGGCTTCTACTACGACGTCCTCCGGCTGCCCGGCGGCGAGGCGTTCCGCCTGAAGGTCCGCTCGATGGTCGGGCTCCTGCCGCTCTGCGCGAGCACCATGTTCGAGGAGGACCTGCTGGCCCGCCACCCGAAGCTGATGGAGCTGATCGCACTCTTCAAGAAGCGCCACCCCGAGGTGCTCGCCCATGTGGCTCCGACCGTCGAGGGGTTCATCGGCCACGCCGGACGCCGGCTGCTCTCGCCCCTCACCCGGACGAAGCTCGAGCGCATCCTCTCCTGCCTCCTCGACGAGAACGAGTTCCTGTCTCCCTACGGCATCCGCTCCCTCTCGCGCTACCACCTCGAGAACCCGTTCATCTTCCAGGCGGGCGGCCAGGAAAATCGCGTCCAGTACCTCCCCGCCGAGTCCAACACCGGGATGTTCGGGGGGAACTCGAACTGGCGGGGGCCCATCTGGATGCCGGTCAACGGCTTGATCGTCCGGGGCCTCCTGAATCTCTACAGCTTCTACGGCGACGACTTCAAGGTCGAGTGCCCGACCGGCTCCGGAAACCGCATGACCCTCTTCGAGATCGCGAAGGAGATCTCCCGGCGCCTCTCGAGCATGTTCCTGCGCGACGCGAGCGGCCGCCGGCCGGTCTTCGGCGGCTCGGCCAGGTTCCAGGACGACCCGCACTGGCGCGACCTGGTCCTCTTCTACGAGTACTTCCACGGCGACATCGGGGCCGGCCTCGGGGCCAGCCACCAGACGGGCTGGACCGGCATCATCGCAGTCCTCCTCGACCTCTTCGGACGCGTGACGGCCGAGGACGCGCTGGAGACCCCCAAGGAGAAGCTGGCGGCCCGCGTGGTCCGGCAGCTGGTGGGCGGCGAATAGGAGCGAGCCATGTCGACGGCTCGGTATCCCGCGCTCTTCCAGGTCAACACGCGGGTCCGGCTCTCGGAGCTCGCGGCCACGCTGGGGCGAAAGGCCACCCTCGACGACATCCCCGACGCGGAGCTCGACCGCCTGGCCGCGGACGGGTTCGACCTCGTCTGGTTCCTCGGCGTCTGGCAGACCGGCGAGGCGGCCCGGCGCGTCTCGCGGTCGAATCGCGAGTGGCGGGATGAGTACCACCGTGTCCTCCCGGACTTCCGTGAGGAAGACGTCACCGGCTCCTGCTTCGCGGTCCGGGACTACCGGGTCCACCAGGACTTCGGCGGGGACGAGGCGCTCGCCCGGCTCCGCGGGCGCCTGAAGGGTCGTGGCCTGCGCCTCATCCTCGACTTCGTTCCGAACCACACGGCCCCGGACCACCCCTGGGTGAGCGGGCACCCGGACTTCTTCGTGTCGGGGACGGAGGAGCAGCTCGCCGCGCAGCCCCGGAACTACTGCCGCGTCGAGACGAGGGGGGGCGCGCGCGTCGTGGCCTACGGGCGCGACCCCTGCTTCGACGGCTGGCCGGACACGCTCCAGCTGAACTACGGCAACCCGTCCCTGCAGGAGGCGATGCTCGGCGAGCTGCGTCGGATCGCACGGAAGTGCGACGGTGTCCGCTGCGACATGGCGATGCTCGTCCTGCCGGAGGTGTTCGAGAGGACCTGGGGGATCTCCGCCCCCGCGTTCTGGCCCTGGGCGACGGCGGACGTCCGCGCCACCGTCCCGGGCTTCCTCTTCCTCGCCGAGGTCTACTGGGACCTCGAGTGGACCCTCCAGCAGCAGGGCTTCGACTACACCTACGACAAGCGGCTGTACGACCGCCTGGAAGAGGGCCACGCCCGCCCCGTCCGCGAGCATCTCTCGGCCGGCCTCGACTTCCAGGACCACCTGGCCCGCTTCCTCGAGAACCACGACGAGCCGCGGGCCGCGGCCGCGTTCAGCCCCGACGTCCACCGGGCCGCCGCCATCCTGACCTTCCTGGCGCCGGGTCTTCGCTTGTTTCACCAGGGCCAGCGAGAGGGCAAGCGGATCCGCATCCCCGTCCACCTCGGCCGCGGGCCGGACGAGGACCCCGAGGCCGGAATCGCGGCGTTCTACGATGGCCTCCTGGAGTGCCTGAAGGACCCGGCCTTCCGCAGCGGCGACTGGCTGCTCCTCGACTGCCGCCCTGCCTGGGACGGGAACGAGACATGGGACTCCTTCGTGGCCTTCGCCTGGACCGGCGCGGGCGAGAAACGCCGCCTCGTCGCCGTCAACTACTCCGATCACCAGGGCCAGTGCTACGTCGTGATGCCCTGGCGCGACCTCGACGGGCGGACATGGCGCCTCCAGGACCTCAGCGGGCCCTCCATCTACGACCGCCCGGGAGGCGACCTGACGTGGCAGGGCCTCTACCTCGACATGCCCGCCTGGGGCTACCACGTCTTCGCCGTCACGCCCGGGGAGTGACCTGGGATCCTGACCCTCCAGCCGAGGAGATCCGCCACGATCCGCTCCTCTGGCGGCTGGTCTTCGTCCTCGCCATCGTGCCGCTCGCGGCCCTGGGGTCGCGGTTTCTCGGGCATCGGCCCCAGGGGCCTCCGTGGTCGGAGAGGGCCCGTGCTAACATCCGGGCTTCTCTCGGAGCCCGCGATGGACCCCGGCGGGCCAGGAACTCCATGACCGCCCCCCGAACCCGCATCGCCCCCAGCCCCACCGGAGACCCCCACGTGGGGACCGCCTACGTGGCCCTCTTCAACTACGCCCTCGCCCGGCGCCACGGCGGCCGGTTCGTGCTCCGGATCGAGGACACCGACCGCCAGCGCAGCCATCCCGCGAGCGAGCGCATGATCTTCGAGGCCCTGCGCTGGCTGGGCCTCGAGTGGGACGAGGGCCCGGACGTGGGGGGACCTCACGGCCCCTACCGGCAGAGCGAGCGCTCGGCCATCTATCGCGAGCACGCGGAAGAGCTGATGGAGCGGGACGGGGCCTACGCGTGCTTCTGCACCCCCGAGCGGCTGGCCGCCCTCCGCGAGGAGCAGAAGGCCCGCAAGGCCGCCGTCCTCGGCTACGACGGCCTCTGCCGCGGCCTGGCTCCCGCCGAGGCCGCCCGCCGGCGGGCGGCCGGCGAGACCCACGTCGTCCGCCTGAAGATGCCCGACGCCGACTCGATGGCGGTCGCCGACCTCCTGCGCGGCGAGGTGCGGTTCGAGCGTCCCCAGATGGACGACCAGGTCCTCCTGAAGAGCGACGGCTTCCCGACCTACCACCTCGCCAACGTCGTGGACGACCACCTGATGGGCATCACCCACGTGGTCCGGGCCGAGGAGTGGCTGTCGTCCCTGCCCAAACACTTCCAGCTCTACCGCTCCTTCGGGTGGGAGCTGCCGGTCTTCTGCCACCTCCCGCTCCTCCGCAACGCCGACAAGTCGAAGATCTCGAAGCGCAAGAACCCGGTCAGCCTGAACCACTATCGCCGGGCCGGCTACCTGCCCGAGGCGCTCGTGAACTTCCTCGCCCTGATGAGCTACTCGATGCCGGACGGCCGCGAGGAGTTCACCCTCGCCGAGTTCGTGCCCGCGTTCGAGCTGGAGCGCATCTCCCTGGGCGGCCCCGTCTTCGACCTGGAGAAGCTGACCTGGCTGAACGGCCGGTACCTCCGCCGGCTCTCCCCCGCCGAGTTCATCGCCCGCCTGCGGAGCCACCTGCTCTCCGACGCCTACCTCGCCGACGTGTTCGCCCTCTGCCGGGAGCGCGTGGACACCCTCGAGGCCTTCTTCGACTACGGCTCCTTCTTCTTCGTGGGGGAGGTGGCCTACGGCGAGGACGCCCTGCGGGCGATGCTGCCGAAGGGCCGTTCCCCCGCCGAGGTCGCCAAGGCCCTCGCCGCCCTCCTCGAGCAGCACGTGGACCCGCAGCTCGAGTGGAGCCCGGCCGCCGCGGAAGCCGCCCTCGGGGCCTTCGCGGCCGCCGCGGGCTGGCCCCCCAAGGACCTCTACATGACCGTGCGGGTGGCGGTGACGGGACGCTCGGCCACCCCGCCCCTCTTCGAGACCCTGGCCGTCCTCGGCAAGGAGGTCTGCCGCCGCCGGCTGCGCCGGGCCGCGGACGTCCTCCGGAGCGCGCCGGCGCCCCCGCCCGCGGCCAAGGAGCCAACCGCATGAGCGAGCCCGAGAAGAGCTCCGGCGACGACGAGCCCCGGGACTTCATCCGGGAGATCGTGGCCGAGGACCTCCGGACCGGCCGCCGGACGTCGGTGGTGACGCGGTTCCCCCCCGAGCCGAACGGCTACCTCCACGTCGGCCACGCCAAGTCCATCTGCCTGAACTTCGGGATCGCCCGGCAGTTCGGAGGGCGCTGCCACCTCCGCTTCGACGACACGAACCCCACCAAGGAGGAGCAGGAGTACATCGACGCGATCGAGGAAGACGTGCGCTGGCTCGGGTTCGACTGGGGCGAGCACCTCTACCACGCCTCCGACTACTTCGAGCGGCTCTACGAGTGGGCGGTGGGGCTCGTCCGGGCCGGCAAGGCCTACGTGGACGACCTCTCGGCCGACGAGATCCGGGAGCACCGGGGCACCCTCACCGAGCCCGGGCGCAACAGCCCGTTCCGCGACCGGTCGGTGGAGGAGAACCTCGACCTCCTCGCGCGCATGCGGAAGGGGGAGTTCCCCGACGGCAGCCGGGTGCTCCGGGCGAAGATCGACATGGCCGCGGGCAACATCAACCTCCGCGACCCCGTGATGTACCGCATCCTCCACGCGGCCCATCCCCGGACGGGCGACGCCTGGTGCCTCTACCCGACCTACGACTACGCCCACGGGCAGTCCGACGCGATCGAGGGGATCACCCACTCGATCTGCACCCTGGAGTTCGAGGACCACCGGCCGCTCTACGACTGGTTCGTGGAGAACCTGCCGGTGCCCTCCCGGCCGCGGCAGTACGAGTTCGCCCGGCTGAGACTCTCGTACACCATTCTCTCCAAGCGCTTCCTCCTCCGCCTCGTCAACGAGGGACGGGTGCGGGGGTGGGACGACCCCCGCATGCCCACCCTCTCGGGGATCCGCCGGCGGGGCTTCCCCCCCGAGGCCCTCCGCCAGTTCGCGGAGATGATCGGGGTGGCCCGGCGGGAGAGCACGGTCGACTACGCGGCCCTCGAGCACTGCGTCCGCGACGTGCTCAACCGGACCGCCGAGCGGCGGATGGCGGTGCTGCGTCCCCTCAAGGTCGTCCTCACCAACTACCCGGAGGGCCAGGTCGAGGAGTTCGAGGCGGTCAACAACCCCGAGGACCCCGCGGCCGGGACACGCCGGGTTCCCTTCTCCCGCGAGCTGCTCATCGAGCGGGAGGACTTCATGGAGGACCCGCCGAAGAAGTTCTTCCGGCTCGCCCCCGGACGCGAGGTCCGCCTGCGCTCGGCCTACCTCGTCACCTGCCGGGAGGTCGTGAAGGACGCAGGGGGCGAGGTCGTCGAGCTGCGCTGCACCTACGACCCGGCCACCCGGGGGGGCAGCGCCCCCGACGGCCGCTCGCCCAAGGCGACCCTCCACTGGGTCTCGGCTCCGCACTCGATCGCGGCCGAGGTACGCCTCTACGACCACCTCTTCTCGCGTCCCGACCCGGGCGCGGAAGGCGACATCCTGGACGACCTCAGCCCGCGCTCCGAGGAGGTCCTCACGGGCTGCCGGCTCGAGCCCGCGCTCGCCGGCGCGCCCGTGGGCGCCCGCGTGCAGTTCGAGCGCCTCGGCTACTTCTGCGTGGACCGGGACTCCTCGGCCGACCGCCTCGTGTTCAACCGGATCGTGACGCTGCGCGACACCTGGGCGCGGGTGAAGGCCCGGGAGAAGTAGCCGCGGCAGGATCATGGCTTCCGTCCAGCGACGAATGACTGTACTGGGGCCGGCACTGCTCGCGCTGGCATGGGCCGTCGTGCCGCTCGCGGCACAGGAAGCTCGGCCGGCGGAGGAGCCGCCGGCAGAGAGGACGTACCCGGCCTGGCGAACGCGTCTGTACCCGGTCGGCTCAGCGGCCGCCTGGAGCAGCCTGAGGGCGGTCCTGAAGAAGCAAGGCATCCGGATCGGCGAGAGCGACCAGAAGGCGCAGGTCCTCGTCACCGCCGAGACCCGCTTCGACCCGGATACCGGCCCATCGGCTCCCGTGTTGGACGGTCGCTACCGGCCCCGTACCTTTCGCCTCCACCTCTTCGTGTCGCCGTTCTCCGAGCCGGCCCGCGTCCACGTGGGCTCGATCGTCGAGGCGGCGGACCAGCTCGAGCCCCGATTCACGCGCTACGTCTTCGGGCTCCCGGCCCTCCACGAATGGCTCTTCGATCGGCTGGAGGAGGATCTCGGGCGGCCGGGGGTGCCCATGCCGCGGGGAGAGTCCGAGCGCAAGGCGCTGGCGCGCCTCCTCGGGACCCCGGAGACACCCTGCCCGGACGACTCGCGTCTCCTCCCGACGGACTCGCCGATCGCGCCGGAGCCGATCAAGGTCAGCCGGTTCGAGCCCATCTACCCGGGCAGGGCCGATTCCGCGCCGGGCCGGGTGAAGGTCACGGCAACGCTGCTCGAGGACGGCGCTGTGGTCGACGTCCGCCCGACCGAGAACACCGGCCCTTCGGCCCAGTACGCCCACTCTGCGGCCGAGGCCGTCCGCCTGTGGCGCTACCGGCCGGCCCGGCTCGGGGACTGCCCCATTCCGATCATCATGACCGTGAGCGTGACCTTCAGGTCGCGCTGATCCCCTCCACGAAGGCTCCCTCCGCGACCCGGAGCAGGCGCCCCACGATCCCCGCGAGCTGGTCGATCACCGTCACCGCCGAGAGGCCCATGAGGGCCTCGTGGGCGGGGGCGAGGGGGAGGCCGTCCACCACCGCGTCGAGGTCGTCCCGGTGGTGGGGGTCGAGGGCGGCGTGCTTGTAGAGGGTGCGGAGGCGGGACGGGGGGACGGCGGCCCGCTCGGCGAGGCCGTCCACGTCCCGGACGGAGAGCGGGCTGCCCTCGAGGACGGCGAAGCAGCCGAGGAGGGCCACCGGGTGGGCGTGGGCGATCCAGTAGTACTGGGCGCCGATCATCGCGGCCACGTCGGGGGGAGGGAGCCGGCCCTCCACCTCGGCCGGGTCGAGCCCGAGGCCGGCCATGTCCTCGAGCAGCCAGTCGTCGTGGCCCCGCTCCTCCTCGGCGTGCCGCTCGAGGTAGGGGACGAGCCGGGCGGAGAGCGGATCGGACCCCGCCCGGCGACGGGCCTCCCCCGCCGCGGCGTGGAGCAGCGGCACGGTGGCCCGCATCGAGGACCACAGGCTGAAGAGGTACTCGGGGAGCGCGTGGGCGACCCCCGGATGCGTCCAGAACGCCCGGCAGACCTCGTCCAGCCCCGGCTCGGCGAGCCGGACCTTGTAGCGGAGGGTGTGGCTCGGCGCTAGAGCATCCAGGGCCGGCCCGCCTGGTCCGCTTCCCGGGCGGCCCCTGCCCCGAGGTGGGCCGACATCTTCTTCCGGACCTTGATGAGGGCGGCCACTTCCTCCGGGCTCAGCTTGTTGATCGCGGCCAGGTGGGCATCGGTGCAGTGCTTAGAGTGGAGGACGCCCGCTTCCTCCAGCTTCTGGACGTTGGGCTTCCGCGCGGCCATGTGTACCTCCTCGAGACGTGAATCGGTGACGGGGGATGTGCCGCGGATTCTAACCCTACCGCTCTTCGAGGTCCATCCACTTCATGTCCAGCAGCTCGGGGGGCAGCGAGAGCCCCTCCCGCTCGAGCTGGAGGCGCGCCCGGAGGGCGGGGACCCGCCGCCGCTCCGTCCGGTCGAGGACCAGGCTCAGCACCCGCCCGCCCTCCTGGACCACCCACCGCCGGGCCGCGAGCGCGTCCAGGCAGGCCTGGAGCTCACCATCGCCCATCCGGAGGGCCTCGGGCACCCCCTCGTTCACCTGGGGAGCGAGGCCGCGGGGGCTGCGGGCGGCGTCGAGCAGGCGGAGGAGACGACGCTCGGGGGCGCTGACCGGCGTCGTTTCGGGGGCGCCGTACCGCGAGTCGACCACGACGGCCTCCCCGCCGGCGTCCCGCACCTCGAGGGTCGCCCCGTCCTCGTGACGCCGGAGCCAGCGG
>Ga0268386_10001932_pt1 | contig 14460 bp, 14 predicted proteins | sample RVTome_15_FD_200260 | JGI IMG/M metagenome (GOLD analysis project Ga0268386, IMG submission 200260) | Soil microbial communities from uranium-contaminated site in the Upper Colorado River Basin, Wyoming, United States - RVT150D86... ...
GATCCCGGTCACCGGCGCGATCCCGATCGTCATCCCGACGTTGATGAAGAACTGGACGAGGAGCGCGAAGACGATCGCCCCGGCCACGACCGCCGAGTAGAGGTCGCGCGCGACCGCTATGACCTTGATGCCGCGCCAGATGAGGATCCCGTAGAGGAAGAGCAGGATCGAGGCGCCCAGGAAGCCGCGCTGCTCCGCGAGCGACGAGAAGATGAAGTCCGTCGAATGCTCGGGCAGGTAGTTGAACTTCGTCTGCGTGGCGTTGGCGACGCCGCGCCCGTCGATCCCTCCCGAGCCGACCGCGGTGATCGACTGGTTGACGTTGTAGGTCGAGCCGCTCGGGTCGACGTCCGGGTCGACGAAGCCGGTGAGCCGCTCCCGTTGGTACGGCTCGAGCACCTCCACGCCTGCCGACGGCAGGAACCAGAGGAGCGCGGTCGCCACCAGTCCCACGACGACGCCGAGCACGGCGAGGTGGCGCCACGGCGCGCCTCCGAAGAAGAGCGTGCCGAGCACGATCGATCCGTAGATGAGCGAGGTGCCGAAGTCGGGCTCCTTGAAGACGAGCACGGTGAGCGGCAGCGCGAGCCCGACGACGCCGAGCGTCGTCCGCCACTCGTGCGCCCGCTGCCGGCGCTCGGCTACGAACCCCGCCAGCACGACGACGAGGATCAGCTTCCCGAGCTCCGACGGCTGGAAGTTGAAGAAGCCGATCTCGATCCAGCGCTTCGAGCCGCGCACCTCCTCCGCCAGCGCGAAGACCGCGAGCAGGAGGACGATCGCGAGCACGTAGAGCGGCACGCGGAACTTGCGGTAGACCTCGGGATCGACCGCGGAGGCCACCGCGAAGAGGAGGACGCCGACGGCGACGTAGACGAGCTGGCGGAAGACGTAGTAGTCGGGGTCGCCCGGTACGTCGGTCCGCGTCACCGACTCGAGCACCCAGAGCCCGTAGGCGACGAGCGCGCCGGTGGCCAGGAGGAGGAGGTAGTCGAGGTGGCGGAAGAACGCGCCGAGCTCCCACGCGGCCGCCTGGGCGCGGGTGGGCCGGGGGACGCGATGGACCGGGGTTGCCATCAGTGCGGCCTCAGCACTAGTCCGACTCCTGGATCGTCGCCGAGTAGGTGCCGGGCTTCACGTCGAAGTACTCCTCGAAGACCTGGAGGGCCACCGGCGCCGCCGCCTCGCCGCCGTGGCCCCCGTTCTCGATCAGGGCGCAGACCGCGATCTCGGGGCGCTCGTACGGACCGTATCCGCACCACCAGGACTGGTCTCGGAGGCCTTCGAACCCCGGAAGGCGGACGAACTTCTCGGCAGTCCCGGTCTTGCCGGCGATCGCGACCGGGAAGGCGCCGAAGACGCTCTGAGAGGTGCCGTAGGCCTCGTGCGTGGCCTCGTAGAGACCCTGCTGCACGGTTTGGAGCGCGTACTCGTCGATGCCGATCTCGCGCGCCGGCTTCGGCGTGTAGGGCCGGATCACGACGGGCGCCTCGCCCTCGTTCGTCGGCTCCTCCACCGCCTTCACGATGTGGGGCTCGACGAGCTTGCCGCCGTTCGCGATCATGGCGTAGGCCCGCGTCATCTGGAGCGGCGTCACGAGCAGGTCGCCCTGCCCGATGGAGAGCTGCACGGAGTCGCCGCTCGTCCAGATCTCGTCGATCTCGCTCTCGAACGTCTTGCGCCGCCAGGCGGGGGTCGGGACGAGGCCCTCCTCCTCGGGGCCGAGGTCGATCCCAGTCGGCCGGCCGAAGCCCATCTCCCGCGACCAGCGCTGGAGCGGCGAGTCGGGCCTCTCGTAGAAGCGCAGCGCCACGTCGTAGAAGTACGTGTCGCACGAGTTCGCAATCGCCGTCGTGAGCCGCATGGGCTCGTTCTTGTACGGATCCCAGTTCCTGAAGGTCTGGCCGTCGATGACCTCCTTGCCCGTGCACTGGATCAGCTCGTCGGGCGTGAGCAGCCCCGACTCGAGCGCCGCGAGGGCGGTGATGGGCTTGAAGGTCGAGCCGGGCGGATAGACGCCGGCGATCGCGCGGTTCAGCGTCGGGTGGTTGCGGCGGGGATCGGCAAGCCGCTTCAGGTCGCGCTCGCTGACGTTGCCCACGTAGATGCTCGGGTCGAACGTCGGGTTCGAGGCGAGCGCGAGGATCTCGCCGCTCTTCACGTCCATCGCCACGAGCGCCCCGCCGTCGGCCGCCCACTCGTCCTGGTCGTGCGCCAGGCGGATCCCGTAGGCGAGCGCCTCCTCGGCCGTCCGCTGGAGCTCGTCGTCGAGCGTCAGCCGCACGTTGTCGCCCGACTCGGGCATCCGGCTGAACTCGCGCTCGCTCGTCACGCGGCCGAGCGCGTCCACGAAGACCTGGCCCAGCCCGGGCTGGCCGCGGAGGTACGTGTCGTAGATGGCCTCAAGCCCGGTCTGGCCGATGCGGTCGCCTGCCGCGTAGCCGTCCCTGGCCCTGCCCTCGAGCTGCTCTGCGGAGATCTCACCCACGTAGCCGAGCATCTGCGCCGCGATCGTGCCCTGCTCGTAGCGGCGGAGGTACGTCTCGGTGATCTGCACGCCCGGGAACTCGCCCTGGTGCTCCATGAGGTAGGCGGCCTTGAGCTCTCCCACGTCGGTGCTGATCGCCACGGGCGTGAGCGGGTCGGTGCGTAGGCGCTCCTCGACCCTCAGCCGCACCCGCTTGACCGGGACGCCGAGGAGCCGCGAGAGGCGCTTCAGCATCGCGTTGCGCTCGGCGGCCGGCGCATCCTCGAGGGCGGCCGGCCAGATCTCGACGAGCGTGCCCGGCATGTTGGAGACGAGCACGTCGCCGTCGCGATCCACGATCGAGCCCCGCGGGGCGGCGGGGCGGAAGGAGCGGATCTGGTTGTTGCGCGCGTCCTCCAGATAGCGCTCGCCCGAGATCACCTGCAGCGCCCACAGGCGGAAGAAGACGACGGCGAAGACGACGATCGCGAGCACGCCGAAGATGGCTAGCCGAAGCGCCATCTGCGGCGTGAAGCGGTACGGCTCCTCGACTCGCGGGTCGGGCGGGAGGAAGCCCGGGACGCCGCGCCCGCGCTCGCGCAAGGTGCTAGACACCGGCGGTCACCCCCTCCCTGCGGATGCGCGGGACGCGCGGAGGGAAGATCCTCGCGCAGAGGCCGTAGAGCGGGTAGGCGAGCAGCATGTTCAGCGCGAGCGTCGGCAGCAGCACGCCGAGGAAGAGGTACGACGCCGGCACGGTGAGTCCGAGCATGAAGTGCAGCACGGCCGAGCCGAGCGCGACTCCGACGGTCGCGAAGGCGACCGCGATGAGGAGCGGGTGCGCGGAGGCGCGCGTCGTGAGCTCGCCGAAGCGCCCCGTCCAGTACCCGGCGATGGTGAGTAGGAGCGAGGTCAGCCCGATGGTCCCGAACGACGCGGTGTCGAGCACGAGCCCGACCCAGAAGCCGGAGACCGCGCCGAAGACGGGACCGCGAAGGAGCGCCACCGCGACGAGCGTGACGAGCACGACGTCGGGATGCCCTTCTCCCACCTCGATCCACTCCGCGATCGAGACCTGCACGAGCGCGGCGAAGGTCAGGAGCCCTCCCGCCTTGAGTGCCTCGACTCCCGTCACTGCTGCGTCGTCTGCCCCTGCTGCGTCCCTCTCGTCCTCGCGCGCCTGGCCTCAGGCCTCTCGCGAAGGACGATCACCTCGGCGAGCGAGTCGAAGTCGACGAGCGGCGCCACCTGGATCCGCTTGTACAGGTCGACGTCCTGCTGGCCGACGGACTTCACCTTCCCGATGGGGATCCCGGGCGGGTAAAGCGACTCGAACCGCTGGGATCGCCACCCGGCGGTGACGACCAGATTCCCCTCCTCGACGAGCTGGTCCTTGCCGACGCGGTCGAGGATGAGCGTGGAGGCGCTCGTGCCGTGGCGGACGACGCCGGCCGCGTTGCTCTCGAGCACGACGGACGAGACCGCGCTCTGCTGGTCGGTGAGGAGGGTCACCTTCGCGCTGTTCGAGGTCACCTCGGTGACGAGGCCGACGAGGCCGTCGTCCGTCACGACCGGGGCGTCCTTCCGAACTCCCGCGTCGCTACCGGCCGCGATAATGACCTCCTGCTGGTAGGGACTCGGCGGACGGCTGACCACCCGCGCGGCGATCGGCTCGAAGTCGGCCGGGAAGCTCGGACCGCCGATGTACCCGAGGATCTCGCGGAGCCGCTTGTTCTCGCGCGCGGCGATCTGCTCGGCGATCAGCCGGTCGCGCGCCTCCTCCAGCTCGGCTCGCAGCTCGTCGTTCTCGGACTTCGCCTCGAAGAGGTCGGAGACGTAGGCCCAGCCGTCGCGGAAGGGCCGCGCCACGCGCTCCCCGGCGACCTCGAACGGCATGAGCACCGAGACGCCGATGCGCTGGGCGGCGTGGAGCGGCCCATCGGAGGATTCGCGGAAGTAGACCGTGATGAGGCCGAGGGAGACGAGCACGAGCACGGCGGCGACGAGCCGCGCCCTGAAGGCGCGTCCCGTTCGCGAGGAGGGGCCCTCACCGCGCCGGACGGGAGCGTCCAGCACCGGGAGCCGTGCTGTGCGTTGCCGTGGCACGGAACGAAGCAGTGTAGTGAATAGCCCGGAAACCGGGGTGGTTGCGGCGGTCTGGCGGGGGGTCGGGTCGGTCTTCGGGAGCCTAGCGGCGGCGGCCGTTTCGCTGGCGCGCCTTCGCCGAGCGATGGATGACCTCGAACTCCTCCAGGCTGCGGCCGGAGCCCACCGCGACGCAGGTGAGCGGCGACTCGGCGAGCTGGACGGGCATCTGAGTCTCGTCGCGGAGCCGGTCGGCGAGGCCGGTGAGGAGCGCGCCGCCGCCGGCGAGCACGATCCCGCGGTCCATGATGTCGGCCGCGAGCTCGGGGGGCGTCTTGTCGAGGGTGGACTTGATCGCGTCGATGATCTGGCCGACGGGCTCGTCGAGGGCCCGCCGCACCTCCTCGCTCGTGAGCACGACGGTCTTCGGGAGCCCGGTGAGCATGTCGCGACCGCGCACCTCGGCGGAGATCTCCTGCGGGAGCTCCCAGGCCGAGCCGATCTCCAGCTTCAGCTCCTCCGCGGTCTGCTGGCCGATGAGGAGCTTGTACTCCTTCTTGATGTGGCCCATGATCGCCTCGTCCATCTCGTCGCCGCCCACGCGGATGGACTGGGACACTACGATGCCGCCGAGCGAGATGACGGCGACCTCGGTGGTGCCGCCGCCGATGTCCACGATCATGTTCCCAGTGGGCTCGGAGACCGGGAGGCCGGCCCCGATCGCGGCCGCCATCGGCTCCTCGATCAGGTAGGCCTGGCGGGCTCCGGCGCTCAGGGTCGCCTCCTCGACGGCGCGCTTCTCGACGCCGGTGACGCCGCTCGGGACGCAGACGACGACGCGCGGGTGCGCGAAGCGGTTGTGATGCACCTTCTGGATGAAGTGGCGCAGCATCTGCTCGGTCACGTCGAAGTCGGCGATGACGCCGTCCTTCAGGGGCCGGATCGCCGAGATGGTGCCCGGGGTGCGCCCCAGCATCCGCTTCGCCTCGATGCCGACCGCGTGCACCTCACCCGTGCGCTGGTCGATCGCGACGACCGAGGGCTCGCTCAGCACGATCCCCCGCCCGCGCACGTACACCAGCGTATTGGCCGTGCCGAGATCGACGGCCATCTCCCGCCCGCCGAACCCGCTCAGGTAGCCCCAGAAGCTCATCGAAGATCCGGGTGAGTGTAACGACTGGCCCCAACACGTCCACCGCGGACATGCCCAGGTGCCTGGCACCTGGGCATGTCACCAAAGTGGGGCGAGAGCGAATAGGAAGGCTTTCGAGCCCGAGAAGAGGTCGAGTAAGAGCGTACGGTCTGGGAGTGCCCCGAGCCCCGCGATCTCAGGTCGCGAACGGCCTCTACCACGTGACGGCCCGCGGCAATCGCGGCGATGCCATCTTCACCTCGGAGCACGACCGGCGGCGCTTCCTCGAACTGCTTGCGCAGACCACGCTGGACTGCGGATGGCGATGTGTCGCGTACTGCTTGATGACAAATCACTTCCACCTGATCGTCGCCACGCCCGAGCCAAACCTCTCGAAGGGAATGCACGCGCTCAATGGGATCTACGCAAGGTGGTTCAACTGGCGGCACGGCTTCGAAGGCCACCTTTTCCAGCGTCGATACCACGCAGCCCTCATCGAGAGCGATCACCACATGCTGGAGGCATGCCGATACGTTCTGCTGAACCCGGTACGAGCCCGCCTCTCACCCAGTCCGGCGGCGTGGCGCTGGAGCAGCTACCGAGCGACGGCGGGGCTCGCCCCGCGACCACCCTTCCTCGCCGCGAGCCTGATTCTCTCCTACTTCGGAAGCGACGAGGCGAAGGCTCGCCGGGCGTTCTCGAGCTTCGTGCTCGACGCAGCGCGGCGCGCTTGACTCTTCCGGCCATGTCGAGGTGCCTGGCACCAGGGCGTGGCCGTTCGGGCCAACTCAGCCGGCGCCGTAGGTGCCCGGGAAGCGGGCTGCCAGGAGGCGCACGAGGAGGGCGGCGGGGAGGCCCACGACGTTCAGGTAGTCGCCTTCGATGCGCTCGACGAGAGCGGCGCCGAGGCCCTGGATCGCGTAGGCGCCCGCGCGGCCTTGCCATTCGCCCGCCGCCACGTACCCCGCCACGTCGCGCGGGGTGAGCTCCCGGAACGTGACCCGGGTCTCCTCGTGCTCGACGACCTCCCAGCCGGGCGTCACGAGACAGAGGCCCGAGACGACCGCGTGCGTCCGCCCGCCCAGGCGGCCGAGCATTGCGGCGGCCTCCTCCTCCCCGCCGGGCTTCCCGAAGATCTCCCCGTCCAGGACGACTGCCGTGTCCACGCCGAGCACCGGCCGCTCCTCCTCCCCATCGGCCACCGACCGCGCCTTCCCACGCGCGTGCGTGCGCACCAGGTCGACCGCCCCGAGCCCGGTCTCGTCCTGCTCCCGGTAGCGAGGCGCGACGACGTCGAACGGGAGCCCGAGCTGCTCGAGGATCGCCCGCCGCTGCGGCGAGGTCGAGGCGAGCAGGAGCGGGGGAGCCGGCGGCGCGCTCACGGAGGGCTCACTAGAGCTTCCGCGCCTTCCAGATCTCCTCCGAGGGCCAGCGCCGCGCCCACCAGCGCTCCGGCAGTCCTGGATACACGTGAGGCTCGCCCTCCTCCGGCGCCTGCAGCTCGACGAGGTCGAGCACCTCGCAGCCGCACTCGGAGAGGAGCCGGATCCAGTCGCCGTAGCCGAGGTGGAACTCGACCGAGTCGTCCTCGGGCCACTCGAAGCGGTGCATCCCGAAGTAAGGCCGCCGCAGCTCGGGGCCCGGGGGCACCTCCTCGTCCTGGGCGCACAGGACGGAGAGGGTGCCGTTCACGAGGAAGACGAGCAGCCCGCCCGGCCTGAGCAGGCGCGCCGCCTCCGGCACCCACCAATACGGGTCGGCCCAGATGGACGCGCCGTACTCCGACACGACGAGGTCGAAGCTCGCGTCGTCCAGCGGAACCGACTCCGCACTAGCCTCGACGAGCGGGAACTCGAGGCCGAACCGCTCCTGCATCGCCCGCGCCGTCTCGAGCTGCGCCGGAGTCACGTCCACGCCGACCGCGCGTGCGCCCTGCCGCGCCAGCCAGGCCGACACGTACGCCGTGCCGCAGCCGAGCTCGGCCACGTCGAGGCCCTCGACCGGCTCCGGGAACACGCCGAGCTCGCGCTCCGGGACGCCCCAGACGCCCCAGGTGAACTCCTCCCGCGCCCACGCCCGCGCTGCCCGCTCCGCGTACTCCGGCGCCCACCGCGTCCACTGGGCCCGATTGCGCCGCACGTGCTCCGGGAGCGTCACGCCTTCCGTGCCCGCCAGATCTGCTCCATCGGCCAGCTGCGCGCCCACGCCGTCTCCTCCTCCGTCCTGTACGTCGAGACGGCGCCCTCCGGCGGCTGGATCTCGCGCAGCTCCTCGACCACGAGCCCGGCCGACCGGAAGACCCGGATCCACTCGCCGCACGGGAGCTCGAAGACGACGGTGCCGTCCTCCTCCTCGGTCCGGTGCAGGCCGAAGTAGTCCCGCTGGAGGGTCGTCGTGAGCCGGTCCTCGGCGGGAGACCAGCAGAGAGTCTCCAGCGCGGTTCCGCCGCTGAAGGCGAGCAGCCCGCCCGCGCGCAGCAGCCGCGAAGCCTCGGGGACCCACCGATACGGGTCCGAGAACCGGTTGGCGCCGTGGTCGGCGAAGACGACGTCGAAGCTCGCATCCGGCAGCGGCACCGACTCGGCGCTCGCATGCACGAGCGGGAAGTCGAGCCCGGCCGCCGCCATCGCCGCGCGCGCGTGCTCGAGCTGGCGGGCCGAGTTGTCCAGCGCCACGACGCGGGCGCCGCGGCCGGCGAGCAGGATCGACCACTGCGCCGCCCCGCAGCCGAGCTCGAGCACGTCCTTCCCGGCCACGTCGCCGAGGATCTGCAGCTCGTCCTCGGGAAGCTGCCACATGCCCCAGCGCGGCTCCGCACGGCCGATGTGCTCCCCGTGCTCGGCCTGGTAGCTGTCCGCCGCCCGGTCCCAGACCGCGCGGTTGCGGGCGGCGTGCTCGCTCAGGCCGTCAGACAAGCTCGCCGTCGGAGAACCAGAGCGCGATCTCGCGCTCGGCCGACTCGAGCGAGTCCGACCCGTGCACGAGGTTGTCCGGCATCGCGAGGGCGAGGTCGCCCCGGATCGTCCCGGGGGCGGCGGTCGCGGGGTTCGTCGCCCCCATCGTCGTCCGCACGACCGTCACCGCCGACTCGCCCTCGAGCACGAGCACGAGCGTGGGCGAGGACGTGATGAACTCGACGAGCTCGCCGAAGAACGGCTTCTCCGTGTGCTCCTCGTAGTGCCGTCCGGCCAGGTCGCGATCCACGTGCACGAGCTTCGCCGCGCGCACGGTCAGCCCCCGCTGCTCGAGGCGGCCGAGGATCTCGCCCGCCAGCCGGCGCTGCATCGCGTCGGGCTTGATCAGGACGAGTGTGCGTTCCGCCATTCGCGCCTCCGACGCTCCTCGGCCTCGTCGCGCTTCTTCGCCTTCCAGAAGATCCAGCTGACGTAGGCGAGCACGAACCAGGGGATGATCATCGCCACGAGCGCGATGATGGACAGGACGAACGAGCCGTCCTCCGGCGTGTGCATCTGCGCGAGCAGCGCCACTCGGGCAGGTTAGCCCGAAAGGTTCTCGACGGCGCGCGGCGACTCGACGGGCGTCTCGCAGAGCGGGCAGATCTGCCACAGCGGCTCGAGCGGGGCCTTGCAGCGCCGGCACGCTTCCTTGAGCTTCGTCGTGCAGACCGGGCACGCGAGGAAGTTCGGCTCGATCGCGGCGCGACAGACGGGGCAGCGCTCGGCCGCGTCGAGGCTCTCCTCCATGGCCTTGATCTCGAGCTCCCGCTCGCGGACGTCCTCCAGGTACTCGGGCGGGCGGAAGAACATGTAGAGGAGCGGCCCGACGAAGGGCGGGAAGATCCCGAGCGCCACGGCCATGGCGAGCAGCCAAGGGTCCTCGATGCGCCGCCGGGCGTCCTTGTAGACCCAGTACGCAGACGCGAGCCAGAAGACGACGAGGAAGAAGAGCGTGACGTTGCGGACGACGAGCCAGACTTCCGAGTCGAAGAAGTCCCGGAAGAAATCGAGCGGGTCGCCGTCGTCCTCGGCCGTGGTGGTCGTCTGCGCCAGGAGTATGTGCCAGGAGTTCACAGCAAGATCTTTCCTACGAACCACCCTGCGCCAAACGAGATCGCCACGATCGTGAGGAGCACGACCGCCGCGAGCACGAAGACGCTCAGCCGCTCGCCGACGCTTGCCATGGTAGACACGAAGGGCGGACGGAGGCGAGGTCAGCGAGCAGGTAGAGCGATCCGGTGACGAGGACGGCGCCGTCCGGGCCGGCGAGCTCGCGGCCGCGGAGGAGCGCCTCGCGGGGCTCCGGCACCGCCTCAACCTGTCGGAACGACGGGCCGGCGAGCGCCGCGAGCTCCTCCGCCGGAAGGGCACGCGGGCTCGAGGACGACGTCGCCACGAGCCGCCCGCCCAGCGCGGAGAGGGCGGCCAGCATGCCGCGCGCGTCCTTGTCGCGCAGGATCGAGACGACGAGGACCCAGTCCGCGGCCGGGACGCGAGGGAGCAGGTAGCCGACGGCGGCGAGGTTGTGGGCCCCGTCCCAGACCTCGAGCGGCGCCTCGCCGACCCGCTCGAGCCGGCCGGGGACGCGCACGCTCTCGAGCGGGCCCGGATCGACGGTGCGGCCGAGGAACGACTCCGCGGCGGCATGGGCGAGCGCGGCGCTCGAGCTGGGGACCGCGATCACCACGGCGGCGCCCGCCCGGCGTGCAGCCGCCTCCCACTCCGGCTCGCCGAGCACGACCTGGCCGCCGGGCGAGACGACGGCGAGCTTCTCCTCGGCGATGGCCTCGCGCGTCTCGCCGAGCACGTCGGTGTGCTCGAGCGCGACGTTCGTGAGGACGGCGACCGGCGCCGCGAGCACGTTGGTCGCATCGAGGCGGCCGCCGAGGCCCGCCTCGACGACGGCCGCCTCGACCCCGGCCTCAGCGAACTCCGCGAACGCCGCCGCCGTCAGCACCTCGAACTGCGTCGCCCCGACGGCCTCGGCCGCCGGCCGCACGCGCGCGAGCGCCCCGCCGAGGTCGGCCTCCTCGCCGCCCACGCGGATGCGCTCCGCCCACGAGACGACGTGCGGGGACGTGTAGGCGCCGACACGGAGGCCGTCCGCGTGGAGGAGGGCTTCGGCCGTCCGGACGGTCGTCGTCTTCCCGTTCGTCCCGACGACGTGGATGGCCGGGAAGCGGCGTTGCGGCTCGCCGAGGCGGGCGAGGAGCTCCCGCATGCGCCCGAGGCCGAACTCCTCGGGCCACGGGCTCAGGGACTCCAGCCAGGCGATGTCAGCGTTCGAGCGCATCGAGCTCGCGCCGGTACCGCTCGAGCTTCTCCCGCTCCCCGGAGATCACGTCCGGCGGCGCGTTCGCGAGGAAGCGCTCGTTCGCGAGCATGCCCTCCGAGCGCGCAACCTCCTTGCGCAGACGCCCGATCTCGCCCTCGCGGCTGCCGTTCACCGGGAGCTGCTCCTCGCGGACGACCGCTGCGAAGATCCGGCGCTCGTCGTCGGAGAGCGCGACGAGGACGCCGCTCCGGCGCGCGATGCCGGCGGCGTCCTGGACGCGCTCCAACGCGGCGGCGTCCGCCGCGAAGCGCTCGTCCGGCTCGAGCCAGGGAGAGACGACGAGACGCGACTCGCGCGCCGGCAGCTGCGTCCAGATCTCCTCCGTCACGTGCGGCATGACCGGGTGGAGGAGCGCCAGGAGCCGCTCGAGGGCGGCGAGCGCGGTCGCGAGCGCGTCGGCGTCGCGCTCGTAGAGCCGCGGCTTGGCCGCTTCCGCGTACCAGTCGCAGAAGTCGTCGAACGTCAGCCGGTAGAGCGCCTTGACGCCGGCGGAGAAGTCGAAGCGCGCCCAGGCGTCCTCCACCTCGGCCCGGACGGCATCGAGCCGCGCGAGGATCCAGCGCTCCTCGACGGCCTGCGGGCGCACGCCGGGCTCAGCCGCGTCGGCGTACATGAGGATGAGGCGCGCGACGTTCCAGAGCTTCGTGGCGAGCTTGCGTCCCTCCTCGACCATGCCCTCGGCGAAGCGCACGTCCTGCGTGGAGGACATCTTCAGGAGGCCGTAGCGGGTCGCGTCCGCGCCGTGCGCGGCGATCGTCTCGAGCGGGTCGATGCCCGTGCCGAGGCTCTTGGACATGCGCCGGCCGTCGGGCGCGAGCACCGTGGAGTGAATGATCACGTCGGTGAAGGGCACGTCGCCCATGAGCTCGAGCCCAGACCAGATCATGCGGTTGACCCAGAGGCGGATGATCTCGCGCGCAGTCGAGTCCACGTCGCCCGGGTAGTAGCGGCGCAGGTCGTCCGTCTCCTCGGGCCAACCGAGCGTCGCGAACGGCCAGAGCGCCGAGGAGAACCACGTGTCGAGCACGTCCGAGTCGCGCTCGAGCTCCGCGGAGCCGCACTCGGCGCAGGCCTTCGGAGGCGGCCAGGCACAGGTGACATGGCCGTCCGGGCAGTACCAGATGGGGAGCTGGTGTCCCCACCAGAGCTGGCGCGAGACGTTCCAGTCGGGGATCTCCTCGAGCGAGCGGATCGCGAAGGCATGCTGCGACTCCGGGTGATAGCGGACGCGCCGCTCCCGTAGCGCCGCGAGAGCGGGCTTTCGCGGCTCCTCCATCGCGCACCACCACTGGAGCGAGATGAGCGGCTCGATGCGCGTGTGGCAGCGCTCGCAGGTGCCGACGTTGTGGCGGTAGTGCTCGCGCTTCTCGAGCTGATCGTGCTCGCGGAGCCAGGCGACGACGGCGTCGTCGGCCTCCTCCAGGGTGTGGCCGGCTAGCGCTCCCGCGTCGCCGTTCATGCGCCCGTCCGGGCCGATCACGGTCAGCTCGGGGAGCTCGTGGCGGCGTCCGATCTCGAAGTCGGTCGGGTCGTGGCCCGGCGTGACCTTGAGCGCGCCCGTGCCGAACTCCGGCTCCACGAGGTCGTCCGCGATCACGGGCACGCGGCGCTCGACGAACGGGACGACGACCTCGCGGCCGACCGCGTCGCGGTAGCGCTCGTCGTCCGGATGGACGGCGACCGCGACGTCCGCGAGGATGGTCGCCGGGCGCACGGTCGCGACCGTGAGCGCCCCGGAGCCGTCCGCGAACGGGTAGCGCGCGTAGGTGAGCGTGTCGTCCATCGGCTCGTGCACGACCTCGAGGTCGGAGATCGCCGTCTCGTGGAACGGGCACCAGTTCACGATCCGGTTCGCACGGTAGAGCCAGCCGCGGTCCCAGACTTGGACGAAGAAGCGCATGACCGCCTCGACGTAGGCGTCGTCCATCGTGAAGCGCTCGCGGTCGTAGGCGAGCGAGGCGCCGAGCCTGCGGTACTGGCCCATGATCGTGCGCCCCGTCTCCTCGAGGTGGCGCCACACACGCTCCACGAAAGCCTCGCGCCCGATCTCCTTGCGGGAGGTGCCCTCGCGGACGAGCTGCTTCTCGACGACGTTCTGGGTCGAGATGCCCGCGTGGTCGTAGCCGGGCTGCCAGAGCGTGTCGAAGCCGCGCATGCGGTGCCAGCGGACGAGCACGTCCTGGAGCGCCCCGTTGAGCGCGTGCCCCATGTGCAGCGCGCCCGTCACGTTCGGCGGCGGGACGCAGATGACGAACGTCTCGTCGCGGCGACGCCCGGCGCCTGCGCGGAAGTGGCCTTCCTCCTCCCACGTTCGCTGCCAGCGCGCCTCCACGCCCTCCGGCAGGTAGGTCGGCTCCATGGAGGCTGATTCTACGGACGCGGCTCGGCGCCTCAGGCGCCCGTCTCGCCGAGTTGGGAGCGCACCGACGCGACGAGCGCCTCGTAGTCGAACGGCTTCGGGAAGACCGCCGAGGCTCCGGCCGCGAGCAGGGAGTCGCGCTCGAGGCTCACGTCCCGCGCCGTGACGACGATGATCGGGATCCCCTCGAGCGCCGGCATCACGCGCAGGCGCTCCATGACGAGCCTTCCGTCGCCGGCCGGCAGCCCCAGGTCGAGCAGGATGAGGTCGGGAGTCTCCTTGCGCGCGACGTTCACGGCCGCGATCGCATCGCCGGCGAAGACCGCGTCGTAGCCCTCGTGCTTCAGGCGGTGACCGAGCAGGCGCCGGATGTCCTGGTCGTCGTCGACGATGAGGATCTTGGCCTTGGTCATCTCCGTCGGGCAGACTTCTAGCATGGCCGGAGGCGAATCCCAATGAGCCAAGTCGTCCAGGATCCAGTCGAGGCAGGCCGCGAGGCGATCCGCAGGTACGCCTGGGCGGAGGGCCTCGAGCTCCTGCGCTCGGCGGACGAGGCGCGGCAGCTCGGCCCCGATGACCTGCTGCTCATCGGCGAGGCCGCGATGTGGAACGGCCAGATGGAGGAGTCGGACGTCTATCTGGAACGGGCGTACCGCGGCTATCTCGACGAGAGGCAGAGGCTCCGCGCGGCGTTCGTCGCCACCTGGCTCGCGCATAACACCAGGAACAACCTCCACTCCTCGGTCGCCAACGGCTGGATGAGCCGGGCGCGCCGCCTCCTGGACGAAGAGGAGGAGTCGGCGGAGCACGGGTACTGGGCCCTTCAGAAGTCACTCGACGACTTGCACGTCGGGGAGTTCGCCGAGGCGGTGCGGCTCGCCAAGCAGGCGGAGGACCTCGGCCGGCGCTTCGGCGACCGGAACCTCGAGATCCGCGGGATCCAGCGCCAGGGCAACGCGCTCATCGCCAAGGGCGACTTGGCCGAGGGCAAGCTGCTACTCGACGAGGCGAGTGGAGCAGCGCTCGCCGGCGAGCTGAACCCGCTCTCGACGCTCACGGTCTACTGCAACACGATCGGCGCCTGCCGGGACGTGGCCGACTTCGAGAGCGCCAGCGAGTGGACCG
>Ga0268386_10001933_pt1 | contig 14453 bp, 11 predicted proteins | sample RVTome_15_FD_200260 | JGI IMG/M metagenome (GOLD analysis project Ga0268386, IMG submission 200260) | Soil microbial communities from uranium-contaminated site in the Upper Colorado River Basin, Wyoming, United States - RVT150D86... ...
GCCGCAGGCCGCGCAAGCCTTTGACAAAAAGGCCGGCCGCGGCCAAAATCGCGCGCCTCCGAAGACGATGTTTTCGGGGCAAATTCTCCGGGCCGCTAGCTCAACTGGCAGAGCAACGGACTCTTAATCCGCAGGTTGTAGGTTCGATTCCTACGCGGCCCACCAGATTTACGCGGCCCGGCACGTCCGGGCCGCCTTGCATTGCGGCTCCGGAGACTCAGGCGCGCCGCTGCGCCTGCTTCAACAGGCGCAGCACGGCCCGCTCGTAGCGCTTCAGCTCGCGGGGCGAACGGCGGCCGGGCGGTGCGCCGTTCCAGCCGAGGCCGCGCTCCAGCACCGCCGGATGGATGTAGCACTTCCGGCAGATCGTCGGGGTGTTGCCGAGGCGCTCCGCCACGGCTTCCACGGCGCGATTGATGCCGGCCTGCACTTCGCGCGCGCTCTGCGACGGATCCAGTCCGGCCAGTTCCTGCGCCGCCTCGACCGTGGCGACCCAGGTGCGGAAGTCCTTGGCAGTGAAATCCCCGCCGGAGATCTCGCGCAAGTACGCGTTCACGTCGCCGGAGTCGACCTCCGACGGTCCGCCGCTGCCGTTCACATAGCAGAAGAGCTGCTGGCCGGGGAGTTCCTGGCAGTGGCGCACGATGCGCGCCAGGCGGCGGTCGTGGACCTCGACGCGCCGGCGCTGGCCCCCCTTGCCGCGGAAGCGGAACTGCAGCGTCTTCGTGCCGGCCCGCACGTGACGGTCCAGCAGCGTGGTCAGGCCGTAGGAGTCGTTGTTCCGCGCATAGGCCTCGTTGCCGACGCGAATCAGGCTCGTCTCGAGCAGGCGCACGATGGCGGCGAGGACCTTCTCGCGAGGCAGGCCGTCCAGCGCGAGGTCGCGCCGCACGCGCCGCCGGATGGCCGGCAGGGCGGCACCGAAACTCGCCAGCCGCCCGAACTTGTCCTCGTCCCGGACGCGCCGCCATTCCGGATGGTAGCGATACTGCTTGCGGCCGCGCGCGTCGCGCCCGGTCGCCTGCAGATGGCTGTCGGCGTGAGGACTGATCCACACGCCGGTCCACGCCGGTGGCACGGCAAGACGCCGGATCCGCTCGAGCTCGACTCGATCCGCAATGCGGGCGCCGTCGGATCCGACGTAACTGAACCCGCGGCCGCGACTCAGCCGGCGAATCCCGGGACGGGCATCGGTGTAATAGCGCAAGCCCGCCGCACGGACCGAAGATCTATCGTGGCCGTTGGCGTTGCGCGCTGCCATCCCTGCCGGCGCCGGGGGTCAGTTGTCGCGCCGACGCGGCCGGTCGGGGCCCTGCACCGCCGGCGGGTCGCTGGCGGGGAAGGACTCCTCGAGCCCCTCGTCGAGCCGCTCGTCCTGGCGGCGATGGTCCTGGCGACGATCCCGGCGCGCCTGCTGCAGAGCGGGTGCGTCCTCCGGGCCACGGGTGGGCTCCCGCTGGCGCAACAGCCACCACGCTGTACCGGTCGCCACGGCAACCACCACGCCCAGCCGTCGTGCCGCTTTCATCGCACCGTCTCCGTGTTCGCGTCGGCTCCCCGCATGCAACATCCGTTCCTCCGTCGGCCGCTTCCCTGCCGCACCTGTCATTCTGGCGGCGAACGGGACTCCTTGCCGCACTCGTGAGGCGCCTGGAGGGGCCGGCGCGTTCGGGTATAATCCGGCGGCTCGGCGCCCCGGTGCTGTCGCGTCAGGGCCCGGCAGCGCACGGGCTTGAACGCGAAAGTGGCGGAACTGGTAGACGCGCCGGGTTTAGGTCCCGGTGGGGTTGTCCCCCGTGAGAGTTCGAGTCTCTCCTTTCGCACCAGATTCGGGACCGTTTCCGTCCCCAGGCTCGGCGGCCGATTGGCGGGCACGCCGCGGATTGGCGCAGTGCCATGCCGACGCAGGACCTGTTGGCGAGCAGAGGAAGTACCCAGTGATGGTTTCCGTGGAATCTACCGGCGGGCTGGAGCGCCGCATGAAGGTCCAGGTGCCGGCCGACCGGATCGAGACCGAGGTCGACAAGCGCCTGCTGGAAGTCGGGCGCCGGGCGAAGCTCAAGGGCTTTCGGCCGGGCAAGGTCCCGATGAAGGTCATCCGCCAGCAGTACGGTCCCCAGGTACGCCAGGAGGTATTGTCCGAGCTGGTCCAGTCGAGCTGGTACGAGGCCGTGAGCGAACAGCAGCTCCGCCCGGTGGGCGGGCCGCGCATCGAAACGCAGGGCGCGGGGCAGGGCGAAGACCTTACCTTTACGGCTACGTTCGAGGTCTTTCCGGAAATCGCGCTGGCGGGCCACGAGGGGCTGGCCATCGAGAAGCCGGTCGCGGAAATCGCCCCGTCCGACCTGGACGACATGATCGAGAGGCTGCGCCGGCAGCGCGGCCACTGGCACGCCGTGGAGCGCAAGGCCCGCCGGGGCGACCGGGTGGTGGTGGACTTTGACGGCACCATCGACGGACAGCCCTTCCCGGGCGGCAGCGGACGCGAGGTGGCCATCGTTCTCGGCGAGGCGCGGATGCTGAAGGATTTCGAGGCCGGCCTGGCGGATATCGCCGCCGGCGAGGAGCGCCGTCTCACGGTGAACTTCCCGCCGGACTACGGCGCCAGCGAGCTGGCCGGCCGCACCGCCGAGTTCCAGGTGACGGCACGGCGCGTCGAGGAGGAGCATCTTCCCGACCTGGACGACGACTTCTGTCGCTCCTTCGGCATCGAGGAGGGCGGGATCGAGAAGCTCCGCTCCGAGGTCGAAGAGAACATGCGCCAGGAAATGGCGGAACGCGTGCGGGAGCTCATGAAGCGACAGGCACTGGACCGGCTGCTCGAGGCACACGACGTGGACCTTCCCGCGGCGCTGGTCGAGCAGGAGATCCTGAGCCTGCAGCAGGAGGCCGCGCGCCGCATGGGCGGTAAGGCCAACGAGCAGACGGAGCTGCCGCCGCGCGAGCCCTTCGAGGACATGGCACGTCGCCGCGTCGGGCTGGGGCTCCTGATTGGCGAGGTGGCGCGCAGCGTGCCGATACGCCTCGATACGGCGCGGGTGCGGGCGCGGCTGGAGATGCTGGCCGCCTCCTATCCGAAGCCGGCCGAGCTCCTGAAGCTCTACACCGGCAATCGCGAGCTGATGGCGCAGATCGAGACGGCCGTCATCGAGGACCAGGTGGTGGACTGGCTGCTCGACCGCGCAGACGTGACCGAGAAGCCGATGCAATTCAAGGATCTGATGGAGCCGGCGCACTGACGCTCGCGCGTGGGCGCCGGTCCTGTAACCATTTCTCAGGTACGGAGAAGGGCATGACGACCAAGGCACTGAACCTCGTCCCCATGGTGGTGGAGCAGACCGCGCGCGGGGAGCGGGCCTACGACATCTACTCGCGCCTGCTGAAGGAGCGGGTCGTGTTCGTCGTGGGGCCCATCGAGGACCACACGGCAAACCTGATCGTCGCGCAGCTGCTGTACCTGGAGTCCGAGAATCCCGACAAGGACATCCACCTGTACATCAACTCGCCCGGCGGAGTGGTCACGGCGGGGCTGTCCATCTACGACACCATGCAGTTCGTGAAGCCCGACGTCTCGACCATCTGCGTCGGTCAGGCGGCCAGCATGGGTGCCGTGCTGCTCGCCGGCGGGGCCAAGGGCAAGCGCTACTGCCTGCCGCACTCGCGAATCATGATCCACCAGCCGCTCGGCGGCTTCCAGGGCCAGGCATCGGATATCGACATCCATGCACGCGAGGTACTGAAGATCCGCGACCGCCTGAATGAAATCCTCGCCCAGCACACGGGTCAGACCAAGGAGAAGGTGTCGCACGACACGGACCGTGACTTCTTCATGGGCGGCGAGGAATGCGTGGACTACGGGCTGGTCGACCGCGTGCTGAGCCGGCGCGGCGAGGTACTTCCCGTGCCTGCCTGACCCGGCGCAGCCAGCGCCGGTTTGCGGCAATCCCCACTTTGCAGGCGGTGACGGGGCCATGCTATATAGGCCTCGTCGGAAATCCGTCGGCCCGGCGACGGGATTTCCCCCCTCCGAGGTCCCGCCATGGCAGATGATTCCCGCGGAAAGCACGACGACGGCAAGTTGCTGTACTGCTCGTTCTGCGGCAAGAGCCAGCACGAGGTCCGCAAGCTCATTGCGGGTCCATCCGTGTTCATCTGCGACGAATGCGTCGAGCTGTGCAACGACATCATTCGTGAGGAGCTCGAGGAGAAATCCGAGACCGGTCGCAGCAAGCTGCCGCGGCCGCACGAAATCAAGAACGTGCTGGACCAGTACGTCATCGGCCAGCACCCGGCGAAGAAGGTGCTCTCCGTCGCGGTCTACAACCACTACAAGCGGCTGGAAAACCGCACACGTGGCGATCGCGAGCGCGGCCGGGGCGAGGAGATCGAGCTCGCGAAGAGCAACATCCTGCTGATCGGCCCGACCGGCTGCGGCAAGACGCTGCTGGCGGAAACGCTGGCGCGTCTCCTGAATGTCCCGTTCACGATCGCGGACGCGACGACCCTCACCGAGGCCGGCTACGTCGGCGAGGACGTCGAGAACATCATCCAGAAGCTGCTGCAGAAGTGCGACTACGACGTCGAGAAGGCACAGACGGGTATCGTGTACATCGACGAGATCGACAAGATCTCGCGCAAGTCCGACAACCCGTCCATCACGCGCGACGTGTCCGGGGAGGGCGTGCAGCAGGCCCTGCTGAAGCTCATCGAGGGGACGATCGCCTCGGTGCCGCCGCAGGGCGGCCGCAAGCACCCGCAGCAGGAGTTCCTCCAGGTCGACACCCGCAACATCCTGTTCGTCTGCGGCGGCGCCTTTGCGGGGCTGGAGAAAATCATCATGAACCGCTCGGCCAGGAGCGGCATCGGTTTCGCCGCCGAGGTCAAGGGCGAGAAGGACCAGAAGTCCCCGGGTCAGTTATTCCACGAGGTGGAGCCCGAGGACCTCATCAAGTTCGGGCTCATTCCGGAGTTCGTCGGCCGGCTGCCCGTAGTCGCCACGCTGGACGAGCTGGACGAGGACGCGCTCGTATCGATCCTCGTCGAGCCGAAGAACGCGCTCACGAAGCAGTATCGGCGGCTCTTCGACATGGAGGGCGCCGACCTCGAATTCCGGGACGAGGCGCTCCGCGCGGTGGCTCGCAAGGCCATGGCGCGCAAGACCGGCGCGCGGGGACTGAGGACCATACTGGAGAACGTCCTCCTGGACACGATGTATGAACTGCCGTCCATGGAGCATGTCTCGAAGGTGGTAGTGGATGAGGCCGTGGTCAACGGCGAGAACAAGCCTTACATCATCTACGAGTCCGACGAGTCCCGGCGGCGCGACGAGCGCCGGCCTACTGGCTCGACGTACTAGGGGAGCCTGGGCGGCGGGTCCGCGCCGCATCGGCGCCCTTGATCGGGCCGCCGCAGCCCCCATATCCCCTGTATTCGCGCGGCACCCGCTGCGCCGCAGGCTTTTGGTTTCCTGAGAGGACTTCACCACAGTGGCAGAAGACACGCCCAGAATCGAAGAACAGCCGGACACGCCGCGAGTTGGTGCCCCCGTGCTCCCCCTGCGGGACGTGGTCGTCTATCCGCACATGGTGATCCCGCTGTTCGTGGGCCGGGAGCGCTCGATTCGCGCCCTGGATCACGCCATGCAGATCGGCAAGCAGATCGTGCTCGTCGCCCAGAAGCAGGCGGACGTGGACGAGCCGGAGATCGGCGACCTCTACGAGGTCGGCACGCTGGCGACCATCCTCCAGCTGCTCAAGTTGCCCGACGGCACCGTGAAGGTGCTGGTCGAGGGCGGCCAGCGCGTCGCGCTCGCGAACCTGCAGACGGGCGAGTATTTCAGCGCGGACATCGAGGTGCTCGAGGAGGTGGGCCACGCCGAGGACCGCGAGATCGAGGTCCTGCTGCGCTCGATCGTGTCGCAGTTCGAAAACTACGTGAAGCTGTCCAAGAAGGTGCCGCCGGAGATCCTCACTTCGCTGGCCGGCATCGACCAGCCGGGGCGCCTTGCCGACACGGTTGCCGCGCATATGTCGCTGCGGCTTTCGGACAAGCAGCGCGTGCTCGAGGTCGCCGGCCTGCGCGAGCGGCTGGAGCTGGTCATGGCCCTCATCGAGGGTGAGATCGATGTCCTGCAGATCGAGAAGCGCGTCCGCGGCCGTGTCAAACAGCAAATGGAGAAGAGCCAGCGCGAGTATTACCTCAACGAGCAGATGAAGGCGATCCAGAAAGAGCTCGGCGAGATGAACGAGGACGTCAACGAGGTCGCCGAGCTCGAGAAGCGCATCGAGGCCGCGGGCATGCCCGTGGAGGCCAAGGAGAAGGCCAGCTCCGAGCTGGCGAAGCTGCGCATGATGTCGCCGATGTCCGCCGAGGCGACGGTGGTGCGCAACTACATCGACTGGCTGCTCAAGGCGCCCTGGAAGAAGCGCACCCGCATCCTCAAGGATCTCGCCCGCGCGCAGACGGTGCTCGAGGAGGACCACTACGGGCTGGAGAAGATCAAGGAACGCATCGTCGAGTATCTGGCGGTACAGCAGCGCGTGAAGAAGCAGAAGGGGCCGATCCTCTGCCTCGTCGGTCCTCCCGGCGTGGGCAAGACTTCGCTCGGCCAGAGCATCGCGCGGGCGACGAACCGCAAGTTCGTCCGCATGAGCCTGGGTGGCGTGCGCGACGAGGCGGAAATCCGCGGTCACCGGCGCACTTACATCGGCTCGCTGCCCGGCAAGATCATCCAGAACCTCGCCAGGACGGGCGTGCGCAATCCGCTGTTCCTCCTCGACGAGGTGGACAAGATGTCGATGGACTTCCGCGGCGACCCGTCGTCGGCGCTGCTGGAGGTGCTGGACCCGGAGCAGAACTCGACGTTCAACGACCACTACCTGGAAGTGGACTTCGACCTCTCCGAGGTCATGTTCATCTGCACGGCCAACAGCCTGAACATTCCTCCGGCCCTGCTCGACCGCATGGAGGTCATCCGCCTGCCCGGCTACACGGAGGAGGAGAAGATCAACATCGCGGAGCGCTACCTGGTGCCGAAGCAGCGCCGCAACAACGGCCTGAAGGACGACGAGCTGATCATCCCTGAGGGAGCGATTCGCGAAATCGTGCGGCATTACACGCGCGAGGCCGGCGTGCGCAACCTGGAGCGCGAGATCGCCCGGATCTGCCGCAAGGTGGTGAAGGAACTGGTCATGAAGCCCTCGAAAAAGCCGGTCACGGTTCGGCCGGCGTCGATCGAGAAATACCTGGGCGTCAAACGGTTCCGTTACGGGCGCGCCGAGGAAACCGATCGCGTCGGCCAGGTCACCGGCCTGGCGTGGACGGAGGTCGGCGGCGAGCTGCTGACCATCGAGGCCGCATTCCTTCCGGGCAAGGGCAAGCTGATCCACACCGGTCAGCTCGGCGACGTCATGCAGGAGTCGATTCAGGCGGCGATGACCGTCGTGCGCAGCCGCTCGGCCGTGCTCCACATCGATCCGGACTTCTACCAGAAGCACGACTTGCACGTGCACGTGCCCGAAGGGGCGACGCCTAAGGACGGCCCGTCCGCCGGCATCGGCATGTGCACGGCCATCGTCTCTGCGCTGACGAACATCCCCGTGCGCTCCGATGTGGCGATGACCGGCGAGATCACGCTGCGCGGCGAAGTTCTGCCGATCGGCGGCCTCAAGGAAAAGCTGCTGGCGGCGCATCGCGGCGGCATCCGCACGGTGCTGATCCCGGAGGAGAACGAAAAGGACCTCGTCGAGATTCCGAAGAACATCAAGAGCAAGCTCGAAATCCGGCCCGTGAAGTGGATCGACCAGGTGCTCGAGATGGCGTTGAAGCATTCGCCGGTGACGGGCGAGGAGAAACCTGAAGAGCCGCCTCCGCCGGCGCCCGAACAGGTCGGCGGCAAGCCCGTCCACGCGCATTGAGTCTTGCGTCGCAGCTCCGGCGCCGGAAAAACCGGCGCCGGACCCGTGCGCCGTATCCCGCTGAGGGAGCGACGTTGCGTTCATCGGCGCCAGCCCTTGCGGGGCGGGCGTTTATTGACGGCTCAGGCGGGCCCTTGGTATAAGATTCGCCCTTCGACGAAGCTGACTCTCTCGGCCCGCCGACGGCGGGCCGAACAGTTTTTGAGTACTTGCTCGCGTGGGCGTTGCCCGGTTCGAACGTTCAGTCGTCTGTCCCGCTAATGGGACACCGGGTCTTGGGGGGCCGTCCAGCGGCCTGTTGCATTCATCAGATTTTCCGAAGGTAACCGGATGAACAAGGGCGAACTGATCGAGGCCGTGGCCACGGCTGCCGACCTCTCCAAGAGTGATGCGACGCGCGCCGTAGAAGCCGTGGTCGACAACATCACGCGAGCGCTGCGAACGGGCGACACGGTGTCGATCGTGGGCTTCGGCACGTTCACGGTGAAGAGCCGTGCCGCGCGCGCCGGACGCAACCCGAAAACGGGCGAAGCCATCGCCATTCCGGCCAGCCGGGTCCCGGGTTTCAAGGCTGGCAAGGGCCTCAAGGACGCAGTAAACTAGCGCGCCCTCCCGGGAGCCGGGTGCTTAGCTCAGCTGGGAGAGCGTCGCCCTTACAAGGCGAAGGTCGAAGGTTCGATCCCTTCAGCACCCACCAGGTTGACCGCTGGAGCGGTAGTTCAGTTGGTTAGAATACCGGCCTGTCACGCCGGGGGTCGCGGGTTCGAGTCCCGTCCGCTCCGCCAAGAACTCTGAGAGGGCGCCCCGGGGGCGCCCTTTCTTTTGCGGCCCGCGTGGCCGGACTTGCAGGAGCTTCAGTCGTCCATGCTGCAGAAGATTCGGGAAAAGGTCTCCGGCTGGGTTGCCGGCATCATCCTCGCGGTGCTGGCCGTTGTGTTTGCAGTGTGGGGCATCGACTTCACGTTCAGCGCCCGCAGCGTTGCTGCCAAGGTGAACGGCGAGGAGGTGCCGATCGAGCCGGTGCGACGCGCTTTCCAGGACCAGTTGTCGCGCTTCCAGCAGGCGCTGAGCCAGGACGTGCCCGAACCGGTCCAGCAGGAAATTCGCCGCGCCGTAGTGGAGAACTTCGTGCGCCGCGAACTGCTCGAGCAGCGCGTCCGCGACGAAGGCTACCGCGTCGGCGACGAGGCGCTCGACAAGCACATCCGCGCCATCCCGGCTTTCCAGGTCGGCGGCGAGTTCGACATGGATGCGTACCGCGCCACCCTGTCCGGTGCCGGCTATTCGCCGATCGCGTTCGAGACCGAGCAGCGCCGGCTGCTGGAGATTCAGCAGCTCCAGGAGGGCATCGCACGCAGCAGTTTCGTTACCGGAGAGGAGCTGGCCCGGCGCGTGGCACTGCAGCGGGAGACCCGGCGCGTCGAATGGGTCAGCTTTCCCGTGGAGCGCTTCCACGACTCGGTCGAAGTGACGGACGCCGAAGTCGAGGCGCGCTACGAGGAAACGAAGGACCGCTGGACGACGACCGAAAAGGTGGACCTCCAGTACCTCGAGCTGAAACTTGCCGACCTTGCTTCGGAAGTCGAGGTGGACGAGGACGCGTTGCGCGCGTTCTTCGAGGAGGAGAAGGCCCGCGAGCCGCAGCGGTTCGCCACCGCTGAACGGCGTCGCGCGTCGCACGTGCTCGTGGGCATCGACGAGGACACGAACGATGAGCAGGCGCGCGAGCGCATCGAAAGCCTCGGGCAGCGCATCGAGTCGGGCGAAGACTTCGCGGCCGTCGCCCGCGAGGGCTCGGAGGATCCCGGGTCCGCCGCACAGGGCGGCGACCTGGGCTGGGTCGAGCGGGGGCTGATGGTGCCGGCCTTCGAGGAGGCGCTGTTCGCGCTGGAGCCGGGGACGGTGAGCGAGCCGGTAAAGACCGAGTATGGCTACCATCTCATCCGCGTGGACGAGGTCGAGGCGGGCCATGCCGAGACGTACGAGGAGGCGCGCGAGGAGCTCGCCGAAGAGTTCCAGCGCCGCCGCGCGGAGGACCACTTCTTCGATCTCGCCGACCGGCTGGCCAGCCTGACCTTCGAGAATGCCGGCAGCCTGCAGCCTGCCGCGGAGGCGCTCGACCTCAAGGTGCAGACCGTGGAGGGCGTGGAGCGCGGAACGGGTCCGGGCATCGCCGCCCAGGCCCCGGTGCGCGATGCAGCCTGGAGTACCGGCGTGCTCGAGTCCGGCGAAAACAGCCCGCTCATCGAGCTGGCCGGCGACCACGCCGTGGTCCTGCGCGTCGCCCAGCACCATCCCGCCGAGCAGCGGCCGCTGGAGGCCGTGGCCGGGGAGATCGAGGCGGAGCTGCGTCGCGAAGAGGCGCTGGCGCGCAGCCGGGAGCTCGGCGCGCAGGCGCGCGAGCGCCTCGCCGCCGGCGAGACGCTCGCGGACGTGGCGAATTCCCTCGAGGGGGATTTCGTCGGCGGCGTCACGGTGAGCCGCGACGACGACTCCGTTCCGCCCCCCGTCGCACAGGCGGCCTTCGACGCGCCGCGGCCCGCCGGCAAGCCGGCGGTGACCGGCGCGGAAGGGCCGACGGGGTATTACGTCGTGCGTGTCGTGGAAGCCATGCCTGGCAGTATCGAGTCGCTGCCGGACGAAGAGCGTACGTCGCTCATCGCGTCGCTCACGGAGGCGCAGGGCGGTGAGGACCTGACGGCCTACCTGGAGCGCTTGCGGCAGAGGGCAAAGGTGTCCGTCTTCGACCAGGCGCTGCAGTAGCCGCGTGCGAAAGCTCCCGCTCCACTGGCAGATCCTGATCGCGATCGTCGCCGGTGTAGCGGCCGGCTGGCTCAGCGGCGACGAGGGCAGCTTCGCGGGCGTCCACTTCTACGGCGTCTACGACTTCGTCGGGACGCTCTTCATCAACGCCCTGAAGATGCTCATCGTGCCGCTCATCATGTCATCGATCATCGTTGGCGTGGCGGGGCTCGGCAGCTCGGGCAGCCTCGGGCGCCTCGGCGGCAAGACGCTGCTGTTCTACGGCATCACGACGCTGCTCGCGACCATGGTCGGCCTCGTTCTCGTGAACATCGTGCAGCCCGGTCTGGTGGACGGTCAGCCCGCGAAGGACCTGCTCGCCCTCGAGAAGAGCACGTCGGCCGTCGCCGCCAACGTCGGCGAAGGCGGCAGCGCGGCGCAGCTCGTCGACCTGTTCCTGAGCATGGTGCCGCCGAACATCGTCTCCGCGGCGGCCGAAGGCCAGATGCTGGGCCTCATCTTCTTCAGCATCGTGTTCGGGTATTTCATTACGCGTGTGGGCGGCGAACATGCCGACATCCTCTACCGCTTCTGGGACGCGCTCTTTGCCGTGATGATGCGGGTGACGGTGTGGGTGATGGCCTTTGCCCCCATCGGCGTGTTCGGCCTGGTGGCACGAACAGTCGCCAAGACGGGCTTCGACGCGGCGCAACCGCTCGTGGTCTTCAGCCTGGTAGTGCTCGCGGCGCTGGGCGTGCATGCGCTGCTGGTCATTCCCGCACTGCTGAAGTTTGTCGGCAAGGTGAATCCGGTCGCCATGTATCGCGCCGTCGCGCCCGCGCTGCTGACGGCGTTCTCCACCGCCTCGTCGTCCGCGACGCTGCCCGTCACGATGGACTGCGTGGAGCGCCGCGCCGGCGTCTCGAATCGCGTTTCCAGCTTCGTGCTGCCGCTGGGCGCGACGGTGAACATGAACGGCACCGCGCTGTACGAGTGCGTCGCCGCCATCTTCATAGCGCAGGCCTATGGCCTGGAGCTGTCGTTCGTGACGCAGTTCGTCATCGTGACCACGGCCATCGTGACTTCGGTGGGCGTCGCAGGCATCCCCTCGGCTTCGCTGGTGGCCATTGCGATCATCCTGTCCGCCGTCGGCCTGCCGGTCGAGGCCGTCGGTGTGCTGTTCGTGTTCGACCGCATCCTCGACATGGCACGCACGGCCATCAACATCCTCGGGGACACCGCCTGCGCCGTCATCATCGCGCGCCTCGAGGGCCAGGAGGACATCCTGGTGAAGGACGCCCCGGCCGCCGCCGGCGCCTGAGCTTCCATCCGCATTGCAGCCGGTGTCCCGGCTCCGCCGCGGCCTGACGCGTCGGCGACGCTGCGGGCCGCTCCGGCCCGTAGTGCGGGTGCAGCGCAGCGAAAACCCGGCCATGGGCGTTACCCCCGCCGGGGTCTTTCCCAGAGCAGGTCGCAGTGCCGGTCGCCGGCCAGCAGCTCCGCGCTGCGCACCGGTTGCGGCGCCTCGCCGCCCAGCAATCGCGGGGTGAAGCCTTTGCCCGCGAGCAGCTCCAGTAGCGCCGCCGGCTCGACGCCGGCCTCGCGCATGTAGCGCGGCGAGAACTCCGTCATCACCACCCGGCAGCGCCCGAGCGTGTCGGTGGCGCCGCGCAGGGCAAACAGCTCGTAGCCCTCGACGTCCACCTTCAGGAATCCGACGGCCCGGCTCCCGTCGGCATGTTGCCGCAGGTAATCGTCGAGGCTCACCACTTCAACGTCGATCGCCTCGCCCGCATTGATGGGGAGCATCGAATTCCGGCCTCGGTTGGCATCGCCGTAGAGGTACAGGCGCGCGCGGCCCGGTGCCTCACCCACCGCCGCGGCGACGGGCGTCACGATGGTCGCCGCGTTGAGCCGGATGTTCTCCTGCAGCAGCGCGTGCACGAACGGATCCGGTTCGAACGCATGGATCGCCACGCCCGCGGGAGCAATCCGCGCCACCAGGACCGAATACCAGCCGATGTTGGCGCCGACGTCGAGGACCACGTCGTTCGGCTCCAGCGCGAGATTGCGCGCGAGGTAGCGGCTGATGCCCGGTTCGTGGATGCGGTACTTGTAGAGGTGCCGGCCCACCACGTCGCGCGCCGGGACGCGCAGCGTCAGGCCGAACTCGGGAATGCGCGCCAGGAGCACGCGGCGTCCGAGCAGGAATCGCTGCAGCACGTAGCTCGCCGAGCGCAGCGCCTGCGACATCGGTCACTCCTCCGGCAGCACCATGCCCACGTGGCTGTAGCCGCCGTCGACGTAGAGGATCTCGCCGGTGATGCCGCTGGCGAGGTCGGAGCAGAGAAACGCCGCGGCCTTGCCCACGTCCTCGATCGTGACGTTGCGCTTCAACGGCGCCATTTTTTCGACGTGCCCGAGGATCTTGCGAAACCCCCCGATGCCCGCCGCCGCCAGGGTCTTGATCGGCCCCGCCGAAATCCCGTTCACGCGGATGCCCTCCGCGCCGAGATCGGCCGCGAGAAAGCGCACCGTCGACTCCAGGCTGGCCTTCGCCGGCCCCATGACGTTGTAGCTCGGCAGGGCGCGCACGGCGCCGAGGTACGTGAGCGTCAGGAGCGCGCCCGCGCGCCCGCGCATCAGCGGCAGGCCGGCGCGCGCCAGCGCCGCCAGGCTGTAGGCACTGATGTCGTGGGCGATCCGGTAGCCCTCCCGCGTCACGACGTCCACGAAGCGGCCGGTGAGCTGATCGCGAGGCGCGAACCCCACGGAATGGACGATGATGTCCAGGCCGTCCCAGTGCCGGCCCAGCAACTCGAATGCGGCGCCGATCTGCTCATCCTCGGCGACGTCCATGGGACAGGTGAACCCGCCGCCCAGCTCCGCCGCCATGGCCTCGACGCGCGGCTTCAGCTTCTCGTTCTGGTAGGTGAAGGCGAGCTCCGCGCCGTGCTGCTTCATCGCCCGGGCGATGCCCCAGGCGATGGACCGCTCACTCGCGAGTCCGACGATGAGGGCGCGCTTGCCGTCGAGAAATCCCATCTTTCTCTCCCCTGGTATGAGGCACTCGACAGGCCCTTGCGGGCCGCGGCGTCAGCCGCCGCCGGACTGCGCCATGACGTCCACGAACATGACCAGCTTCTGGCCGGGCTGCAGGAACTTGCCGCCGTCCAGCCGGTTCCACGACAGCAGATCGTTCACCGTCACCCGGAACTTGCTGGCGATGCGGTGCAGCGAATCCCCGGCCCGGACGGTATAACGGACCTGGCGTATGCGGCCCGGCGCGCCGGTGGCGGGAGCCGCGACGGCCGCCTTGCCGGCCGGCCGCCAGACCACGAGGCTGCGCCCCACGGTGAGCGTGTCGCGAGGCGCCATGCCGTTCCAGGCGGCCAGGTCGCGCACGCCGACGCCGTGGCTGCGTGCGATGCTCCAGAGGGAATCGCCGGGACGCACCGCGTAGCTGTCTTTCGTGCGCCCGGGACGCTCGCGATTCTGCGTAGCGGCCAGGCGGTTGGCGGCGCTCAGCGTGTAGTCGCTCGTGCCGCGCGTGGCGGTCGGGACCATCAGCCAGGCGCCCGCGCGAATCGTGCTGCCCTTCAGGCCGTTCACCTGCTGCAGGACGTCCACGGTGGTGTGGTGCTTGCCGGCGATGGCGATCAGCGAATCGCCCGGCCTTATCCGGTAGCGCAGCCAGCGCACGCGCTCGCTCGCCGGCACGCCGGCCACGGCCTCGACGAACCGCTCCGCCGCCTCGACGGGCACCTGCAGGCGATGGGGCCCGTCGGGATCCGT